>Ga0268283_1001812_pt1 | contig 9942 bp, 5 predicted proteins | sample saktaG_13_FD_190140 | JGI IMG/M metagenome (GOLD analysis project Ga0268283, IMG submission 190140) | Saline water microbial communities from Sakinaw Lake, British Columbia, Canada - sak_2013_06_06_36m | ecosystem: Environmental > Aquatic > Non-marine Saline and Alkaline > Saline ... | reverse complement strand
ACTTCCGCGTGTAAAACTGCTTCATTCATTGTTAGTGTGTCTCGTGTTAGAGTAACAGGCGGCGAATATCAGCCAGATAGTATTTGACGGTCGCCATAAAACGGGCGCCTTCTGCGCCGTCTATGACCCGGTGGTCGTAGGTTAAATCCAGCGGTAACATCAGGCGTGGCAAAAATTCTTTGCCATTCCAGATCGGTTGCATTTTTGCACGGGTAACGCCCAATATGGCAACTTCCGGTGCATTAACAATCGGTGTAAACGACGTGCCGCCAATTCCGCCAAGGCTGGAAATGGTCATGCAGCCGCCTTGCATATCACCGGGCAATAATTTACCCAGACGGGCTTTCTCGCTTTTTTCGGCTAATTCAACGGCCAGTTCATTGACGCTTTTGTTGTTGACGTTGCGTAATACGGGTACGACCAAGCCATTCGGCGTATCAACGGCGATACCGATATTAAAATATTTTTTTAGTATTAAGCTTTCGCCATCGGCAGACAAAGACGCATTGAAGCTGGGAAACTCCTGCATCGCCGCAACCAGTGCTTTAATGATAAACATCAAACCGGTGATTTTTAACTCGCCTTTGGCTTTTTCAGCATTCAGGGCATTACGAAATGCTTCCATCTCGGTTATATCGGCTTCTTCATGGTAGGTTACCATCGGCAGATTTAACCACACACGACTCAGGTTTTGTCCGGTCAGGCGTTTTATTTTGCTGAGTTTTTGGACTTCGGTTTCACCATAAGGAGAAAAATCAACAGCGGGTATGCTCGGAATACCGGCTCCCGTTGCCACGATGCCTTCTGTAATGACTTTTTTGACAAAGCTTTTTACATCGTCTTTTAAAATCCGTCCCTTACGACCGCTACCGGTTTTTATTTTAGCGACATCAACACCCAGTTCGCGTGCAAAAAGACGCACAGACGGTGAGGCATGGGCTTTTTCGCCTGATACCTCAGGGCTTTGCAAAACATCCGGTGCTTTCGGTTCAGGTGCGCGTTGCACCGGAAGACTGACCGGTTCCGGCGCTTTTTCAACGACCGCAGCGGGCGCGGGTGTTTCAGCAACGCTAACCTCGGCATCACTGACTAATACGGTTGCAATCAGTGAGCCTTCGGACACGGTATCACCGGGCTTGATATAAACCTGTTGTATAGTGCCTGCGGCACTGGACGGCAAGTCCATACTGGCCTTGTCCGTTTCAAGCGTGGCTACGGTTTGTTCCAGCTCGACCACATCACCGGCTTGAATCAATACTTCAACTACATCAATTTCAGCGACATTACCAACATCGGGAACTCTAATTTCACACAAACGAGTCATATAATTTTCCTTCTGTTAAATTAGCCAGGGCGCTTTCGCATCCGCCGCTATGCCGTATTTAGCGATGGCAACCTCTATTTTGGCCGCATCAAATTGACCTGCGTCAGCCAAACTTTTTAGTGCCGCAATAGTGACATGGTAACGATCGACTTCAAAAAACCGTCGCAAGTTTTCACGGGTATCAGAACGGCCAAAACCATCGGTTCCCAATACGGTGTAAGGCGCCGTGATATAAGCACGAATTTGTTCGGCAAACGCACGGGTATAATCAGTCGCCGCAATAACCGGCCCTACGGCATGACCCAGGCAACTAGCAACATGCGTTTGTCTTGCAGGTTCCGTTGGATGCAAGCGATTCCAGCGTTCACAGGATTGTCCGTCTCTGGCCAATTCGGTAAAGCTTGGGCAATTCCATAAATCGGCTTCTACGCCCCAATCGTTTTTAAGCAATTCAGCGGCAAACTCGACTTCACGGAAAATGGTTCCAGACCCTAATAACTGTACTCTTGGCGCTTTGTTTTTTGCGCCCTGACTAAAGCTGTACATGCCTTTAAGAATATCCAGTTCCACCCCTTTTGGCATGGCCGGATGGCGGTAATTTTCATTCATCACCGTGATGTAATAGAACACATCTTCTTGGTCAACATACATGCGGCGTAAACCGTCCTGAATGATAACCGCCACTTCATAAGCATAAGTGGGATCATAAGAGATGCAATTCGGTACGGTAGCCGACATTAAATGGCTGTGTCCATCTTCGTGCTGAAGACCTTCGCCATTTAAGGTGGTTCTTCCGGCGGTGCCACCCATCAAAAAGCCACGGGTACGTTGATCAGCCGCTGCCCAGATTAAATCGCCCACCCGTTGAAAACCAAACATGGAGTAGTAGATAAAAAACGGAATCATCGGCACGTTATGCGTTGAGTAGGCGGTGCCGGCAGCAATCCAGTCACACAAACCACCCGCTTCATTAATGCCTTCCTGCAACACTTGACCGTGCTTGTCTTCTTTATAGAACATTAATTGGTCAGCATCTTGCGGCGTATACAATTGCCCCACTTGTGACCAGATACCCAACTGTCTAAACATGCCTTCCATACCAAAGGTTCTTGATTCGTCAGGAACAATAGGCACGATGCGTTTGCCGATATTTTTGTCTTTAACCAAAATATTAAGCAGATTTACAAACGCCATGGTGGTTGAGATTTCACGGCCTTCACGGGTGGCTTCAAGCAAGGTTTTAAAATCGCTTAAAACGGGTACATCCAAGGCATAAGATTTGGTTCTTCTGGACGGTAAATGTCCGCCTAATTCAGTCCGGCGCTGCTGCATGTACACCAGTTCTTTTGAGCCTTCTGCAAAAGTCAGATAAGGAAGCTTTTGCATTTCCTCATCGGTTACCGGCAAATCATAGCGATCCCTGAAGTGAGTCAGCGAGATTTCGCTCATTTTTTTCTGTTGATGAGAAATATTCTGGGCTTCGCCAGAGGAACCCATGCCGTAACCTTTAATGGTTTTGGCTAAAATAACGGTAGGTTGCCCCTTATGATGTACCGCAGCATGAAATGCGGCATACGTTTTGGAGGGATCATGACCGCCTCGATTCAGTTCCCAGATATCACGGTCAGACCAGTCAGAAACCATGGCCTTTAATTCAGGCGTGTTAAAGAAATGTTCGCGCACATAAGCGCCGTCTTTTGCTTTAAAGGTTTGATAATCACCATCGACACAGGCCATCATGCGTGCGGCCAGTAAGCCACCCTTGTCACGCGCCAATAACGCATCCCAGCGTTGCCCCCAAACCAGTTTAATGACATTCCAACCGGCACCGCGAAATTCACTTTCCAGCTCTTGAATAATTTTGCCATTACCACGCACCGGGCCATCCAGGCGCTGAAGGTTACAGTTAATAACAAAAATCAGGTTATCCAGCTTTTCACGCCCAGCCATACCAATGGCACCGAGTGATTCAGGCTCATCGGTTTCACCATCACCCAGAAAACTCCAGACTTTACGCTCTGAGGTATTGGCAAAGCCACGATCTTGCAAATAATGCATGAAACGAGCCTGATAAATCGCCATAATCGGACCGAGTCCCATTGAAACGGTTGGAAACTGCCAGAAATCCTGCATCAACCAAGGATGTGGATAAGACGGCAAACCGTTGCCATCAACTTCCTGGCGAAAGTTATCCATTTGTTCTTGAGTGAGTCTGCCCAGTAAGAAAGCGCGGGCATAATCACCGGGTGTTAAATGACCTTGCGTAAAAATCAAATCGCCGTCATGTTGATCAGAAGCGGCATGCCAAAAATGATTGTAACCGACATCATAAAGCGTTGCGGCCGAGGCAAAACTAGCAATATGTCCACCGACATTGGTGTGCTTGTTGGCTCTTAATACCATCATCATGGCATTCCAACGCACGTAAGAACGGATTTTTTGTTCTATCGTGGCATCGCCGGGAAACTGGGCTTGGCGGGAAACGGGAATGGTATTGAGATAGGCGGTATTGGCACTAAACGGGATGTCAAATCCTGAATGCCGGGTTGCAGCAACCAGTTGTTCAATCAGAAAGTGCGCGCGTTCACTGCCATCTTGATCTAATACCGATTGCAGTGCTTCAATCCACTCTTTGGTTTCGGTCGGATCAATATCATTCTGTCCGGTAATCTCTGAAATTAAGCTGTTATTCATGGGTGATCCTTTTAGGACAGGTTGGGCATGGCTTAAAAAAATTTTACTATGGGGGTTCAATTTAGTCATTTTGACGGCGTATTGATCAGGCTTACCAAACCACTGGGTAAGCAGCCCGTATCAATGCAGTCTGAATAACCGAGTAACGGGTACATAGTATATACAAATGAAGGGGCGCAATACACCCGTTTTAGCAAGTGATGAGACAGATAGCTCACAAAAGTTATGAAAAATACGAAAAAACGAAAAAACAGACGGATTGTATTGCAACAATAAGTCAGTGATTAGTGAGTAAGTTGCAAAATAAAAATAACCTTAATCTAATAAAATCTCCCTTACCCCCCTCTTTTACAAAGCGGGGAACTGAATAATTACAAACCAGCTTGGTTCGTATGCTAATCAGGAAGCGCGAGTGTGCTGGGTAAAAGGGGCGGGAGGTTAGGTTTTTTTAACGCATTATCTTATATAAATAGATAATTCCAAGTAATGAACTTGGGAACACGCCAAAAAGCTGTAAAATAGCGGTTTTATTTTTCATCTTCTTATTGACACCATGCGCACCACTCAATTCCCTTTAAATACCGTAAAAGAAACGCCTGCTGATGCTGAAATAGCCAGTCATCAATTGATGATCCGCGCAGGGCTTATTCGCAAACTAGCCTCCGGTCTTTATAGTTGGTTGCCTTTGGGGTTACGCGTATTGCGCAAGGTAGAAAAAATAACGCGGGATGAAATGGAAAAAGCCGGTGCCCTGGAAGTGTTAATGCCCGCCTTGCAACCGGCCGAGCTTTGGCAAGAAACCGGACGTTGGGAACAATACGGCCCGGAACTGGCACGCTTAAAAGATCGTCATGACCGTGATTTTTGCTTAGGCCCCACGCATGAAGAAATTATTACCGATCTGGCGCGTAACGAGCTTAAAAGTTACAAACAACTGCCTATCACTTATTATCAGGTACAAACCAAATTCCGCGATGAAATCCGTCCACGCTTTGGCGTGATGCGTTCGCGTGAATTTATTATGAAAGATGCCTATTCCTTTCATTTGGATCAAGACTCGTTACAAGAAACTTACGAGGTCATGTATCAGGCTTACACCAATATTTTTAATCAATTGGGGCTAAAGTTTCGCGCTGTTATCGCTGATTCCGGCTCTATCGGCGGGGCAATATCGCATGAATTTCATGTGTTGGCAGATTCCGGTGAAGATGCCATTGCCTTCTCAACCGAAAGCGATTACGCCGCCAACGTTGAAAAAGCGGAAGCGGTGATGCCTTCCGGTTCGCGTGCTTTTGCAACTGCTGACATGCAACTGATCGATACCCCCAATCAACACAGCATCGAAGAAGTTAGTCAGTTTTTGGCGGTTCCTGCGACACGATGCCTTAAGACCTTAATTGTTAAAGGCGAAGGAGAAGACGGCTTGGTGGCTTTATTATTAAGAGGCGACCATGAGCTGAATAAAATCAAGGCAGAAAAAATGGAGGGCGTTGCTTCGCCTCTGGAATTTGCCACTGAAGACGATATTCAACGCGCCTGCAACTGCAAACCGGGTTCAATTGGCCCGCTTGGCTTAACCATTCCGGTTATTGCCGATCGCAGTGTTGTGATAATGTCGGATTTTGTCTGCGGCGCGAATCAAGATGGCAAGCATTTTCAAGGCGTTAATTGGGAGCGTGATTTACCCGCTCCTGATCTCATTGCTGATCTTCGCACGGTCGTTGAAGGTGATCCCAGCCCTGATGGACACGGTGAAATTACCTTGGCACGCGGTATTGAAGTCGGTCACATTTTTCAGTTGGGCACTAAATACAGTGCGTCCATGAAAGCGGGCGTTATTAATGAAGGCGGTAAAAGCCAAATTATGCTGATGGGTTGTTACGGTATTGGTATTTCCCGGGTTGTCGCTGCGGCTATCGAACAAAATCATGATGACAAAGGCATTATCTGGCCTACCAATCTGGCGCCTTTTCAAGTTGCGCTGTGCCCCATGAATATGCATAAGTCTGAGCGACTTAAAGTGGCGACAGAGAAATTGTATCAAGATTTGCAGGCAGCCGGCATTGAGGTGTTATTTGATGACAGAAAAGTACGTGCCGGTTTTATGTTTTCCGACATGGAATTGATCGGTATTCCGCATTGCATCATTGTCGGTGATCGTGGGCTGGATTCAGGTACGGTTGAATACAAAGGCCGTACCGCCCAGGGCAATGAAGAAATTCCGTTTGCGGAACTGATTGATTTTTTAAAAGCAAAGCTGTTTTAAAAGCAGGCACTTAACGTCTCATTATTGGCAGGATTTAGACCTTTCAGAATTTTAAAACCTGAAAGGGTGCGTTGTTGCCGGTGCTTAACGAGAAGTTACCCAGCCTGCTAGTCTGTTGATTTTTATCGCAGTCTATAAAACTCAATATTCAAGTTTTTAATTCTTGATTTTTGGGGATTCAGCGATAACAGGCATTAGGCGTAGGCCGGAATAAGACCACCCAAGCGTAGCGCGTGGTGGCGTTTCCGGCACACGCGTTAATCATGCCGGAAACGCTCAACTCGCTTACGCTTGAAAAGCCTTATTCCGGCCTACCTCTATTGGCCGTTATGTTACTGGTTATATGGGATCTATAAAGTCAAGGAAAGAAAACTTGAAGATTGAGTAAAAGGTATTGGTGTTTTAAATGGCAAATTTTTTTCATGCACATTTCTTTTTTGTTGCTATTGCCGCAGCTCGGCTTTTTGGTATTAGTTTGATCCTGTTGGGAGCACCTGCTTTTGCCCAAACGCCAGCAGTCGAGGAGGTGTTGGGCGTGCTGGGGATGGACAGCAATCAGATTGCCGAACTGGCAGAAGGTCACCCCATCGCATATACCTTGACTGAAGGGAGCGACGATGAGATTGCCGTAGGATTGACTTGGTATTTCCCCGTTCCGTTAAGTAAGGTGGCCGGATATTTACGGTCGGATAATTCTATAACGCTAGACGTTGGCATCACTGCCCACGGGATATTGACAGAGCATAGTGGTGCGGGTTCTTTGGCAACTATCACCTTGTCCAGAGAAGAAACCCAAGCTTTGTTGAGCGTGGAGCCGGGGAATCAGTTCAATCTATCCGCCCATGAAATCGAAAAGCTCAAAACCTTCAATCAAATGTCCCAAAAAACCATCGAAGATGCGGTCGGAGACCACTTCAGGGCGATCCTGTTACAGCGCTATAAAGCCTATCGGCATGGAGGAACGAACGCAATAGCGCCTTATGCACGGGAGGCTGGTCTGGATTCAAAGCCTTCTCTTGAGCTGCAACAGGCGGTGAATGAAAGCGTCCTTTTAGCGCGTTACTTGCCAGACTTGCGCAAAGCTTGGCTGGATTACCCGAAAGCTCTGCCGCTGGGAGCTGTTGAGACGTTCCCTTGGGTAGAAAAAACCGTGGAAGGTCGGTCGGCGGCTATCCTCAGGCACCGCGTTAATATGGATTGGAACGGTGGAGTCTTGGTGTTGACTCGTGAATTCTATGCAGCGCACTCCTACAATTCCAGCCAATGGCTAACCGGCTGTCTACCTTATCGCGACGGTACGGTGGTTTTTCAGCAGGTGCGTAGCTTTACCGATCAAGTGACGGGAATGGTCAGCGATGTTAAGCATATAGTCGGTCGAAAGTTACTGAAAGACAAAATGCTCAAGTCTTATGAGCGCCTTTGCAATATCTTGGGTCAATGCCCTTAATTATCAAGTTAGCGTTTAAACACATTGGCGACGAGATACCAAATTAATTTCAAAAACATTGCCATTACAAAAACAAATAATACCGCCAGTTCGTATACTCCTCCCCATGTACCTCCTTCTTTAAACTGCGGATAGTACGGCGAAATATCAGCCAAAAAACGAAAAAGGAAGAGTGAGGCGATAAAGACGGCAATGCTGACAAAAAACTTTTTACGCGATAGAAACAACGGCAAAAATGCCAAGATAGGACATAGCGCCATTAACAGGGTAAACGTTTTATTGATTAACGCGGTTAATAATGGATTTTGTATCTGTGACAGTCTTTCCTGCGTGGCATTTTGTACATCGATGACATCATCTTTTAAAAGCGGGGCGATAATAGGGATAGCCGTTTTTCCTTGTAATGCTAGCAGTGCGTTCATTGCGCCAATACGTATTTTAGGCTCAGCATCTTTTATAAAAAAGACCAGCGTTGGGATAGCTTCTTTTGTCTGTAATTTTGCTACCGCCTCTATCGCTGCAAGGCGTACCTCATTATCGCTATCTTGCATAAGAGAAATAATTCCGGGAATCGCTTCTGGTGCCTGCAATTCTTCTAATGTGCTGACAGCCGTATAGCGGATGTTTTTATTGGTGTCTTGCAAAAGAGGTAACAGAGTAGAAATCGCTTCTTTTTTAGGGAGCAAGGCCTTTTCTTTTTGCCATTGTTGCAATAATTCCATGACCCGGATGCGTATCAGGTCGTCATTATCATGTAATAAAGGAACAAGACGCGAGATTAATTCTTTTTCTTGTAAGCGTGCTATCGAATTTATCGCCTGAAGGCGCACAAGGCCCGTGGTGTCATTTAACAATGGAATAATACCGGGAACCGCTTTTTCTCCCTGGAGCTCTTTTAAGGCGGCTATTGCGTTACTACGCACATCGGGATTGCTGTCTTGCAAAAGAAGGGTAATACCGGGAATCGCAGCTTTTGCTTTTACTTTGTGTAACAGGCTAAGTGCAGTAGAGCGAATCGCGGCATTGCTGTCATGCAAAAGAAGAATCATGCGGGGCACGACTTCTTTGGCATCTAAATCCTGTAATGCCTTTATTGCGCTCAAACGGACATTATCGTCTTTGTCTTTTAAAAGAGAAATAATGCCGGGAAGCGCCTCTTTTCCTTGTAACAAGCCGAGTGCTTCCATGGCACGAATACGTATAGCGCTATCGTTATCTTTTAACAACTCGGTAATGCTAACCGTTGCCGCTGTTGTTTGCCATTCCAATAAGGTGTTTATAGCCGCCATGCGTACCGTGCTTTCGTTATCTTTTAATAGCGGAATAATCGTTGGAACCGTTTCTTTAGCGTCCAATTGCACTAATGCGTCCATGGCTTTGATGCGTACATTTTTGTCCTTTTCTTGAAGAAGAGGAGTAATGCTTGGAATCGCTTCCTTGGCGCGGAATTGCACTAATACATTAATGGCTTTATTGCGAACGGTGCTGTCCGTATCGTGCAAAAGAGGAATAATACGGGGAATCGCTTCTTTGGCGTCTAATTGCCCTAATACGTCTAGTGCCGCATCGCGTACATAGGGTTCGCTATCTTTCAAAAGAGGTGTAATGCTGGAAATGGCTCTTTCTTCTGCCAAGCTTTGCAATAGCTGTAATATATATGATTTGCTATTGCTTCCTTTGTCTTCCTTCTTGCTTGTCAAACAGCCCTTTTCAGACCCGGAAGAGCGTTCAGTACAGTGCTGGGCTTGTTCTGCCAGAACCGAATGATTTACTAAAATCAAAATCATGGAAAACACAAAATAGAGTATTATTTTCATAAATAATGAACGGCTTAAATAGTTGGCTTAGGTTTGAAACAACATACCTCATGGGTATCTAAAAATTACTTTTAACAAATTGGAGATAAGTTGTTTTGGGGACTTACTAAAAAATGCCAATATCCCAAATTTTAAATGGTTCCCATAAATAATGACTTACTGCATAGAGGAGAGGCTCTATCGCAACTATTTAATGAGTTTACATTCTTGACGCTATCTTACGGGTAACGTTTTCCTGCTAAAGCAATAAACTACTTAAAAATAGAAAGGTGTAATGCTGGAAATGGCTCTTTCTTCTGCCAAGCTTTGCAATAGCTGTAATATATATGATTTGCTATTGCTTCCTTTGTCTTCCTTCTTGCTTGTCAAACAGCCCTTTTCAGACCCGGAAGAG
>Ga0268283_1001811_pt1 | contig 9942 bp, 8 predicted proteins | sample saktaG_13_FD_190140 | JGI IMG/M metagenome (GOLD analysis project Ga0268283, IMG submission 190140) | Saline water microbial communities from Sakinaw Lake, British Columbia, Canada - sak_2013_06_06_36m | ecosystem: Environmental > Aquatic > Non-marine Saline and Alkaline > Saline ... | reverse complement strand
GAGGAAAACCTAGAACAGATTAGAAGGTTGAATCTACTTATCAAAGAAGCGGATTACGTTGTATTGGTCTTTGAATATATATTGGATTATCTGAAGCGCAAAGGGTTCATGTGACCCCCCCAACCAGCCGCCCGTCATTCCAGCAGGGATGCAGGAATCCAGCGTCCATGGAAGGCAATCTGTGGGGCAGGATTGAACTTGAATCAAGCGTTTGCTGAATCTTCAAGTTACCATCCTTGGCTTGGATTCCGGCATCCATGCCGGAATGACGGTGATTTCCATCTCGACGGGACTTGTGTATAATAGATTTTATCAAAAACTTAACCAGTGTTCACGCTGCTACTGGATCGGCAAGTGGTTTTTGATAATGTCTAATGATGAGTGCTGGAGCGTGGGAACAAGGAAAAGCACTAAACTTAAGTTCAGCATTTCAAATTTATCGTAAATCATGGGCTGGCTATTTTTTATGGTGATTTGATACCTTATGCTAAGGCAGTATTAAAATCATTGAAAAGTCTGGGAACAAGTCTTTTGAAACGATGCTGGCGAGTGTGGTTGCTTGTGCGCAATAGAAGCAATGCGACAATATGGAAACCAGGCAAGCTTGCGCGTGATACGATAGTCATGTGCGTGGGTACCGGACTGCGGGCCTTCGCTCAGGCAATCGTGTTTTTGGTAATCGCACGGGTTCTGGGTGTGAATGGGTATGGCATGTTCGTTGCCGTGTTGGCGATTGCCGGGGCTTTTTCCGGTTTGTGTGGTCTTGGCGCTCATGTCTTGCTGGTGAGGGATGTCGCCTGCAACCCTGAGAATTTCCCTAGAAGTTGGGGCTTAACCCTAGGAGCTTTGAGGTGGAGCATTCCTGTTGTTTTTTTGTTATATTTGGCAATTGCCCTAACTATATTACCCGCCAGTATTCCAATTACTGTAATTATCTGTCTTGGGATCGGTGAATTGATTCTATGGCCGTTGGCGAATGTGACTATATTTGCCTATCAGGGATATGAGCGTATGGGCCGGTCGTCGCGCATGATGCTCGCTCCTGTCCTTGCAAGGTTGATGGGTGCGCTGATTTTTGTGGTGGTTAGCACATGGTCTTTGACCGAGCCTTTACTTTTATGGTCTGTATTTTATGCACTTTCCGGATTGGTTGCAGTTTTATATTCGCATATTTGTGTGATCCGCGATTTGGGTAGGCCGATTTTTCCCGCCAAACATCAACTGTTAAAATACGTCAAGGAAAGTTTGCCTTTTGCATTCTGGGCAATTTCCGAAAAGTTATATATAGATGTCGATAAGGTTATGCTGGCCCGCATGACAACTTTTGATATTACTGGGGCTTATTCAGCCGGTTATCGTTTCGTGGATATGGCTTTTCTGCCGATGTATGCCTTGCTGAATGCATCATCGCCCCGTTTTTTTCGGGCTGGCAAAACCGGCATTAGCAGTGTCATAGCCTATTCAAACCGGATTTTTCTGGTTCCATTTATCTATGGATTGCTTATTGGAGTCGTTCTGTTTTATACAGCACCATTATTGCCTTATCTGATTGGTGACGGTTATAGCGAGGTGGTTTATATCACTCGATGGCTCGCATGGTTGCCGGTTGCAACTTTTCCCCGGCTAATCATGCAAAATATAATAGGCACGACCGGGCTTCAACGGATAGGTGCCGTCATTATTTTCAGTGGGGCAATGGTGAATATTGGTTTGAATGTCTGGTGGATACCAGCCTTCGGATGGAGGGGCTCTGCTGCCGCCACCTATACTGCTGAAGTCATTATGAGTCTGTTCATGTTTGGCTTAATATTTTCAAAAAGAAACGAATTTGCCGTGGAATTGGAAAGTGTGAGGTAAACAGAATGAGTGAGATAAGTTGGAGTGAGAGTGAATTGGAGCATTTGAATCGTTGCCCGATATGCGGCTCCCAAGATCGGCAACTACGATATCCCAATATTGAAGACCGAATGTGTGGGTCTCAGGGTAATTGGGATTATTATCAGTGTCTTCAATGTTCCGTATTGTATATCGATCCAAGACCAAACGAGGAAACTATTGGTCGTGCCTATGCAAATTATTATACCCATTCAATATTAAAAGAGCGTGAACGAGTCAGTTGGTTCGACAAGCTGGCGCTTGGAATGCGAAACGACTATTTGAATTGGAAGTATGGATATAAAAACCAACCAATATTTACTGGAGGTCGATGGTTAATGTTTCTACTGCCGCCGTGGTTGAGGCTTGAGTGGGACTACTACGCCCGCCATCTCCCAAAACCAGTACTAGGCAGTAATCGGTTATTAGATGTTGGATGCGGTAACGGTGATTTCCTAGCAGCAGCCCAATCGGCGGGTTGGGAGTGTTATGGGCTGGATTTCGACGAAAAAGCGGTAGAGATAGCCCGTAAACGAGGTATCACAGTTACTGTGGGTACTTTAGAAAAACATAGATATTCGGATAATTTCTTTGACGTAATTACTTTGTCGCAAGTGATAGAACACGTTCATCACCCTGATATTGTATTAAAAGAGTGCGCAAAGCTACTCAAGCCAAATGGGATATTATGGATGGCAACGCCGAATGCTAACTCTATTTTAAATAATTGGTTCCACAGATATAGGTTTGATTTGTGCGCACCTCAGCATTTGATAATATTCAATCCTAGGATATTGAAAGGGCTAACTGAAAGCTTTGGCTTTTTGGTATGCATAAAGAGTCGCGGTGTTCATGTTCAAAGCCAATGTCTCGCATCGAAAAGGCTCCAGCAAGGAGGATTTGATCCGTCAGACATCTTTTTAGCACCATTCATTGAGCGAAAAAGCAAGTTTCGCTATTGGCTACTAGAATTAGTCCTGTATTTTTTTCCATCAATTCAAGGGGAAATTGTCATCCGTGCAACCAAGAAGAACTGATATCGCCCTTTTTTTGCCCTCTCTTGCTGGCGGAGGGGCTGAGCGTGTTTTTGTTGATCTCGCTGGATTTTTTGCCATTCAAGGCTTGAATGTGGATTTAGTGTTGCCTCAATGTGATGGTGCATGGCTCCAATTTGTACCCAAAACGGTACGTTTGGTCGATTTAAGGAAGACCAAGCCCAGCCAAGCAATCCCATCATTAATCCGGTATCTACGAAGCACTCAACCTAGGGCGATCATGTCAGCCATGACCCACGCAAATATCGCCTTGGCGATTGCTCATCATCTCTCCGGTGTAAACTGCCGATGTGTGTTGAGTGAGCATGCCGATATAACCCTTGCTCTTCCTAAAGAGAAAGAAGGATTCGATTTGTGGTTGACAAATACCCTGGGAAGATGGGTTTACCCTTGGGCTGATACGATTGTGGCAGTTTCAAACGGTGTTGGGGAAAGTGTCGTGAAGGTCTTTAAACTGCCCGAAAATCAAGTAAAGGTGATCTATAATCCAATTGATCAGGAAAGGATACTGGCGCTTGGTCGAGAGACTGTCCAGTTTCCTTGGCGCGACGAACTGCCAGTAGTTATTTCGGTAGGAAGGCTCCACAAACAAAAGAGCTTTGACGATCTGCTTCGTGCGTTCGCCGTTTTGCGGGTTAGTCGTCCTTCTCATCTAGTGATACTTGGGGAAGGTGAGGAACGAGATTACTTAGTTAAATTGGCAACAAATTTGGGTATCACCGAAGCTGTATGGATGCCTGGTTTTGTTGCTAATCCGTTTGCTTATGTGGCTAAGACAAACCTTTTTGTACTGTCGTCTCATTGGGAAGGTTTAGGAAATGTCCTAATCGAGGCATTAGTATTAAACATCCCCGTTATCTCCACCCGTTGTCCTTCTGGGCCAGAAGAAATTTTAGAAAATGGACGCTATGGGCGCTTGGTTCCCGTCGGAGATGTGACCGCGCTTGCTAGCGCTATGGAAAAAAGCCTCTCTGGTGATCATCCTCAATTTGATCGGATGGCTGCATTGGAACGCTTCCGCCCCGATTTGGTGGTGGCCCAATATTTTCAGATATTGAATATGCAATCTAAATTAAGGTAATGACATGTCAACAATTAAGCAATACGAACTGGAAATAAATCAGGGAAAGCGCTTTCGTTTTGGGGCGAATTGGAAACAATTTCTTGACCACCTGACTGAGGAGCAAATTCAAAAGGCAGAGGGGACTATCAAAGAAGGGCTAGCTGTCGAGTCGTTGGAAGGTCACCAGTTCCTGGATGCAGGCTGTGGCAGTGGTGTTTTTTCTTTGGTCGCCCGACGACTTGGGGCAAGAGTTCATTCGTTTGATTACGATGCCGAATCGGCAGCATGCACCGACCTTCTCAAACAACGGTTTTTTCCAAATGATCCTGATTGGACTATCGACGAAGGTTCGGTCCTCGATCAGGAATATATTTCTCGCTTGGGTCAATTTGATATCGTTTATTCGTGGGGTGTTTTACACCATACAGGCGCTATGTGGGATGCGATTCACAATATCGCCGCTCTAGTTCGACCGGGAGGAAGTTTGTTTATTGCTATTTACAATAATGCCGGGAGGAGAAGCACACACTGGTGGCACATCAAATCGCTATACGTCAAACACCCTATTTTACGCCCTTTTCTCCTCGGTTATGCATTTTTGACTACTCGTTCTGGTTGGTTCCTTCGAGGTTTGCTCAAAGGGCAGCCTTTGATGAAATGGCGTACTTATGGGGATCGATATAGAGGAATGTCGGCGTGGCATGATTTAGTGGACTGGGTGGGTGGTTTCCCTTACGAGTATGCCAAGCCCGAGGAGGTATTCTATTTTATTAAAGAACGAGGTTTTCGTCTTGAACGGCTAAGCACAATGGGGGCAGACACAGGATGTAATGAATTTGTCTTCCTAAGGGAAAGCAAATGCATGGATAACCTTTGATGTGCGGCTTCGTGGGTATTTTATCTCCGCACTCTCCTCCCCTACCCGCCTGGCTAGAGAAGATGTCCTGGGCGATTAGCCACCGAGGGCCTGATGATGCAGGTGTTTATGTAGATCGGCAGGCTGGATTTGGCATGGCTCACAGGCGTTTATCCATTCTTGATATTTCTCATCGCGGGCGTCAGCCGATGGCTTCTCACAGCGGCCGCTATGTAATTGCCTACAACGGCGAAATTTATAATCACTTGGAAATTCGGCAAGAACTCGAAAAGGTTCAAGCGGATTTGAAATTCGATGGCACCAGTGACACTGAAACCTTGCTCGTCGCTATCGATTATTGGGGACTGGAAAAAACTATCGAGCGACTTAATGGGATGTTTGCGTTTGCGTTGTGGGACGCTAAGGAAAAGCGGCTGTGTCTGGCGCGGGATCGTATGGGTGAAAAACCTCTCTATGTGGGATGGATTGGAACATCGATTGTTTTCGCCTCCGAACTGAAGCCATTGTTAAAGGCTTATTCATTAAGGGTCGAGCCGCAGGCAATATCCCTTATGGTTGGTTTGGGCTATATTCCTGAGCCTTGGTCTATTATCGGTAAAATATACAAATTGCCATCGGCCCATTTTCTCTGGTTATCTCCTGAAGATAGCTTTGCGCCAAAAGATATTACGAGCTTCCGATCTTCGGCTCATTGCTACTGGTCGTTGTCTGAAATTGTGACCTTGGGAGTTCGGCGACACTCTGGCAATATCCAGGATGTTATTGAACAACTAGACCAGTTATTGCGATGCTCAGTTCGTCAGCGCATGCTATCGGATGTTCCGCTTGGCGCTTGTCTCTCAGGGGGGATTGATTCTTCGACTGTTGTTGCATTGATGCAGGCTTATTCGAGTCAGCCGGTGCGGACTTTTACCATTGGATTCGACGAAGAGGGGTACGACGAATCAGCTTATGCGCGGAACGTCGCCCGACATATTGGCAGCGATCACACCGAAGTAATCCTTAAGCCCAGGGACGCGTTGAGCCTAATCCCAGAACTGCCATCAATTTATGACGAACCCTTCGCGGATGTCTCTCAAGTACCCACTTTGCTCGTCTCCCAGATGCTCAGAAAGCATGTCAAGGTTGCATTGAGTGGTGATGGCGCCGATGAGCTGTTTTTCGGATATGACCGCTATCGTATCGCGTCTCGGCTTTGGCGTTTCTATGGCTGGCAACCACGCTGGATGCGAAGGTGGATAGCAAAGCAGAGTAATTTTCTATTTAATGAAAATTACCGCTTTTGGCGGTTGGTACAGCGTCTGTCTGCTCCTGATTTTGATGCATTTTATCTGGCGTTCGCATCTATATCGCCAAATCCCCATCTTCTTTTACCTGGTGCGCCCCCATTATGGAAAATGCTGCCTTCTTTGCCCTTTGACCAGATAAGTCAGGAAGCGCGAATGATGTATCGGGATCAGATTCAGTATCTTCCCGATGACATTCTAGTCAAGGTAGATCGGGCCAGCATGGCTGTGGGCCTAGAGATGCGTGCGCCGTTCTTGGATCACCACATCGTAGAATGGGCTTGGTCATTACCCATCGGCTACAAGCAGCAAAATGGACAAGGAAAGTGGATATTGCGACAAGTATTGAAGAAATATCTTCCGGAAAATTTGTTTGATCGCCCCAAACAGGGCTTCGCCGTACCCATCGACGAGTGGCTTCGAGGCCCGTTGATCGAATGGGCAAATCACCTTTTATCTCCGCAGTCTGTAGCATTGTGCCCTGGCCTTGATTGTGCCGCGGTGAAAAGAATTTGGCATAGCCACCAGGAGAGAAAAATCAATGCTGGCTATCTATTGTGGAATCTTCTGATGTTGCTGGCTTGGTTTGAGGAATGGCACCTTTGAGAATTTTAGTTTTTTCGGATGTGCCGCCCCACGTTGTTGGAGGCGCGGAGATGCAAATCTGGCTACTGGCTAGAGCATGGGCAACAATGGGGCATCAAGTGGAAATTGCCGGCCATCGCATTCCGGCAATGAAACAGGAAGGTATTCGGCTTGTTCATTTATCAGTTTTATATCCTTGGGGGCGGGCGTTGAGAGGGGTGAGTTATTTTCTTTCCCTAGCAGGTTTTCTGCTTTGGCACAGAAAACATTACGATCTGATTTACTGCCGCTTTCTCGGAGAGGCGGCCATTAGTGTTGCAATGCTAAAGAATCTAGGTCTAGTCAAGCAACCTTTGGTGGCTGTGCCAGCTTCGGGTGGTAAGGAAGACAAGGCCGATTTGGCTTTACTTAAATCCCTTCCCGGATCAGGGAAAATTATCGACATACTCAATCGCCAGTGTGATTGCGTTAATTTTATTGCGCCCTGTATTGAGGAATCATTGAGCCCAGTAGGACTACGGCCAAAAATGACCGCACACATTCCCAATGGCGTACCTGTATCGGAAGATCGCACGGTTGGAGCAGTCTCGGGAATTAAGAGGCTTCTATTTGTCGGGAGGCTAGTCTATCAGAAAGGGCTTGATATCCTTTTGCCCGTTTTGGCTCGACTCAGTGAAAGTGGTAGCCAATTTGAACTGAGGTTGGTTGGTCATGGCCCTGACAGGCAATATCTGGAAAATCTGTCAAGAAAATTGGGCTTGCAGGACTGTGTTAGCTTCCTAGGTGAGCAACCTCAATCAATAGTACGAGAAGAATTGATGAAGGCTTACTTGTTCGTCTTGCCATCTCGCTATGAGGGAATGTCCAATGCGGCATTAGAAGCATTGTCCTGTGGGTTGCCCTGCGTTTTGACACGGTGTGGTGGCATAGACGCTTATCTTTCCCCCGATGCCAGTTGGGTTTGCGGGCTAGATGATCCAGATGACCTCTATAGAGCATTGATGGAGGCGCTGAATGTAGGGCAGGAAAAGTGGAAAGAAATGTCAGATTCTTGCAGATCCCTAGTTATGAATAATTTTTCCTTGGAAAGTGTGGCCCGAAGAAATATAGAACTGTTCGAGACTTTAATTAGGGTAAACCCAACATATTAACTACCAAGGAAAAAATGGATTTACAGATATGATGATTGAAAAGCCAAAGCTGGCATGGCTTTAGGCCGATTTCGAGTCTACTAGGGGGAACCTCGAAAAACACCGCACTTCGACAGGCTCAGTGCGAACGGAGTAAATATATTCAATCTGTTACGTTCGTGGTGAGCTTGTCGAACCATGAACGTGAACAGTTTCTCGAGATTCCCCCCTCGTGAGGAGGGTGCGATAGACGGCAAGATAACGGTCGATCATCGTTTCAATGTTGAAGTGGGCCTCGGCGCGAGCGCGGGCGGCCTTAGCCATTCGCTGCCAGAGAAAAAGGTCAGCGGCCAGTCGACGGGCTGCTTCGGCAAAAGCGGGCACGTCATCTTGCGGGCAGAGGATGCCGGTAACGCCATGCTCAACGACCTCGGGCAGAGAAGAACTGTCTGTGGCGATGACTGGCAGGCCGCAGGCTTGGGCTTCTAGGGCTGCGAGTGGCAAACCTTCCAGTCTGGTCGGGAAAAGTAGGGCATCGGCATTTTGGTAGATGCGGGCCATTGCAGCCGGGTTGCTTATGCTGCCGAGTGAACGCGACCCGGTTGGAGTGCTTGTGGGATGGTTTTTTGGATTTAGGCTTGTCGTGTAAACAAGTTCGAGGTCTGAGCCTAGCCTACTCATAATAGGGGCTAGTAGATCGGCGCCTTTTCGAATCGACCAGTTGCCTACGAAGAGCAGCCTAAAGGGGCGGCAAGGCACATCCCGTTGCATCGGTTGAAAAATATTGAGGTCAATGCCATTGTGAATGGCAACGATGTCCCGGATGCCGAAAGCCTTATTCGTTTGGTCTGCCGTGTAGCCACTGACGGCAACAACCTTCCGGGCTATGGGGATGGAATGCGATTCCAACCGCTTAATCCAGTGGCGATGGTAAAGGGATTGGGCGGCGCTCTTGTATGGGGCGAGGGCGGGATCATGGACACATAGATGCATGGTCGCGACGACTGGCAATTCACCAGGAATGAACCGTCGATGCAACCAAGTGTTAATGTGAGCGATGTTGGCCCAGGCGGGAGGCTTGGGTACGGAAACGGTCCAGGGCGCATATTCGGCACGATGCGGTAGCCAGGATATCTCCGCCCGCAGGCCACGGCGCAGCAGTCCATCGACCAAACTCTCAGTGAATGTATCCGTACCCGTTCCAGCACGGACGGCGGGAAACCAGACGGCGGGGTCAGCTAAATTATTCATTTTCGCAGATTCCGGCAATAGATTGATGTGGAGATTCGATTTTTTTGACTTTCTTGGTTTCTTGCAAGGCAACCGTATTTTGACCAAATGTGCAGCCATAATCAAAAACTTTCAGACTTTCTCGCAGACGAGCCGACGGTTGAATTCGCGGTGCTGGTCATAGACAATGCAAAACCTGAAAGCGATTGGGACATTGCCTTGCAATGGGATTTTACGCTAGATTGGATGGAGGTGTTAGGCAGATCGGGTACGCTATGGAGAAAACTAGCACAAAACTTGGACGTTGCACCTGATAAAATTGATCGTGTCGAACTGCGCCGGGCAAATCTGGCGATGCGGGCCAGTGTTTCGGAAGATGGCATTCCGCTTTCAATCCTAATTCAAGTACCGTTAGGATGCACTGAGGTATCCAGCACGTCATGCGAGCGATGGCCCACACAAGGCAAGAATAAAGCATATAATCAATAACATGCGACTGTCATCAATGCAAACCCAACGCGGTAAGACGGAATCTATAATACAAGGGCGCAATACGCGGCGGAGCCGCCATTGCGCCCCGGACCTTGAGTCCCTATAACCCCTTAACAACGTATTCCCAACCGCCCCTCCGCCCGTTATACTGCTTCCATGGATCATGATCACAGCTACAAACTCCTGTTTTCCCACCCCGAAATGGTTGCCGACCTGCTGCGCGGCTTCGTCCATGAGGACTGGGTGAATGATCTGGACTTCGCCACCTTGGAGCGCGTCAATGATGGCTATGTCACCGACGATCTGCGCGAGCGTTTGGACGACATCGTCTGGCGGGTGCGTTTGGGAC
>Ga0268283_1001810_pt1 | contig 9943 bp, 9 predicted proteins | sample saktaG_13_FD_190140 | JGI IMG/M metagenome (GOLD analysis project Ga0268283, IMG submission 190140) | Saline water microbial communities from Sakinaw Lake, British Columbia, Canada - sak_2013_06_06_36m | ecosystem: Environmental > Aquatic > Non-marine Saline and Alkaline > Saline ... | reverse complement strand
TTAGGAGCGAAACGTGCGATAGTGCTGCCTGTGAGTGTGCCATCTCACTGCGCACTGATGACTAGTGCTGCACAGCACCTACGAGTACGGTTGGAAACGGTACCCATCGTTCCTCCCAAAGTCGCGGTAATCAACAACGTAGACGTAGCCGACCCGACCGAACCTGGTGCTATCCGCGATGCCCTGGTGCGACAGCTCTATTATCCGGTACGCTGGGTGGAGTGTGTACGAGCCATGGCCAACCGGGGAATCCTAACCTTGGTTGAGGCGGGTCCCGGCAAGGTCCTCGCGGGGCTCAATAAACGCATCGAAAAAGGAGTAGAAACCCGAGCGGTGTTCGACTCCTCTGGGTTGCGTCAAGCCCTGGACCTTCGTGAATAAAGCCGGATGTTTCATATAAATTAGGTCATCTTTGTGTCTGAAACGCTTTTTGTCTACACTGGCGGTACTACCAGCACTGAACCAGTGCTGGAGGTTTTCCCGTCGTCAATCACCCTGCGGCTAAAGCCGGGGGTTTCTCGGAGACTTTGATGAGCATCGTTGAAGAACGCGTCAAGAAGATCGTCGTAGAGCAATTGGGGGTTAAGGATGAAGAAGTTACCCTGGAGGCCTCTTTTGTCGACGACCTGGGCGCCGACTCCCTCGACACCGTGGAGCTGGTTATGGCGCTTGAGGAAGAGTTCGAGATCGAAATTCCCGATGAGGCCGCCGAAAAGATCACCACCGTCCAGGAGGCGATCAACTACATCGAGAAGAACAATAACTGAGTTGTCGTTTAAAGATTATTTACCATGATAATACGATGGTAGATGGGCAGGGCCGCCACGCCGCTGGCGTGAGGACGGCCCTTTTTTTGTTCTGTTCGTAGCAATTGAGGAGGATCGTGCGGTGGGTAAGCGACGAGTAGTAGTCACCGGTCTAGGCATGGTATCTCCGCTGGGGCTCTCTGTACGAGAGACCTGGGAGGGGGTTATGGCGGGACGAAGTGGCGTTGGCCCCATCACGTCGTTCGACGTCTCTGCCTATGGCACGCGCATCGCTGCGACTCTCAAGGGGTTCAACGCCACCAATTACCTTCCGGCGAAAGAAGTGAAGAAGATGGACCCCTTTATCCACTACGCCATTGCTGCGGGTAAGGAAGCCATCGAGGACGCTGGACTGACAGTAACCGAGGAGAACGCCGAACGGATTGGTGTCGCTATCGGTTCTGGGATGGGGGGACTGCCGGGTATTGAGGTCGCTCGAGATACTGTGGTCAAGTCTGGTGCGCGACGGGTCTCTCCGTTCTTCGTACCAAGCTGTATCGTCAATATGGCAGCGGGCAATCTCTCCATTATTCATGGCCTACAGGGACCCAATCTTTCCATCGTCAGTGCATGTGCCACCGGTACCCACAGCATTGGGGATGCCGCACGCCTTATTGAATACGGCGATGCGGATGTAATGGTCGCAGGCGGGGCTGAGATGTGTACCTGTCCTCTAGGAGTTTCTGGTTTCTCCGCCGCGAAGGCACTTTCCACCCGCAACGACGAACCAGAAAGAGCGAGCCGTCCCTGGGACAGAGATCGTGACGGTTTCGTCATGGGCGAAGGGGCTGGAGTGGTCGTGCTTGAAGAATACGAGTATGCCCGCGCCCGTGGAGCCCGTATCTACGCTGAATTGGCAGGTTACGGTATGAGTGGTGACGCCTTCCACATGACTGCTCCACTGGAAGATGGCACGGGGGCCGCACGTTGCATGACCAACGCTCTGCGCAATGCTGGCATAAATGTGGAACGTGTGAATTACATCAATGCCCATGGCACGTCTACTCCCCTTGGTGATTTGGCGGAGACTCGCGCAGTTAAGCGCGTTTTTGGTGATCATGCCTATCGGCTTGCCATGAGTTCTACCAAATCCATGATTGGACACGGGCTGGGAGCTGCGGGAGGAATGGAGGCAATATTCTGCGTATTGGCCCTTCGTGACCAAGTAGCACCACCCACCATCAATCTGGAAAACCCCGGTGAGGATTGCGACCTGGATTACGTTCCCAATACTGCGAGAGAGATGCATATTGAAGTAGTCGTATCCAACTCCTTTGGATTCGGTGGAACCAATGGCTCTCTGATATTTCAGCGCCTAACCTAATTCGATTTTCTCCCCTATCCCTTCGGGAGAGGGGATTTTCCGTATTGGAGCTGAGATTCCGCCGGTGCCTACTGAAATCCTCGCCTATCGTTCGGCAGTCCAGCCGGTAGAGCGATACAATTACAACATTGTTCGCCAGTTTGTGGTCATGGCTCTGGTGTGGGGTATGTTGGGAATGGTGGTAGGGGTCTATCTTGCAGGTGAATTACTCTGGCCAGTCCTCAATCTTGATCTTCCTGCGCTTACCTTTGGACGATTGCGTCCAATACACACGACTCTAACTATCTTTGGTTTTTGCGGCAGCCTCTTATTTGCCACTTCCTATTATGTTATCCAACGCACCTGCCAGGTGCGCCTAGTCGGTGATATTCTTCCGAAAGTTACCTTTTTGGGTTGGCAGACAATCATCGTGCTTGGCGTCATAAGCGAGCTATTAGGCTATACCCAGACCCACGAGTATGCCGAATTTGAATGGCCCATCGATCTACTCATCGGAATTGTCTGGCTGCTCTACCTGTGGGTCTATACGCTTACCCTGTACCGCCGCAGCCAATCTCCTCTCTACGTAGCCAATTGGTTCTACCTGGCTTGTCTCTTGGCAATGATGCTATTGCACATTACCGGGAATTTGGTAACGCTGGTCAATATCTCTGGAATAAAGTCCTATAGCCGATTCGCGGGCGTACAGGATGCCATGATCCAATGGTGGTATGGTAATAATCTGGTGGCTTTTTTATTGAACATGGCTTTCTTAGGAATGGTGTATTATTTCATACCCAAACAGGCAGGACGTCCCCTTTATTCCTACCGACTGTCGATTATTCATTTCTGGTCACTGATTTTTCTGTCCGTTTGGGCGGGTCCCCACCATCTCTATTGGACGGCTCTTCCAGACTGGGCTGCTACTCTAGGCGTGACTTTTTCCGTTATGCTGTTATTGCCGTCCTGGGCAGGAGTGATCAATGGCATTATGACTCTTTCTGGTGCCTGGGATCGATTACGTACCGACCCGATCTTACAATTCCTAATCGGCGCCCTGATTTTTTATGGTCTGACAACGATTGAGGGTATCTCAATGTCTTTCCAGACCGTCAATGCCCTGACCCACTATACCGATTTGACCGTGGGACATGCCCATGTCGGAACCATGGGCTGGATAGCCATGACCGCTTTCGGCGTGCTCTACCACTTGGTACCTCGGTTGTGGAATACCAAACTTTATAGTATGCATTTGGTATCGATTCACTTCTGGATCGCTCTGGGGGGTATCGTTACTCACGCCTTGGCTCTAGGGATAGCTGGCATTGGTCAGGGGGAGCGGTTGCGAGCACTCGATGAATACGGAAATCTCGCCTACAGTTTTATGGAAACCGATGCCTTCCTCAATGGACCTTATCTGGCTCGAGAATTGGGCGGTATTTTGTTTCTGTCGGGTATGTTGGTCATGGTATATAACTTTTTCATGACCATCACCCATGCCCAACGTGAACGCGCCACCATTGAGGCCCGGATTGCGGCAAAGCTTGCCGTTAAGGGTCGATCTCTCTGAGGCGAAGGCACTCGATGAAACACCAACGGATCGAAACTAACACCACCTTACTGCTGGTCCTAACTCTCCTGGTAGTTAGCATTGGCGGCTTGGTAGAAATTGTGCCCTTGTTCTTTATCGATCGAACTATAGAAACTGTGCAAGGAGTACGTCCCTATTTTCCTTTGGAGTTGTTGGGCCGCGACCTTTATCAGCGAGAAGGCTGCTATCTTTGCCATTCTCAAATGATTCGTCCGCTCCGAGAGGAATGGATGCGTTATGGTCACTACTCCTTGGCTGCGGAAAGCCAATATGATCACCCCTTTCAGTGGGGCTCTCGGCGCATTGGTCCTGATCTCGCACGGATGGGGGGTAAGTATTCTAACGCCTGGCATCTTCAACATCTTGTGGCCCCGCGAAGCATAGTCCCCACGTCGCGGATGCCCAATTATCCATGGCTCAAAAACAATCTATTGTCGTACGAGGATATCACCGCACACCTCCAAGCGCTCGCAGATACCGGAGTTCCTTATTCCGGAAATCAGGCAGAATACGAAGCCAACGTTATCCGTTTTGGCGAAAAGGTGGCTACTAAGTTGGATATCTCCCATGCCCGGGAGAATCTAATAACGCAAGCTGAATCTGGGAATTATGATGGTGACCACAGCCATCTGACAGAAATGGATGCCCTGATAGCTTATCTGCAAATGCTAGGTACTCTGGTAGATTTCAGTAAGTATGACGAAAGCTATTTTGTCCAGTTTCGCTAACCGCGTCTGACGAGTTTAAACATACCATGATTGACTCCCAGCATCCTCTGGCCGTCCAGACTACCGGTCATACCTGGGATGGTGATATCCAGGAATTCAATAATCTCATACCTAAGTATTGGCTGCGAGGATTCTACGCCACGATTGTATTCTCGGTCTGTTACTGGCTGCTATACCCCGCCTGGCCCATAGGACGGGATTATACGAAAGGTATTCTCAACCAAATAAACTACCATTCGGAAGAGACTACAGTTCGCACGCACTGGAATAGCCGAGCATTACTCCTTCATACTTTACAGGAAGATACCAGTCGTCGCCGAGAATACCTGCAAAAAATAGCCTCTACCCCCTTCGCAGAGATCGCAGAAAATGCTGAATTGATGGCATTCTCCTACGCGTTGGCAAAGAGACTGTTTGGTGACAATTGCGTCTCTTGCCATGATGGAAATATTGGCTTTGGCGCGAACCTCTTTGCTGCTCGCTGGAAAGAGGGAACTGGATTCGGGCAGATCGAGCAAGCCATCATCAACAGCCATAAATCCAAGAAAGTCGTATCGTCCGACACCCCTACCATTCCTTCTTGGAAAAACCGCCTATCTCTTTCAGAGATTAAAGCTCTGACTATCTATATCCATCAGATCGGAAGATTAGGCAATGTCCCACCTTAAACCAAGAAAACCAGAACATAAAAACAAATCAAAGAATTTTTCTTTTATGCATAAAAGAAAAATTCTTTAATACTTTTACTTTTTTAGTCTTTTATTTTCGATTTTTTTGGTATCATCTTTGTAAAACCATGATAAACGACGTCCAACGCATTCGTTACAGTCGTCAAATTCTCTTGCCCGCGTTTGGTGAAAAAGGGCAGGAGCGTCTACTCGACGCTCGGGTATTGATAGTGGGAGTGGGAGGACTGGGATCGGCGGTGGCTATGTATCTGGCTGCGGCGGGAGTAGGCCAACTCGTCTTGTCCGATTACGATCATGTGGATCTTTCCAATCTTCAGCGTCAAATTGCCCACCGCAGTGTCGACGTGGGTCGACTTAAAGTAGATTCCGCACGGGACACGCTGCTTGCCATCAATCCGGAGATCAGGGTAACGGTCATTCCTCGTGCGCTAGAGGATCCGGAATTAGAGGAAGAGATCCATCGTTGCGATATCGTCGTTGATGCTTGCGACAATTTTGAGACTCGGTTCGCCATCAATCGTGCTAGCCATTATGCAGGTGTTCCGGTAGTTTCTGGCGCAGCCATAGGCATGGAGGGACAGGTTGCGGTTTTTCCCCACTGCGGAGAGGCACCCTGCTACCACTGTCTTTATCGAGACGATGGTAGTCCCGGCGAGACTTGCTCCCATATCGGTGTACTGGCTCCGTTGGTAGGAATTGTGGGTGCGGTGCAAGCCACCGAGACGCTAAAACTGCTTGTGGGAATAGGCGAACCTCTCATCGGACGATTATTATTGTTGGACGCCTCTACTATGGAATGGCGCATGCTACGTTTGAAACGCGACCCAGCCTGCCCCGTTTGTAGAAATAATATCATTCCGTCATCTATTCAAGACAAATCAAAGTACTAAAGAATTTTTCTTTTATATATAAAAGAAAAATTCTTTAGTACTTTGATTTGTCTTTAAACTCTGGTTTTTTAATTTGAGGAGGAGTATTGTTTAACTTTTCGTCTTCTCCCCTACCCCTTTCTCTGATGACTCGGTTGTTATATGACGCCTGCGTTGCCAGTGAACGTGAAATATGCGGACTGGTGGGACAGAGCACTGACCTAAACTGCAACTACTATCCGGTTGCCAATAGTGCGGAAGATCCAGAGCGTTTGTTCTCTATGGATCCAGCACAGCAAATAGCTGCGTTGCGTACCATGCGCGAACGAAACGAAACACTTTATGCCATTTTTCACTCTCATCCCCAGAGTCCGGCCTTTCCCTCGCTTACCGACATTGCCGAGGCAGCCTATCCCGAGGCGCTCTACCTAATTGTCTCTCTAGCAACAGTGGGAGTGCTGGAATTGCGTGGTTTTCGGTTACAAGAAGGGATCGTGACAGAAGTTGCCTTGAGTAGCGAGGCATGATTCCCTACGCCCACCAAAATATCAATGAAGAGGACATTCGTGCGGTCGTCGAGGTCTTGCGCTCTGAAAATCTTACGCAAGGTCCGGCCGTCGCACGTTTTGAACGAGCTGTCGCGCAGTATTGTGGTGCCCAATATGCCATTGCCGTTAGTAGTGCCACTGCGGCGCTGCATATTTCCTGCCTTGCGGCTGGGCTAAAACCAGAAGACGTATTGTGGACCTCTCCGATCACCTTTGTGGCCTCGGCCAACTGTGCATTGTACTGTGGTGCCCATCCGGATTTTGTCGATATTGATCCTACTACCTACAATCTCAACGTTGTCGAACTAGAAAGAAGGCTTGTCATTGCTGCGAAAATGGGGAACCTACCGAGAATTGTCATTCCGGTGCATTTTGCTGGCCAGTCTTGTGAGATGGTGAGAATCGCAGAATTGTCAAAACAATACGGATTTTCTGTCATAGAAGATGCCTCTCATGCCATCGGTGGACGCTACAGAGACACGATAATTGGTTCATGTGCTTTTTCTGAAATGACTGTATTTAGTTTTCACCCAGTGAAGATAATCACGACAGGTGAAGGCGGGATGATTCTAACTAATCGGCGAGATTATTATGAGAAACTCATTCGACTGCGTGGACATGGCATCATTCGCGATCCAGCGCAAATGGAAGGGGAGTCAGACGGCCCCTGGTATTACCAGCAAATTGAATTAGGTTTCAATTACCGCATTACCGATATTCAAGCAGCACTGGGGACGAGTCAACTCAAAAGAGTAGATGAATTCGTAGACCGCCGACAGTATCTGGCTAAACGTTATCATCGATCACTTTCAGGGCTTCCGTTAATTCTGCCAGGGCAACATCCCGATACCTACAGCGCATTTCATCTGTATGTAATCAGACTCGAACTCGCAAAAATCAAAAAAAACCATCGACAAGTATTCGAAGAACTACGACAAAATGGCATCGGTGTCAATCTGCATTATATTCCGGTACATCTCCAACTTTATTATCGACGACGCGGATTCAAGCCTGGAAACTTCCCCTACGCTGAGCAATATTATAATGAAGCCATTAGTTTGCCACTTTATTTCGGATTGAGTGACTCCGAACAAGATCTGATTATCGAAGTTCTACTCGAAATTTTGGGGACTGGTTCAGTCTGATTCTGCGTGAATATCGTTAATTATCAGATCGGTACGTAGTTGGCCTGCATGTTTTTCTACCGAAAAAAGTGACGCGATGTCCTGAGAAACAGTATCGTGACTGAGGTTTATGGCAAGTGAAGATGTGCAGAGCAATCTGGTAAGAGGTGGCTTGACACGTTTGGGGTGATCCAGGTCTAATGAGCACATCTTGATGAAGCGTTGGTACAAACGCGAGCGGCGTCATAATGGCTAGGTAGCTCAGTCGGTAGAGCAGATGACTGAAAATCATCGTGTCGGTGGTTCAATTCCGCCCCTGGCCACCAAATAAATATTCAGATAGTACTTGGCTACGTATCGAAAAAATGGGTCTGGTTTTCCGGGATATTAGTATGGACATTCAAACCTGGCCACACGTCCGAAGGGCTTCACGTCTTGTTTGGCCACCTTTCTGCCCGATACCCTTCAATAGAAAATCTCTGGAATCCCCTGGATTCCAGCCATGGAGGCGTGGTTTTGGTGCGGGTGATCCAAACCGATTGGTGGTGTGCCTGATGGAAAACAGCTCCTGAAATGAAGGGCCGATTTATCACCATCGAGGGAATTGAAGGGTGCGGCAAGAGCACCCTGATTACCCATCTCCAGCATCTACTAGAAACGACGGGATGTCAGGTGGTAGTCACGCGTGAACCGGGAGGTACCGCGTTGGGAGAGGAGATACGAGGGTTACTTCTTGGTCAACGAAAAGAGGGCATGGTGGTGGAAAGCGAATTGTTATTGCTATTCGCTGCCCGTGCTGAACACCTTGCCAAGGTAATTCGTCCAGCATTATTGGCGGGAAAGTGGGTTCTCTGTGACCGTTTCACCGATGCCACTTATGCCTATCAAGGAGGCGGACGAAATATTTCGGAAAAGCGAATTGCGGCACTGGAGTCCTGGATCCAGAATACACTACATCCTGATATTACCTTTTTGCTGGATCTCCCCGTCGAGATGGGGCTCGAGAGGGCCGGACGACGTGCGGCTCTGGATCGTTTTGAACTCGAAGATACCGCCTTCCATGAACGAGTGAGAGCTGCCTACCTGGCACTCGCTGCGGCACAACCCGAACGTTTTCGAATTGTCGACGCCTCCCGACCCTTATCCGAGGTAAAGGCAATTGTGAAGCAAATATTTGAGAAAAGGGTTTCTGGACTTTCCTCTGGACTTGACTCCCTGGACGCCGCCTGAAGTTGCGTTACTTTTTTGTTTCGCCGGTCCTCTGTGGCATGGATTCCATGTGAACGGTTACCACAACTCTACGCTGTTGATTCTCTTCCGACGCGCCTCTCTTTACCGTTCTAGCATCATCGTAAACTCATCTCGATCATGAAATAAGTGCCGACAGATCATTCGTGTTGGTGAAATTCCTATCCCTCTACCGCTCTGTAGCAGTTGGAGAATTTCTATAGGATCTGCACGACCATACTTAAAGTTAACGATGGCATATTTACAGAAGTCAGCAGTAAACCATTTTGCGATATTTCTCATGATTAAGTTAGGAGGGTCGATCATATCGCAGAAAAGCCAGTCGACACGCTTTTCTGGAAACCAACGGTATGCATCCTCACGGTAGTGGTGGATCCTCGGGTGATTAGCTGCGGCTTTCTTGAGCGGGCCGTTATCAATAGCAAATACCGTTGCGCCTCGTTTGGCTGCAGCCCACGCCCACCCTCCTGGCGCAGCCCCCAGATCAACAACTGTTTCGCCAGACTGCGGAGAGCGACCCATAATCAAAAAGGCTTCTTCCACTTTTAAGAAAGAACGCGAAGGAGCGGCAGGGGCATCCTTCATCCGTTGTTGGCCAAATGAAACGGCGTTTCTGGATAAAAGAAGGCGATCCTGATTACCATATTCAACAGCAAAGAATCCTTTTGTCTGTTTTCCGGGTTCTGGAAAATCCGTCATTGCAAGTTTAGAGACACGCGAGAGGCGTTTTTTGAGAGATGCTAGAAAAAAAGTAGTACGGAGTTCGCTACGAGTGATGCCATTATCGCCAGCAGAAAGCCAAATACACGACCATGGGGTATCAACCCGTTCTGTAGCGATCTCCCTACGAAACCATTCGTCGGCTATGTCTGTGGCGCGAAGTCGTTCGCCTTGTTCTGCAGAAACGTCAAAAGGATCGGTTAGTTGCCAAAAGGGGAAGCAGAGGCGAGAGGGATCAATCGGTTGTTCGGCACAATACCCGACAATTCCGTCGTCTATACGATAGGCAGTAACGCCAGACAGTGCGCATTCCTGAA
>Ga0268283_1001808_pt1 | contig 9958 bp, 6 predicted proteins | sample saktaG_13_FD_190140 | JGI IMG/M metagenome (GOLD analysis project Ga0268283, IMG submission 190140) | Saline water microbial communities from Sakinaw Lake, British Columbia, Canada - sak_2013_06_06_36m | ecosystem: Environmental > Aquatic > Non-marine Saline and Alkaline > Saline ... | reverse complement strand
ATCCCCTACGTGCTGGTCCATGGTGCCATGCCGACGAAGGAGCGTTCAGCGGCGATTGATGCATTGCCTCTCACCCGCCTGACGATTGGTACGGTCGGAATGCTGGGAGAAGGATTGGACGTAGCGAGTTGGGGTGCATTGGTATTGGCCTCGCCCGTATCGTCACGGGTTCGCCTGCTTCAAGCCTTCGGGCGCGTGGTCCGACCTCATGCCGGCAAAACTCGTGGGTACGTGGCCGACTTTCTGGATTCTCATCCACTGGCTTGGGCGAGTTTTCGCAAGCGTCGTGCGATCTACCTTGAACAACAAATTTCAGTCGTGTCCACAAATTCCTCGGGTAGCCCCGGTCAGCGATAAGAAATAGTCAAGTTACCTACGGCGAATTGATGCAACCTATTAATAGCAATTCCTATATCGCTCCCGATCTCAAAGAGACATGGGAGGCATCGGCACAAACTATTGCCAATCGGATCCGACTTCGAGTATTGGAACATACCTTGCGCCACCACGGTGGTTATATGAGTCAGGCATGCTCCACTGCTGAGATGTTTTCCGCTCTGTATACTCGGATGATGAACCTTGGAACAGTGGAGGTACCCATTGTGCCACCGCCATTTAACGGAGTGGCAGGGGCGCGGAATCCTCAATACAAATCGGGCGGATATTACAATGGTCCAACAGGCCCACAATACGATCGCTTTGTACTTTCACCCGCACAATATGCTTTAGTGTTGTACGCAACACTGGTGGAGGTTGGACGAATGGATCCGCAGGGAATGACGCAATTCAACCAGGATGGAAGCATCGTGGAGATGATTGGCGCTGAACATTCGCCAGGAATGGAGGCCATGACTGGATCTCTGGGACAGGGTCTGAGCCAAGGAGCGGGAATTGCCATGGCCCGAAAACGTCGAGGAGATTCCGGGAAAGTGTGGCTAATGATGTCGGATGGAGAATTTCAATCGGGACAAAATTGGGAAGCGGTACAGGCCGCTGGATTTCATCGCCTAGATAATTTGTGGGCCGTTGTCGATGTGAATGGCCAGCAATGTGATGGACCCGTGGCCACGGTAATGACTCTAGAACCATTGGCGCAACGGCTGAGCGCCTTTGGTGCACGAGTCATTACCATCGATGGTCATGATCTAAAAGCACTCGCCCAGGCGGCCGAGATTTCGCCGGAAGGTCAGCCAACAATAATTCTGGCCTATACCGATCCCTGTCGCGGTCTGCCGCTCTTAGAAAAACGGGTCCCGAAACTCCATTATCTACGTTTTACTGACCCAGAAGAATTTGCAGCCTATGAGACGTTTTATCATGACATTCGGAGCGAGTGGGGAGGAACTGATTAATGGCAATTTTAAGTCGAGTCCATGCCAAAAACCTTGTACGCTGGGCCAAAGATAAGCCAGAGGTATTGCTATTGTCGGCAGACCTAACCAGTTCTACGGAAGCCGACCTTTTCCAAAAGACCTATCCGGATCGCTTTCTCTCTTTCGGCGTCGCCGAACAAAATATGGTGAGCTGGGCGGGCGGATTGGCACGCGAAGGTTTTATACCGTTGATCCATACCTTTGCGGTATTCATCTATCGTCGTGCCTATGACCAGGTGGCAATGTCGGTGGCCTATCCTAACCTGCCAGTAAAGTTTTTCGGGTTTCTGCCTGGGATTACCACCCCCGGCGGGGCGTCTCATCAGGCGATTGAAGATATCGCCTTGATGTCAGCACTTCCCAATATGACTGTATTGGAATGTGCCGACGCTACAGATGTCGAATCGGTCTTGGAAGTGGCTTACGCAATTAACGGCCCGGTTTATGTTCGGATGCTGCGAGGAGAGATCCCACGGCTGTTTCCCGTTACGGAACCGATGCGTTTTGGACAACCTCGGGTATTGTCGCAAGGGGAAGACATTACGCTGTTCTCTAGCGGAATTTGCACGGAAGAGGCGCTTCGAGCAATACCTGTTTTGCAACAGCGAGGGGTATCTATCCAGCATGTACAGGTTTCCACCTTGAAACCATTTAATGGTGTAATGGCTGTGAGTATGGCTGCGCAGGCAAAGGTCGGAGTGATTACCATGGAAAATCACGTTATCCACGGTGGTCTGGGTTCTCGTGTCGCGGAAAGCATGGCAGAGGTTGGTCTGGGAAAACGACTGATTCGAATTGGGCTGCAAGATACCTTCGCACACGGGGGAAGTCGTCCCTATCTGATGCGCACCTATAGCCTGGATGCCATGGCGCTGATTGCCCAGGTGGAGGTTCTTATGGGAAAATGTCTTGAGATCAACCCTTCTGAATTGTCCACTGCTTATTTGACTGCGGTCCATAGTGAAGCCAAGGCGGAGGCATTGTAATGACGTTGAGCGGTGAACGATTTCGAGTGGTTTATTGCCTGGCGGGTTCTGAAACACAGGCGCGAGTGACAGCCCAACGGATCTGTTTGGAACAAACGGTCGAACTCCCTGAGGAGGTCGTTCCTGCGGGATTCATTCGTGATGAAGTCGTAGGACGCATCGAGATATTTGAAACCGGTCCGACGGGATTTGAGGTCACCATCAGCTATGCCGTGGAAACAGTGGGTGCTGAACTGACACAATTTATTAATATCATCTTCGGCAATATCAGCATTCTGCCTGGAGTTAAAGTCTTACGTTTCGAGTTAACGCCGACCTTATTCGAGAAATTCCATGGACCGCGATGGGGGAGGGCAGGGATACGGGAATTATTAAAAGTACCTAAACGCCCACTGTTGTGTGCTGCGCTCAAACCGATTGGATTTTCTGCGGTGCAATTGGCTGAGATGGCCTATCAATTGGCATTGGGCGGCATCGATTTGATCAAAGATGATCATGGCCTGACCAATCAGATCTTTGCACCATTTGAAGACCGTGTTCGCCGCTGTGCCGATGCCGTAGCGCGGGCCAATGAACAAACTGGAGAACGGTCTCTCTACGTGCCCAATGTCACAGCACCGTTTGATCAAATATTGGCACGGGCACACTTTGCCAAAGAATCGGGTGCTGGAGGGTTACTCATTTGTCCAGCCGTGACCGGGCTCGATGCGATGCGTCAATTGGCCAATGAGGAACATTTGGGACTTCCGATCCTCAGTCATCCCGCATTTCAAGGAAGTTATTTGACCGCCTCAGAAAATGGCATGTCCCATTTCAGTCTGCTTGGACAATTGACCCGACTGGCCGGAGCCGACGCTGTAATCTTCCCGAATTATGGAGGACGCTTTGCGTTTTCCAAAGAGGAATGTCTATCGATTGTGGCCGGAACCGAAACTGTGATGAGCAATGTCAAAGCAATCTTTCCATGCCCCGGCGGTGGGATGACATTAGAACGTATTCCAGAGTTGCTGGAAGTCTTCGGCCAGGAAGTCATCTTTCTCATGGGAGGTGGATTGATTGGCCACAGCCCCGATTTACGAGCCAATGCATGCCACTTTAGAGGACTGGTCAATCGACTTTCCTGATAGTTGTCGATAGGCTTGAGACTATTTCCGGAATATTTCGTTCCAGCCAAACATGGGTTGCAAATTACTACATGAAATACAAATCTATATTGATAGAGGTGGGTAATGGGTAGAAATAGTTCGATTGTGATGTGGTTTCGCTGATACTCCCTGAGTTAGATTTATCATCAGATCTCTACCCAATATAAGGGCACAGTCTCATGTTGTTGAGTGTAAACCCAATAATAGATCGATTTTGGTGGCTGTTCGTGGGATTAATCATATTAGGACTGGATGCACCAGCACTGAGTGAGACATTCACCAGTAGCGTGGCGGATTTCTGTCCGGGCAAGATAGTTTTCGGTATGGCAACCGATCCGGTATTGGCGGCGGATGCGCAATGTTTGTATGGTAGCGACGCCTGCCTACAACCCGGTCAGCGTCACACGGGTATTGATTATCTGGGCGAGGGGAATGTGTTGGCTATTGCTGCGGGAACGGTAGTGCGAATCGAAACCATGAATGGTAATGACCATGGCATGGGCAACAATATCCTCGTGCGTCACGTATTGCCTGGTCCGAATTGCTCCACGGTATATAGCAGTTATTCTCATCTGGCTTCCATCGATTCCGCTATTGTCGTGCACCAATCGGTTACCAAGGGTCAAGTGCTTGGAGTAATTGGAGGCTCTGGTTTCGGGAGTCTCGATACCTTTGTGCCTCATTTGCACCTGGAAATGAAATCTCGTGCGGTAGTTGGTAACTCTTTCGGATCGGGCGACCAGACAAAAACCTGCGCCATCGATCCACTCAATGCCGCTCCAGACAGTTGTTGGCGTTACGTGGGTAGTACTACTTCGTTAGCTAGTGCTCCCAACGATTATGGCTATCTCGATCCTGCTGATTATTTAGATCAGACCTTGATTCTTCCGGTCTATCGGCAGATCAGTGCGGGTGGACTCCATAATTGCGGTCTTAAAGTGAACAACACTTTGACCTGCTGGGGGGATAATTGGGCGAACCAATCCACTCCTCCGGCGGGTTACTTCCAACAGGTCAGCTCTGGTTATGCACACACCTGTGCACTGGGGATAGATAGATCACTGTTTTGCTGGGGAAACAACGATTATGGGCAGACCAGCTCACCAACTGGCAGTTTTTTTAGGCAGGTGAGCGCCGGTGGGCTACACTCCTGTGCCATCCAGGTAGACGGAACATTGTCCTGTTGGGGTGATAACCAGCAGGGTCAATCCACTCCACCCGCTGGAAATTTCAGACAGGTCAGTGCGGGTGGCGGTTTTTCGCAGACAAAAGATGGTTATTTGTTGAATTATGGGCACACCTGTGCCCTCCGAATGGATAACGCCATCTCATGCTGGGGGAATAATAAATACGGCCAAGCCTCCCCTCCGGTTGGACGTTTTCAGAGGGTCAAGGCAGGTCCTGACTACACCTGTGCCCTCGGAATGGATAACTCCCTGCTTTGCTGGGGGAATGGCGATAACAATCAATCCGATCCGCTGACTGGGAATTTTAAGAAGATCAGTACGGGCGGGAGTCATCTCTGCGCTCTTAGACAGAACAACGCACTGACTTGCTGGGGCATTAGTAGCTACCACCAATTTACCCCATTGACCGGATGGTTCAAGCAGATTAGCTCAGGGGGGGCTCATACCTGTGCTCTCAGAATGGACAACACCCTTGCCTGCAAGGGGAACGATTCTGCTGGTCAAGCAACCCCACCGAGAGGGGGGGTCATGCAGGTCAGCGTGGGTGGGTATCACAGCTGTGCCATTACATCGAATAATACCCTGGACTGCTGGGGCTGGCATCCCTCCGAGCAGGCGACTGCTCCGCCGGTTGGAAGGTTCAAGCAAGTGAGTGCGGGTTTTGACTATACCTGTGCCATCAGAACGGATGACACCCTAGTCTGCTGGGGGCGAAACCAAAATACCTTTCCTGCTGGAAGCTTTAAACAAGTCAGCGTGGGTCAGCGCCACGTTTGTGCCGTCGCGCTGGATAAAACCATAGTCTGTTCAGGGAACAACGCTGCCGGTCAAGCGACTCCGCCAATAGGAAGTTTTAAGCAGGTTAGCGTGGGCGGGTATCACAGCTGCGCACTCAAGACGAACAATAGCTTGGTTTGCTGGGGGCGTTCTCAATCCAGCCCACCTCATGGAAGTTTCAAACAGGTCAGCGCGGGGGGATCGCACTCTTGCGCCCTTAGAACGAACGGTTCTATTTCGTGTTGGGGTAATAATTCTGCTGGTCAAGCCACTCCGCTGCCCGGGAATTTTAAACAGGTCAGTGCAGGTCAATACCACACCTGTGCCATTAAGGCAGATGACACGTTGGCTTGCTGGGGGGGGGATCTTGCCGGCCAGGCTATTCCACCCATTGGGTTCTTTACACAGGTGGAGGCGGGCCAAAGTACCAGTTGTGGTGTACGCACAGATAAGTCTCTAGCATGTTGGGGGGAATTAGTTAGGTAGTGCCGATTGGAAGTGTTAGGCTGGTTATTGTTGGTTGTGGATCAATATGATCGCTGGGTGGGTCAGGTTGACTAAACTCTCCGTATTATTTCCGTACCCAAGGCTATCAGCGGCTTGAAGTAATTCTGGATTATTCAGACCCAGGGCGGCGCGTTGAAGTAGATCATGATATCTTCCTGGTTGGGGTGGGAATGTTTCATTAGTCCAAAAAATCCAATCGGCGTTACCCGTCATATAGGGAGCGAGAAAATTGATACTGCGTCGTATTCCTGCACCAGCGGCCGTATTGATATTCCATAGATCCATCCCAAAATTCTTTCCAAGATCGGCAATATCAGCAGCGACTTGTAAATTGTACGATGAATATAGAAAATTATTTGCACGTAACATCTCATTAGGTTGAATCCCATCTGGTGCAAACTGCAACGGAATACGACTTATGTAATGTCTTATGTATCTTTTGGCCCCTTCCATATCATCGCTGTATATGGATAATAGTGCTGCGACCATATCGTAGTTTGTTCCGTGGTTACCTGGCGAGCGTGACTCTTTTCTGCATTTTGGGCTGAATTTCATCCACAGTAAGAGATTTTTACTCCACCCTTGCATGGCGTGTTTGTCTTCCTCTGTCCAAGAAAAAGATGCTTCGATTAGTCCTAATCCCTCATATAGGCGTCGAAATGAATTTCCAATGCCTGCAACCACAAAACTGCCGTTTGATACACCGGGTATTATTCCTCCGAACTCTGTATTCGGATTCATTCGTGTTTCCGGAGTGATAAAGAATTCTCGCGCTAAATTCGCTGCGTGCTGGGCATACGCCTCGTCTCCTGTAAAGAAATAGGCCAGACCGAGTCGATGCACGGCTTCTGCCATGGGAGCCAGTTGTGTAAAGGATCCAGCAGAATCTGGGTTGCCGTGTCCGTCTCGAGAGATATAAGGTAGTCCGTCAGGGGTGTTCGGGTTTCTCCACCAATACGCCCCTGTCGAGATGAAGTCATTTGGCGTTGTCCCAGAGACCGGGATCAAGTGAAATGATTGAGTTACAGAATAGGGACCTGCTTGCAGGTCTCTATTCGCCTCATTTAGTAACGAAGCAACCGTTACAACCGCCCACGGTGCGCCACTTTGCCAAGCTTCCTTGCTGGCCTGCAGATAGGTTTGTTGATATAGAAACGAGCGAGAACTCGCACCCTCACTACAAATCGGGGCGATAAAGATAGCAAGAAAGATGATCGACCAGTAATAACGCATGGTGTATTTCCCAGCTGTGAACAACGAAGAAGCCATCTATTCTCAGCGTTCTGTTGCGTTCAGGCGACCGACCCACACGCCGAACGCTGGCATGTTCAAAACAATACGATTTTGGTCGCGTGCCGATTGGCGTGCACTACCACCCACCAAATCTGTGCAGAGCAGACCAGCCGGAATACCGGCAAGTCCAACACGTACTGGTTCTTTCGAGGAATTGACGAGCACTAGCGTGCGTGATCCGGACAATGCAAGATTAGACAGTGTGACACTGGGCCAACTTCTGCCGAAGATATCCCTGAGAAAGGGAGCATCCGCTGCCTTTGGTTTTGCCATAGGCTCTTCTTCATTCGCTTGAATGCTCGTTGGGCCACTTAGGATCTCGGCGTTTATATCGGTTCGTTGTGCCCCGAAGAGCAGTGGTGTCTGCAATCCTTTTTTTCCAGTAATTTCCTGAGCCACTGATGTATAGGCATCGAATTGTTCGCGATGAGTTGTTAGATCCTCGCGTTTTTCCTCCATAGACCATATTTGAATAGCCTTAGCCCCTCGTGCCAGGGGAAGCCACATATCGTGGCGGATCAGTGTGCGGAGGCGATTGACGGTTTCTGAACTTTCCGATAATGCGCTGGACGTAAATCCCGGGAGATCCTTCGAGAGTTGCAAACCTACCATGGGAATCTTTTGCCCAGTTTGTGCTGCTTGAATTATCTGATCCATTGCCCAGTGAAGGCGAGTTGAGCGATTCTCCGACCAACCGATAGCGCTCAAATAGGCGCCCATAAATACGATATCAAGGTCATTAGTGATTTTTTGCAAAGCTAACGCATTACGGTTATTAGGTTGGTAATTGAAGATCGGACGCCGACGTCGATCTCGGGCACGAACCTCGTTAGTAAAAACGCTAAGGTAGCGAAGTTCTTCTTGTTTTCCAGGACGGAGTTCTTCTGGTGCAACTGCCCAAGAAGATATTAATGGTTCGATATCGGGATCACTAAGAAAAGCAGACATCCAGTTACTAATATGTGCGCGCAGTTCATCGTCTTGCATGTTCCTCATAACTGCAGGTCGATCTTTCTCACTGACATTGTCTTTAAGTAGCGATGTGGGTGCCGCAACTTGAATTGCTACGTGAAATCCATGTCGTGCGACTTCTTTAATTGTCTGAACTTTTTTTTCTAGATCATTTCCATAATAGGGACCTGCTACAGTAAATCCACCTTCCATAATACGTTGTAAATTACTTTTATTGGGAACGGCAATGCTCGAATTAGGATTTGGCGAATATATCCCAATGTGCATTTGGTACCCATTGGGATATATTCCCGTGGCTGGCAAATTTGCCGGAACCAGTGGTCCATTGAGAAAGGCAGTTACTTCAGGTGAAACCGATTTGGCTTGGGGCTGCTTGTGTCCACCTTCTCGGGCGGCCAACATTTGGGGTGTGGGCAAGTCGAGTACGGATCGTGCCAACGAGGGCTCCAAAAATCCTGCGCCTACGGTAAAAACAGAGAAAAAAAATATCTTGAATCGATCGGTGATCGAGTGTTTACGTGCTGCTTGGTATTGTGAACTCATTATCATCTCCGAGAAGCTCCAAGCTTTCGCCATGGGGTGATTAACCATTATTACCTAATCTACAAACATTACAAACCAATGGCAATTGGTTTGCTAGAAACTAAAGATTTGTGCAAGAGAGTACCCTCTTTCGTGGAGATGTGACAGGTTTGAATCTACGTTTTTGACGAAAAATTTGATCCGATCTCTGTCGCTAGATGTGCGAAAGATTGGGTTGTACCCAATCCGTTAGGTTGTTACGATAACTTAACCTAAGTTGCTACCTATCCGTCATTCCGCCAGGGATTGGCGGAATCCAGTCACAGGGAAGTGAAGGCTGGAGTGGGCATTCTCTAGGAACTGTCAGCTTTACACTACGTTCGTTGAACGATCATACTGTTACCAAAGGGTAGTAACACTCCTTGGACGCCACCTAAAGTTGCACTACTTTTTATCTCTCCGATCCACTGTGGAATGAAGTCACTTTCACATCCCTGTGACTGGATTCCGCCAATCCCTGGCGGAATGACGATTGGATTGAGTCATAGGTGGTAACTTGAGTTGAGTTAATTTAACTTGCTATCTATAGCGGTAAAAACGAAGAAGTTCCTCTTCCTTTGAGAGAGATGTTGAGGCGGGGGTGTACTTACCTTTGTCCATTCCATGGCTAAAGCCAAAAGTTTCTTGGAGACATTGATGAAACCTAAGATCACGAAGTGGTTCGGATGGTTCGCTCTAATGGGCTTGGTGGTACTGATACATCCCCTCTTAACTTCGCTAGCCTTCCTAGGCCACAAAGAAAGTGATGTTGAAGGTTTGGATAACAATCTTTCTGGACAGAAATGTGTATTTTGCCATTGGCTGTCCTCTCGCAATATTTTTTCCGGTAAAGAACAAGATTCCGGTTCCAATTTTATAGCCGCAGCCGTTCCTTGGAATGGTGTTTCTTTGGGAGGATATGCATCCAAGGTTTCGTTGGTACTGGGAGATACGATTGATTTTCATATTTCAACAGACATGGAACAATATGAAATATCGATATGGAGAGAAGGAAATAACCGCTCACTGGTAGCTCAGATTGGTGGTCTATCTGGTACAGTATATAGTTGTCAGGGAAAGTATGCAGAAGGATGTGGATGGCCGGTTGCGTATACTCTCACCGTACCAGAGACCTGGGTCTCTGGTATATACACGGT
>Ga0268283_1001807_pt1 | contig 9961 bp, 11 predicted proteins | sample saktaG_13_FD_190140 | JGI IMG/M metagenome (GOLD analysis project Ga0268283, IMG submission 190140) | Saline water microbial communities from Sakinaw Lake, British Columbia, Canada - sak_2013_06_06_36m | ecosystem: Environmental > Aquatic > Non-marine Saline and Alkaline > Saline ... | reverse complement strand
ACAATAATTGATGGAGTTTCGAGAGTCATACGACTAGTAGCAATTATATATCCTAAACCAGATTGTGCCCCAACTAATTCTGCAACAATAACAACCATCCAACCAACCCCTAGTCCAATCTTTAATCCAGAAAAAATATAAGGTAGCGCAGATGGTAATAAGATATCAGTAATATATTTTATTTCACTGATATTATAATTTTTCGCAGCTCTTTTATATGGTTCTTCTACTGATATTACTCCTAAATAAGTACTGCTAAAAATTGGGAAGAATGACCCTAGAAATACTAAAAAATATGCTGGTGAGTCTCCTAAACCAAACCAAAGTATTGCGAGTGGAATCCATGCAATTGGTGGAATTGGTCTAAACAATTCAATTAGAGGTGTTATAAATTTTGATATATATTTGTTGTTCCCAGATATAAAACCAAAACACAAGCCAACAATAGTAGCTATTGTAAAACCAACAACAACCCTTTTAACACTTTGTAGAATGTCAAAAACAAGACCTTTATAGAATAACAGTTCGTAAAATTTTTTTATTACAACTGTTGGTGATGGCAAAAATTGAGAATTAATAACATTGGTGGAGGACAATATTTGCCAGATAAATAACAAAAATACAAACGGTGCAACTTGCCACAATATTTTAACAAGTGATCGTCTGAGCATAGTTTATTTATTAGGAACAATAGTTTTTGTATATTTTCCAGACAGTATTTCAGATTCAGCCTTTTCTACAAAACTCTGATCTATGACATCCGAGGTAATAATCTTCTTTTTTAATACATCCATTGCAAACCCTTGATCAGCTTGCTTTTGAATATCAGCAAGATCATTTGAGTTTAAAATGAGATGAATATCAGTTATTTTTTCAGATACCATATTTCTTTCCGCGGATATTGTTTTCGCAATAACCGCTGGTGAATAAGTCATACCAGTATCGGTCAGATACCAATTATCAACTTGTTCTTTGTTTTTTATATAATAGTCATAAGACTGAATGATTGATTTTAGGAAATTTGATGCCTCTTTTGGGTGGTTGGTGTAAAAATCTTTAGACATCACCACAACTCCATTTAGAGGAAACAAACTGATTATCCTTGCTTTACCAGAATCTTCAAACTTAAATAGGTTAGGATCCCATGTACCGAATGCATCCATCGAGTCCCATGACTTAGCTGTACCTTTTTGAATAACATTTGCACCCTCAACAGCATCAATATTTTTTACCGTAACTTCTTTACTTGGATCAAGTCCAGCATCCGTTAGTCCTTTAATACCTAATATGTGTGGTAATGTTGCAAACGGCACAGCAAAAATTTTTCCTTTTAGATCTGAAATTGTTTTCACCTCAGAATCTTTTGGTACGATTATGGCTGCTCGGGTATCAGATAAGCGAGAAACGATTTTCCAATTATCAGATTTTGAGGTAAGAGATAATGCTGGTACATAACCAACAAAGATAACATCTAAACTCCCAGCTAAAGCAGCTTCAGTGAGTGGTGGACCAGCTGTAAATTTTTGAAAAGTCGGTATAAGATTATTTTTTTCTAGAATATTTGTGTTTTTCAAAATTTCAGTAATCTGTGCCTGTGGCATCCAAGCTACTTGCCAACCAATTCTAATTGGAACAAGGCTTGTTTTTTCATTATTAAATTGAGAAAAAATAACAGAAACCACAATAACCACTACAACAACCCCTAAGATAGCAAATGCTTTTTTATTCATAATCTTATTGAATAATATTAAATTAATAAAACGCTAAAACTTAATATAATTACTATAACATAATTACCATTAAAAATAAACTGCAATTTCCTCTGGTTCAACTTGCCCCCATTTTAAATACTTACAAAAGTCCGCCCGCATTCCTCCCCAAACCCCTCCTGCGGGCGGACAAAATCCCCAAATCAGAAATCAGTCTCGGAAAAGTGAAATCCCAATCCCTAAAAAAATGTTTTCACTTTTCCGAGTCCAAATCCAGCCCCGCCAACTGCCCGAGACCTTGAGGACAGAACACCAGAAACAAAATTTTCTTTTCCATTTAAGATAAATTCTTCCGCGCGCCAAATCGGAAAATGTAAAGAAAATTTTGTTTATGGTGTCCGCCGAGGTAGTCCGAGGCGGGGTGGCGGGCTTCATTCGTCGCTTTTCTCTTTGAAATAAGTTCGAGCAAATGATAGTATTAGTCCACAAAATATGAAAATACCAATACTTTATGAGGACAAAGATGTCGTGGTAATAAATAAACCAGCTGGTCTTGTTGTACACCCTGATGGGAAAAATAAGGAGAAGACTTTAGTTGATTGGATATTGAAAGAATATCCTAGGACAAAAAATGTTGGAGAGCCAACAGTCCTTTCTGATGGAACAAAATTGTTGCGCCCTGGGATAGTTCATAGAATAGATCGTGATACTTCTGGTGCACTTATTATTGCAAAAAATAGAAAAGCATATGAATTTTTGAAAGAACAATTTCAAGAAAGAGAAGTTTATAAGGTTTATCATACTTTTGTGTACGGTGAACTTAAAGAAGATAGGGGAATGATAGATAGACCCATAGGAAGAAGTTCAACTGATTTTAGAATGTGGTCTGCACAAAGAAATGTAAGAGGAGAAATGAGAGAAGCTGTTACTTATTATAAAGTTTTGGCTAGAAAAGATGGTTTTACTTTTTTAGAGGCTATGCCAAAAACCGGCCGAACTCATCAAATCAGAGTTCATTTTAAAGCTATTAACTATCCAATAGTTCAAGATACCCTTTATGCAACTAAATTTTATTTAGAACAGAAAAATCAGCTTGGTTTTGAAAGGACTGCACTTCATGCTCGAGAACTTGAAATAGAAGTTCCATCAGGGAAGACTATTAAAGTGATTGCTCCATACCCTGAAGACTTTGAAAAAGCAGTTGCGCTATTTATAGAATAGGAGAATATAGAATGTGGAATATTGAATACTTGCCAGAAAAATTTGCAGAAAACGTGTATCTGTGCTAAATTGTCAAACTATGGAACTTAAGAATATAAAAATGTCACCAGTTAATATTGAAGCCAGAAAAACACTTGATATAAGATCAGGTGATACTGTCCGTGTTATGCAAAAAATTAAGGAAGAAGACAAGACAAGACTTCAGGCTTTTGAGGGGATTGTCCTTGCTGTTAAACATGGAAAAGAAGCAGGTGGAACATTTACTGTTAGAAAAGTTATTGATGAAGTTGGTGTAGAAAGAATTTTTCCGATATATTCACCAAACATTGAATCAATTGAAATTTTGAAGAGAGCGAAAGTCAGAAGATCAAAACTTTACTACATTAGAGAAAAAGCAACTAAAGAATTAAGAAGACATATTAAGAGCGAACTTTTGGAGGTCAGAAAAGAAACAAGTGATGTTCAACCAAAGAAAGCCAAAGAGGAAAAGAAAGAAGAAGAAAAAATTGCATAAAGTTAAAAAAACAACCCGTCGGGTTGTTTTTTAGTTGAATCTTAAGAAGAAATTAGGTAATATAGTGAAGTAGGGAACTAATATTGACAATAGTATGCACGAGTGGCGAAATTGGTACACGCACTACCTTGAGGTGGTAGCGCCCGCAAGGGCTTGGAAGTTCGAGTCTTCTCTCGTGCACAAAGAATAAAAATTTGAAAACCACCATAACCAAAGGTGGTTTTCTTTTGTCTTTTGTATATAATTAATATTATGTTGTATACAAGAAATGGTGATGATGGAAAGACTACGGCTTTTGAATGTAGTCAGAGATTTTCTAAAAGCTCTATTATTGCCGAAGCTCTTGGGTCTCTTGATGAACTAAATTCTTTTCTTGGAATAGTGAAGTCGAGATGTAATCAAGGTCAGACCTTGATTTCTGTTGTTCACGAGATTCAGGAAAATATATTTATAATTCAGGCACAGGTTGCTGGAGTAGATAAGAAAATTTCAGGGGAAAAAATTAAAGAAGTAGAAAAAATAATTGATGATATAGAAAAAGAAATTCCTCCATTAAAAAGTTTTATTATTCCAGGTGCAAACGAAATCTCTGCAATGTTTGATTTCGCCCGCACTCTTGCTAGAAAGACTGAGAGGAGAGTGGTGGCTGTATCAGAAGAAAATATAATAATAATAGATTCAAATACTTTAAAATATCTAAATCGTCTTTCAAGTTTACTTTATGCTTTTGCAAGATTTTCTGCTTTAGAAAAAGGAGAAAAAGAAAGCAATCCGACCTATTCCTAATTTGGGTAGATTTTTCTTCAAAAATCTGTTATAAATAATGTGGTTTACCCTGTTAAATTTCTTTCAAATTATTTTTTATGTATTATGTATATGTTTTGTTATCAAAGAAAGATAAGAAAAAGTACGTTGGTTTTACAAAAAATTTGAAACAAAGGCTTGAGCAACATAACAAAGGTAGTGTTGACTCAACAAAAGATAGGAGACCACTTGTTCTAGTATACTATGAGGCCTGTATAGACATTAATGATGCCACTCACCGTGAAAAATATCTTAAAACTTATCACGGTAAGATGTTCATTAAAAACAGGCTCAAGTCTTATTTAACAGGGTGAATGGTGGCTATGGTGTAGCGGTAGCACAAGAGTTTGTGGAACTCTTTGTTCGGGTTCAACCCCCGATAGCCACCCAAGCAAAAAAAGTCAGCAAAAGCTGGCTTTTTTTTGGGTGGCTAAGCAAGCAAACTGCTTTGCTTGTGTGCGGGGGTTGAACAGCGGAATCATATTTTTATAGTAATAAAAATAGATGAGCTGGTGCCCAGACAAAGTTAAGCGACGGCGAAACTTTAGTCGAGGGAAACATCCCCGATAGCCACCCAGCGATATTTTAGGTGACAGATTCTTATTTTTCTTTGATATTTCAGTTCTACTCTGATAGACTTTTGGTATGGAAAAAAACAAAAATAATTTTGGTATACCAGAAGTAGACAATACTCCGACTGGAATTGTTGAGATGGAGGGTAGGTTTTTTCGTGGAATTTCAGATTCTTCTAAACAAAGACCTTCGTGGGTAAGAATTTGTGCTATTATTTTTTCAATAATTGCCCTTTTATTTCCTGGTATTTCATTTTTAACAATTGCAATTACATTGTATCCCAGCATCTACAATGACAATGGAATTTTTGGTTTCGTTATGATTACACTATTTGGTCTGTTGTTTACCGCGGGTGGTATCATTGGAATTAAGAAAAATCGGAAGAGAAAATAATTATTTCTTTTTCCAATTATCTAAAACTATTGCTGTTGCGATAGAGACATTGAGAGATTCTGCCTTACCAAAAGAGGGGATTGTGATTTTTTTAGTAATTAATTTTTCGATTTTTTCACTTATTCCTTTGGATTCATTTCCCATTATTAATATTCCAGATTTAGGAAAATCAAAAGTATGGACATTTTCACCTTTCATAAAGGTGCCGAAAATTGGTAATCCGATTTTTGGCAGAGTTTCTGCAAGATCTGTGTAAAATATTTGAACTCTAGTAAAAGAACCCTTTGTAGCTGAAATAACTTTTGGATTGTAAAAATCTACTGTATCATTTGAAGCAATAATTTTTTTAATTCCATACCAATCAGCGATACGGATAATCGTCCCGAGATTTCCGGGATCTTTGATTTCATCAAGAGCGAGGATGATTTCATCCCCTATGTCATCCTCAAATGTAGGTCCCCGTTTACACGATGATAAACTCCGGCCGGGATCCAGAGAATCAGAACTGGATTCCCGCCTTCGCGGGAATGACAGAAAAGTCGGCGAGGATAATAGAGGAGAATCTTGCTTTTGTAGGGGGATTTTGACTATCGCAATAGCAGAATCATTACTCTCAAGAGAACCATTTTTTTCGAGTTCTTCTTGTGTAGCTATTTCATACTGCGTCTCGCCGAAGCGTAATCGTGAAGGCGGATTATTTTTTAAAATGTCCTCATTTTTATTATAAAAATCTTCTGTTATAAACAGATTTTCTATTTCAAAGTCAGAATTTAATAGCTCGATAACATTTTTTGCCCCTTCAACTAAAAAAAGACCGAGTTCGTTACGGTTCTTTTTCTCTTGTAGAGATTTGATTATTTTTGCTTCGTTTTTAGTCATAATAAAAACATGATATCACGTTTTGTCATTCCGGCGAAGGCCGGAATCCAGAAAAAATTAAGATGGAATCCGGCCTTCGCCGGAATGACAGAGTCGAATATTTCCTTTATAATTGAAAGTATGAAGTTTTTATTTATAACTATCGGTAAAGATACAGACAAAAATTTGGCAGAAAGTGTCATTGATTATACGAATCGTATTAATAGACACATTAAAACAGAATGGAAAATTATTCCTTCATCAGATATTAAAAAGGAGAGTGAAAATATTTTGAAAAGTATAGATTCAGATGATTATGTTGTGGTTCTTGATGATAATGGAAAGGAATTGAATACAATGGAGCTTTCTCAATTTATAGAAAAGAGGATGATTAGTGGTGATAAAAGAGTTGTCTTTGTTATTGGTGGTGCGTATGGAGTTGGTGAAGATGTCTTTGTGAGAGCAAATTATATATGGTCACTTTCCAAACTTACTTTTCCGCATCAGCTCGTTAGACTTATTCTCTCGGAATCTATTTATCGAGCTATTTCTGTTATTAAAAAAGAGCCGTATCATCATAGCTAGGTGCTAGGTTTTAGGTGTTAGTTTTTAGTAAAAGAAGATATAACGGTATTATATTCCCTAAAGTGTATTTAAGATATATAATATGGATATTAATAGATTTATAATTCGTTTAATTTTGAAATTGTGGTATTAAATAAGACAGGTTGTGTGTCTTGTTCTCACAGCAGAGCTGATGAGAATAAGACGCACAACACCATGGCTGTCTTTTTGGAATAGGAATGGTCCACCGACCATTCAGAACACAGCGCGTGTCCTCAACCTCGCAGCAAAGCAGACGAGGTATTCGGACATCGCTCTCCAATAAATTTTAAAACCTATAAACTAGAAACTTAAACCTAATTTGATGAGTGGATTTGTAAAAAATATAGAACAAGAGACATTGGAAAATAATAATTTTAGAAAGGTTCTTTATACTTCAACTTATGGACAAGTTGTTGTTATGTCACTTCTACCAAATGAAGATATTGGTATGGAAGTACACGAAACAACAGACCAGTTTTTTCGTATCGATAGTGGAGAGGGTAAGGTAATTATAGACGGAGAAGAATCAATAATAACAGACGGATTTGCAGTAGTTGTACCTGCTGGCTCACAACACAATGTTATAAACATGTCTTCTGAAAAACCTCTTAAACTTTACACTATTTATATGCCTCCACATCATAGTGACAATATAATTCATAAAACAAAAGCAGATGCAGATGCAGATGAACACGATCATGCATAAATTATATGTAGAGAAATATCTTGAGATTAGAAATCTGAAAGTTTTTATCGTGGACGGTGCTTATATTAGAAAAAATATAAGTAATGATTTTACTAATTTTGGTCAACATTATGCATTAGATTTTATTCCAGAAAATGAACTGTGGATAGATAAAGAGAGTAATCCAAATGAAATAGATTATTTTTTGAAAAATCTTATTGTTCAGAGAAGATTAATGAAGGGAGGAAAATCTTTTTTGGAAGCGGTTATTAATGGTAGTGAGGCAGAGAAAAAAGAAAGAGCCAAATCTGATTTAGCAAAGAAAGTTGCTCACTTAGGTTTAAATGAAATTGCAGAAAAAGCGAAAAAAGAAAAAATTTTTGGTTTGTTTGATTTTTCTGTCTGGATAGTATCAGGAGAGCTTGTTCGAAATAGTTTATATATAGATTTTACTGCTGGAGGACATGACAGAGTTTATGATTTTGTCCCAAAAGGAGAAGTTTGGATTGATGACGATTTGTCTGGTAGAGAAATAATTTACGTTTTAATTCATGAGCTCCACGAGAGGAGATTGATGATAAAAGGGAGAAGCTATGTTCAGGGTCATAATAGTGCTTTAAAGCTTGAGTATTTTTCAAGAAAGAATGTTTTCCTAGTTTGGTTTATATTACTTTTTGAAGAAATGATGAATTCTTTTATAAGAAAAGAAATTATCCTTACAAATTCGGAAATTATTTTGGCTGATGGAATAGGAATAATACCTACAGATACTCTTTATGGACTTGTCGCATCAGTTTATTCAGAGGATGCTATTAAAAGAATATATGACCTTAAAGGTAGAGATGCTGATAAGGGTTTAGTTGTTTTAATAAGCTCTATGAAAGATTTGGAAATTTTTGGAATAAAATTAAGTTCAAAAATCAGAGTATTTATTAAGAAATATTGGCCTGGGAAATTGAGTGTTATTTTGCCTTTTAATAAAGATTTATTTCCATATTTAGATAAATCCAATGGTACTTTAGCTGTTAGATTTCCAGACAAAAAAGATTTAATTAAATTTATTAAAGAAACTGGGCCATTAGTTGCTCCAAGTGCAAACCCGCAAGGAATGCCACCTGCAAAAAATATTGCAGAAGCACAAAATTATTTTGGTAATAATATCGATTTCTATTGGGATGGTGGAGAGATAGATTCTCTGCCTTCTACATTAATAAAGATTGATGGTGAAAAGATTAGTGTTTTGAGAGAAGGGTCTGTAAAAATAGAATATTGAATAATGAATATCGAATATAGTAAACTTGGGATTAGTTTATAAATTTATGATACTATTATTCAAATGAAAAAAAATATTGTTATTTTTACAGATGGTTCATCAAGAGGGAATCCTGGCCCTGGGGGATTTGGCGCTATTATTGTTGAGGATGATAAGGTTAGAGAAATTGGTGGCAGAGAGAATCATACTACGAATAATAGGATGGAGCTTATGGCGGTTATTAAAGCCCTAGAATATGTTAGTGACCCCAGTCAAATAAAAATACAATTTGACGGGACAAGGATTGTTGTAAATACTGATTCGGCTTATGTTGTAAATGGAATTACTAAATGGGTTTATGGTTGGCAAAAAAATAATTGGAAAACATCTGAGAAACAAGATGTTACGAATAAAGATTTGTGGGAGAAACTCATCTCTGTTTCTAAAGGTAAAAAAATAATTTGGAATCAAATTTCCGGACATTCTGGAATACCCGGAAATGAAAGATGTGATGAGATAGCTACATCTTTTGCAGACGATGAAAAAGTAGAACTTTTTGATGGTAAAGTATCAGATTATGAAATTGATATTTTAAATTTGAAAGGAGACGGTATAAAAAAGATAAGCAAGAAAACAAATAGCAAAATACCAGCATATTCTTATCTAAGTCTGGTTCATGGTGTTTTTAAAAGACATAAAGATTGGGCTTCTTGTGAGAAAGAAGTGAAAGGAATAAAAGGAAATATTAAGTTTAAAAAAGCTATAAGCGAAGAAGACGAGAGGGAGATAAAGAAAGAGTGGGGACTAAAAAAAGTATGAGTATAGGTATGAGTATAAAAAAGAAATATAGAGGATTTTGCTTCGCAAAATCCTCTATATTTTGTTAAGATACTCATCTATGAGTAGAGATTTTTTTCTATTAATATCATTATGCGGTTTTGTATCTGCTATTTTTATATGTTCATTTATTAAGCTTGGTTTTTCTTTTTTCTTGTTCCTGATTTTTCTATCGATTATTATTTTTATTTTTCAAAAGTTTTTTGTTACTGATTTAAAAGAAAAAAGAGTGATATTTTTAATATCTATTTTTGTATTTTCTTTTGCAGTTGGAGTTCTTAGATATGAAATTAAAGATATAAAAAATAATGATATTTATCTTTCAGAAAATTTGGGTAAAAAAGTTGTCATAGAAGGTGTTATTTCTGATGAGCCAAATAGAAAAGATAAGACAGTGATGCTCACTGTGGATTTTAATAAAATTATTTTTGCGAGCTCAAGTGTTTCTGTTTCTGGCAGGGGAATTATAAGCACCGACCTTTATCCTGAGTTTAAATATGGAGATATGA
>Ga0268283_1001806_pt1 | contig 9968 bp, 9 predicted proteins | sample saktaG_13_FD_190140 | JGI IMG/M metagenome (GOLD analysis project Ga0268283, IMG submission 190140) | Saline water microbial communities from Sakinaw Lake, British Columbia, Canada - sak_2013_06_06_36m | ecosystem: Environmental > Aquatic > Non-marine Saline and Alkaline > Saline ... | reverse complement strand
TAGGCTGCAGACAGTTTCCCGATTAGATTGGAAACTGTTTCTATTTTAAAACGTCCTGCATCGAATATAATCCGGCCGGTTTCCCGAAAACCCATTTGACCGCTTTTAACGCTCCGACGACAAATAAATCACGCGAGTGCGCCTGATGCTTAATCTCAATGCGCTCAGAATTACCGCAAAAAATAATCTGATGATCGCCAAAGATATCTCCTAAACGAATAGAATGCACCGGGACATCCTTTTTCGTAACCTGGTTAATCACCTCAGCCAATTTTTTAGCCGTACCGCTGGGTGCATCTTTTTTAGCTTTATGATGCGCCTCAACAATCTCCGCGCTATAATCCGGCCCCAGCCTTTTAGCAATTTCCGGAAGCATCGAAAATAAAACATTCATGCCAATCGACATGTTTGGACTAAACACTACCGGCACCAGCTTGGAGATCTCTTCAACCTTACTTTTTTGTGCGTCACTTAAACCGGTCGTCCCTAATACCAGGGCCTTCTTATATTTGGCTACATAATCCAAATGCGCATCCACGGCTTCCGGCAAAGTAAAATCAACCAGCACATCGACCAGAAATAAACCATCTAAATTAGAGGAGACTTTTATTTTACCCAGATCCTTACCAATCAGCGGCGTGCCTTTCTTTTCCAGGGCTAGGCCGACCTCCAGATCTTTATCAATTCCTGCAAGCTCATAAATCCGCCTGCCCATTTTTCCGCAAGCACCGGTAATTCCAATTTTTATCATCTTTTCCTCCAAGACGAGAATCATGGGACCGTTTCTATTTTTCTAAATAAAAATAGAAACGGTCCCTGGTTTACTGGTTATTCATTTCAAAAGGCCATAATCTCTTAAAGCTTGTTTTAGTTTCTCTAAGTTATCCGAGGACATGCTACACATCGGTAGCCGTAGCTCCGGCGCACACATCCCCAATAGCCCCATCGCCGTTTTAACCGGAATAGGATTAGTCTCTAAAAATACCGCTTTAATTAAAGGCAATAATTTAAAATGTAACTCTTGAGCCTTATTTAAATCACCTTTGGCAAAAGCGGCGACTAAATTCGCCACATCCTTGGGCACAATATTAGCCACAACCGAAATTATTCCTATTCCACCGATACTCAATACCGGCAAAGTCAAACCGTCATCGCCAGAGATTAAATCAAATCCCTTTGGACAAAGCTGTCTAATACGCGACATCTGATCCAGGCTTCCGGATGCCTCTTTGACCGCGACGATATTTTTACAATCGCTAGCCAATCGGGCAATCGTCTCCGGTTCAATATTCACTCCGGTGCGACCGGCAATATTATAAAGAATAATCGGAATTTTAACCGATTGCGCAATCGCTTTAAAATGCTCGTAGAGCCCCTTCTGTGTAGGTCGGTTGTAATACGGGCTAACCTGTAACGAAGCATCCGCTCCTGCTTTAGCGGCTTGCTGAGTAAGCATGATTGCTTCGGCGGTAGAATTAGATCCCGTTCCGGCAATTACCGGAACTCTTTTTTTAACCTGATCAATGGTAATTTGAATGACCGCTTCATGCTCATCGAAATCTAAAGTCGCGGACTCCCCGGTTGTCCCGCAAGGCACAATACCACTTGTGCCGTTTGAAATCTGAAAATCAATTAATTCCCGCAATTTTTTTTCATCAATCGCAGATTTGTTCTCATTCGAGGCAAAAAAAGGCGTAACGATCGCGACAATTGAGCCCTTAAACATAGCATTCTCCTTTATAAACTATTTTGACCATGCCCTCTAGCCAAACCTTAGTAAATTCGCCAGATTCTTTTTTAAAAGTAACTTTTAAAATCTCACCGCTTTGCGTTTGCACCTTAATCAGACTATTTATATCATTCTTTAAAGCAAAGATTAAAGCCGCCGCCGTAGAACCTGTCCCGCAGGCCAAGGTTTCATCCTCCACTCCTCTTTCGTAAGTTCGAATCCGGATGGAATTATTTGCCTTTTCTTCCACAAAATTAACATTTGTTCCGCGCGGAGAAAATTTTCGATGATTCCGCAACAAGCAACCGAGGTTTTTGACATCTATGGCGTCAATTCCATTAACAAAAACTACCAAATGCGGAACGCCCGTATTTATAAAATTTACTTTAAGCCATCGACCATTTACCTTAAGCGGAATATCGAGCCTTATTTCTTTAGGAGTAGTCAATTGGATTTTAACCTGATTAGCGCAAACTTCAGCGTGAACAATTCCGGATGCAGTAAAAAGCTGGGTTTTTGCTTTAGCGTTAAAAAAAGCTGCGCAGCGCGCCCCATTGCCGCACATCTCTGCTTCCGAGCCATCAGAATTAAAAATACGCATGTTTAAGCCGGCATGACACTTATTTAATAAGAGCATCCCGTCGGCGCCGATACCGAGCTTGCGATCACATAATCTTTTGGCTAATTTCGGCAAATTTCCGAAAGACTTTCCTTGGATGATTATAAAGTCATTGCCGGAACCCACCATCTTTGTAAATTTAATTTTACTCATCTATAATTTATTAAAATCGTTGACTATCAGTTCATTGCGCACTAAATCTTCTGCGCACTCTCTTTTTCTAATCACCCGCGCTTTATTGCCCGCCACCATCACTTCAGCAGCTCGCAAGCGGGAGTTATAATTACTGGACATACTAAACCCATACGCCCCGGCACTGGCTACTGCCAGATAATCCCCTTCTTGAACTTTGCCGATTAAGCGCTCTTTAGCTAAAAAATCTCCGCTTTCGCAGATTGGACCAACTAGGTCTGCTTTTTCAGTTTTTGATTTTTTATCTAAAGGCCAAATATTATGATAGGCAGAATACAGTGCCGGACGAATCAAATCATTCATCCCTCCATCCACAATAATAAACTTCTTTTTCGGCGTCTGCTTAATATAAAGCACTTTTACCACCAGAATTCCCGCATTGCCGACAATAAACCTACCCGGCTCCATAATTATCTTTAGTCCCGTTGCTTTCAAAAGCGGCACAATCTCCTGGGCATAAATCTCGGCGGTTTGCGGAGATTCCTGGTCATAAATAATTCCTAAGCCCCCTCCGATATTTAAATACTCCAGCTCCATGCCCCGATTTTTTAAACGCTGAATAAAATGCGAAACCTTTTTTATTGCCTCCACAAACGGAGCGCCTTGAGTAATTTGCGAGCCAATATGAATATGTAAGCCGCAAATATTTAAATTCTTAAATTTAGCGCGCAAAAGCAGAATCTTATAGGCGCTCTCCAAATCAATCCCGAATTTATTGGTAATCTTACCGGTAGAGATATATTTATGTGTTTTAGCTTCCACGTCGGGATTAATTCTAATTGCCACGCGCGTAATTTTATTTTTATTCCGGGCAATCCGGTTAATATTTTTTAATTCGGCCAATGATTCCGCATTAAAAAACAATATCCCTGCTGTAATCGCTGCCTCAATCTCTTTATCCGTTTTGCCAACCGAAGCATAGACTATTTTTGCCGCCGGACATTTTACTTTCAAAGCGCGAAATAATTCGCCGCCAGAAACAATATCCAGCCCCGCGCCCTGAGCAACTAAAGATTTTAATATGGAAAGATTGGAGTTAGCTTTAACCGAATAGCAGATTAAAGGATTAAGGGCAGAAAACGCAGATTTTAACTTTAAATAGTGATCAACCAGGGTATGGTAACTGTAAACATAAAGCGGAGTGCCATATGCTTTCGCCAAATTCTCGACTTTTATATTCTCACAATAAAGTTTATTTTTTTTAAATTTAAAATCGTGCATTTATCTTTTACCCTTAAACCTACAATCTAAGCTGCTCTATAGCTGCTTAGTCCAGCGATCAATTTGCCTGGCCACCAAAAGTGGATTCGTGCTCCCGTAAGAGCGCTTTAAAGCTACCGAAGCCCGGGCATTTAGAATCTTACGCAGGTCCGGCGTTAATTTATCACAATACTTTTTTAACTGAGCGTCCGAAAGATTCGAAATCTTTTTACCCTTATCCAGACAATCAACAACCATCTTGCCAACAATATCGTGCGCCTGGCGGTAAGCGACCCCTTTTTTAATCAGATACTCAACAATATCCACGGAAAATAATGACTCATCTTTTACTTTGCTGGCAATCGCCTCTTTTTCAATCACGATATTCCCGAAAAGCGCCACAAAAATTTCTAAAATATCTTTCATCGTATCCACAGCGTCAAACAGCGGAGGCTTATCCAATTGCAAATCCCGGTTATACGATGAAGGCAAGCCCTTCATTAAAATCATCACGCTCGATAAATCCCCGTGGATTTTACCCACTGATCCCCGGATTAATTCTAAAATATCCGGATTCTTCTTATGCGGCATAATGCTTGAGCCGGTGCAAAAAGAAAAATCAATATCAATAAAATTAAACTCATGCGTGCTCCAAAGAATTAAATCTTCGGCAATTCGCGATAGATGCACCGAAAGTATAGTGAGCCCGGCCAAAACCTCCAGAATAAAATCCCGGTCGCTAACGCTATCAATGCTGTTGGCTGTAAGCTGGGCAAATTTCAGCTCTTTTCTCACAAACTCCCGGTCAATCGCTAAACCTGTTCCGGAGAAAGCGCAAGCGCCCAAAGGCATAGCGTCGATACGTTTTTTGGCATCCAGCAGCCTGGCCTTATCTCTCTCTAACCCCTCAAGATAGCTCAATAAATGATGGCTCATCAATACAGCTTGAGCAATCTGCAAATGCGTATATCCGGGAATAATGACCTGCGCGCTGGATTTAGCGAATTTTAGAATCGATCTTTGCAACTGGATAATATTTTCAACCAGCGCATCAATCTCGCTTTTTAAATACATCCGGATATCCAGAGCCACCTGATCATTGCGGCTGCGCGCGGTGTGCAATTTAAATGCCGGTGCGCCGACTTTTTTAACCAGCAACTCCTGAATATTAGAATGGATGTCTTCGGCTTTGGGATCAAATTTAAACTTGCCACTCTGCACATCTTTAAGAATTGCAGTTAAACCCCGGATAATCGCCCCAGCATCCTTTTGCGAAATAATCTTTTGCTTGCCCAGCATTTTAGCATGCGCAATACTGCCCAAAATATCATATTTAGCTAATCGCTGATCAAAAGCTATGGAAGAAGTGAATTTATCAGTTAAGGCGTGCGTAATTTTGCTGAATCTTGTTCCCCAAAGTTTCTTGGCCATTTTTCTCTCCTAGATAATTACAAGAAATTATTGTTTAAGCGGGTCCTGTCTTGGGTATTTTCTAGCGCAGACGCGCCGCGAAAACACCCAAGCCACCCGCTTAAACATAACTAGCGTTTATAAGGCATTCCCCACAATTTAATAAACCCCTCTGCCAGCTTCTGATCAAATTTATCCTCTTTGCCATAGGTACTTAATTCTTTTTTATAAAGTGAATAATTGGATTTTCTCCCAACGCAAACGCAAGCGCCCTTAGATAATCTTAATCTAATCGTTCCGCTTACAAATTTCTGAGTCTTACTCACAAAACCATCCAAAGCGTCTTTTAATGCTGAAAACCACAAACCGTAATAAACCAGCTCCGCATACTTCAAGCTGATAATTTCCTTAAAATGCGCCAGCTCCCGATCCAAAACCAGCGCCTCTAATTCTTTATGCGCTGTATAAAGAATAGTCGCCGCCGGGGCCTCATAAATCTCTCGAGATTTAATCCCCACCAGCCTGTTCTCCAGCATATCGCTTCTGCCTACGCCAAACTGTCCACCGACTTCATTCAGCTGATTAATTAAATTTTTAATTTTCAATATTTTACCGTCAATTTTAGTCGGTACGCCCCGCACAAAAGTTATTTCAATATAGCGCGGATAGCTCGCCGACTGCGTTGAGCCCTTGGTAATCAAATAAGCATCTTCCGGCGGCTCCTGGTCTAAATTCTCCAAAACACCCGCCTCAATACTAATTCCCCAGATATTGCGATCAATGCTATAAGGCTTTTTTTTGGTCACATCGATCGGAATATTATATTTTAAAGCATATTCGATCTCTTCATCGCGCGATTTAAACTCCCACTCCCTGACCGGAGCAATGATTTCTAGTCGCGGATCAAGTATGCCAACTGCCACTTCCAACCTGACCTGATCATTTCCTTTACCCGTGCAACCGTGCGCCACCGCAGTCGCCTTTTCTTTATGCGCAATCTGCACCAGATATTTAGCAATTAACGGCCGGCCTAATGCCGTCGCCAAAAGATATTTACCTTCATAAACCGCATTCGCTTTTAAAGCCGGAAGGATAAAATCCTGAATAAACTCTTCTTGCAGATCACGGATATAAATCTTCGATGCGCCCGCCGCCAGAGCGCGTTTTTCAATGGCTTCAAAATCTTCACCCTGTCCCAACCCCTGACCAAGATCCGCCACAAAGCAAATTACTTCATACCCTCTTTCCTTAAGCCATCTCACGATACAAGATGTATCTAATCCGCCCGAATATGCTAAGACTACCTTTTTCATGAAACCTCCGAAATGAGAATCTTGGGACCGTTTCTATTTTTTAATTAAAAAATAGAAACGGTCCCATGTTTTCCATGTCCCGTTAATTCTTGCCTAATAATTTTATTAAAATCGCCTTCTGCACATGCATGCGATTTTCCGCCTGATCAAAAACAATCGAATTCTTGCTATCCATTGCTTCATCGGTAATCTCTTCGCCTCTGTGCGCAGGTAAACAGTGCATAATCAAAACTCCCGGCGCTGCGTTAGTTAAGAGTCTAGCATTAATCTGAAAATTTTTAAAGATAATTTTTCTTTTACTAATTTCTTCTTCCTGCCCCATACTCGCCCAGACATCCGTATAAACCACTCCGGCGCCATTAACCGCGCTCAATGGATCATCCGTAATTGTTATCTGGCTAAAAGTCTGCTTAGCAATTTCTTTTGCCTGCTTAACCACTTCCGGATCAGGCGCATATCCGGCGGGAGTGGCCACCGCAATATTCATTCCGGTTTTAGCCGCCGCAAAAAGCAAAGAGTTGCAAACATTATTCCCATCGCCAACATAAGCCAGGGTTATGCCTTTTAATCTTTTAGCCACTTTTTGCGAGGCATTATTCAGGCGTGAAAATTTTTCGCCAATTGTAAATAAATCCGCTAATGCCTGACAAGGATGGGAAAAATCACTTAAACCGTTAATTACCGGAACTCCGGAGGCGCTAGCCATATCCAGACAATTCTGATGTTCGAAGGTTCTTAAAACAATCCCGTCAACATAACGCGAAATAGTTTTAGCGGCATCTTTAATTGTCTCTCTAACCCCGAGGTTAATCTCACCTGGAGATAAATAAATCGAATTACCCCCCAGCTGATACATCCCCACTTCAAAGGATACCCGCGTTCTATTCGAAGGTTTTTGAAAAATCAAAGCCAAGGTCTTTCCGGCTAAAGCTTTGCTGAATTTAGCTTTATTCCTCTTCAACTCCACAGCTAAATTAAACAATTCTTCAATCTCTTGAGTCGTTAAGTCTTTAATCGAGATCAAATCTTTTTTCATTTTCGCTCCTTGTCTACCTAGACAACACCCGCGCAATACTCTGCCACCTGGCGGATACCGGCGCAATTCAAATAAGCGCCGGGTACTTTATTAGCGTCAGATGAAAACCACTTGCCAACAGGCAAACTACTTATTCCCTTCTAAAACGCTTCCTAATATACCAATTGCCTGATCAACTTCTTTTTTGGTGACATTTAATGCCGGCATTAACCTTAAAACGTTATCATGCGTGCAATTTATTAATAAGCCTTGCTCCATCGCTGCCTGGACAACCGGCTTACCCGGAGAATTTAATTCTACCCCGAGCATTAAACCCAAACCCCGAATCTCCTTAATCAGCGGACAAGTTTTTTTTAAGAGGGTTAATTTTTCCAACAGGTACTCGCCCATCTTTTGGCAATTACTCAGGATTTTCTCTTTCTGCATAGCCTTAAAAACCCCCAGCGCTGCCCGGCAGATTACCGGTCCGCCGCCGAAAGTAGAGGCGTGCACACCCGGAGTCAGAACATCTCCTAATTTATTTTTAGCAATTAAAACGCCAATCGGCAATCCTCCACCCAGAGCTTTTGCCAGGGTCAAAAGATCCGGAGTAACGCCGTAGTGCTGATAACAAAACATTTTACCGGTTCTGCCAATCCCGGTCTGCACCTCATCAAAAATTAAAAGTAAATTTTTCTCATCGCATATTTTTCTTAAAAATTTTACAAACTCATGGCTGGCCAGATTAACTCCACCCTCACCTTGCACCAGTTCTAGCATAATCGCCACGGTTTTATCGGTAACCGCCTGAGCTAGCGCAGCGCAATCATTAAACTTAACCTGCTTAAAACCTTCCGGCATGGGCTCAAAACCACTCTGATATTTTCCCTGGCCGGTAGCGGCTAAAGCGGCTAATGTTCTGCCGTGAAAAGCATTACCGAAAGTTATAATTTCATAACGGCCAGCGCCAAATTTCCTGGCCAACTTAATTGCCGCTTCATTCGCCTCCGCTCCGGAGTTAGCAAAAAATACCTTGCCCGGAAAACTTAACCGGATCAGCTCACTGGCTAACTTGGCTTGAAATGGATGATAATAATTATTCGGCACAAATATCAATTTACCAATCTGATCCCGCACCCCTTGCATCACCTTAGGATGACAATGTCCTAAACTGCCCACTCCCCAACCCGGGAAAAAATCCAGATACAGTTTACCGTGAATATCCCAAAGCCGCGAACCCTTCCCCTTAACAAAGACAAGCGGGACCTTATTATAGGTCGACATAATATTATCTTGATAAACTTTAAAAATTTCATCTACTTTCATTTTATAATCTCAGTTCCAATCCCCTGATCAGTAAAAACTTCTAAAAGTAAAGCATGCGGTGTGCGCGCATCAATAATGTGCGTCTTTTGCACGCCGCCGTTTAAGGCCTCCACGCAAGCATTCACCTTCGGAATCATCCCTTGTTGAACAATTTTACTCTCAATCAAACCTTGAACCTCCTGCGTAGTCAAGGTAGAAATAAATGAATGTGCATCTTCCGGATTACGCATGATGCCCTTAACATTCGTCAATAAAACAAATTTCTCAGCCTGCATCTCCACCGCAATCGACGCAGCCACCTCGTCAGCGTTGACATTATATGTTTTTTTATCTTTTCCGCAACCCATCGGTAAAACTACAACCACCTTCTCTTTTTTAAGCTCATCCATTAACAACTGAGTATTAATTGCTTTAATCTCTCCGACTAAACCTATATCCAGCTGGCCGGTTTTCGTTCTTTTCTTCTCCACCTGAATTAGATCATCATCTTTGCCGTTTAAACCCACCGCTTTTGCTCCGAGCGCATTGAGCTCTTTAACAATCAGCGTATTTAACGCGCTAAGCTCCTCTTGGACCAGCTGCAAAGTTTCCGCATCCGTAACGCGCATCCCGTCCACAAACTCTGTCTTTTTGCCTGAGGCGCGCATACGCTCACTGATATTCGGTCCGCCCCCATGCACCAGAATCGGCCGCAAACCCATGAAATTTAAAAAAACTATATCCTCTAAAACACCCGCGCGGATATTGTCATCTCCTAGAATGCTGCCGCCATATTTAACCACAATCACTTTTTTATGAAATTTTTTAATATAAGGCAGCGCCTCAATTAAAACATCCGCTTTCCTAATTGCTTCTTCCATCTTGTCCTTTCATCATAACTATAGACTATTTAATTATAAGCCGCGTTAATTTTAATATATTCCGGAGTAAGGTCACTAGTATAAACGGTACACTTAGCCTTGCCCCGAGACAAGCTTACTGTAAGTTTGACTTGTTTAGATTTTAATGAGCCCAGTTTTACCTTTAATTGCTCTTCTTTAATTTTAAAACCGCTTGCGCCGACCGCCGCCACCACCCGGCCGAAATTTGGATTCTGGCCATAAACTGCCGTCTTAAACAACACCGAGTTAGCAATATTCAAAGCGATCGTTTTTGCCTCTTGCC
>Ga0268283_1001805_pt1 | contig 9969 bp, 10 predicted proteins | sample saktaG_13_FD_190140 | JGI IMG/M metagenome (GOLD analysis project Ga0268283, IMG submission 190140) | Saline water microbial communities from Sakinaw Lake, British Columbia, Canada - sak_2013_06_06_36m | ecosystem: Environmental > Aquatic > Non-marine Saline and Alkaline > Saline ... | reverse complement strand
CCTCCTTAAATTGCCCATCCGGCCCCCCGAAAGCCGATAAGGGCATAAACTGGTAAGGAAGGTTGGCGTAGTAGCGATAGTCGGCATTGACATTTACTTTGGGAATCAGGTTTGCCAGGGCCTCCTGGTGCTTCTGTTCACCAACCTCCATTGAATTCCGGCTTATTTGCAAATTCTTATTGTTTACCAGGGCGGTATCAATGCACTGTTGCAAGGTCCATACCTGGCTTTGTGCCGGCCTGACTGCCACTACTGTAAGGAACAGCAGTAGAATTATTTTTTGTTTGTGAATATTTACCAACATAATAGGTTAAATTTTTTTATTAAATTTCTGTTATCATTCTACTAATCTTGTACATTCTTTAAGATCTCAATATCCCGAACCATTTTGTCAATAACCCGCTGTTCGTTCATGAACAGGCGAAAGCTGTCTATAATGTTAGTTGCCAATGACATGGTTGTTTGTTTTGTTTTATGCACCTTTTCGTTCTTCCCGTGATTGATGACTTGGATAAGGTACATTTTCGCAATTGATTTTATTCTCAACATAATTTCCTGAATGGCGGGAATCCTTTCCGTTAACTCTGTGGAAAAAATAATGGATAAGTAAAAAGGTTTCTGGCCGAATAAGTTATTCAGTGTTCCAAACAGGTTTTCAAGTTCCTTTTCAGATGCACCATTCAATGACATGGAATCTGAAACCAACTGTTTGATATCCTTTTCCAGTCTTTGTAAAACCATAATGAGTATGTCGTCATTTTTCTTGAAATAAGGAGAAAGTTGATATTGGTCTACCCCCATCTCGAGAGACAATTCTTCAATTGATAAAGCATCTGTTCCGGATCGGTTAATGATCCTGCCTGCTGCTTCAACCATATCTGTGTTTTTCAAGTCCATAATTCTTTTTTGATTAGTAAGCATTCACTAACATTAATGATGAAAAAAAATCAAACTCCCTTTTAAACCATCATAGGTCCACTTCTTTCAGAATTACTTCTGTTGAAATACGCAAGTACGGTAAAGACCAGGGTTAGCGTTATTCTGAATATCATTGCGCCAATTGTTTTTACTTCGTATATACCACCAGCACTGATGTAAAAAAGTAATCCTAAAAAGGCAGCGCTGAGAATTATTGCTGAAATACCTAAAGGCAAGGCAGTCCATTGTTTGTTTTTGGCGAATCCCCAGGCTGCTAGAAGATAAAGTAAACTACTGACGAAATTTGCCCACACCACAAATAAGATATAATGGCCTTCCTTTGTTCTAACATCAAATAAATCAAATATTACAGAACTGCTTAAATAAAAAGTAAGTAGCCCAAACGCTGCTATGGCTATTGCTACTGAGTATTGCAAAACCCTTTTCATAATTATTTACTTTTAATAAGTGTCAGAATCGATTGAATCATGTTTTCTCCATTCCGTATGATATCGAATTGAAAATTTGCGATTCTCCATTTAAACATTTGAAGTTTGAAGGCCCCCATTATGATATGTGTCAGTTCTTCAGCAGTCAGGGCATTTGTATAAATACCTTTTTGCTGTCCTTCCATGATGACTGGCATCAAATGTTTCATTTTAATATTTATAAGGTTAAGGATGGCATCATTGATCCGTTGAGTCTCTTCCATCAGACCATCGGAAAATACGGCTACAACAAAGTGTGGATGTAAATCAAAGAACCTGAATTGTTCCCGGAACATGGCTATAAATTTATCTTTTGGATCTGATGAACCGATAATATTGGACAACCGTTGGTCAATGCTTTCAGCCAAAAAGGTAAGCATTGCAATGATAATTTCCTCTTTGCTCGTAAAATGACGGTAAATAGCACTTTCTGAAAATTTCATTTCCTTCGCCAAATTTTTTATAGTCAGCCCACTCACACCGGATGAAGTAAGTATTCTACCGGCCGCTTCTACTATTTCTAATTGTCTTTCTGATAATTCCGTTGTCATTCTGATTTAAGTTTACTTTTTACATTCGTCTAACTAAAAGTCAGTGTGTGAATATTCACTCTGCAAATATACTGGTAATTAATTCAATAATGCAAGTATTTTGTAATATATTTTTTAAGTTGTTGTATTTCAGCATATATAATATAATTATACCACTGGATTTTATTCCTGGCGAACTTCTATAAGTAGATCTACTGTGGTCAAACCTTACGAAATAATTCAGTTATTGTCCACTTTTGTCTGCGCTATCATCAATGATAAAACATTTATGAAATAAGGTACGACAATGCGTATATAATAGTAATTTTGCACGGAATTCTCAGGGGATATACGAAAGAATTATTTTTCAACAAATAATATCCAGTCAACATTTCATAAAAGAACTATTAACCTGGAGGCCATTAAATGAGTGTTATTGATAAGGTATCAACAGACGTGTTAATTATCGGTGGTGGGCCATCAGGTTTGGCCACAGCGATTCATTTAGCAGATATATTTAAACGGACAGAACAGAGGCATAGAATTTTACTGATCGAAAAAGGAAGTTCTATCGGTAGTCATATATTGTCGGGCGCAGTGATTAAACCTGCAGTTTTCAGGGAACTATTGCCTGAAGTGGATATAGCAGAGATTCCATTCAATGCTAAAGTGGTTAAGGACAGAACGGTATGGCTAACCAAAAACGGCAGCATCAAGTTTCCGTTTCACATACCCTATATGAATAACATCGGCAATTACTCAGTTTCGCTTGGCCAACTTTGTAAATACTTAGCGGCAAAAGCTGAAGAAAAGGGAGTGGAAATATATACCGGCTTTGCTGTTGATGAGATTTTGTATAATGACGGGAAAGTAATCGGAGCAAAAACCAAGGATACCGGGATAGACCATCACGGACATCAGCTAGAGAACTTTCAGCCGGGGACAAGGGTTGAAGCCAGGATCACCATTTTTGCTGAAGGAACTCGGGGCAGCCTTGCCAAAATGCTGATCAGCAAGTTCGACCTTAACCAAGGCAAAAACGAACAGGTTTACTCGCTGGGATGCAAAGAATTATGGTCCGTACCAAAAGGAAGAATTGCCCCCGGCGAGATTTACCACACCATGGGATATCCGCTCAATTTTGATGAGTTTGGCGGTGGATTTATATATGGTTTAAACGATGATAAAGTTGCTGTTGGCCTGGTTGTCGGGCTGGATTATAAAGACCCGACTTTTGATACACACGATGCCATGCAGGTATGGAAAACCACGCCGTTTGTCTCTAACATCCTGAAAGGGGGCAAAATAGTGGAATATGGCGCCAAGACCCTGCCCGAAGGAGGATATTATGCCATCCCTAAATTGTATGTAGATAATGCCATGATCGTGGGCGACAGCGCCGGTATGCTTGCGATGCCGGCCTTAAAAGGTGTTCACCTTGCCATCAAATCAGGAATGCTTGCTGCACAGACCGCTGCCGTTGCATTGGCAAACAACGACACTTCTGAAAAGAGTCTTCAGCAATATGAGGTCCTGATAAATAAAAGTTGGATTCGCAAAGAATTGTACCCGGTCAGAAATTTCAGACAGGGATTTGCAAAAGGCTTGATTTTAGGAGGAATTCAATTTGGCATGCAACTGATCACGGGTGGCGCAGGATTCTTTGGCAGGCTTAGATCTCATCCCGATTCTGACACTACGCTGAAACTCACTGAACTTACGGCGAAGCCATTTAAGGAAAGGTTTAAAGGGCAACTGGAATTCGATAAATTGCTCACATTCGATAAAGCAACAGATATCTATTATTCAGGAGTTCACCATGATGAGCAACAGGTTGTGCATCTTCAAATAAACGATCAGGAGAACTTTGACGCGGTAAACATAGCGCAATACGAGGCAGCTGAGCAATTTTTTTGTTCGTCGGAAGTGTATGAGATCCATACGAACAAAGCAGGCAAGAGAGAGCTTCGTATCCATGCTGAGAATTGCATGCATTGCAAGACCTGCGATATCAAATCCCAAGGAAAAGGAATTACCTGGGTGGTGCCAAATGGCGGCAATGGTCCTGAATTTCAAAATATGTAATTGTGAAAAGATAATTTGACAATGGGATTGACTATAATAAGTTTGATAAAACAAGTTCCACTGCCCAGCGAAATGCGGATGGGTGAAGACGGGCTAATGGACCGGACGAAGGCAAAATCGATCATTAATATTGACTGTTCGTTCGGACTTGAAGCGGGGTTGCAACTGAGGAAGCAATATCCCGATGCCAGGTTGATCGTATGTTCAATGGGGCCGGGTTCATTTGAGGCATCGCTCCGTACAGCTATTTCAATGGGTTATGACGAAGCATACCTTCTGTCGGATCGTAAATTAGGTGGCAGTGATACCTATGCTACCGGTCTCGCGATCGCTACCATGCTGAAGCACCTGGGATTCACCAAAGATTCGAAGGATCCTTTTATAATTTTAGCCGGTCGGCAAACAAGTGATGGAGATACTGCACATGTTCCATCACAGGTAGCCGAACGTATTGGAATTCCCCAGGCCACATTTGTAGAGCGAGTGAATGCTGATACCGCAGGCAATGTAATGGCGAAAAGGATCATAGAAGGCGGATACCAGATGCTGAAACTGCCCATGCCTTGTGTTATATCGCTGACTCCGACCGGAATTCCTCCCCGCAAGCCATCCTTAAGCGGAGCTGTCAGGGCACGTGCACTGAAGATCACGACCTTTGGAATTGCCGACATCGGGTTGGGAACTGAGAAAATTGGCCTTAACGGATCACCGACCATCGTTTCCAAAGTTGTTAACATTGTAAGTGAACGCCCGCCGATAATTATGTCACAGGGGCATAATGAAGCATCCCTGGTTGATAGTATGATCGCCAACTTTAAAAAAGGCGGTAACGTTTTGGTTAAAAAAGAGCTGCAAGATAAAAAAGAGGTGGAACGAACGGATTTCCCCGAAAAGGACCCACGGGAAGGAGCCCGGGGAATTTTCACCTGGGCCGAAGTGACCAATGGAAAGATCTCAAGGCCTTCGCTTGAGTTGTTAACTCCTGCAAGGAACCTGGCCACCCAGTTAGGTCACGACACGAAAGTCATAACGGTCATCATTGGAAAGAATATACGACCTTTTGCTCAAACCCTTATTGAACATGGTTCTGACGAAGTTATCCTGGTGGAAAACGATAAACTGGAAGAATATCTCGTTCTGCCATTTTCATCCATTTTTGCCCAAATCATCCGGGAAAGAAAACCTGAAATTGCGCTTTTTGCGGCAACCACTTCCGGACGGGAACTGGCTCCCAGGATTGGGATGAAAACCGATAGCGGAGTTACCGCAGATTGCACAGGCCTCGAAATTGGGGAGTACGTTGATAAAAAAGAGAAAGTGATCTATACCCCCATCCTGGAATCACGCAGGCCAACGTATGGTGAAAGTAAACTTGCAACGATTCTTGGTTTTGTTTGTCCGCAGATATCAACAGCCCGAGCCGGCACGTTCGAAGTACCCAAAATAGTTGCGGGCAGAACAGGCATCATTTCAAGTTTTGGCCCTGTTCTTACAGATAAGGATTTTATTGTTGAAATTCTGAAAACGGAAAGAGGAGAAGGCGGATTGGCTAATCTCTTCGAGGCTGACGTCATCGTTTCAGGAGGCAGGGGAACCACAAACGACGGTTTAGGTTTGGTAAAAGCGCTTGCCGACGCATTGGTCATGCAGGGCGTAAATGCCGAATGGACGAGCAGCCGTCCGGTTGTCGACGAAGGTGTCGCGGAATATGCACGCCAGGTAGGACAAACCGGCAAGACACTTCGTCCTAAAGTATATATTGCCATTGGCATTTCCGGGGCAATCCAGCATGTTGCCGGAATGAAAGAATCAGAAAAGATCATTGCCATCGACCACAATCCCAAGGCGCCTATTTTTCACCATGCCGATTTTGGCATTGTTGGTGAATACCAGGATATTTTACCGGAATTGATCGAAAGGGTTAAAGCAGGATTCACCTTCGGAGTTGAGCCAAAAAGGAAATAATACCTCTCAAATTGGCAAATTCAAAAATGGTAATATTTTGACACCTATTACAGCAGTAATGCCCGGGGATACACGATATTATTTTCGAGATGAACGTGGATATGCAGGTCATCTTCAAATTGTTCCAGCAGCTTAAACGCAACCATGTAGGAGTTGCAGGCATCCTGTGGAAGCGTGTAACCTGAGCTTAGTTTATTAATTTTGTCCATCGCATTTCCGGCAAACTCATGTTCTTTACTCATCCGGGCTATTTCCGATTTTATGGTTTCTTTTGATTGCGAGGACCCGGTATTGAGCGCATCTTTAATGGCCGGGAATAATAGCTCTTCTTCGTTTTTCAGATGCGGTAAAAGTTCGTCATTTATTTGTAAAAACAAAGTCGCGATCTGAAGTAACTCAGGGTGATGCGAGCCATGAACATCAGCTATTTTTCGGGTGTAGGCCAATGCCTGGGGCAACAGCTTCGTGACTGTCTGATGATGGGTATTCACGATGTAATCACATAGAAAACCAAGATTCCATTCCTTGAAATTGTGCGCAGCATCTGGAGGCTGTCCCACAAGCTCCGACAGTTCCTCCAACAATACATCAATATCAATATTTTTTTCGGAGCAGGCCTGTTTTAAAGAAGAATTTCCACCACAACAGAAGTCAATTCCATGCTTTTTAAAGATTTCGGCTGTTTTGAAATTGTCGGTGACAATCTCACCTATTTTCCTTGTTACCAGATTATTTTTTTCCATAATATGATCAATAAATTGGTTGGGTCTATTCTTACCAAGTTCGTACAGTATTTATAATCGCGTGATAGATCATGAAAGATATTGCTGCTCCAATCTTTCCAGCAATTTGTGATATTCTTCATGTTTCCCCCTCCCGATGACTTCATTTTCGAGCTTTTCAAAATTGGCGAGGAGTTCAGTTTGCTGCTGAGCGGTAAGGTGCATGTCGGCCATTTTATAGAGAACGTTGTTCTCTTTGAAGATGTGCGATGTCAGCAATTCACCGTATCCCCTGATATTTTCGATGATGTCTGCAATGGCCTTCTTGTCTCCGGACTTATATTTCTCAGTACCCTCTGCAAATCCGGCAATGTATCCTCGACCAATCACATGTTCACGCAACATCATGCCAACCGGACCACCTTCATTTGGGATGCCTGTTTCCACAAGTTTTGGGAATAGGATGTTCTCTTCCTTGCCATGATGGCATTTGTCAACGAAAACCCGTAAAAAATCCAACGCAGCTTCCAGGTCGCTGGCCCAAACATTCCCGCCGTTATCGAGTTTCTGTGCAATTGCTTCTAATATTTCAATCATTTTGAGCACAGCTTCGTGCTCGTGAATCAGGTGATCTGTTGCTTTCATAACTAATTTTAATTATTCAATGATTAGACGATTATTTATTTCCTGGCCGGGGTGTTTTAACGACCATTATCCTGACCACTTGTGCACTTTCATTGTATAAAGCATGCTGTATCCGGGCCGGACTTTCAACAAGGGTATCTTTTGAAACCTGTTGCCGTTCCGTACCGATTTCAACAGTACAAACTCCCTCAAGAATATAAAAGAACACATCTACAGGAGTGCTGTGAGGATTGACCTTTTCACCCGGATTCAATTTGATATGGGCAACCTGAACATGTTCATTCTCATGCAATTTACGAACCGATATTCCATGGCCGTTTTCCTTCTCCGGCACATCAATGTAACATATTGTTTTCATAAAAATTTTGACAAATGGTTATAATTGACGATTTAATTAATCGTTATTCCCTGTTTTGTAAAGGCAGATTCGATGATAAAATAGAATCTTTTTCCGCTGATGTCTTCTGCTTTTAAATTCCATGGACAAACCTGAACCATTCCCTGACCAGCGGTAAAGGCTGCGAGTTCTGAAGAACTGATCACACATTCGCCGGCGTTTCCGCCAAGTCTCTTAAAGATCCTGTGATTATTGTAATCGGTGACTGTAACATAAATTGAATCGGCATTTGACACGGCACTGCCCAGAGAAATGGTCGCACCGGCTGTTTTGGTAATGGTGGTGGCAAGTGTACTGAATCCGGTATAGTCAGGTACAGGCCGATCATCGGTATAACTGATGGCAGGCACCGACGAGGAACCGGTTACATTCCATGCCAGTGTGCTGAAAGTTAAGGGATCGGTGAGATTTTGATATACATATGCATTGTTTGTTGATTTTGTCAGACCTTTGGTATTGAGCGTCACGGTTCCGCCATCGACAAATGTACTCCCTCCCATGGTGGTTGTAAAGGCAGCAACGGCCGTATTCACTTCAAGGGGTATGGTCATGCCTGCAACTGTTGTATAAGAAACCGAACGTACGGCAGCCAATGCGCCATAACCATCAGTAAAAGTAATGGTAGGTGCTGTTGCTGCCGGGGTCGTCGTTTCAGGAACGACATCGCTTGTTTTATTACATCCTGAGATCATCAGGGAAACCAAAGTGCCTGCAATTACTACGGATTTAATCAAATGTTTCATGGTTGAATGTTGTTAAGTTAATTTTTAAAATACAAGTTTTGAATAAATTTCATCTCAAAAGTAATTAGGTAAATAAATACCATATTGCAAATATAAATAAAGTTAGCAAATACTAACTCTATTTTTTAATTATTTATGTGAATCAAGGGTTAAAAACCAAATATATAAAAGCGGCAGCCAATTTGCCGAACACATGAACAAGAAGACCTTTGGCTGATCGCACTTTACTCGCTCTTTGAAAATCTGTTTTTTCAATCAACCAATTGAACCAGCCTTCAATCGGCTGACGTACTTTTGAAACTGCCTTTGAGAATAGATCATTCGCTGCTCTATCGTGGTGCTTCTCCCATTCGGATTGACCTTTGATTGCTTTGACAGGAGTAAGCATGGTTGCATTGTGAGTGATGTGAAGACGTTCAAAGAAATCATAGTCATGATAAATTTTGTCACCAAAAAAGGTTCTGTTCTCAATATTACTCCAGGCATTCCTGAAGACATTCAAATCATTTTCAGAAGCTGCGGTAATAAGCAATTGCTCGGGGAATGGAAGTTGGTTTTCCCGACGGAATGCCAGGGCATGAAGCTTTAGTCCGTAATAGAACATGGATTTTGTAGAACAATATCCTTTCTCTGTGAGTTCTGGCGCCACTTTGCCCATCCGTTTGCCCGAACAGGTAATAACTGGTAACGAATCCAATAAACTCTCTTGGAAGGCACAATCTGAAGGTTGGTGGGTTCGAAGTAAAGAGGCTGTCAATAAACGAAAGGCTTCTGATAATCGGTTGATACGATTGTTAAATGCCGCATACGAAGGTAGTTTGGGGAACCATGACCGTAAGTAATCATTAGCAAAAGTATATATCTGCTTGATCTTGGTACGTTGTTCCTGGTTTATGCAAAAAAGATACACTGTCATTATTTCCTGGTCTGAAAAATCGGGGCAACTATTATTACTGAATCGTTCACAAGAAAATTTAAGTTCTTTTTCATATGAATCTGATACGTAAAAGAAAATTTCAACTAACTTGGTACTCTTAACCTTAGAGATCATATCTTATGATGATTGGTGGAACAAAAATCTAAGATACTGATTTCTAAGGTTTTATAAAAGCTTTATTTTCATAATTTACTAACAGTCAATTGTTTATAACTATCGCATTTAAAGGGGTTTCAACCCTTGATTCACATTATTTAGTAATTTCTTGTAAAAGGATGTCTCCCAATGGAAATATATGGGGACCAGCATGAATCAAAGATCATCCGATCGTTAGCGCGAATTCGCTGTCAGGAGGGTAAAAAAGGTGCTAAGCAAGTCTTCACCTTTGGGGACCAGATCGTAAGAATGGCCAGAAAGATGCCATTGGATCACGCAAAACCGCATACTGCCCATGATCATAAAGGCGATTCGTTCGGCGGGCACATCGCTGCGAAAATCACCAGACTCCTGACCGTCCTTTATAATTTGCAAGTAAAATG
>Ga0268283_1001804_pt1 | contig 9973 bp, 8 predicted proteins | sample saktaG_13_FD_190140 | JGI IMG/M metagenome (GOLD analysis project Ga0268283, IMG submission 190140) | Saline water microbial communities from Sakinaw Lake, British Columbia, Canada - sak_2013_06_06_36m | ecosystem: Environmental > Aquatic > Non-marine Saline and Alkaline > Saline ... | reverse complement strand
CGGCTGGATTTTGGCTGGCTTTCTGCCTGGGCTTTAGTGGTCTTATCGTTGATCCCACTGCATTTACTGGGCGCTTGGCTGGATGCGACGTTTGCGCTGGACATGGGCACAATTCTTAAAAAACGCCTGCTGGCAGGCGCTTTGCGGCTGGATCTTGAAACTGTCAAACATCAAGGCGCCGGACAGCTACTAGGCCGGGTGATGGAGTCGCAGGCGCTTGAGTCTTTGGCGCTGAATGGCGGCTTTGCGGTGCTTATCGCGGTAATCGAATTAGTTTTTGCCGCTGCCATTCTGGCGAGTGGTGCAGGCGGTTCGGCACATGTGCTGTTGCTGTTAGCTTGGCTGGCACTGACTATCGGCTTGAGCGGACGCTATTACCAACGCTTAAAAAATTGGACGCTGCTGCGCCTCGACATGACCCAAGAACTGGTCGAGCGCATGGTCGGGCACCGAACCTGCCTGGCCCAGGAAGCCAAAACCCGTCGGGATAGCCATGAGGATCAAACCATTCAAGCCTATATAAATTCCTCGATAACACTCGATAATGCGATAGTCCCGATTATAGGCGGACTATCGCGCGGCTGGTTAATGATTGGCTTGCTGGGACTGGCGCCGACTTTTATTGCCGGTACCGGCAGCGCAACGGGATTGGCCATCAGCTTGGGTGGCATCTTACTCGCCAACCGAGCGCTTTCCGGCGTTTCAGGTGGCCTGGCAGCATTGGCCAGGGCCGGGATTGCCTGGACTCAGGTTTCTACCTTATTTTATTCAGCCGACAAAAAACCGGCCCAAGAAGCTTTTTTAAGCTCCACCCAGATAACGGGGACAGGCGGCGAAGCCGCAACTAGCCAATTAATCGATGCCAGTGATTTGGTTTTTCGCTATCGGCCCGATGGCGATCCGGTGCTGAATGGTGTTAATTTGAGCATTTACAACGGCGAACGCATACTACTGGAAGGCTCATCGGGCGGCGGAAAATCAACACTGGCCTCTTTATTGGTGGGGCTTCGGGTAGCCGATTCCGGCTTGCTACTGTTAAACGGACTGGATAGACATACCTTAGGTGAAAGCTGGTCTCGGCTGGCGACCGAAGCGCCGCAATTCCACGAAAATCATATTCTTAGCGGAACATTGGCCTTTAACCTGCTGATGGGCAGTGCGTGGCCTGCGTCAGAGGAAGAGCTGCAGGAAGCAAAGGCGTTATGCGAGGAATTAGGCTTGGGCGAATTGCTGGAGCGCATGCCGTCGGGCATCATGCAAAGGGTTGGTGAAACCGGCTGGCAGCTTTCGCACGGCGAACGCAGCCGAATATTTCTGGCGAGAGCCTTATTGCAGAATGCGCAATTGACTATTCTTGACGAAAGCTTTGCCGCGCTAGATCCGGAATCTCTGGAAAAATGTTTAAACTGTGCGTTTAGGCGAGCCAAGACTTTGCTGGTGATTGCTCATCCGTAAAATAGGGGAGTGAGTTAGAAAGTTATGGCGCGGAAACAAAAAAGGAGAGCGATACAAGGTATCGCTCTCCTCTCAAGGCATTAAATCTATGCCTTTATATGCCTACGCAGCGACCTACGGGTGGCACATAGACTGGAACAGAGACTTCAACTGGTGAAGTTGAATCTGTACTTGAACCGCGTTTTTGATTACCTGCACCGGCGCGAACATTTGATTTTACTTTCATGATATTTATCCAATTTAGTTATGTTAATTGATGACGACTTCAATCAGGAGAGCATTTTTGCTGTTCCTAACAGTTAATCGCTAAAAACCAGCCAAAGGTTCAACACATTAAAAATATATATTTATTATTTTCTTGATCAGCACGACAGCGGTTTAAGTTCTTTAATTTCAATGCCTTCTTGTGTGATGGCGATGCGAATACCAAACACATCCTCAAGTTCATCTGGCAAGTAGGGGATTTTCCTGGTCTCGCGAGCTTGTAACAAATTGTGTATATCGATATCGGCTGCATCAATAGCCTGTTCTGGCTCGGCTCTGCCCAGCAGGCTATTGATATGCTGCTGGGTCTCGCAAGCCAAACTTAGAATGGCCTGTACTTGCAAAAAATAATTCAGCAAACACGATACTAAATTTTCAATATCAGGGCTGACTGAAGTCCTTTCAGCACCAAAGTATCGCTGTAAAATGCCTCTAAGTTGCTCAATAACCGGCTCATGGCTAGCATCCAGCGACGGTGCAATACGTTCTGTCAGGGACTTCTCCGCTACGGGCTGGCCCAAGCCCATTGCACAGTGTGCGTAAATCTCCGAGTAGGCTTGTTCACGATTGCTTCGCCATGCTTCAGTCGCATGGTGAGTCTGGGTTTCCAGGGTATGTACATGCGCTTGCAAGCGCTCCCGAAATAGGCTTGTTGTCTCGGTGCTGGCACCCGTCCAGCTGTCCATAATATTCGCTAGTTGAACGTAAGTCCGCGTCATGACCGGCCAGACTGAAAAAACCGTCGCATGCACCTGCAAGCCATAGATGCCATAGTCGAAGGCGGAATCAAGATTAGCCAAAGCCGCTTGCACCGGCGCATCCAGTACTACCGACTCGGCATCTTTGATAGGGACGCCATTAACAAGCACGTTTAAAAATTCTTCAATCATGGCCTTGGAACCGGCGCAGACACCGTATTCGGAAGAAAAAGCATAATTTCGCTCCGAGTACTCATAGATTTCGGTACTGGTCATTGGCGCATTGACGGCAAGTGTCGGCTCGCCTACGGGCACAAAAATCATCTGATGCGTGACCATTCTTAGGCCATCGGTGACACGGAACATTGACGCTAAGGCAGGATGCAGCTGTCCATTTTCTATTAGATCTTGTGTGCGCATGAGCTGGTAAGTCGGCACTGCCAGCACCAGTGTAGACAGAGCCTCCAGTCCCCCGACAGTCCAGCCGTTTTGTTGTTCCGGAAATCGTTGCAGATAGGCCTTTCGTATCTGCAACAAAGCGACCATCATCTGCGGCCAATAATTACGCATACTTTTGAGTGCGGTAATATTCATCGGACGCTCGTCCTGAAAACGGCTCCCCGGGTACGGACACGTGCGCCATTCGGTAGCCACATCTAAACGCAAGGACTTGGGAAACACGTTGGCCTCGCCAACCTGACGCCCCTCGGCATCCATGGCGATATGCGCAATCCGAAAGATGGGTATGACTAGTTCCAAATAGCCTAAGGCTAAGCTGCGCCCAGTCAACTCACTGGTAATTGCGGCACATTCCTGCCAACTGTGCGCTTCTGTGCTCAAGGCAGGCGGAAGCGGTGAAGGACGAGAGCCTTCCTGAACCGGCGCAGTATCAGCCTGATAAGTATCGGCATAATGTAAAATGCCTTCTTCGATAAGCTGTTCGAGCAAGGCGTGAATACGCGGCCATTGACAATCACTGCCCCAGTCCAGTGCGGTTTTAGCGATAAAGCGTGCTTGTTTACTCAGGCTTTCGCCAAATTCAAACAATTCCTCTTCGTCAAACGAGATTTCTTTGTCGCCGTAATAAAGATGCAATTCCCGCTCTCCTGCTGCATCCGTAGAATACTGAACGATCGCGCACTTATGCAGCGGAAAGACCAGTTCGTCGTCGGCATCAAGCTGTCTGCTCTGCTTTTGCAGCTTATGCCTTGGGCATGAAGACGGCATATCTTCGTTAGTTAATTCCATTGAGTCATTCATAATCTTTCGTCTTGGCGTTTTATCAAGCGGGGTAAGGTCTAAAAACCGCAGTGAGTCCACAAAAAACACGAAAGGCACGAAAATATCAAATCTTTCGTGCCTTTCGTGAACCTTCCATCTCTAGCGATTAGAGATGTGCTTTTTTGGTCGTGACTTAAACTTAACCGTGGTTTGGAGCATCATCCTTACCACGACCCTGACGAACATGCCCTGCTGCATCATCCGCACCACGACGACCCGCTTTAATATTTGTTTTAACTTTCATCTTGTTTCTCCAGAGAATTATAAAAATGTCGCTTAACGCGACTTGGGTAAGAAGATAGTTCGTTCTTCTTAGCAGTTAATTGCTCTTTATCCAGCAAAGGTTCAAACCGTCTAAACTATTTTTACAAATTACGGCGCTGCCTAAGGCACTAGCCAAAGATTGACTTGGGTCAAATCGTCCGGCGAAAGCGTGCCCACGGTTTGTTTTAATCGCAGGGTGTTTAGCAGGTAATCGTAGCGTGCCCTGGCGTAGTCGCGTTGAGCGCGAAGCTGTTCCCGCTCGGCAACAATGATATCCAAAGCAGTGCGACGACCCACCTTGAAGCCTGCGGTAGTAGCCGCAACGGCAATTTCAGTTGAATGCACGGCTTGCTCTAAAGCTTTAACTCGACTGATGCCCGCCGTCACGCCGAGAAAAGCTTTACTGGTGGCGCGATGCACGGCCCGCTGCTCTTGCTTTAATTTTGCTAAAGCCTCCCGATAATGATGCTCGGCTTCCCGGCTTCTGGAATTGACTCGACCGCCCTGATACAGGGGCATATTAAAACTCAGACCAAGGGTAGTGTCCTGTATATCTGCGGAACCGAAACGTCCACCGGAAGTTGAAAAACTATGGTTGCCGACAGCATCAAGTGTCGGCAGATGTCCGGCTTGCTGACGCTGAATCTCTTGCTTCGCCGTTTGAGCCGCAAGTTCACTAGCCAGTAAGCCATAATTTTGCGTGAATGCCTGCTGTATCCAGGCTTCCTCGATTGCCGGATCGGGTTCCACTAGTGCTAGCGTCTCGCGCAGATTGGCGAGTTTGTCATAGTGATTCCCGGTCACTTCCTGCAAGCCTTCAAGAGCATCCCGGTATTGATGCTTTGCTTCTACAGCATCGGCTACGGCTCTATCATAGCCTGCCTGGGCTTCCTTAACGTCGGTCAGTGCAAGAAATCCCGCAACTTGGTATTGCTGGGTTTCTTTCAGTCCACGCGCAAGCGATTCCTGTTGGGTTTTTGAAAAATCAAGATTTTCCTGGGCGGCAAGTACATCAAAGTAGCGCTCGGCAACCCGCAACAGTAAGGCTATTTCTGCGGCGGCATATTCGGCCTCCGCCTGCGCTACCCGACTATCGGATTGTTCCACGCCGATGATGCGATCATAGTGCAACAAGGGCTGAGTCAGCGACAACACATAAGCACCAGCCATAAACTTGCTGCGTCCACTGACGCCGGTGGAATCGCCGGAAAGTTGCACAGATTGGGAATCTCCATTTACGTTAGCGCCGAATTGGGCTTCGGGTAAATACAGCGCGGCATTAGCCTGAACTTGCGTTTCCTGTATGGCTTCCAGGGCTTCCTTAGCCCTTTCCAACTGGGGATCTTCTAAAGCCGCATCGTGATAAACCGACATTAAATCATGGGCCGCAACCGGTGATAGCAACAAAGCAGTCAGCAGGCTTAAGACCATTAGCGAAAATGAATATCCTTTTGCTAAAGTCATTGTTGTAAATCGTCTTAACTTAATTTAAGGCACTGAAAAACCGCTTTCGTTGCCCGTGGTTTTTTTTAACGCGATGTTTACAACCTCCGATGAGCAGCTTGTTGTTTCGCATAAGGCTAACACGGCGCTATTGGCATTGATGCCGGGAAAGGAGTCGATGCTGGCGGAAGAAACGGATTTTTGTAATAGGGCTTGGGTTTCAGCCAAGGTCAGATCCGGCTTTAATTCCAGCAATAAAGCAATAACGCCGGACACTTCTGCGGCCGAGATAGAACTTCCCGAGATAAAATCGTAGGTGCCGTTGGGTAATGTGGTGAGTATTTTTTCTCCCGGCGCAGTCACGGTTTGATCAGGCTTTTTAGGGTCGGCAACCACTTGTTTTACCGACTGAACTGAAATGACGTTCTTCAACGAAGCAGGAAAGTTTGCATTCGGCTGACCGAGACCGGTATCGGCCGCAACGACTATAATGCCATCGGCCATCGCTTTATTCAGCAGCAATTCCAATAAAGCATCATAAGGTCCGGTCAGACTCATATTCAAGATGGCAGCACCGGATTTAATCGCCGCATTAACCGCAAGCGCCAGGGTGAAACTATTACAAACGGCTTCGATAGCCTCCGCTTTATCAGGCCAGCAGGCTTTTAACGCGATCAACTTGGCATCCGGCGCTATGCCCCTGATGCCGGTGTCATTGTCTTTTTTAGCGACCATGATGCCTGCGACCGCTGTGCCATGTTTGTCATTTGAGAAACTGGCAGAAATGTCCTTGGCAAAGTTTTCGTTTTGACTGATTTGCCCGACTAAGTCAGGGTGCTGTAGATCAACACCGGTGTCTATCATCGCTATGGTGATATTTTTTCCTGTTGTTCTGGCATGGACATGATCAATTTCCATGCTGCGCAAATTAGGCTGAAGCTGAAAGTAAGGATCCGTGCCGGTATTGGCGCGGGTATTGAAAATATGCATGTTTTGCGCAATATCAACGCGTTCATCTTGGGCCAGGTGTTGCAAAGTATCGGCAACGGATCGGTTCGTCGGTATCCGATAGACGACACAATGAGCACCGACTTCAGTCATGGGCCATTCAGTGAGTTTCTGCAATTGATAATCCTGGGCAATTTGTTCGCTAATGCGTGAACTCCAGGTAGAACTTGAATAGCCCCCCCTCTTTCTATACGCCGTTGCGGTGCTTTGAATTCTATCGATCGATTTATCTTTAAACGCAACGAGTAGCAGATAATCCGCATTTTTCTGATCATACAGGCTGACTTCAGGCATGGCAGCATTCAAGCCCTCACTTTTCAATGGCATCGAAAATACCAATAACAGAGTTAACAGCCAAAACTGAAATCTAGTGAACTGTTTCATTGTTTGGTTTTTTCAGCTTGTGTTTTAGAAGGCGAGGCGTAACCGGGTTCAGCGAAAATAACATGCGCATCAGCTCTTAAAATAGATAACCTATCAATGGCTGATGTTGTTACAGAGGATTTTTTTATACCGATTGTATATACCGATTGCTCATTTGGCCCATGGATAATTGTGCCTTGAATTGAGGCCAAGAGTTGATCAATGGTTTGCAAAGAGGTATTTTCCTTAAAGATGACTCTGAGTTCATTCGGGTTCGTGTTGGTGATTTCTGAATCGGATAAGGTTCGATAATCATGACTCTGGAGCTGATCGATAGGCATAAAACGGGGTAGCACCACTGCTAACAGTACGCCAGCGGCCAAAGCCAGAGCGGGAGCGGATATTTTTCGCTGTTTAAAATTGATTTTGCTTTGCCATTTACTAGGTCTCGCAAACGACACCACGCTTTGCTGTGCGTCTTCAGCGGGATGCAATCGTTGCTTAAGTTTGGAAAAAGAGCCTTGGGCGCTTAATTCAAAAGTACTCGCTTGATTAATCAGGCCTGATAAATTTTGCAGGTTCAATAGCTCACGATTACAGATTAAACAGTTATTCAAGTGCTGCTTTACCGTGTCGAGTTCGGCCCCCTGCAAGGTTTTATTAACATACCAAGGCAGCAACATCGTAATTTCCTGATGGCTTGTGTAAGAGTTATCTATGTGCTTCATGTCATTCTCTCAAAATAAGAAGGCTACTGTTTAAGCTGTAGCGTCTTCATTGTTAGTTAAATGTAATGCTAAAATTTTACGTGCATAGTGCATTCTGGTTTTTACTGTATTTTCAGGGCAATCCATCAGCAAAGCGATTTCGCTGTAATGTAGTCCCTGAACATAGGTTAGCTCTATGACTGCTCGATGGTCTGGCGACAGTACCTTAAAAACTGATTCCAGCCAGTCACTCATTTCCAGTTGAATTAATCCAGCGTCTTCAACGCCAAGCAATGAATTATCGCCATCCATATCATCCAGTGAGTCCTCATTAAAACTGCTGTTACTGCGCAATGCCTGCCGAGTTTTAATGTAGGCAATACCAAAAATCCAGGTTGAAACTTGACATTGATGATTATAAGTAGTCGCCTTTTCCCAAACGGTATACATCACATCATTAATGACTTCCTCAATCAGCTCTTCGCGCCAAGTCATCCGACCAATAAAGCTGAACAATCTCTTGTAGAAGTCATGGTATAGAAGTTCAAGCGCATTTTCATCCGCATCGCAGATACGCAATATCAAAGCTGCTGCCTCCTCATTAGAGTGTGGGTTGTTATACATGCTGGGGGTCAAAAATAATCTCCGATGTCTAATTGCATTTCGCTTGGACCCCAACAGCAACTAATGAACTTTATGTATCGTTAATTGCATAAGGGGCAAAATAAGTTCAATCAGTATGAATTTATTTATTTAATCACAAATTGGGGCGTTGAAATTAAAAACCCATTGATATAGCAAACACAATAGCCGCGTTTAGTATTGCTGGGTCATACCGTTCGTGTATATTTTCCACGACAACCTGATCAATTGAAGTTTCGGTCGCATCCATATAACGTAAATCAACTGCGACGAATTTATAAAAATAAGTAAACCCTGCATTCCAATAAGGGTAATCAGAGCCAAGAACAGCTTTGGTTTGACCGTAGCCGAAGCTTGTTGAAAACTCCAAATTGTCAGCCAAGGGATATTTTCCGGTTACTTCGTAATCGATTGCATAATTTCCTAAGCCGTAATAATCCTCGGCAAAAGAAACCCTGCTTGAAAATATATCTTGGTAATGTAAAAAAAGATAAAACTCGTTGTAATCTGCCTGATGACCGAAAACAGTGCCGTCATACAAATAACGAGACCATTGCGTGTCTATTCGCCATTGATCAGAGAGCTTAAAGTTCCAGCCCAGATATGGCATGACCTCAACCTGCGCTGCTTCGCGTTGCTCTTTGGCTTCATAGTCAATATTTGAAATCGAGTTGCCCAAAAAAAAACCTGATGAATGTTGATATTCCGCGTTGGCTTGCAAGGCAAAGTTGTTATTATTTTTGGTATACCAGCGCCCAACATTATTAGTCGTCATGGTCAGCGTGGCATGTACTTCAGCGCAACTCAAGGAAGGATTAAATAACAAAAAGACCAAAAAGGGCACTTCAATTGACGGAGCTATTTTTATAATTATTTTAGTTTTAAAATAATAACTTTGCACGTAAAACCACGCTTGATATAAATCGACTACTGGAGAAAATTGACAAAAATGTTACAACATTGAATTTTTTTAACAAAAAATTTGCATTGAATAACAATTATTGGATCAATGCCAATTTCACCAACGAAAATATCAATACCCCCATCACCTTGCTTTACAGATACTTGGCTTACATGCGAACCATGGTATATTTTTCTGAATAAAGTCTCACAAGCACTTTCAAATGCTTCTCTCGCCCCAGGTAAATTCCCATTTATTGATTTAAAGTCTCTCCAATCTCTATTCATTTAATTCTTGTGATTTTGCATAATATTTAGACGTAGAAAAACTGATTTAAAATAATCACAGTATTAACACTATCAACTCAGATAATTGGGATCAGAGTAAAATTAAATTTTCTTAACGAATGCGTCAAACGGTCGCACGGAGCCTGATGGTGTTTTCCGGAAACACTTTTGACCTCGCCGATTACGCTGTCGTTGAACGACAACTCACCGGTCATTGATCTGATATATATATCTAAGCATGTACGAACCAATTTTGTTGGAGTCTACCATCAATTCCATACAGACCCCCTGTTAATTTCATATTTTTTATTTTAAAACAAAAAATAAAAAAGTTTGGCTAAACAGGGTTCTTTCGTTCTGGGCTACTTTTTGACACAGTGTCGGCAATATCAAAGCCGCAATAGGATGTAAGGGATAACACTGAGTTATCAGCAATTCTAATTATGGGAAAATACGGTAAATAAAATAGTTATAACAATAACAAGCCTCTAACGTTGATGAGATTGCCTTGTGATCAAGATTTTATGGCTCTTCTGAGTTTGGCGTGATGAATTAAATTAAATATTATCAATAGGTTGCACCATATCCGGCAAAATCTATGGAAATGCGCTGGAACAGGTTTTCGGTGTTAAAAATGCCGTAACAACGACGCTTTAATAC
>Ga0268283_1001802_pt1 | contig 9979 bp, 7 predicted proteins | sample saktaG_13_FD_190140 | JGI IMG/M metagenome (GOLD analysis project Ga0268283, IMG submission 190140) | Saline water microbial communities from Sakinaw Lake, British Columbia, Canada - sak_2013_06_06_36m | ecosystem: Environmental > Aquatic > Non-marine Saline and Alkaline > Saline ... | reverse complement strand
TCTTGGGCTCCTTCCCATCTGTTAATGATCTTTCTGATCTTGGCCATGGTGCCATTATTCAGTTTGGCGGAACCAGTGCTGCCGATAATGTCGGTGACCTCTACCCCAGGTGGAGGTCAGACCTATACCGTCAGTATGCAGGTGCTGGTGGCAATGACAGCACTAACTTTCCTGCCCGCAGCCCTGATGATGATGACATCTTTTACTCGCATCGTCGTGGTATTGGCTATCCTGCGCCAAGCCTTGGGTACTGCTCAAACGCCCTCTAGCCAAGTTTTGATTGGCCTTGCCTTATTCTTGACCTTCTTTGTGATGAGTCCAATCTTCGACACCATCTACAACGATGCGGTGCAACCTTATCTGCACGACGAAATCACGATACTACCCGCCTTGCAAAAGGCCGTTAAACCACTTCGTGCCTTTATGATGGCCCAAACCCGCGACACCGATCTATCCGTATTCGCCCGCATCGCCAATAAGGAAGGTTTCAAGGAACCGGACGATGTGCCGTTACAGCTTCTTGTGCCGGCCTTCGTTACCTCCGAATTAAAAACCGCCTTTCAAATAGGATTCTTATTATTCATGCCGTTTCTCGTCATCGACTTGGTGGTAGCGAGCGTATTAATGGCAATGGGTATGATGATGCTCTCCCCTCCCATTATTTCATTTCCGTTTAAGTTGATGCTCTTTGTGTTGGTGGACGGTTGGACATTGGTAATGGGAACCCTGGCGGGAAGTTTTTACGTGCCTGGTTGAGGAGAACAATTACCGCTATTTGTCATTCTTCGTATATCCAGAAAAACGTATGACTCCCGAGACAATTATGACGGTAGGACGCCAGACCTTAGAGGTAACAGCAATGCTGGCAGCGCCTCCATTGTTGGCAGCCCTGGTGGTGGGATTGGTAGTCAGTCTCTTTCAGGCCGCAACCCAGATCAATGAGGCGACCCTGAGCTTTATTCCCAAGCTGATCGCCCTCGCGCTTGTTATGCTCGTGACGGGTCATTGGATGTTGAGCCAGCTTATCGATTACACCCGACGTCTCTACGAAAGCATTCCCACTCTTATCGGGTAAAACATTTCCATGACCTTGGATCTGTCCAGCACCCAAATTTTCTCCTGGGTAGCTTCGGCGCTTCTTCCTTTATTTCGTGTGGCAAGCATGCTCATGACCTCGCCGGTTTTGGGTGTGAAAAGTGTCCCGGCGCGGGTTCGCATGGCATTGGCAGTGGCAATTACCGCCCTGATTGCCCCGACCCTTCCGTCAGCCCCTCCCTTGGACCCCTTGAGCCTCGAAGCGGCTATTAGCATATTCAATCAAGTACTGATCGGAAGTGCCATGGGTTTTACCCTGCGTTTAATTTTCGCGGCAGCGGAATTGGGGGGGCAAATCGTGGGACAGCTGATGGGATTGGGTTTTGCTTCTTTGATGGACCCTCAGAACGGGGTACCAGTACCCATCGTAAGCCAGTTCTACAGCCTGATAGTAACCCTCATCTACCTTTCGCTGAATGGACACCTCCAGTCCCTGGAGGCGCTGGCGGAGAGTTTCCGTAGTCTGCCCGTTGGCCCTTTCGGACCCGCACCGGAAACGTGGTGGGATGTCGTTGTCTGGGCGGGGATCATTCTGCGAGGAGGCTTACTCATTTCCCTGCCTGCGATAGGTATCTTGATGTTGATCAATCTTGCTTTTGCGGTATCCACCCGTGCCGCGCCCGCCCTCAATGTCTTTTCCGTGGGATTCCCCATTACTCTGGGGGTAGGTTTCTTTATCATTATGTATACCCTATCCATCCTAGTAGGCCAAACAGAAAGTTTTCTTCGATCCACCCTTGAAATAGTGCATGGCCTGTCAGTGCCAACGCAGAAATAGAGCATAATATGGTTCGGCCTTGGTCATTCTGTCGTCAGCTTGGCAGTATCGGCGTATCGAGACGGCAAAAATGTTAAAGGACTTATGAGCGACTACCTATTACATGGCAGCGTATACATCGTGTTCTTGCCCGTCCTTCGATCGATGAAGGTCTCGAACGTACTGCGCATCTTCTTCGTGATGTCGTCCAGAGTCAGAACGCAAGAGCCAAAGGGCATGCTCACTGGGGGATTTCCGCATTGTGTGTGCAGCTACTTCAGGGCATCTCTGTCAAAATGAGAATTGCTGGTGAATCGCTTTTTGCCAGCGGTTCGGACAGTTTCCATGATAGGATCGTACTGGTATGGTTTTGACTTTATTGCCCGGAGGGCATCATGTTCTTAAATCAAGATGCAGTTTCTAGCTGTCGCGCCCCTAGAGTACTCGATGTGGTTGGCAACTTAGATTTACTACCATACAACCGAATGGGTGGTTTCCCAAAATAAGAATTGCTGTTAAACCGTTATACTCGTTTGCTTTCAACCTTAAAATGTAATCAATCGAATCCGTCATGCCAAAACATTCAGTCGAAAATACGCGCCGCCAATATAACAACTTCGTTGCTAACGAAACTATTGAAGATTACGCGCTACGCTATGCCCCCGCTAGTTTTCGCAAATGGTCGCCGCTTCTGGTCGCAAACACCGCAATTGGCAGTATTTCATTTTTAGCTCTCGAAGCAATAGGTGCAACGTTACTTTTAGAATTCGGTTATACCAACGCTGTTTGGGCAATTTTGCTCGTTTCAGTGATTATTTTTGCGGCTGGTTTGCCGATTTCTTACTATTGCGCTCGTTATAATATCGATATTGATTTACTCACGCGCAGCGCAGGTTTTGGTTACGTTGGTTCAACGATTACTTCACTGATTTACGCTTCGTTTTGCTTCATTTTTTTCGCGCTTGAAGCGGCGATTATGGCGCAAGCTCTCAAATTATATTTCGAGTTGCCTTTGTATTTGGGCTATATTTTTTGCTCACTTATTGTTATTCCAATCGTTTTTTATGGCGTTACGGCAATCAACAAATTGCAATTGTGGACGCAACCGCTGTGGCTAGTTCTTATGTTATCGCCGCTGTATTTTTTGATGACGCATGAGTCACAAACGCTCGAAAAATTAATTGATTTTCAAGGCACAATTTCTGGCAGTAATGAATTTAACTCGTATTATTTTGGTATTGCAGCAGGCATTTCGTTTTCGTTAATCGCGCAAATTGGTGAACAAGTCGATTATTTACGTTTTATGCCAGATAAACATGAGGGCAATCGTTTTTCTTGGTGGTTTTCAATGCTCTCCGCTGGACCTGGTTGGATTCTTTTAGGTTGTTTGAAGCAGTTGATTGGTGTGTTTTTCGCTTCGATTGTGATTTTAAACGGACTGGCTTACGCGCAAGCAAAAGAACCCGTACAAATGTATTACATCGCCTACACCTATCTTTTTGAAAATCAAAGCATTGCATTACTTGTTAGCACAATTTTTGTTCTTACGTCGCAAATTAAAATCAATGTTACCAACGCTTATGCAGGTTCGTTGGCGTGGTCAAATTTCTTTTCGCGCATTACACATTCACATCCTGGGCGTGTGGTTTGGTTGGTTTTTAATATTTGCATTGCTTTATTACTGATGGAAATGGGCGTTTTTGACGCATTGCAAAAAGTGTTAGGACTTTATTCAAATTTTGCGATTGCGTGGATTGCGGTGGTGGTTGCGGATTTAACCATTAATAAACCGCTTGGATTAAGTCCGCCGCTAGTCGAATTTAAACGCGCTCATCTTTACGATTACAATCCTGTCGGTTTTGTCAGCATGAGCGTTGCCGCGCTAATTTCAACGCTCGCTTTTACAGGCATTTTTGGTTTATACGCGCAAGCCTATTCATGGTTAATTGCGCTGATAACGGCATTTTTACTCGCCCCCGTTATTGCAAAACTCACCAAAGGAAAATACTATATTGCGCGGAAAAATGAGCATTTCGTCGCGTCAAACAATTTGGAATTATGCACGGTTTGTCAGCTAGATTACACTGAAACAGATTTCGCGCATTGTCACTTCTACGCCGCGCCAATTTGTTCCTTGTGTTGCACGCTTGATATGAATTGCAAAGATTCGTGCAAACCAAAACAGTCGTCATTTTCGATGAACGCCGTGTTTTATGTGCTGGATAAATTTTTTAAAGAGCGCCTTTCAGAACAAACCCGTTTGCGAATTGCCCGCTTTTTTATCACCTCAAGTTTGATGATTATGATGGTGGCGTTGATATTTTGGCTGTCCTATTCGTTTTCGATTGAACAATTCGATGTGCAAAATTTAGGTAAATTCGCTGAAAAACTAACGAATTTATTTTTTTTGTTAGCGGTTTTTATTTATGTGTTTTCGTGGTGGATTGTTTTGGGTCATGAAAGTCGAACGCTCGCGGAAACCGAACTTGAAGAACAAAATAAACGTTTAGATGTTGAAATTTCAGAACGTAAAGCGGCGTTAGTTAAACTTGAAAAAGCACAACATAGTTTGGTACAAACTGAAAAAATGGCGGCACTTGGTGGTTTAGTAGCTGGAATTGCACATGAAATTAACACGCCTGTCGGCGTAATTTTAATGTCTGCAACCCATTTAGACGCGCAGGCGAAAGAATTCTCCAAGCGTTACGAAGACGGTGAAATGAGTGGAACGGATTTAGAAAACTTTTTTGGAATTGCAAAGCAAGCAGCCCAATTGATGACAATCAACAGTCAACGTGCGGCGGATTTGATTCAAAGTTTTAAACAAGTCGCTGTTGATCAAACGAGCGGCGAAAAACGTGTATTTGATTTGAAACATTACATCAACGAAATTTTGCTCAGTTTGCATCCGCAATTGAAAAAAACGCTGCTAAATGTTGAAGTCGATTGCCCAGAAGATCTGCAAATTAACAGTTATGCGGGGGCGTTATCGCAAGTGCTGACGAATTTAATTTTTAATTCTATGCGTCATGCTTATTCCCCCGAGAAATCTGGAACGTTACGAATTCAAGTTAATTTATTGCCAAATGATTTTGTTGAATTGATTTACAGTGATGACGGGCGAGGCATTCCAAGTGAATTACAAACGAAAGTTTTTAATCCATTTTTTACCACGCAACGCGGTCAAGGCGGTAGTGGTTTGGGGCTGCATATCGTCTACAATATCATCCATCAAACACTTAAAGGCGAATTGAAAATGCACAGCGTTCTAAATGAAGGTACCGCTTTTACGCTTTCTTTTCCACGAATTTTAGCTTCATAACGGAACAAAGAGAGTAAAGCAAATTCCCCCGCCTTTCAAGCTACCCCCCCCCTTCAAAAAGGGGGTAAAAGATTAAAAAGCGTTTGCTGTTAATGGTTTTTCCCCTTTTTGAAGGGAAAGGATCGAAGATCAGAAGGGGATTTTCTTTAGCTTTTCAACCGCAAACATTTTTTTATTTAATTCATTAAAACCAATATTATGACAACTGATAAACCACTCAATTTAAAACCCAATGCGCCGTTAAATGCACCGATTTCTAAACTTACACCATGGCGCGTGTTGATTGTCGATGATGACAAAGAAGTTCACATGGTAACGCGCTTTATTTTGGTAAATGTGACGTTTCAAAACCGTTCATTGGAATTATTGAGCGTGTATTCTGCTGCCGAAGCGAAACGGTTTTTACAAACCGAAAAAGATATTGCCGTTATTTTACTCGACGTGGTGATGGAAACTGACGACGCTGGATTGCAATTGACGCGCTATATTCGTGAAGAATTGAAAAATAAAGCGGTGCGAATTATTTTGCGAACAGGTCAACCAGGGCAAGCTCCCGAAGAAAAAATTATCGTTAATTACGATATTAACGATTACAAAGCTAAAAGCGAATTGACCGCACAAAAGCTCTTTACCACACTCGTTGCGTCTCTACGTTCTTACGACACGATTATTTCGCTTGAAAAAAACCGTGCGGGTTTAGAAAAAATTATCGAATGTTCAGATTCGTTATTCCAAATTAGCTCGATACGTGAATTTGCATCAGGTGTTTTAACGCAATTAAGTTCTTTTTTAGATTGCAAACCAGAAGGCATTATTTGTATTAAAAGTCATTCAGATAGTGAATTAACAGGCAATGAAGATTTACTTTTAAGCATGAACGTTGTAGCCGCAACGGGAAAATATAGCTGCTATTTAAAAGGTTTAGGCGAAGATTGCGGCGATAAAACCATGCGTGAATATGTACAAAAATCCTTGCGTGAGCGGAAGAATCAATTTGGTGATAATCACACAGTGCTTTATTTAGAATCCTATTTGCATAAAGCCACAATTGCCTTGCTGCACAGTGGGTTAAAGGTTGATGTAAATGATAGAAAATTGATTGAAGTATTTGCCTCGAAAATTTCAATTGCACTCGCCAACGTGATTCATTATCAGAAAATGATTTCTGCTGAAGAAGCCGCCACGACCGATTTTTTAACGGGTTTAAGTAATCGTCGTCAATTGTTAAGACAAGGAATACCGTTGCTTGCAGGCGCAAAACGTAATGGAACACACGTTGCATTGGCAATGCTCGACATCGATTTTTTCAAACGGGTTAATGATACTTACGGACACGATGCAGGGGATTTGGTTTTAAAACAAGTTAGCACATCATTGAAAGAGCGTTTTCGAGCCAGCGATATTGTGGCGCGTTATGGCGGTGAAGAATTTTGCATCCTCGCGTTACAATTAGATAAAAAACAAGCTTTTGAATTATTTGACAGTTTTAGAGCCATGTTAGCTGCGAATCTTGTTGATATTCAAATTGAAAAATTAGCGATTACGATCAGCATTGGTGTGACTACCGTGTTGGGTGATTGTATCGATACAATGATTTCTCAAGCTGATGCATTGCTTTATCAAGCAAAACAAAATGGGCGAAATTGTGTGGTGATTTTGTAATTTGACATGATTATTGGTACTGGTTCAGTCTGATTCTGTCCTAACGCATTGATTCTTATGCTAGATATCAATGGGTCAGACAGTTTTCTGAAGTATTAGAATTTGTTCCCAGGAAAGTCAATTTTCCATAACACCTAGAGCAACTGCTGGGACTTGCTTGGTAGTAAAGTGTGTGCGGATAAAGTTATGGACGATCCAAACACCATCTAATACTCTTTGGAGACTTGTTTTACTTTTTACGTAAGTATTGGTTCTGCGCCGATAAGCGGAAGAACGTCTCCGTATGGATGCATTAAACGGGCCTTGGTCATCCTTTCGTCAGAGAGTGGATCGACCATGTGTCGTCAGTTTTGGCCAAGTTGGGTAAATATTAATCTTCGCGTTAGTTAGGTGACAGGGTAGCCACTGAGAAGCAGTATGGAACATAAATCCATGACTTTCCAAGTGTGATAATAAGTCCGCATAGTCAATGGATTTCCGACTCTTTGGTCCACCTTGAGAACACTCCTGCGGACGTTTCACCGCAGAGATTGCCTGTTAATAACTTCTGGTTTCTGACAAAACGATGGTCAAAGCCCGATTTTGCACTGAATAACTTGCGTGAAATTATGAAGGCCAAAGGTTGGGAAGAGAAAATAACCAATGACTGAACGACGCCAAAAAATCCTAATCATTGACGATAACCCGATCAACCTGAGGACATTGGGCGCATCGCTAACCTCGGAATTCCAGATACAGATCGTCACCTCGGGCGCGCGAGGGTTGGAAATGGCCGAGAAATCTCCGCCCGATCTTATTCTGCTTGATGTGATGATGCCTGAAATGGATGGTTACGAAACTTGTCGGCGGTTCAAGGCAAATCCTTGCCTACAGACAATCCCAATAATCTTTGTTACCGCTATGACGGAAAATGATGCTGAGAGTACTGGTTTAGAACTTGGTGCTATTGACTATATCACCAAGCCACTTAACATAAAAATTGCCAGACAGCGAATTCGTAATCTTCTTGAAAGGGAAACCCTACGCAAGGAGTTGTGGATGGTTAATCGCAAACTGGAAAAACAAAATCAATTTCTTTTGCAAGAACGAAAGTTGATTGAAAATATTATCATCAAAATGCGTCATGCGGATAGATTAGATGAACGCTATTTACGTTATCTGGTTGCACCGGTGGAGGTAACTGCTGGAGATATGCTCCTCGCAACATTTGCGCCAGATGGTCGACAATTGGTTCTGCTTGGGGATTTTACCGGGCATGGCTTGTCCGCAGCCATCGGTGGACCGCTGGTAACCTATATCTTCTACGAACTAGCCAAGCGCGGTTTTTCCGGGGAGTTAATCCTAAGGGAAATCAATCAGCAACTTTTCCTTCGCTTGCCTGTAGGAATATTTTTTGCCGCTACCATGGTGGAAATTTCCCAGGATCGCGGACAGGCTACCCACTGGGGTGCGGGGCTGCCAGATACATTATTGATTCACAACCATTGCGTAAAAAATCGTATCTCATCAGCCATGGCTCCGCTTGGTATTTTAAAAAATGCCGATATTTCCGATGCCGCAATAGTTTTTCCTTTGGAGAAGGTTGATTGTTTTTACATTTTTTCTGATGGTATTATTGAGGCCCAGGATACGCAAAAAATCGCGTTTGGCATGGAAAGGCTAGAAGCATTTCTTGAGAAAGTTTCCGCTGGTGAGTACGTGCTAAATGATTTGATTGCCATTCTAAATGAGCACGTGGGTTTTTCTATCCATAATGATGATATTACGATTGTTGAGATTCAGACGTTGAATCGCAACCTAACCGATTGAAGTAGCGGCGTCGGTATTGGTTCCGTTTGATTCCGTATAGAAATTACTCATGTTGTCCAAAGTCTAATCGGAGGCGCTGATAGACTATGGCAGACGAGGACAGCGACGAAGAAAAAACCGAATCAGCGACCCAGCGACGCCTAGAGCAGGCCCGTGAACGTGGCCAAGTGCCCCGTTCACGGGAGCTCAATACTTTGGTAGTAACCATGACTGGTGCGATCGCTTTTCTCGTCTACCACGAACAATTTGTCGCATCCTTTGCCAACGCAATGCGTCGCGGATTTACCCTGACCCGAGAACAGGCCAACGACCCACTTTGGTTGGGACGTATGTTTAGCGAACTTTCTCTGAGTGCTCTACAGGACTTTGCACCGCTACTCATCTTGCTCATGATTGCGGCCCTAGTGGCACCGATGGCTTTGGGAGGCTGGTCTTTTAGTACCGAATCGATGGGATTCAAATTCGAACGAGTGAGTCCCATCGCGGGCATCAAGCGTCTTTTCAGTTGGCAGGGCCTGGCGGAGTTGGGAAAGTCCTTGGCCAAGCTCCTCATCATCACTGGAGTGGGGTATTGGTTATTGCGTCGTCACGCCCCGGAGCTAGCACAACTGGGACAGGGGGACCTGGTGATTGGTCTCGGGCGGCTCGGTAATGTCCTTGCCTGGGGATTTCTGTTCCTGTCAGCAGCGCTGGTCCTTGTTGCGGCGGCGGATGCACCCTTCCAGTTGTGGGATTATCATCACGGACTCAGGATGACCCGCCAGGAGGTCCGTGACGAGTCAAAGGAAAGTGACGGACGACCCGAAGTCAAGGCGCACATCCGCCAGATGCAACGAGAGATGTCGAAGAAACGCATGATGGCGGAAGTACCCAAAGCGGATGTCGTCATTACCAATCCTACCCACTACGCCATTGCCCTGCTCTATGATTCTGCCAAGATGGGTGCCCCTCAAGTGGTGGCCATGGGAGCAGATTTTGTGGCGATTCGTATTCGCGAAGTGGCTACCAAAGCGGGAGTACCCCTAATAGCGGCTCCAGCCCTTGCCCGATCGCTTTACTATCACGCCGAGTTAGACAAGGAGGTGCCCGCAGGTCTTTATCAGGCAGTGGCACAAGTCCTCGCCTTTATTTACCAAATCCGCAAGACGGGTGGTACCTCGAAATCCAAGACCTTTGACAATCTTCCCATCCCAGAGGAATTGAAGCGTTAAGGGAACTAACGGAAAATAACCTACCCGGCTACAGACTCAGTAATAATTTGATTTGTTATATATCCGTAGCTGCTAGGTTCTAGTCGAAATATCTACGATAAATACTGTTTTCGACTTATAGAT
>Ga0268283_1001801_pt1 | contig 9980 bp, 4 predicted proteins | sample saktaG_13_FD_190140 | JGI IMG/M metagenome (GOLD analysis project Ga0268283, IMG submission 190140) | Saline water microbial communities from Sakinaw Lake, British Columbia, Canada - sak_2013_06_06_36m | ecosystem: Environmental > Aquatic > Non-marine Saline and Alkaline > Saline ... | reverse complement strand
TTACATCTCTACGTGCAAGCTCTAAGGTAATTTCCTTTGATTTTTTTCTTGTGCTTTTTAGGACACCAAGTCATATCCACATCAATGCACTTGCTATGATAAATAATCACAAAAATCATGCAAAATATTTCCGGTTGGGAACTTTGTTTGCGACCAAAACAAATGCATATATTATCGCTCCTATTTCAACGATTATTGCTGGCAGAGTGCTGTTTACTATTTCTACCCGATTACCAATTCATTCAAAAATAATGTTTTGCATTTTTCCTGTTCATATCTTTTCTGTCTGTGTGTTATCAAGATGAATATATTTTTTAAAATACTTTTTTCTCAATCACAAATGAGATAAATTTGTCGCTACTTCCATGGTCATTTCTCCTACTCGACCTGAAATATAGTTACACAAAAACACCAGTCATAAAACAATACACCAGAATTTAACATTTGCCACATCATGCCTTTCAACTGCTGCAATAATAAAAGCTCCTACTTGAATCTTGAAAATGCTTTGGAAACCATCATATACTTCCATGGAAAAATATGCCCACCATCGTCCTTTGGTATATGATATAGGCTCAAGAAAGCTTTTTAATTTTGTTAGTGTTTTGGTCATGTACTATGTTTTCGTGTACATAAAATAGTGTCTTATAAGTATACACAAAACATCTTTATATACAAATTTTCTCTATAGTAAAAATCTCCCTTAGGAGATCTTTTTTATATTCAGACGACTCATCCTTTTTATTATTTTGGAAAATCTAGTTTCATAAACTTATCTATATTTTCGTCGTGCTTATATTTGTCTACGTCGAATATGTTTACGTCATTTTCTTGGAGAAGTCTTTGTATTTCGTCCTAGGTTTTTTGTATCTGTGCTTCCTTGGCTATGATAATTTTTACTATCTTCTTTTGTTTTTCGCTTAAGGTTTCCTTGGCTTGTCTATATTCTTGGTTTAGTATATTATTCATGTTTGTGGAGTACAAAATAAAGATCTACTCTTTTTTGTTTTTTTTCTTTTCAACTGTTTTTATTGTTTTGTCCATAAATAATACGCCATCCAAATGATCTATCTCATGTTGGATGATTACGGAATTGAATTCTTTATATTTTTTGGTCTGTTTTTTCCCTTTGAGATCAATGAATTCTACCGTGATGCTGTGGTGTCTTTTTACCATACCTGTGCAATTTGGTAATGATATACAAGCCTCTTCTCGAAGTATTGTTTCTTTTGATTTTTCTGTAATCTTTGGATTGATCATAATCGTCTCTCCCAAGAACTTATCTTTGGTTTTTTTCTTGTCTCGTTGGCTAGTGGCGATGACTCTAATGTTTTCACCTACCTGTGGAGCGGCTAAGCCCACACCCTTGTTTTGGTACATCAAAACCACCAATTTATGACAAAAAATAATCAAATCCTGATTGATTTCTTCTACTTCCTCAGAGATATTTCTAAGAATAGGATTGTTTATTCCGGTTTGAATTTTTTTTATGGGATAACTCATAATTTTAACTAACAACTAACAACTAAAAACTAACAATTTATTACCATAAATATATAACGAATGGGTATGTGAATTCAATATCAACAAGATAATTGCCCATATGTTTTGTTCTGTTGTGTTGTGTCCCTTGCTTGCTATATATTTTTTATATACACAAACAGCTTGATTTTAATTTTTAAATATGTAAAATATTGCTTACACTAAATCAACGAACAATGGAAAAGCCGGTATTGATTTATGTTTTGATTCTTCTTGCTTTGGGTGTCGGTCTCATTTTTGACCAATTTATCCCTAGGCTCTTGGAGTTCTCGGTTTGTCCTGTTGGTGATGGTGTCGATCTGTTTGACGAAACGCCAGCGATCTCCATCTTATCAACTGGGAATGCTTGAGGGCTGCCCTCCAGTGTATCGGACTGGTAGCCTAATCTGTTTGAGGGTGCAGTAGATGCACAACGATCTGAAATTGGGATCGTGCACCCGTTCTCTCCACCGTTTTTTACGGTGATGTATAAACATTTCAACATTACCTGATTTGTGTTCACGTATTCGCTCCTGTCAAGATTTGGCAGGAGTTTTTTTATTTAATAGATGAAATGTTCTCATCCAAATATCTATATATTTTGCTTACTCTGCGGAAAGTTTTCACCAAAAATAGGGTTTGTTTTTATTCCTTGAAAAACCCTAGCAAATAATTACTCTTTTCCTTTGCAAGTATTCAATCACCAAGAAATACCCCTTATTGTATCTGTGGAGAGATGGCAGAGTGGTTGAATGCAGCTGCCTTGAAAGCAGCCGTCCGGGCAACCGGACCGTGGGTTCAAATCCCACTCTCTCCGCCATTTATTACTCTTATCTTGTATGATAAAATTTAATCGTGTAAACTATTTCAAGTTCGTTTTATCGTTATGTTTTATTGTGTTCTTTATCTTTGTTATCGCAAACGCAGATCTGTTTGAGAACAACCAAGAACAATTAGCTATTAATTCAAGTTTCATCGAAGGTGATGATTGAGTCTCTTATGAAATCGATTTGGACAATGTAAATGTGAATATGGATACCAATAATAATGGTGTCATTCAATATACTGTCCAAAACTGAGATACCTTACTTAAAATAGCAGGCGTTTTCTGAACGACTGTTTCTAATATTGAAAAAGAAAACAATCTTCAAAAAAATGATTTGGTTTCATGACAAGTATTGAAGGTTTCTAGTGATGTAGATGGTATTGTTTATACCGTTAAAGAGAAAACCAATGTTCTTGTGTTTGCTAACAAATACAACATCAATCTTCAGGATCTAATGACTTTAAACTATATTCAGGACGAAACGGAAATTTTCTCTCCAGACCAGGAAGTGTTTATAAATATTACCAAAGAAAAAGCGTACGAATTATGATTACTTGAAAAACCGAAGCCAGAGATTATTCCTAAATCTACTATTACGTATAGACCAACCATCAATAAATCTGGAAAAACAGTTGTAAAGACCACCAAGAAAGTATCTACTATCATCAGTGACGACACTCCTGATGTTCCTGATGTTAGAGGTTCTATTATCTCTAAATGGACCTATACTAAAAAGATTAAGAATGGATTCGCTGTAGGATATTGTACATGGTATGCGGCAATCATTAGTCCCAATATCTTTCCATATATAAATGAAACAACTCAAGATAGACCGTTTGGTTGAGATGCTCGTGCGTGGTGTAGTAATGCAAAGGCTGCTGGATTAAGAGTTGGTAGTAAGCCTGCAGTTGGTGCTTTGATTGTCTATAGCAAATTGAGATCAAGTGCTGGGCACGTAGGAAAAGTTATTAATTATTATCCAGATGATGGCAAAATGATTATTAGAGATATGAATTATGTAGCAAAATTTGTAGTCACTGAACGTCGAGAAGATACAGACAATAGCAAGATTAGCTGTTATATTTATGGTAAATAAACTTTAGTTTAAAGCCTAAAGCTTCAAGCTCAAAGCATAATAAAGTTTGACTTATCCATTGAAAATACATCATATATTTCTATAAGAGGTCTACTGCCGTACATGCAGTAGATTTCTTTTTATTCTTTGCATATATTGAATGAATTATTTCCAACAAAAAAGACTTTATTCACCTAGTCTTAGGTCATGATCACATACACATCATACGCAATATCCTCATAGCAATACTAATAGAAAGAAGAAACTTATTTTTCGATTTCTTGCTGCATTCATTTTTGTGGTAGTGGCTTTTGGTATTCGATTTACAAGAAATATATTAATAGATCTTCCCAATGTGAGCAAAATCAATGATATGGTATTTAATGAGGCGACATTGATTGAGGATAGAAATTGAGAGGTTCTGTATAAATTGTTTGAAGAAAATAGAGAGTATGTTCCCTATTCTTGAATATCCTTGAATATGATCAATGCTATTGTTGCTCTTGAGGATCAACGTTATCGAGAACACAATGGTTTGGATGCTATGGGAATGATTAGGGCAGCAATTAGTGCTGTGATCAATCCTGGTTCTAGAGTTCAAGGAGCGTCAACAATCCCCCAACAATTAATCAGAAATCTTCTTTTGACCAAAGATAGAAAAATCACGAGAAAGATCAAAGAAATTCTTCTTACGAGTAAATTGAGTGGTGTTTTGGAAAATATGATCCGTAAAGCAAACAGCAATCTATCTGCAGCACAACTTCGCAAAGAAATGAAAGATAGAACACTTGAATTGTATCTCAACTATATATCATTTGGAAATAATGCATTTGGTGTAGAAGCTGCATCTAAGACATATTTTGATAAATCTGCAAAAGACTTAACAGCCTTGGAGGCATCAATACTTGCTTCTATCCCTAAGTGACCATCGTTGTATAATCCTTACAAAAATAGAGATTTAGTTGTGGGATCTTTTGTTGTCAAAGACAATTATGGTAATCCCGTACTTTTTTCTGGAGATGTTCAAAAGGCAGTAACAGACAAATTTACTCAAATTCTTAGCAATGCTGACTTATCAAATAAAAAAACCAACAATGCTGTGGTAAAGTTTATTGGTGGAATATGATCATTTAGTATAAATGTATCAGGAACAAATCTTGATGTGAAATATACCAATGGAAGAAAAGACCTGGCATTGGATAGAATGTATGAAGATGGATATATCACCGAACAAGAGCTTAAAGACGCCATTATCCAAGGGATAAATTATGTGTTTCGTAGAAATGTTTTCAACATCAAAGCTCCTCATTTCGTACAATGGGTCATTGAAGAACTTGAAAAAACCTATGGATCTGGAACATTGAACAAATGATGATTTGTCGTCAAAACAACACTTGATAGTAAGATTCAACAAGTAGCTGAAGAGGCTATTTTATCAAACAATCCAGTACTTCAAGATAATGGTGCTAACAATAGTTCTATGATTTATTTGGATAGTAAAAATGGCGATGTCCTTGCGTATGTAGGTTCTATCGACTATTTCAATACAGCTATTCAAGGACAAAATGATATGGTAAGGAGACCAAGACAGACCTGATCCTCAATTAAACCTTTCATTTATGCTTTAGCGTTGGAAAAACTTCCTTTGACTCTAGATACTCCTATCTACGATATTCCATTTAAAATCTGAGCCGACAAACCAAACAATGCTGATGATAAGTTTGAAGGAATGTTACCCCTCAAAAAAGCACTTTGACATAGTAGAAATATACCAGCCGCTAAAACATTTACTGCACTTGGTGGTGAAGTAGTAGCTAAGCCATTTCTTAAAAGTCTATGACTCAGTGGTATCTCAGATAATGTAGAATATTGATATCCTTTGGCTTTGTGAGCTGCAGAAGTAACTATGCTTGAATTTGCAAATGCGTATACCAATCTAACTACTTCTACTCCTGCAATTATCAATCCTATCTTGGAAATCAGATCAAGGGATGGTTCTCTTATTTATCAGAAAACTGGACTCAATCTAAAAAAAGAAGTCATTAAACCTGGAATAGTTTCTTTGATATGGAGAATATTGTCAGATACTGCAAATAGAATACCTGGTTGGGAAAATAAATTTACGGTTTCTGGACTCAAATACGCGCTCAAAACATGAACATCAAATGCAAAAACCGATAGAGGAAATCGCGCAAGAGATTGATGGCTTGCTGCATATACCCCAAGCAAGGTTATGTTGTTTCGAGCAGGAAATGCCGATGGAACTCCTATGAATACCAATGCCTTTGGATGAACTATCCATGCTGCTCCCGTTAAGAAAATCTTTTGATGGTTATTGAAAAATAACTATATAACCAATGAAAATATCCCAGAAGTAGATTTGATGAGTGTGTCTATTTCCAAAATTTCTTGAAAAGCCGCTGGTCCAAATACACCTGCTGATTTGACTGTCAGTACCGTTAAATATAAGAATTCTCCATGACTTGCTTCAGATGACTGAGTTACTCCTATCACCTTTGATAGTGTGTGTAATGGTCTTGCCAGTCCCTACACTGCTCCTGGTGACCTAAAAAATGGTTATCTCATCGTTCCAAATACCTTTATGCCAAATGGTATGGATCTTGAAGAAATTACTCAATGGTGGAAAGATTCTGTTCCTTTCTTATCTGGCGGTGTATATGTGCCACCAACCTTGAGTGGTAAGGTTACCTATACATTCAATAATATTTTTGTCCAGGCTCCTGTCCAAATGTGTCAAGGTGTTGCTGAAAAGCCTGATACGAACATCAATGTTAATGTGAGCACACCAACCAATAATGCAACTATCTGATCGTCGTTTACTGTCTCTTATACGATTAGTGGACCAAAAAATATAAGAAGGGTACTTATTCTTCTCAATAAACAACAAGTGGGATTGTTTGAATATCCACAAGGAAATACCAAGAGCGTTTCGGATACTAAACAAGTTACTATCACATGAACAGGTTTCAAAAACAATCAATATACCTTGGATGTTGTTGCTTTCGATTTTGCTTGATTCTCCAATAAGACCAGCATCCCTGTCCAATTATCTCTTGGTTCAACCCCTACACCACCACCTGTACAACCAACCGTAGATACCAGCGCTCCTACCATTAAGACTTCGGGTATCCAAATCAGTAAAAATGCTGATGGCACCTTTACGGTTATCGTTCCATTACAAGATATGACTGCTGTCTTATCAGGAAAAGTCACCAGAAATGGTGTTCAGTTATATGAATTTAAAAATGGTGTCAGTATAGCTGATTTCCAAATAGATGTATTAGGTCCTATCGTTATTACTGCTCAAGATCCAGCTGGTAATAAGCTCAATCAGACCATTGATCTCACCACCTATTATACCCCATAAAAACTATTATATCTGATTATAAGAAAAGAGGGCATTCGTCCCTCTTTTTTGATTGTTGATTTTTTTGTATGTTTCTTTACATACATATTGTTCGTATTTCGAATGCCCCCCATTGACCTAGAGCGTGTTGGCTTGGAAGCAGCCATTCACATAATGAGTGCGTAACAGCTCACTTTAGTAGGGGGATTTTTTGTTTTTTTAAAATGTTCCATATCAAATAAAAAAGTTATCAAAAATTTGACAAATTTATGGCTGGGGTTATAATTAGATATCTTTATTTTTTTAACCCAATTATAATGGTGACTCCAAAATTCTCTTTAGATCCAAATTATAGGCAGGATCTTGTCAAAAAGTTAACAAAACTTCATTCTCAATGAGATGAGTGAGGTGAAATTGCCCATGTATTATTAGCAAAAGAACAAGAAACTAATGAATATAAAAACAGCAATAGAATATCTCCCGAAGAAGCTACTAAAAAAATAGAAGATTTGTTGGCGGCTAACAAGTTGTTTGATGTATATAAGTCTATATCAATATTTATAGATTATTATCTAAAATCTTGAACTAAATTTTCTGAGAAAGAAAATGAGCTTGTGAAACACGTTGTTTGAAAATTTTATAAAAACAGCATGTTCTATCAAGCTCAATGATTATCTCTTTTTAAAAAAAGTTTTCCTTTATTGTCTCAATGAGTGATAGAAGAATTAAGTGTTATTGCCGTTAAAAATACTTATCATGTAGTCAATGATTATAACTTTGATCGTTCCATTATTGAAGAACGTGGGGTGTTAGATTATCGTATTATTGATAAGTATCATAATAAGCCCAGTTGAGTTTGGAGTAATGGTACTGAATATCTCTTTAGCGCCAAATCATCTTTAAAAGAAACAATAAGCACTGCTTTAACTACAACAAACAATGTAGAATTTATTTATTCGCTTTTACCTTTTTTACTAAAAAATCGTTATTTTTTGTGGGATAATTCTAGTTCCTATTCTAATTCTAAGGCTAACTATTCTTCTCCCGATTATTCTTGGATCCCCCCAAAAACTATAGAACAATTAAAAAAAGATCTTGCCAATCCAGATGTTTTTTCTCGTGTTTTTAATCAAGAGACCATTAAAAGTAATTGACTATCTCTTTCTGAGATTATTGTCTTTTTGAAATGACTTGATATAAAACTTCCCTTGAGAGATGTTGTTTGATATGCCGGGTTTGAAGATAATTATAATATAAATCGTGTAACACGTGATAGAGATTTTTTTGAATTTCCATGAAAGAGAGAATATTCTTCAATAATTGATGAATGAGAATTAAATGATCGCGTGGATAAGCTTATTATAGATGGTACTATTAATAAAGATGTATTACGTGATCTATTGATTGTTAATCATAATTTTCAAAATGTTTTTAAGCATAAAAGTATTAAAGAAAAATTAAATGTAACATTGATTAATGATAATATTGATTTAATATCTGAGAATGCCAAATATCGAACCTATAATGATATTAATGGCATAAATTATTTTCTTGAATCTATAGATACAACTAATGTAAAACTTGATGGTAAAATAGCTGAAATGTTGTGGAGTCTCTGAGATACTGATACTGTGAAATTGTTATTGGATAAAACAACTATTGATATCAATAATTTACCAAAAAAACTCATTACAGAGAAGGTTTATGCTTCTTTGTATGATTTATGAAAAATAACAGAAGATAATATTAAGCAATTCCCACGGGAATCTATATTTACTTTTAGCTCTTCAAGTCCAGGTTATAAAAGCTATCGTAGTTATTTATCTCCAGAAGAATGACCAACGAAACCAGCCGAAATTATGTATATGAATCATCTCATCAATAATTCTTCATTAGAAGAAATAATGTCATTGTTCTTTTGAGTAAAATATTTACCCACAAAATTAACTTTGGAACAATCAAGTCTACTTATAGATAGAATTATTAAAGAGACCAAAGAAATAAGTGAAGATAAATTTGGTAAATTTTATTATAGTAGATTTCATGATCTTCTTAAGAACATATGATACAAGGGAATCTACATTGAAGATTATATCTATGGTGCGGCATCATTTCATTCTGATACCCTACCAAAATCTATAGCAAAAAAATTGATAGAGAGATGAGCAGATATATGAACTGATACAAAAATTGTTGCTGACCCTTATATATCTTGATTAGAGGAGTTTGCGAATATTGTTTGGTCTATGGATAATAAAATAAAAGGAGATAGGCAACATCAATTGGATATACAGGAAAGATCTAGAGCAGTAAAGTTAAAATTAGAAGAAGACTCTATAAACAATGTCGTTGAATGAACAAAAGGAAAAACAATAGTAAACTATACAACACGCTGACAAAAATATGTGTTATCTATTAAACCAGATGATTCAGAATTATATTTTTTGAGTGAAAATTTAACATATCATTCGAACATTCATGGTAAATATTGTGAAAATGGATCATGCTTGTGAGGTGGTAGAATTGCTATCGACGATACAGAGAAGAAAGTTCATTTATATTGAACTAGTGAAGGTTATTGATCTATAGATACTAAATTTTACCAAGCGATTAAAACTCTTCTTCTTAAGAGTTATCCAGGATATAATATTGTTATTGAATAATTGTGTCTTGTTGTTGGGTATAGAAAACCAATTATTATATTATATAAAATATCGTTCTGTAGACCGCACGGAGAAATCTATCTCGCAACGTCAATCTTATATCTAATGTTGTATAGGATACTGATTTTTTCTTCCATTTATTAAAGACATCTATGAGTGTGTGGACTAATTCTTTTTGCTTAAAGAATGCGCCTATCTCGAAGTTGTGACTAAATGATAAATGATCTATGTTTTGCGATCAGATAACGCCCTCTCTGTCGTCTATAATCATCATCTTAGCATGATTCATTTGTTTCATTGCATAAAATACCATTCCCATGCCCATGAGCTTCTTAATATAATAATAATTTATTTTGTTGAGTTGTTTGATGTCGGTATCATAAGGAATTATTATTTCCACTATTACCCCTCTTCTTTGTGCATCATCTAACAGCGCAATCATTCGACGTGGTGGCATGAAGTATGGTGTTGTAATCTTTATACTTTTTTTTGCGTGGATTATTTTGTCTTTGTAATAGTCGGTGAGAC
>Ga0268283_1001800_pt1 | contig 9984 bp, 10 predicted proteins | sample saktaG_13_FD_190140 | JGI IMG/M metagenome (GOLD analysis project Ga0268283, IMG submission 190140) | Saline water microbial communities from Sakinaw Lake, British Columbia, Canada - sak_2013_06_06_36m | ecosystem: Environmental > Aquatic > Non-marine Saline and Alkaline > Saline ... | reverse complement strand
ATTTTGTTTACATGGGCACAAATGGAACGGAAAATGCTGTAATTCAAACGTGTTTCTCATTGCGGGTCAAGGGGTTGCGCATGTGGAGCGCTCGAAATGTCGCTGGAACTTCGGTTTAAACTCTACGTCGAAGACCGCACGGCCAAGGACGGTTCGGATCTAGGAATGCATCTGGCTCAACTCTTCGAGGTGCTGGACGTACCGTCCGAGCGGCGGCAGGCGAACCTTGATGAAATGCTCGCCGCCTTTCCGCATGTAAACGGGGAACTTTTCAAAGAACGTCTGGCGTTCGCCAACTTTAACCGGGCTATGCGCGATGCGCTCGTGAAGTGCACGCAGTTCAACTGGTCGAAAATCTCCCCCGCGATTTTCGGCTCGCTCTTCCAAGGCGTGATGGAGCCCAAGGAACGTCGCCAGACCGGCGGACACTACACATCCGAACGCGACATCCTCAAGGTCATCAATGCCCTCTTTATGGATGATCTGCGGACCGAGTTCGAAAAGGCCCGGCGCAGCAAGGCCATGCTCAAGCAGTTGCATGAGAAGATCGGCAAACTCCGCTTCTTCGATCCATCCTGCGGGTGCGGCAACTTCCTGGTCATCACCTATCGCGAACTGCGCCTGCTGGAGATTGAGATTCTCGAAGAACTCCTCGGCAAGAACGCGCATTTGGAACTCGACATCCAAGTACTTTCCCGCATCGATGTGGATGCCTTCGCCGGCATTGAAATTCAGGAGTGGCCGGCCCGAATTGCAGAAGTCGCGATGTGGCTCATGGAACACCAGATGAACATACGCCTCGCGGAGGCGTTCGGCGAATACTTCGCGCGCCTGCCGCTTAAGAAGTCCGCCAACATCGTCCTCGGTAATGCCCTGCGGCTCGACTGGAAAAAGATTCTGCCCCCCGACCAGTGTTCTTATATACTCGGCAATCCGCCTTTTGTTGGCAAAAAGGCGAGAGACAAAGAACAAGTCTTAGACATGGATGCGGTTTTCGGAGAACTGAAAAGCTCCGGAAATCTTGACTATGTTACCTGCTGGTATCAGAAGGCGGCTGAATATATCCAAGGCGCCGGGATATGCGTCAGTTTTGTTTCCACGAATTCAATCGCGCAAGGCGAACAGCCTGGCATATTATGGCCCTATCTTTTCCAGACCTACAAACTCAAGATCCATTTCGCTTATCGGACCTTCGCATGGGAAAGCGAGGCTCGGGGTAAAGCGCACGTGCATGTGGTCATCGTGGGGTTCGCGGCGTTTGATATCCCGGTGAAGCATATCTACGAGACCGAAAGAACAGAGATTGTTGTCAGCGAAGTGCGGAACATCAGCCCCTATCTGGTGGTGGATGCCGACAGGGTATTGTCTAATCGAGCCGAGCCGATTTCACCTGTTCCTGAAATGATGTTTGGCAACATGCCCAATGATGACGGCAACTTCTTGCTGACCGACACAGAAAAAAACGAACTGCTTGAAGATTGCCCCGGAGCGAAATCGTTTATTCGTCCTTTTATCAGCGCGAAAGAATTTATACACGGAGAAAACAGATGGTGCATCTGGCTGAAGGATGTTTCGCCTGATAAATTCATCGGATTGGTTCCGATCATGGAGCGAATCACAGCCGTCAGGGATTATCGCGCCAAGAGCTCGCGGGGAGCCACTGCAAAACTTTCTCTTTTCCCCTCGTTGTTTGGTGAAATACGCCAACCTCGGGCAGCGTATATTGTGGTCCCTTGTCATAGTTCGGAGACAAGAAGATTTGTTCCGATGAGTTATTGTACCCCGCGTCAAATAATCGGTAATAGTTGTCTCTTCATACCCAACGCTACACTTTTCCATTTTGGCATATTGACCTCCACCATGCACATGGCGTGGATGAGGCAGATCTGTGGTCGTATCAAATCAGATTATCGCTACTCGGCAGGGCTAGTCTACAACAATTTCCCCTGGCCACGACTCGGAAGTGACACCTACTCTAAGGGTTCATCAGACTGGCCGTTATCCGTCCGGGAAACATCCATAGGCTTTCTGATGACGCAGTACGATGATGGCGCTAAACCGTCCTCGACCCCCAAGTACGCAAAGAGCCCGATGCCTGCTCTTACGGCGGGCGATAAGAAAAAAGCTACGGTTGAAAAGAAAGCTCAGGCCGTGCTGGATGCGCGTGCGAAACATCCGTTGGCCACCCTGGCCGATCTCTACGACCCACTGACCATGCCTGCTGACCTGGTCAAGGCCCATGCAGAGCTTGATCGCGCAGTCGATCAATGCTATCGCTCCGCACCCTTCACCTCCGACCGCCAGCGCATCGAATTCCTCTTCGCCCTCTATGAACAATACACCTCACCGCTGTTGCCGGTGGAAAAGGCCAGAAGTGGTATAGCGAAAAAAATGAAGGAGCGTTTACAGTGAGAACACGTGAAGAGATTGAGAAGGAGATAGAGCATATCACGTATGCAAGAGCCATGCTTGATGGACGGTTTGATGCTGTAAAAGAGGAGTTGGATGCTTTTTTGAAGGCAGAGGCGGATCGATTGAGTGCTGATCCGCTTGTGAAGGAAAAAACATTTCGCCCGCTCTTGGAATTTTTTAGATTACATGGCTATATCGTCCATGAGTGTCATACAGGTGCTCGGACCAAAGATCTTTATAAGTTAGCACGTCAAATTTGGGAATCTAAGGAGGTTCTCTGTCCGTTTATCAGAGAATTGGCGGCAAGCAAAGAAGAAATCTTCAGATATGGAGGGGAGTCAATAAATCCGCTTGCGTTAACACATCTAAAGAATTTATGCGAAAATTTACTAATGTTAAATTGGCTTACTTATCAAGTGGACAAGAACAAAAGTTTTGATATTAAACCGAATCCGAAAGTCTTCAATCGCAATTTTCTCCAAGGTGGGTGGGCTGAGGAGGCGACAATCTATTTAATAGATAAGACACTGAAAGCGCTCTCGGCAAGAAGGCCTGTGAAACATCGCTTGTTTTGGGATGTAAGACTGAACAGTCTCCATGCTGTTCATGGCAAAACAGTTCACATGCAGCTCGATTTGGTCGCTCAGGTTGAGGATAACTTCTACATATTTGAAACTAAAGCGGGAAATGTGTTGGCTATTGATAAATGGGTCGATCGTACACGCTTATTTGGAAGTGAAATTAGCCGTTTCATTACGTGCACTACAAATGAGCACATCCATCCAATGCTCTTTGCTCCGTATCGGTTGTTTAACTTGCCTACGCTTGTAAAACATTTCACGACTATGCTGGAGCGCGATTTACAGATTAGTCATATATAAGTTTGGGAGACTCGGGTATGGGTGGCTTATTCCGGATGAGCAAGATAAACAAAACAACTGTTTATCTTGCAAGCATTGTCGGAATATAATACACTATTGCCATTCTTTAAACACAAAAAGGATTATTTGTAATGATTTCGATCTTTAGAATCAAGAATTTTCGGTCTATTTTAGATATGACTGTGGATCTCCGATTTGCGGAAGGTAAGGCTCCCAATGGCTACAAGACATGGGACACACTCCCCTTTCTTGAAGCACCGAAAGACGAGCGCCTTGTTTCCTGTTTAGCCCTGTTTGGGGCTAATGCATCCGGTAAGACAAATGTCATCCGCGCGTTGGCTATGTTCCAGCGTGCAGCCATATTGGGTAAGGCGGTTGATTGCTATGAGCCTAACAAACTGCACGATGACAAGGGTACGACGGTTTTCGCCTTAACTTTGTTTATAGGGGTTGATGAATTTGTTTATTCTCTCGATTACAATGGCACCGAGATTCGTCATGAGAAGCTTTTGAAAAACGGGAAGGCCTTATATGCGGTCACCCATCTGAAAGGTGATTTCTCGAAGCAAGTCAGAACAGAGAACTATACGGACGATAGGTTGCAATCCATTCTTGATGTTGAGTGTTCCGATGGGAACGGGCGGCAAATTTTCACGTTATTGACGCGCGTCGGTCAAAATTATAAAGGTCTTAATACCGATTTACTAAATGTCTTTTTATACATGAGTCAGAAGCTTTTGGTGCTTGAAGATAATGACATTCCTTTGCCATCCTCGGTAGAGAATCTTAAAAGCTATTTTGGCGGGGATCGGGATAAAGCACTCGCGGCGATTGTTGATCTAATCCGCAAATTGGATGTTGATATTAAAAACATTGAAATCAAGCGAGAAGAGGTTGATAAATCCAAAGGCCGCCCTGTAAATGTACTTTATCGAGAACTTCCCGATAATAATCATTATGAGGTTGTAGATATTAAATCGCATCATGCGAATATACATGGCAAAATTGTGCCATTTGACTTCATCAATGATGAATCTCAAGGAACACATCGCCTGACTGGGTTAATAGGAGTTATGCTGTTTGCATTAAAAGGCGGGCATGTGCTCTTTGTCGATGAACTCGATTGCTCTCTGCATTCGTTGTTGTTGCGCGAGTTGCTTCGACTGTTCAAAGACAAGCGATACAATACTGAAGGAGCTCAGCTTGTTTTCTCAACGCATAACACGGATATTCTTGATGATGATATTTTGCGGGTATCTGAAGTGGCAATTATTCGCAAGAGCTTGCATACGGGGTCACTCATTAAGCGTATTGTCGATTTTAAGGCAGACGGCAGAGACGTTCGCAATGTAACTAACTTTCGGAAACAGTATCTTGAAGGTTTTTACTCTGGTGTGCCTCATCCCGCTATTTAATGGAGGCTACACAATGAGGCAATACATTGTCATTTGCGAAGGTCGATCAGAGTATGTCTATCTTGAGAGGTTGCAAAGCTTTTTGGATAGTCAGGCGGAGTCATGGGATGTACCCTTGAAGTTGTTCCCAAAGATCGCCCGAAACCCAGATGGTTCTGAAAAAGGCGGCGGCGATTATAAAAATGTGATTACAGGCTATAAAGACAACCGTAATAGGAACAAGAAGAGCAAAATAGAAGTCTGGGTTGATTACGATATTTACTTAAGAAACGATAGAAGCAACTTGAGTAATTATCGTTCTAAGACGACTGGCATTCCGGATTTCAAGTTTTCCTTCCATAATTTTGAAGATTTCCTGGTGCTGCACATGGCGAATCATCTGATAGAAAAATGGCATACACTTGTTGAACCCACAGGGCATTTTGTGACACCCCTGCACTCAAAAGCGTATGTGCCAATTTTTGAGAATATCATCCCAGGGTATCGGAAAGGTGATTTATCCCCAGACTTTATTTCAAAAGAATCATTGTTACGACTCAAACAAAATATCCAGACCCCGATTATTCGGCCCACTGTAGATGCAAGCTTTGGGAGCTTTGCCGAATTTTTAATTGGACAGATTGATGAGGCTTATCCGACGCTATTTTTTTAACAATGCCCAGAAATGAGGTGCTTAGAAAAAACTTTCGAATGAATGAAGGTCTAGATTATAATCGATTACTCATCGCTTATGAGGCGTTGCAGACAGAGAACCTTGCTCTGAAAGGGGCGACATGGGGATAGACAATCCTTGCTATCGTCTCGTCATCGGACATCTCAACCCAGAGGGGATGCTTGCCTGCATCCTCGCCGAAGCCGACCCCAGCAAAGCAATCATCTATTTGTAGGATCGCCTACTACAGTCTACCTGTAGCGCTGTTTACTTTCTTACATAATACCCTTGATTGTGAAATCCCAATAAGTAATAATTAAAAAAATGAAAGCTAGCAACCCATATAATTTAGAATGGAAAGAAACACCTATCTGGCTTCGTGTGATTTTAATCATTGCCCTCATCAATTTTGCAAGTTTTTGGATCATCTCAGTCGCAAATGGAGGCGACGCCAGCAACGGAAAAAAAGAGGACGGAAGATTCTTCGTTGCTAATCATGGGCGTTATACGGAGGTGTCAAGCGCGTTTTTTGAGTGCAACCGTATTCAATCGATATCCGTATGGGTCACCCATTCATGTGCGCTTTTGGGTGTTGTTTGGTTTTTCTGGCGCCGGAAGGAACATGGCGATGGACAAAAAAGGAAAACCAAATTAAAATTGTTACCATGCGATTCGTTTGAAATTGTGACGACGCTGAGCCCGTCTAAACTCGTTACTGTTTTTCAACGACACGTTGTTCCGTTCATCGACCGACACAACGTGCAATACGATGTACATTTTTTTGGTCGCGTCGACGAGAAAGGCTTCAAATGTCGTCCTGTCATTCGATATCGAAATGGTTTTTTACCTGTCGTTATTGGCAGTTTCCGATCAATACCAGAGGGGACTACCGTTATTCATGTGACGATGCGGCCCGACTTTTTCACAGTTGGGTTTCTTGTCGTGTGGTTTGGCATTCCTATATCTGGCATAATCTTTGGCATTTTTAGTTTACCGAATAGCGGTCTGGATGGGTTGAAAACAGTAATACTGTTGGGTGGTATGGTCTTTATTAGTTGGGCGTTTATAATGTTTTTCTTTTGGTTGGAGGGTAAGAAGGTACAACCCTTACTCGCAAATGCGATTCCATGTCAAACGACGCATGGCCATCACAAAGCAAGCAGTAGAGGCGACGGGATACCGCCACAGTCGTAACGTGCACCCTGTACAACCCGGCGGTAGGGGGACAGACAAGCCTTGCTAAACAGGTTAGGTCTTCCGACGGAAATACACTTAGCTTCTTGACGAGTGGCATCTGAACCTATACCATAACGACATTGAGGAAGGACAAAACCTCAACGCGAGGTAGGTTCAATAACACGTAAGCGTCCGAAAGTTGACCTACTAGGCGCCTGTTGAGCGTTATGTTATAACAGGCGGCATGCAAACAAAAAAACGAAAGACGGACAAGCTGGGGCGCAGGCAATATTCCAAGGGCGAGCGCCGGGGACTGGTTCAAAAATTCATAAAGAGCGGGATGTCCCAGACTGCATTCTGCGAAGCCCACGGGCTTATGTGCACGACCTTCTCGGGCTGGCGGCAGCGGATGCGGAACCGGAAGACGCCGGAGGCTCCAGTCACATTCGCGGAGGTTGAACTGCCAGTCGCTGAAGTCCACGGTATTGACGCGGAGGTGGTCTTTCCCGATGGACGGATCCTCCGTTTCAGGAATATACCGGCGGATGGCGGGCATGCCGCATTCATCCGGGAGGTGATCTCATGCTGAACATCACCGGCGGGCTGAAAGTTTTTTTGGCGGTCGAACCGTCGGACATGCGCAAGAGTTTCAACGGACTCTATGCGCTTGCATCCGAGAAGCTGAAAGAGGACCCGCAGCAGGGCGCGCTCTTCGCGTTCACGAACAGGAGCCGGACACGGGTCAAGCTGCTGCACTTCGACGGGACGGGCCTGTGGGTCGCCATCAAGAAATTGCAGAAGGGAACCTTCTCCTGGCCGTCCGGGGTGGAGGTCGAGGACGGCAGGTTGAAGCTCAGCCACGAGGCGCTGATCCTGCTGCTTGACGGGGTGGATCTGAAGGGCTCAAAGATGCGTCCATGGTACCAGCGGGAGTGAGAAAAAGCACGGAAAAACGAGTGAAAAAAAGTGCGTTTTTCTGATATCCGCTGTGGTGTTTTCAGAGCTGTTTTGCTATACTGATCCCCAGTGAAAGCAGAGCACAAAACAGCCGAAAAAAGCATGTCCGAAAGGCTCCTGGAGCTTGAAAAAGCCCTTGCCTTGGTGCTCTCTGAAAACACTCTGCTTAAAGCTGAAAACCGTTTCCTGCGCGACAAGATCGACCTGCTGGTCAGGCGCATCTTCGGTTCCTCCAGCGAGAAGCTCGACGACAGCCAGATGGTGCTGGATATCGGCGTTGACTTCCAGCAGGCCTTGAACGAGGAGGACGGCGATCCCGACGGTGAGCCGCCGCCTCCGAATCCCCCGAAGAAACGCACCCCGAAGAAGGACCGGCTTCCCGACGACCTGCCCGAGGAGCGCATCACGGTCATCCCCGAAGAGGTCCGGGCCGCCCCCGAAGCCTTTGACTGCATCGGCGCCGAGGAGACGGTCAAGCTGGACGTGACCCCGATGTCCTTCAAGAAGATCGTCACCGTGCGACCGAAGTTTATCCGCAAGGACCGTTCGGAGGCCCCCGTCATCGCGCCAGCCCCCCGGCAGCTGATCAGCGGCAGCTTCGCATCCGAAAGTCTTTTAACCCGCATCCTCATCGGCAAGTATGTCGACCACCTGCCCCTTTACCGGCAGGAGCAGATTTTCGCCCGCCACGGCGTCATCCTTTCCCGCAAGACGATGGCCGACTGGGTCTGGCGGACGGGCGACTGGTTCAGAATAATTTACGATGAGATCGGTGACGGGCTTCAACGCGTTACTTATCTTCAGGCGGACGAGTCGCCGGTGTCCTATCTCGATCCCGGCGGGGGCAAGACGCGCAAAGGCTACCTGTGGGTGTATCACGCCCCCGGGAAGGGTGTCATGCTGGAATGGCATCCGGGGCGCGGGGCTGACTGCATGAAGGAGATGCTGGATGCTTATCGCGGCACCCTCCAGACTGACGGGTATGCGGCCTATCCGGCCTATAACAACACGCGTGCGGACAGCCGCAAGCTGACGCTCGCCTGCTGCTGGGCTCACGCCCGACGCAAGTTCCATGAGGCGAAAGACGAGTCCGCGCTGGCCCGGAATGTCATCCGCGAGATCGCCAAGCTGTATGCCATCGAGGCCGTCCTGCGGGAGGACAAGAGTTCCGCCTGTGAACGCAAGGCCAAGAGGATGCAAGAGAGCCGCCCGGTCCTGGACGGCATCAAGGAAATGATCGAAAGCCAGAGGTCCCGGCATCTGCCGCAGAGCCTGACGGGGCGGGCGATCAGCTACACGCTGGACATCTGGGAGGAGCTGAACGTCTATGTTGCGGACGGGGCGCTGGAGATCGACAACAACCTGATCGAGAACCTTATCCGTGTGCCCGCGCTCGGCAAGAAGAACTGGCTCTTCTTCGGCTCCAAAGACGCGGGAGTTCAGAGCGCCATCATCATGACCGTGCTGCTCAACTGCAAGATGCACGGGATCAACCCCGAGGAATACCTGAAGGATGTCCTCTCCCGCCTGCCGCACATCACCGCCGCCGAGGCCCGCGAATTAACCCCGGCCAAGTGGCTGGCCGCCCGGCAGCCCAAAGTCCTGACCGCCTAACTGGAAACCGCCGGACTTTTTCGACTGGTCAACCTTCGGACGCTTACGGTTCTTCCTTTTTCACCTAATTCCCGAAAGCATACAGAATATACCCTGCATCCGATTCTTCTGCGGGAACAGCATCATCAGGCAAGACGCTCCATTTCACAGGAGGAGTATACTTCTTATAAACCCAATCCAGCGCAACAAGAGAAAAGGCCTTGAGCCTCGGGTCGGATTGCTTAACATGGATTGCGTCATGTTCGAAACCCCGCAACATCAACTCATCAAGACCTAATCCTTTATAGTTTAAAAGAAAGAACTCAGGAAATGGTTCTCCCGATGAGATTTCCGAAGCACCCTCATAAGTAGAGGTCTCATTCGTATATGCAATAATCCGACGGAATCCTACATACTTGCCCTCCGAGTCATGCAAAAGACCTCTGATGACATCTTCCGAAGAGTTAACTACATCTTCACGCTTGAGACTGGAAAAAAAGTCAACTTCAACAGGTGGCGTCAGTCCCAGCAGGTCAAACGCCTGGGCCAATGTCATCTCTCCCTCACAGGAGGGTACCCATTGCTCCCAAGCTTGGACGGGATAACGGCAAGCATGAAGAATGGCCGGAGATGTGCAAGGAGAGGAACACCCAGCGAAGACGAGCAATAGCATTAAAATGATTGTCCTGCTTAGCATGTTTAAAAAAGACTTCATTTTGTAGTTGCCTTCTTCTCAATTGAATCATTCATGCTCATTGGCTGCCGAGCATCTCCCCTGTCTCTGCATCAACATAGATCGGAAGGCTGCTTTCGATCGGACGTTCGTATGGCATATTATAGTAAACGACCCAGGCGAGACGTGTGTCTTTCGGTCCCCGTTTATCCTCGTGAGCGGCAT
>Ga0268283_1001798_pt1 | contig 9991 bp, 9 predicted proteins | sample saktaG_13_FD_190140 | JGI IMG/M metagenome (GOLD analysis project Ga0268283, IMG submission 190140) | Saline water microbial communities from Sakinaw Lake, British Columbia, Canada - sak_2013_06_06_36m | ecosystem: Environmental > Aquatic > Non-marine Saline and Alkaline > Saline ... | reverse complement strand
AGTTCTGCCTACGCAGGCGCTCATTGCGCCAGCCGTGAACCCGGAAGTTCACAGGGTGGTCAGTGATGCTCTGATGCAAGAAACGCAGTTGGAGATTACTTATGACAGCATGACCGGCAAGAAGGGCCAGACCATGACTGTCCATCCCCACGCCATGATTCATCGCGGACAAATGACATACGTCATTGGTACTTGTTGGGACTACACGGACATGCGGCACCTGGCCCTGCATCGAATCAAGAAGGCCACCAACACGCTGATTCCGATGGTCAACCAAGCCGATTTCAATCTGCCCGCCTACCTGGCGCAAGGTCATGGTGATTTTGGCGACGGCACGATGCGCGACCTTGACACCCGCGTGTCACCCGGACTGGGCGAGTATCTGGCGGAATGCAAGCTGACCGCCGATCAGGTGCTAACCAAAATCGATGAGCCCGAAGGCTGGCTCAGGTTGCAGGCCAGTCTGCCCGATACGCCGCAGTTGCGCTGGTGGCTGCTGAGCCAGGGAGATGAATTAGTGGACATGAACAAAAGCACAACGGCGCCTTGAGTTGCTTGACCTGCAATCAAAATCTCCATCTCAACGTCGGGTTTCGGGCCAACAATTCCAAAAGTTGACGGTCGCCTTTGTGTCTTTAAGCGCCACTGAGTGCCATGTTGGCCTGCGGATCCCACGAAGTATGTTGTATCCGCCACTGGATCCCGGGTCAAGCCCGGGATGACAAACTGTAGGCCGGGATGACAAACTGTAGGCCGGGATGACAAACTGTAGGCCCGGGATGACAAACTACTGGCCCTGGGGGACAAACCGCTGGCCCTGGGGGACAAACTACTGGCCCGGGATAACAATTATTGTTGGAAGGGCGTCATGACAGCCATGGGTGCTAGCGCTAGCTTTTCTTCAGACTCAGTGCCAGCTCATACAGGGTGTTGCGCGCCTGGCCGGTGATTTCGGCGCAGAGTTTGACGGCAGTTTTCAGGGGCAGTTCGGCCAGCAGCAGTTTCAGGATGCGGTCATCGGGTCCGGCCGTCGCCTGATCGAGCACCGGGTGAAGAACCAGAACAAATTCGCCGCGCACACGGTTGGCATCTGCCTGCAGCCAGGCCGGCAGAACCTCTGCGCTGACGCTGGCAATTTCTTCAAACTGCTTGGTCAACTCGCGCCCGACGGTGACCGTGCGTGAACCCAAAGTGGCCAGTGCCGTTGCCAGCGCCTCAATGCGGTGCGGTGCTTCGAGCAGGACCACGCTGCGCGTCTCCAGGCGCAGCGCCTCGACGGCCGTGGCACGCTCGCTGCTCTTGCTCGGCAGGAAGCCGATGAAAACAAAGCTGCCCTCCTGCGCGCCATCGCCCGCAATGCCGGCCACACTGAGCGCGGTGGTCACACTGCTGGCGCCGGGCAACGGAATCACGGGCAAGCCGGCCACTCGCACGGCGGCCACGAGCCGCGCACCGGGGTCGCTGATGGCAGGCGTGCCGGCGTCGCTGGCGTAGGCAACGCGTTGCCCCTGGCGCAGTCGGTCGATGACGGTTTGCGCGGCTTCGGATTCATTGTGCTGATGCACGGCCAGCAGTTGCGCAGCCGGCTTGTCAATGCCATAGGCGCGCAGCAAAGTCTGGCTGTGGCGCGTGTCTTCGCAGGCCACGGTGTCGGCAATTTGCAGCAGGTGCAGCGCGCGCAAGGTGATGTCGGCCAGATTGCCTATCGGTGTTGCCACCACATAGAGCGCGCCGGGCGGATAATTCTGGCCAGCTACCGCCTCGGACGCGGCGCGCAGGGCCAGGGCATAAGCAACAGCATGAGCGGAATTCAATGGTTCTTCCTCAGATCAAGACCGACACGGGTACCACCAAGCAGCTCGGCGACGCGGCAGAAGACGCTGCGCTCGCGCACTTGGGTGAGCGCGGCTTGCGCCTTCTTCAGCGCAATTATCGGACGCCGGGGCGTGGTGGCGGCGAAATTGACCTGATCATGCGCGCGAGCGATGGCACGGTGGTGTTTGTTGAGGTGCGCCGGCGCGGCAACGCCAGCCATGGTGGCGCTGCGGCCAGCGTCAGTGCCCTGAAGCAGCGGCGTATTGTTTTTGCGGCGCGCCACTATCTGATGCGACTGCGTGAACCGCCACCCTGCCGCTTTGACGTGGTGACCGTGGAGCCTTCGGGCATCGAGTGGCTGCAGGCGGCGTTTGATGCGACTTGAAAAGCAGTTGACCGGAAATACGGAGAAGCAGTCATGAAGATGAAAATGGTTTTGGGTCCCTGGCGCTTGCTATGGCCTACCGGCTTGCTGGCCCTGTTGACGCTGCTGGGCGCTTGTGCGACCCAGACGCCTCAGGCTCAGCAGGCCGAAAAATCCGCCTGGGCGCCGCGTCCGATTGTCAGCGTGCCGGCTCAACAGGCGGCAGTGACGGCGCATCCGCTGGCGACCCAGGCTGCTTTGACGATGCTGGAGCAGGGCGGCGGCCCGATTGACGCCGCCATTGCAGCCCAGATGGTGCTGGGTCTGGTTGAGCCCCAATCTTCCGGCATCGGCGGCGGTGCCCTCATCATGCATTGGGATGCAGCCAGCGCCAAACTGACCAGCTATGACGGCCTGGCCGCTGCGCCAGCCCGTGTCACCGCGGCTCTGAACATCGATCTGGATGGCACGGTGCTGAAGAACGACGACGTGCAGCGCGGCGGGCGCACGGTTGGGGTTCCCGGGACGCTGGCGGTGTTGAAGCAGGTGCACGAGCGCTATGGCAAGCTGCCCTGGGCCGCGCTATTCGCTCCGGCCATCGAACTGGCCGAAGGGGGTTTTGCCATGCCGGCTTACCTGCACACTGTGTTGTCCTCGGCCAGCGCAGCCAAAGACCATCCTGACATGGTGCCGCTGTACTTCGGTGTCGACGGCAAGCTGCGACCCGTTGGCGCCATGTTGACCCACACCGCCTATGCCCGGACGCTGCGCCGCGTTGCACAGCACGGCCCGGTTGCCTTGTGGCAAGACGGCGCGGGCAGTGCCCTGGTGGCCTCCGCGCAGCGCGGCTTTCGTCCAACGTTGATGACTGAGGCCGATCTGGCAGCCTACCGCAGCGAACCGCGTGATCCGCTGTGCGCGCCCTTTCTGGTCTATTCGGTTTGTGCCATGGGACCATCCTCCTTTGGCGGTGTGGTGGTGCTGCAGATCCTTCAGATGCTCGAAGCGCGCTCGCCGGCGGGCAAGGAGGGCCCGAGGTTCAGCTTTGACGATCCGGAGTTTGTTCACTTTTACGCAGAGGCAGGCCGGCTGGCGCAGGCCGATCGCCAGCAGTACATCGGAGACCCCGGCTTTGTGCGCGTACCCACTGCCGCCCTGCTGGCGCCGGCCTATGTGCGCCAGCGTTCCCAACTGATCCATCCACAGCGCATGACCAAGGACGTGAATGCCGGTGTCGTGAACGTCGCGACGGCCACTTCGGAACTGATGGCGGCGCCGCCATCCGAAGCAGCGGATGCCACCAGTCAGATCGCCATCGTTGACGCTGCCGGCAACGCACTGAGCATGACGACCACCACCAACCTCAATTTTGGCTCGCGCCTGATGGTGGGCGGTTTCGTTCTGAACAACGCACTGACCAATTTTTCTACAGCGCCGCGCGCTGGTCAGACTGCGCCCAACCGGATGCAGGCCGGCAAGCGGCCCGTGACATCGATGGCACCGACCATCGTTTTCGACCGCAGTGGCAAGCCGGTCGTCTTAGGTGGCTCTGCTGGCGGCGGGCAGATCGTTGACTACATCACAGCGAGTCTGATCGAGATGCTGGCGAACCAGCGCAGCCCGGCCGAGGCGCTCGCGCGCGGCCATGTCTCTACCGCGGTACGCGGCAGGCTGCAACTGGAAAAAGGCAGCAGCGCAGCGGAGCAAGCGTCGGCCCTGGCCGCCAAGGGGCACGAGCTTGACATCGTTCCCATGACCAGTGGCCTGGGCTTCCTGATGCGCCGTGATGACGGCTGGCTCGGTGCCGCCGATCCACGGCGTGATGGTGTGGCGCTGGGGTGGTAGCACGGGTGCTGTTAAGCGCAACTTAAGCACGGGCCGGGTATCATCCGCTTATGCTTGAGCAACGAATCGAACAACACTTTATTGACAGCGCTGACCTGAAGTACCAGGCTGCCCAGGTGCTGAGCAAGCCGATTGCGGCCGCAGTGCAGGCGATGCTGAGTTGTGTCACCAGCGGCAACAAGGTGCTGGCCTGCGGCAATGGCGGCTCCGCTGCCGATGCGCAACATTTTTCAGCCGAATTTGTCGGTCGCTACGAGCGCGAGCGGCCCGAACTGGCGGCCATTGCGCTGACCACCGACAGCTCCATCATCACGGCGATTGCGAACGACTACGACTTCGATGTCATTTTTTCGCGTCAGGTGCGTGCCTTGGGCCAGCCTGGCGACGTGCTGCTGGCGATCTCGACCAGTGGCAATTCAGCCAATGTGCTGGCCGCCATCGAGGCCGCGCATGAGCGTGAAATGGTAGTGGTCGGTTTGAGCGGGCGCGGCGGTGGCAAGATGAGCCACGCGCTGCGTGACACCGACGTTCACATCTGCGTGCCCCATGAACGCACGGCGCGCATTCAGGAAGTTCATATTCTGGCGCTGCACTGCATCTGTGATGCGGTGGATGCCCAGTTACTCGGAGATCAGGAAAGTCAACCATGAAAATCGCAAATCAAAAACTGCTTGGCACCGTCCTGCTGACCGCCTGTCTGGGCGGCGCACTCAGTGCCTGTGCCCCCATGATGGTGGGCGGCGCGGTGATGGGCACGCTGATGGCTACCGACCGCCGTACCTCGGGCATGCAGGTGGAAGATGAAGGCATTGAACTCAAGGGCGCCAGCCGCATCCGGGAGAACCTGGGCGAGCGTGGCCATGTCAACGTCAGCAGTTACAACCGGCAGGTGCTGCTGACCGGCGAAGTGCCCAGCGCGCAGGACAAGCAGCTGGTGGAGCAGATCCTGTCCAAAGTCGAGAACGTGCGCAGTGTGGTCAACGAGCTAGGCGTCCTGGAGAACAGCACACTATCGCAGCGATCCTCCGATGCGCTGGTGACCGGCAAGGTCAAAGCCAGCATGGTCGATGCGCAGGACCTGTTTGCCAATTCCTTCAAGGTCGTCACCGAGCGCGGCACCACCTATTTGATGGGACGGGTCACCCAGCGCGAAGCGAACCGGGCTACGGACCTGGTGCGCAGCATTGACGGTGTGAAGAAAGTGGTACGCGTGGTCGAACTCATCAGCGAAGAAGAGTTGCAGCGCCTGCAACCCAAGCCAGCGACCACGGAACCGAAGAAGTAAGCCCCTGCCTACGTTACCGCACCAAGTTTGTCATTTGCGGGCCCCTGGTTTGTCATTGCGGGCCCCGACCCGCAATCCAGTACGTGCGTGGCACTGGATCCCGGATCGAGTCCGGGATGACAAACACTAGGTGCGGGATGACAGTGAAGCGTGCCCGGGATGACAGTCAAGCGTGCCCGGGATGACAGAGACGGGGTCCGGAATGACGAATCCGTTGCTAGCGCAGTCTTTTTATCAGGCTGGAAGTATCCCAGCGCTGGCCGCCCATATGCTGCACATCGGCGTAGAACTGGTCCACCAGCGCGGTTACCGGTAGCCGCGCGCCGTTGCGTTTGGCTTCATCGAGCACCAGCCCCAGGTCCTTGCGCATCCAGTCGACAGCAAAGCCAAAATCAAATTTGTCGGCAACCATGGTCTTGCCGCGGTTGTCGAGCTGCCAGCTCTGCGCCGCGCCCTTGCCAATGACATCAAGCACCTGCGGCATGTCCAGGCCAGCGAGCTGACCAAAGGCAATCGCTTCACTCAGGCCCTGCACCAGGCCGGCAATGCAGATCTGGTTCACCATTTTGGCGAGTTGCCCCGCGCCACTGTGTCCGAGCAGCGTGACGGCTTTGGAGAAGGCCATGGCCACGGGTTGGGCCAGTTCAAATGCTGGCGCGTCGCCGCCGCACATCACCGTCAGCAGGCCGTTTTGCGCACCGGCCTGACCGCCAGAGACGGGCGCATCGATGAAGGCCAGACCCAGCTTGGCCGCAGCGCCGTACAGCTCACGTGCCACGCTGGCCGAGGCAGTCGTGTGATCCACCAACACCGCGCCGGGTTTCATGCCGGCAAACGCGCCGTCAGCGCCGAGCGTCACGCTGCGCAGATCGTCGTCGTTGCCAACGCAGCAAAAAACTATGTCGGCCTGCTGCACAGCGAGCCTGGGCGTGGGGGCGCTACGGTGAGCCTGGGTCGGCTGACTCGCATCCGCAAATTCAGCGCACCAGGCGCTGGCTTTGGCAGCGCTGCGGTTGTAGACCGTGACCGAGTGACCGGCACGAGCCAGGTGACCGGCCATGGGGTAGCCCATGACACCCAGACCCAGGAAGGCGACTTGACGTGCGGGAGTGGCTTGGTAGCTTTTGGCGTTGATGTTGTTCATACGATGGCAAAGTTCTCGGTTCCGCTGGCCAGATCCTGCGTCTTGCTGTGCTGGCTGTTGAGTTTGATCTGCAGGCGCAGATCGTTGAGTGAATCCGCGTTGCGCAACGCGTCTTCGTAGGTGATCAGCTTGGCCTCATAGGCGTCGAACAGGGCCTGATCAAAAGTCTGCATGCCCAGATTGCGGCTCTTCTTCATGATCTCCTTGATCTCGGAGACCTCACCCTTGAAGATCATGTCCGAAATCAGCGGTGTGTTGAGCATGATTTCGACCACGGCAACCCGTCCCCGGCCGTCCTGGCGCGGAATCAGGCGCTGCGACACCATGGCCTTGAGGTTGAGCGACAGGTCCATCAGCAACTGGGCGCGTCGCTCCTCCGGGAAGAAGTTGATGATACGGTCCAGCGCCTGATTGGCGTTGTTGGCATGCAGGGTGGCCATGCACAGGTGGCCGGTCTCGGCAAAAGATACGGCGTGCTCCATCGCTTCACGGTCCCGGATTTCTCCCATCAGGATCACATCAGGTGCCTGACGCAGCGTGTTCTTCAGGGCGGATCCCCAACTGTCGGTATCTATGCCAACCTCACGCTGGGTCACCACGCAATTCTTGTGGGCATGGACAAACTCGATCGGGTCTTCGATCGTGATGATGTGGCCGAATGAGTTTTCATTGCGCCAGTCCACCATGGCTGCCAGTGTGGTCGATTTGCCGGATCCGGTGGAACCCACCAGTATGCACAGACCGCGCTTGGCGGTGGCCACTTCCTTGAGGACCTGCGGTACGGCCAGGCCATCGATGGTGGGTACGGTCAGGGGAATGACGCGCAGCACCATGCCAACCTTGCCTTGCTGGATGAAGGAATTGACGCGAAAGCGGCCAATGCCGGGCGGCGAGATGGCAAAGTTGCATTCCTTGGTGCGCTCAAACTCGGCCACCTGCTTGTCATTCATGACCGAACGCGCCAGCGCCATGGTGTGTGCTGCGTTGAGTGGCTGCGGCGAGACCTTGGTTACTTTGCCGTCCACCTTCATGGCTGGCGGAAAGTCTGCGGTGATGAACAGGTCACTGCCGCCGCGGCTGACCATCAGCTTGAGCAGATCGTTAACAAATTTGGTGGCTTGATCGCGTTCCATGGCTTGCAGTGCTCCCCCGGGTCATTTCTTTTCGCTAAGGCGGGCGCTGACCACACGAAGCCGCATCGAAAGCCTGCGCGCCAGTATCGTGACCAGACTGGCGGTCAGCGCTGGATCAAAGGCCAGCATCTGATCCATGGCGTCGGCGCTCACGACGGCAATCTCGCAATCGGTCAGTGTGGTACACACAGAAAACCTCGCCCCTCCGTCGAGCAGCGACATCTCGCCCAGCATCTCTCCCGGTACTGCTTCGGTCAGGTGCATCCGCTCGCCCCAGGGTTGCAGACGGTCCACCGCGATGCTGCCGGTGAGCAGAACGACCATGAAGTTGCCCTGCTCGTCCTGACGTATCAGCTCGCGTCCCGCAGCGACGCTGGCGTAATCAATGAAGGGCTCCATGCGGCTGACCGCATCCAGATCAAGCCGGGACATGTGTTTGTCTTTGGCCCAAAGTGCCTGCAGCAAGCGGGTGCCGCGTTCCGCATTCAAGCGCGTCGCACCGACCTCAACCGCGCGCGCCTCCCACGGCACCAGCAGACTGTTCTCGCCACCGCCGAGAAAGGTCGTGGCAAACAGCTTGGAGTCCAGATGGCCTTCCACCGGATCGGTTTGAGTTTTTTGCTGGAGGAGTCCGAGGATACCCTTCATGGTGTGGTGTGCTCCGAAGCGTGTTTGTGGTGGCTGGACTGCGATCAGCCGGGAAAGTTGTCGGGGATCTTGGCTTTGGAGCGTGCCTCGGCCGGGCTGATGATGTTGCGCTTGACCAGATCGGTCAGGTTCTGATCGAGTGTCTGCATGCCCACGCTGTTGCCGGTCTGGATGCTTGAATACATTTGTGCCACCTTGGCCTCGCGGATCAGGTTGCGGATAGCGCTGGTGCCCAGCATGATTTCGTGCGCCGCCACGCGGCTCTGGCCGTCCTTGGTCTTGCACAGGGTCTGCGAAATCACGGCCTGCAGCGACTCCGAGAGCATGGCGCGGATCATTTCCTTTTCTTCGCCCGGAAACACGTCGATGATGCGGTCAATCGTCTTGGCGGCGCTCGAGGTATGCAGCGTCCCAAACACCAGATGCCCGGTTTCTGCCGCCGTCATGGCGAGGCGGATCGTCTCGAGATCGCGCATTTCGCCCACCAGAATGGCGTCCGGGTCTTCCCGCAGCGCCGAGCGCAGTGCCGCCGAGAAGCTCAGCGTGTGGGGCCCCACCTCACGCTGGTTGACCAGGCACTTCTTTGACTCATGGACAAACTCGATCGGGTCTTCGACCGTCAGAATGTGGCCAAACTCGGTCTCGTTGAGGTAGTTCACCATGGCGGCCAGCGTGGTTGATTTGCCCGAACCTGTGGGGCCGGTGACCAGCACCATGCCGCGCGGCTTCAAGGCCAGCTCAGAAAAAATCTTGGGTGCGTTCAATTGCTCCAGTGTCAGGATCTTGCTGGGGATGGTACGGAACACGGCGCCAGCACCGCGTTGCTGGTTGTAAGCGTTGACCCGAAAGCGCGCGAGCCCTTCGATCTCGAACGAAAAGTCGATTTCCAGGAACTCTTCATAGTTCTTGCGCTGGGTATCGTTCATGATGTCGTACACCATGGCGTGCACCTGCTTGTGGTCCAGTGCCTCGACATTGATGCGCCGCACATCGCCGTGGACACGGATCATCGGCGGCAGCCCGGCCGAGAGGTGCAGGTCTGACGCCTTGTTCTTGACGCTGAAGGCCAGTAGTTGGGTGATGTCCACGGAGTTCTCTTGTGCTTTGTTACGCTTGGGCTAATTATGACCATGATTGAGAAAAATTTACAAACCGTTCAGAGCCGCCTGGCTGCCGCCTGTCGCGAGGCCGGGCGAGCCGGCAGCGAAGTGGCCTTGCTGGCAGTTTCCAAGACCTTTGGCGCTGACGCGGTGACGCAAGCCCATGCTGCCGGCCAGAGTGCCTTTGGCGAGAACTACATCCAGGAAGCAGTGCAGAAAATCACCGCGCTGCGCCACCTGGGCCTGCAGTGGCACTGCATTGGCCCGATCCAGAGCAACAAGACCCGATTGGTGGCCGAGTACTTTGACTGGGTGCAAACCGTGGATCGCCTGAAAATTGCCCAGCGTTTGAGTGAGCAGCGCCCCGGCCATTTGCCTCCCTTGCAGGTTTGCATTCAGGTCAACGCCGATGGCGGCGCCACCAAGTCTGGCGTGCTGCCGCAGGAGGCGCTGGTACTGGCACAGCAAGTGGCAGCGCTGCCGAAGCTGCGCCTGCGCGGCATCATGAGCATCCCGGAGCCGGCACCGAACTTTGCCGCTGCCTGCGCCGTTTTTGCCAGCATCAAGGCGGTCTTCGACAGCCTGAACGCCGCAGGGTTGGCGCTCGATACCCTGTCGATGGGCATGAGCGCCGATCTGGAAGCCGCCATCCACTGC
>Ga0268283_1001795_pt1 | contig 10010 bp, 9 predicted proteins | sample saktaG_13_FD_190140 | JGI IMG/M metagenome (GOLD analysis project Ga0268283, IMG submission 190140) | Saline water microbial communities from Sakinaw Lake, British Columbia, Canada - sak_2013_06_06_36m | ecosystem: Environmental > Aquatic > Non-marine Saline and Alkaline > Saline ... | reverse complement strand
TACTTGGAAACTGTTGATATGTTTTTTCGTTATATTAATGCTAACTATTTTATAAACAAACAAGATGCCGAAGATATTATCTCAGATTTTTATGTGAAATTTTGGGAGTGAGTGAAATCATATAAGGAAGACCAATCTTTTAATGCATATTTTCGAACTATATTTAAAAATACCGTAAAAGATTACTTCAAAAAAAATTCTGACATTCCATTCACTGAATTACAGACCAGCGATGAGAATGAACCGTTTGAAGATACTCTTGTTGATGAATTCGATATCACTGTGTTTTTGGAACATGATTTCAAGTTTGAGCATATACAAAAAGCTATGAAAAACCTTGATGATATTAGTAAAGAAATTATTTATTTTAAATTCATCGAGGAAAAGAGCAATGAAGAAATATCCTCTATGACTTGATCATCACATGAGATGATTAGACAAAGACTCTCTAGAGCTATCAAACAGCTTAAAAAACTTCTTGAGACCAATTAATATTTTTTTATTTGTCATTGCGAGGAATCTGCTTAGGCGGAGACAAAGCAATCTATACTATCAATACAAAATAAAAACTAGATTGCTTCACTACATTCGCAATGACTAAAAACAAGTTTATACTTACTACTAAAAATCATTGATATCATTTTATGGCTCCGCTTCTTGTGGGGCTTTTCTTAATATGTCTGGCATTTTGCTATATATATTTATAAAAATGTCAACCCTAAATAACCAGACCATACCACAAAAATACGAGAAAAGTCAGTTACTACCTAGCAAATTCACTTACACTCTAATTGGATGTTTTTTCTATAAAATCTCTTGAAATACAGTCTCTGTATGCTATCATCATTGATGTACACAGTACTTTTTATTATGTAATTATTCGTACAAATGACAAAGACAGCTCTTATTGCTAGCCTAGCAGAACAATTAGGTGTTTCTAAGAAATTAGCTTCTGAATTAGTAAACTCTTTCATCGAAACTATAATCGGTGGAGTTAAGAAATCTGGTGAAGTTAGAATTCAAGGATTCGGAACTTTCAAGGCTTCAAAAAGAAAAGCTAGAGAAGGTGTTAATCCACAAAATCCAACTCAAAAAATCAAAATTCCTGCAATGAAAGTTGTTACTTTCAAAGCTGGTTCTGAATTCAAAGGAGCAATTAAAAAATCTTAGTTCCTTAATTCACTATCATAGAAAAATCCGCCTAGGCGGATTTTTTTTGTAACGTATTTGTTTTATTGATCATTATACCAGCGCAAAAAATGTTTTTATCGGGAACGGAAATGTTTTTGGTGCTCTTATTTTTATATTGAATGTCATACATATTTTCTCTTTAGGTTAATCCGATTTGTTTTTTGAATTATAATTGCTTCTATCAAAATCATAATTTTCCTTTATCTTGAGATTTCCCCCATTAACGATATATCGCTTATTTTCAGTAGCACTATAACTAATGATATCATTCCCCATAAGAATGATCAATGCAAAAAAAAGATTTTCATATTTATCTCTAAGGTTTTTTGCTTTTTTTTCATCAGAGAAAGCTATGGATTTTCAGAGAAGCCTATTTTTATAATCAACCTTATCCAATATATCAATCACCTCTTCGTCTGTTTTGGTGAACTGTTTGTGATTTAAAATGGTATCATGTAATAATATCCCCATAAAATCTTTTTTATTGGATATCATTTCCACAAATCTCCTTTTCATTTTAGATGTTCCTCCCAATTCTATATTCCCCCACATTTTTCTGACACAATAGACGATAGATTCCACTGCATCGTTATGTTTTTTTTCTTTATTTGATAATCATTCAAGATTCATAGATGTATCATTTATAACATATGGCAAATGATATGGCAATTCTTTTAAAAAAACATCTAGTTTTGTCACAAATTCCTTGAGTCCTACGATGGATATATATCATTCATCATCTATCTTTATCTTAAACTCTTTCAATACCTCGGAAATCGCCTTCAAACTACGTTCTTGGCATTCTTTTTGATATTCCGCATCCTTCAATCTCTTTTTTTCCAAAATTTCTATATACCAAAAATCATATTCCTCTTTGGTGAGCGAATGATCTTCCATTCTTTCTTTGACAGATTTAGGAACCAAAGAAGAATTATATACTATATCATCTTTGAGATTATTGAATGAACGCATAAGCTCTTCTGAAGTAATTGAACTGAATGCCTCATATGACTTGGGCGCATCAGCATTTTTTGTTTTGTCCATTCATGTTTTTGCGTTTTCTTCCATCATACATGATATTAGAGAGTAAACATTGTAATTATACCCATATTTCGTGTTTTGTCAAAGTTTGTAAGACAATTATTTCTCTCACATTCTTTATTTATTTCCCTTCAAATACGTTTTTTTGTTTGATTTTATCTGGTAAACTACTATATATACTACTAATTCTAAATTTTAAATTTTAAATTCTATTTCATGACCTGATATATCGTTATAGCTGCTCTTGCCGGAGGTTTAATAGGATACTTTGTCTTTTATCTGAGATACCAACATAAGGACACGGTCAATCAACTTAGATCAAACCTCAAAGAGGCAGGTAAAGAAGTTGAATATCTTAGTCATGAACTAGATGAATATGTCCAACAAAATGCACTGTTGAAACAGAAAACTATAGAACTTCTAGAAAAAAATGATGATCTCTCTGATGTAGTAGCAGAATTGAGCAAATACTATGTGCACCTTAAAAGAGCGGCAGAAAAGACTACTGAACTCAGCAAATATCTTCATACACCAAATCCAGATATAGAGGAAAAAATGAAGCCATTTTTAGATAAAGTTAAAGAAGAGACCAATAAAACCTTCTTCTAAAACATATATGCTAAGTTCTAAGTTTTAAGTTCTAAGTAAAAGATTTGCCTTTGTATGAACTATTGTATTTTACTATAGACAATAAAATAAACAAATACCTTCACTTAACACTTAGCATTTAATACTTAACATTTATATTCTTAGTTATTTAGTTTGTCCTACAACCAGAAACATATTCTTATCCATAATCCGGAGATAGGATATAACACTATAGCCGACCAATATGGCGCGTACCACAAACACCTTGATAGTTTTGAAAAAGGTGTTTTTGTTAAATTTTTACCAAAAGGTAAGGATAACCTACAGATTATCGATCTCGGCGCTGGTGATGGAAGATTACATAAATTTCTTGCACCATTGAAACCGACAAGATATATTGCTTGCGATATCGCTGACAAACTTTTGAAAAAACACCCCGGAAAAAATATAGAAAAAGTTGTGTGTGATTTGGAAGATACCCTCCCCTTCGATGATGAATCGTTTGATGTGGCAACAAGTTTTTTTGTACTCGAGCATATAGAAGATGTTGATCATCTCTTTGGTGAGGTCTATAGAATATTGAAATCGTGATGAGTATTTATCATCGGACATTTCATCCAGAGACGTGAATTTATCTGGAAAAAAGATAAGGATCAGTTTAGAATTAAATTCTTTAATCATAGGATACAAGACGTGGAAAAACTTCTGAAAAAGAATTTCTTTGATCTTCATGTGGTACCCATTCGTGAGGAAGGAAATACCATAGGGCATATCATTGTTTGTAATAAATCGTAACACTTCTTGAAAATATAATCGCTTTGTATACAGTATTGAGTAATCAATGCTGTTTTACTTTTCTATAAAAAAGTATGAAAAAATTTCTCATCACCACGCCGATTTATTATCCTAATGGATATCCACATATCTGACATGCATATAGTTCGTTCATTGCAGATTTTTATGCAAGATACAAAAGATTGCTCTGATATGACGTCAAGTTTTCTACCGGTAATGATGAAAATAGCCAAAAGATTGTTCAACAAGCTCAAGCGGAAGGGAAAGATATACTAGAATATCTTGATGCGATGGGAAAAAAGCGAGAAGAAGTATGGAAACATTTACAGATTTCCTATACCGATTTCATCAGAACGACTCAAGATAATCATAAAATACTTGTTCAAGAAATGCTTCAAAAGTCTTATGATAAATGAGATATCTATGAAGGTGAATACAAAGGATATTATTGTGTAGGATGTGAAGGATTTAAAACAGAAAAGGATCTGATCGAAAAGAACGGGGAACTTATCTGCCCTGATCACCTCAAAAAACCCGATATTATCATCGAAAAGAACCGATTCTTCAAACTCAAAAACTATCAAAAAAAAATAGAAGACCTGTATCAAAAGCATCCTGATTTTGTTATGCCTGAATATAGGTTCAATGAAATGAAATCTTTTGTTGCTGGTGGCTTAGAAGACTTCTCTGTCTCCAGAGAAACCAATAAATTTGGAATACCACTCCCCTTCGATGATAAACAAGTGAGTTATGTCCGATATGATGCGTTATTTAATTATGTTACCGTCTCTAGAGATGCAGGATTCTGGGCTGATGACATGCAAATCGTTCATATTTTAGGAAAAGATATTGTGAGATTTCATGCGATTTTTTGGCCTGCAATGTTGATGAGTGTAGAGTATAGATTACCTAATACGGAATTTGTAACTGGATTTTTCACGGTTGATGGACAGAAAATGAGTAAGTCATTGGGTAATGTTATCGACCCTGTACAAGTAGTTGATGATTACGATAGAGATGCGGTTATTTTCAATTTACTGTATGATGTACCTATTGGTGCTGACTGAGATTTCTCCGTAGAAAGACTAGGACATCTCTATGAAAGCATGCTGATTTGATGACGAGGAAATTTGGTAAATAGAGTAACTAGTTTATGTAAAAAATATGGTATTACGGCAGGAAAATTTAACAAAAAACAACGAGAAATATTTAAGGAGAATAATAACAGTAAACTTACGCAATATTTTGAAGATGGACGAGATTGATCAAAGATAGAAGAAGCATATTTGAAAAAAGCAGATATCAAATGATATCTTGATGACTGGTATCAGTTGGTTCAAAGAGCTAATGAATATATAACTACCGCCGAACCATGGATAAAATATAAGAATGAAGCTACTAAACCTGAAGCACTAAGCGATCTCCAATTTTTACTCTATATCGTAAAAAATATAGCACTTTTTTCGGCACCTATTCTTGTCAATGGATTTAAAAAAATCCAGGATATCTTTGGTAATGAAGAATTTAGTCAGATAGATTCTACGGTAAACACTTCAGACAACAATTTCAAAATAGTCTTTGATATAGAAGAATTCCCTGTGAATTTAAATCCAGTAATTATGTATATAAAAAAAGAGAGTGCCTAATATTTACATAAATGAACGATAAAATAGACGAAAAATAGCTGCAATCACAGCTATTTTTTTATTGTTGGGTGTTTTTTATAACATAAATATATATTTGGTCTCATCGACTATTATTTCTTTAATCTGATCTATATCCACCTCAACAGAACTATCTTCATCTGGTGATGCTTCGATATGTCATGAAGCATTGAGCATGAATTCTGGAAATACATATACCCATGGCTCATCATCGTCTTCAGTATCTCACCTCTCTACATCTCATAGGGTTGCTGATAAATATACAATAGAAACATCATGATCATCCAAAAATCTAATTCTATCGATTACCAGCCCTTTATTTTTGATATAGGTAAGTGTATCTATTTTGTCTTTTTCTTTCATAAGAACAACCTCCTCTTTCCGTTTTGTATTTTCCACTATATGCTTTGAACGATTTTTGCGATATTCATAATCATTTCTTTCGCCGAGTTCATTGTATGAGTAATTCATTTGATCATCTAATTCATCTAATTTATTCTGTTGTGTTTCGATAAAATTATCCATTTGATTATATAAATCATCCATTTTTAACATAACAACAAGATCTTCCACTATACAAGGATCTGGATCGGATGTTTTTCTATCTAACTTTTCCGGTACATTACCATCTACATCGAAGATATCTTTATAAGAAACAAATTTATCATACATACAGTAAGGAATCAATAACTAAATTTTTGTTAGTGTTTTTTTTATTCCTTGATCATAGTATCGATATTTATTTTCTGTGTATTGTCAATTACATTTCTCTTGGTATTTACAAACCAAAACAGAAACATAATAACCATTCCTATGGTGAAGGCAAACATGAAGCTTGCTTGTGGAGATATTTTATCCCACAGCATTCAAAGAATATATCCACCAGGAAGTGAAACGATTCCTATAGCTGTATGGAATATACCCAAAGCTGTTCACTTCTGATCCTTACCAGCTAAATCAGCTACCAAAGCTCTTTCCGTTCCATCCACAATAGCAAAAACTATGCCAAACAAAACGAAGAATACAATCACTCGTCCCAATTGGCTCACCAAAGCCAATCATAAGGTTACCACCAAAAATAAACTATATGCTATCCATAAAAGTTTTTTTCTTCACCAACGATCAGAAAGTATTCCAACGGGAGGAGAAATGATAGTATATATTCCATAAAATAATACGTAATACAAAATAGCTTTTGAGTCACTTGCACCTACATCTTTTGCTTTCAGTAACATAAATGCATATCCAAAATTAACCAATCAGAATAATGCAGAGATCAGAATAAAACGTTTAAGATTGTTTGGTAAAAGCTTAATCGCTGTGCCCAATGAGGGTAAATGTATTTTTGCTTGCATATGATAATGCTCCCGATGATTCTCTCTCTTCATCGTCTTTGCTTCTTTGACGAACATAATCGCTATTACTCAAATCAACCCTGGAATAAATGCAAAAAGAAATAAATTCTGATATCATAAATAAGGAAACAATACTAATGCTAAAATAGCTCACACTACTGATCACGTCCCATCCATTGCCCTCTGGATACCATATGCTTTACCCATAAATTCTGGAGCTGTGGTGTCAGCAATTAATGCATCTCTCGGTGCATCTCTCAACCCCTTTCCTATTCTTTCGACAACTCTAAACACCAATACTGCTGGCCATGTTTGTGCTAATGCAAACAATGGTTTAGTGATAGTGGAAAAACTATATCCAATAAGAACGAATATCTTTCTTTTTTTAAATTTATCTGACAAATATCACGAAAACACTTTTAATAATGCAGCTGTCGTATCCGCTGCACCTTCTACAATTCCTATTACCGTAGCTCCTGCGCCCAAACTTGTAAGAAACAATGGTATCAATGGAAACACCATCTGCGAACTCAGATCCGTCAATAATGAGACTAATCACAGGATAAGCACATTTCTGGATATTCATTTGAGAAAATATTTCAAATTCTTCATTGTGTGTGTTTTACGATAAAAATCCCTTTTGTTTGAGATAGTCGAAACCTATGTGTTTGAGCGTAAGCTCGTGTAATGTATGCGCATCACTATTTATGTATATTCATGCTTCTATCATCGGAAGTATTCTGTCTAATTTTTCTTTATCTGTTTTGCCTGTATATAAATTACAACAGTTTAACTCTATAGGGATTTGATATTGATTAAGTACTTTTGCTACGGCATCTACATCTAAATATTTTGATGTGTTTTTTTTGCATATATGACCTATACATTTTATTTTGTCATGATATTTGTGTATTGCATTGATATATGCCTGAGTAATGTTTTCAAGTCTTCCTTCATAAATACCCCAATGACAAGATAAAACACAAAAATCTGGTTCTATCCCTTGTATATCAAAACAACAATTTCATTCTTCATCTATAATATCTGCCTCTACACCAAAGAGCACTTCCACATCATTATAAACGTTTATTCGTCTTTTAATGAGAGATCTAGGATTTTTCTTACCAAAGTTGCTTTTTTCTATGGCCAACTGACTATGATCAGTCATTACTATTTTTTTGAGTCCTACTGTCTCCGCATATTGAACTATCTCATCTATGGTATTCAGTCCATCAGAATAATTTAGACTATGTACATGATAATCTTCGTGAATGGTATTAAGTATTTTCATCATACGTATAAAACCAATGATAAATGATGGATGCTATATGAAAGATTTGTCTTTTTACTCCCTATCGTGACATCACAATAGTCCATTTCAACAAAAACCGTCACTAGTAATTGTTCGTTGTTAGTTATTTTTAGTTATTTCATACCCATCTTTCGTATCTTTGAGCTGAAATCATGCTACTGTAATTTTATTTCTAAGCTCATCAGCTAATGCGTAATTTTTATCTTGTTTTGCTTGTACTCTCTGATCTGCTAATGCTGTTACTTCATCTGGGATATCAAAACTTTCCTCTATGATAGCATCAAACAATCAAAGTTTAAGAAGATTGTCTTCTAACCACGTAATGATTGCAAACACATTTTCTCATCATATGGTTAATGCGCTTTGTATTACCGCAAGCAATTTTGGCGTATTCATATCATCACATAACGCTTCTATAACTTGCTGAAAAATAGGATCAGATTCAAAATCATTTTTATCTTTCATTATTCTTTTTCATTGTAGCTTTTTGATAAGTGTATGTCTGGTATTTTTTGCTGCTTCCAATTGGTCCCAAGTAAAATTTTGAAAATTTCCATATTGTGCCGTAAAATAGAAATATCTTAGATCTAATACGGAAAATCATTTGTTTTGAATATCTTGTAAGGTATGTGCATTTCCTAAAGACTTTCACATTCTCCCTCCATCTACCTGAAGGAATTCATTATGTATCCGATATTTAACTCGTGGATGAACATCAAATCAACATTCAGATTGTGCTATTTCATTTGGATGGTGAATAGTGATATGATCCGCTCCTCCATGATGGATATCAAATTGATTTCAAAGATATTTACTGGACATTGCACTACATTCGATATGCCGACCAGGAAATCATTTTCATCGAGGAGAATCTCGCTCCATCTGTCTCTGCTCGTTCTCGGGAGAAAATTTTCGTAAAGCGAAATCAGTGGGATTCTTTTTGCCTCACATATTTACCCTTTCTCCAGCATTTAAATCCGCTAAACGTTTTTTATAATTTGGTCACATTAATTCACCATAATCTTCTACTTTACTTGTATCCATATAGATTCCATCACCGGGAACCATATATGTATATCATTTTTCTTCTAGTGTTTTTACCAATGCAATTTGTTCTGGAATGTTTTCTGTTGCTCTCGGCATAACATCAAATTCATCGATATGCAAAAGTTTCATTCCTTCTTTGAATATATCTTCATATTTTTTTGCAACATCCCAAGCTGAAATACCCTCGCGTTTAGATCATTTTTCCAGTTTATCTTCCCCTTCATCAGCATCGGACACCAAATGTCCGACATCGGTAATATTCATGACTGATTTTACTGTATACTCAAGTAATTTTAGCGTATTTCTAATGAGATCTGCAGTGAATGTAGCTCTAAAATTTCCTATAGTAGGATCTCGATAGACGGTAGGTCAACATGAATAGAATCCAACAAAATCCTTTTTTGGTCCTTTATAATCAGGATCTTCCATCAAAGGAACGAAAAGTTCTTTCTTGCGAGTAAGCGTATTATACACGTGTAATTGCATAGAACATACACAAAGAATAAAGTCATATATACTCTACTAAATCTAAAAACAAATTCAATTGAAATATACTATAATCTTTATGCTATAGATTGATTTTTTATTGCTTTTCCTTATAGCATTAGCGTTTTTTTACTCCTATGTGTGCTATGTTGGATTTTGGAATTCTAGGCAACAATGCTAGAAATCTTCTCTATATAAAAAAATTCAATGACAAAAAAGGTATTCGCTTGGCAAACAACAAACTCCAAACGAAAGATTTTCTCGTAGAAAGAGGTATTCCATTTGCAAAAACCTATGGTATAATAGCCAATCGTACAGAGCTCTACGAATTTGATTTTGCTTATCTGCCAAAGAAAAATTTTGTCGTGAAGCCCAATCATGGTAGTAAATGACAAGGAGTATATATAGTAAGATATATCGAGGAAGAACATCCAGAATGAATTATTGAAGAAGAAATCATTGTCCCTAAGTGAAGATTTCAAAAACTCTGAGAAAGAGTGAAGAAAATATTTTTTCAAGAATTTGAAAACA
>Ga0268283_1001793_pt1 | contig 10023 bp, 10 predicted proteins | sample saktaG_13_FD_190140 | JGI IMG/M metagenome (GOLD analysis project Ga0268283, IMG submission 190140) | Saline water microbial communities from Sakinaw Lake, British Columbia, Canada - sak_2013_06_06_36m | ecosystem: Environmental > Aquatic > Non-marine Saline and Alkaline > Saline ... | reverse complement strand
TGTCTGCACACATTACGTGGGGGATTCGAAAAGCACAGTCATGTTTTTTCCCCAGAAAAAACAGACGAGCTAGACCTGTGAAAATTTTGGTTTGACGAAACCAAAATTATTCCTAGGCGAATCTCCCCGTCTCCGCCAAGAAAATTTAGTATTGGAATGATATATCCAAATGGCTAGAATTAAGTTAAAATTAACCCATGAAAAAATATTCAAAATTTTCACTTTACAGTTTTATTTCCCTTTTTTTATCTTTCCTTACCTTATTTATGAATGGAGGTATTTATAACCCTTCTAGCTCTCCTACATATCCTCAGATATGGGGGTTGCTCGTTTTACCATTAATGTCAATTGTCTTTGCGACAATTTCTTTGAGAAAATCATCTTCTAAATTTATAAATATTCTACTTATTACTCTTGCTTTGATGCCAATCCTTCTCTTTATGTTAATTGGCTCAAGTCACTGTGGATTCTATACGGGAAAGTGTAGATAGTGAAAACTCCTACAGTCTCCGCAAAATAGTTTTCTTCTTTATATTTGCTATAATCTCATTATATGCCTGATAAATATTCTGCAGTTTGGGTTTCGCATTCCTCGATGGGGGATTTTTTGAAATGTCCTCGCCTTTATTATTTGCATAATGTTTATAAAAATCCAAAGACAGGAAAGAAAATCAATTTAGTCGGGCCGGCACTTTCTCTTGGTTCTGCTGTACACGAAGTGGTGGAAGGTTTGGCAGAATTTTCTGCGGAAACTAGATTTGAAAATCCTGAGCAACTTTTAGAGAGATTTGAAAAAACTTGGGAAAAATTTCACGGAAAAAAAGGTGGATTCAAAACAGAAGAGGAAGAAGCTCAAGCTAAAGCTCGAGGAATAGAAATGATAAAAAGGGTAATAAATAATCCTGGGGTTCTTAAAAATAAAATTGTAAAACTTAAGGAAGGTGCAAATGGAATGTTGCCAAATTATTATTTGTCACCCGACGATAATATAATTTTATGTGGACGAATTGATTGGCTGGAATTTAAAGAGGAAGACGACAGTATTCACATTTTAGATTTTAAAACTGGAAAAAATGAAGAGAGTGGAGAATCTCTCCAGCTTCCTATATATCAACTCCTTTTAAATAATTTACAGAAAAGAAAAGTTTCTGGTGCTTCATATTGGTATTTGGATTCTGATGATAAGCCGAAAGAGGTTGCTTTGCCAAAATTAGATGAATCATTTGATAAGGTTTACAAAACGGCTAAAGCTGTTTCAGATGCTCGGACACTAGCACTTCGAATTGGAGCAGAAAAAGTTTTCAAATGTCCGCGTGGTGAAGCGGGGTGTTTTGGATGTGCTCCATTTGAAAAAATTATTCGAGGCGAAGCAGAATTTTTAGGGCTTGGGGAGTGGAATCAAGAAATGTATTTGGTTTAAAAAAACTCATAATATAAAACACTTAGGATTTTTAGTAGATACACAAACTCGACGCTATAGCGTCGTGTTTGTGTATGTGTTCAATGTATTGTTTTGTTCTTAATTCTTAATTCTTAATTCTTAATTCTTAATTCTCCACCATTATGCTATAATGGTGGTATTATGATGTACGATAATATATATTTCCCAGGGCGCCAAATGAATTGGGCGGGGACTGAAAGTTTTTTCAGTCCTGGCTGGATTTTAGGTTTGTCTCTTTTGGGTGGTTTGTTTTTATTAGTATTATTAGTTTCATTAGCACTTAAAGGTTTTGCTCTTTGGCACGCATCAAAGCGAAATGAGAAGTGGTGGTTTATTGCACTTCTTGTAATAAACACAATGGGTATACTTGAGCTTGTGTACCTTATCTTTTTTGCAAAAGTAATATTTAACAAAAAAGGTTGCCACGGAAAGTTTTGTGAAAATTGTGGCGAAAAATGTGCAAACTGTACTTGCGAAGGAGGATGTTGTGGAGAGCAAAAAAGTGAGTAGTGGGTAGAAAATCCAGAATTTTCCGAAGGAAAATTCTGGGTTTTGCATTTAACTACAACCTACTCACTACTCACTACAAACTAGTGAGCTATGGTGTACGCCACCACACTCCTCGCCCCCGCTTTCAGTAACTCTTTCCTAGCTTCTTCCAGTGTTGCTCCAGTTGTCCACACATCATCAATTAAAATTATATTTCTGCGTATTATTTTTTCAGCTGTAAGTATTGCAAAAGAGTTTTTTATATTTTTAAATCTTTCTACTTTGTTTTTTGCGTGTGCTTGGCTTTCACTTTCTTTAATTTTTATTAAATTTTTATACTCAAAATTAAAATAATTATTTTCATCCATTTTTTCTATATATTTTACAATTCTTTCACATTGATTAAATCCATGTTCCCTCATCCTATGTCGAGTCGCTGGAATGGGTATAATTATAGGGTTCGTAAAATTATGAATTTCTATTTTTTCACTTATATCCTCGAGTAAATAGTCATAGATTATCTTTGAAATTTGTTTTGTTACTTTTTTATCCCCCTTGTATTTGATGAATTTTATTAGTTTCTTTACTACCGCATTTTTATAATAGAAAATAGAAAAAATATAAGGATTATCATTGACAGCTTTAGTTAAAGTTTGAAAACTGTCCGTGCTTAATATCTCTTCTTTATCGGGGAAAAGTATACTTATTAAATATCCACAGCTTCTATCCCAAAAAACTTTTATATAATTCATATATATATGATACAATAAAAAGGAGTTTGTATGTCTAATTTACTTTCAAACATATTTAATAAATTTTTAAGCACTAAAAGTGAGAGTGTTCTTGGTATTGATATTGGATCATCATCAATTAAAGTTGTTCAGGTGAAAAATAAAAAAGGAAAGGTTATTTTGGAAACATATGGTGAGCTTGCTCTTGGGCCATATGGTGGATTTCAGCCCGGTCAGGCCACAAACCTGCCACCAGAGAAAATAATTGAGGCTTTAAAAGATATAATGAAAGAAGCAAATGTTACAACAAAAAATTGTGGTATTTCAATTCCAATCAAATCGAGTATGGTTTTTACTATTGATATGCCAATGTTTTCTGATAAGCAATTAAATCAAATGGTGCCCATTGAAGCAAGAAAATATATTCCAGTACCAATTTCTGAAGTAACTCTAGATTGGTTTGTTATTCCCACTTCAGAAGATATCCCCGATACCTCATCTACTGACTTTCCAAAAGATGAAAAAGCAAAAGAGGCAAATAAAAAAAATGTTCAAGTTTTGATTGTCGCAATTCATAATGATGTTCTTACTCGTTTTTCAGATTTGGTAACGGGTGCGGAACTCAATGCTGGTTTTTTTGAAATAGAAATGTTTAGTACCGCAAGAGCAATAATGGATCAAGATAGCTCTCCAGTAATGATATTTGATATGGGTGCTGGAGCAACAAAACTTTACATTATTGAAAGGGGAATCGTACGAAATTCTCATATTATAAGTAAAGGGTCTCAAGATGTCACTCTGGCTATATCTTCTTCGTTGGGAGTTCCTATGGATAAAGCTGAAAAATTAAAAATAAATTTTGGATCAAATCTTCCCGATGAAGATAATAAAATAGTTGATATTGTAGGGCTTATTATTGATCCAATTCTGTCTGAAGTAAATACTGTTTTATTAAATTATGAAAGGAGATATAATAAAAATGTTACAAAAATTTTACTTGCTGGTGGAGGTGTCGCTTTAAATGGTTTTGCTGAATATGCAAGTAAAAAATTAAATACACAGGTTACATTAGCACTTCCTTTTTCTAAAGTTGAAACACCTGCTTTTCTAAGTGAAGTTTTAAAAAAGACTGGGGTAAGCTTTTCTGTTGCAATAGGTTTAGCCATACGTCGTTTACAAGAAATGCAATAGCTTTTTTTTTCTTTTATATTATAATATATGTAACAGTACATTTTTATGGAACCAAAATTTCAAACATCATTTATACCAAAAAAACCTATAGGCTCATCTGAGAGTATTGTTAGGAAGTCAATAAATTTTTTTGCAATAATCGCCACCATACTTTTTTTGGGAAGTCTGGTGCTTTCTGGGGCTGTTTATGCTTGGAGATATACCCTTCAAAAACAAGTTGCAAATAGCGAAGCAAGTCTTGTTAAAGCAAGAGAAGAATTTGATCAGAATTTTATTGGCTATGTAAACAGATTAAATACACGAATAGAGACTTCAAAGAGTTTATTAAGTGGGCATATTGGAGCTTCTCCTATTTTTGGATTTATTGCACAACACACCTTAAAAACTGTTTCTTATTCAAACTTTTCATATTCATACGAAGCTGACGGATCTGTAAAAGTTGTTTTGTCTGGTATTGCAAAGAGTTATAGTACCATCGCTCTTCAATCTGAAGAATTTGGAAAGCAAAATCAATATATAAAAAATCCTGTCTTTTCAAATTTGACTTTAGATCAAAGTGGAAATGTTACTTTTACTCTAAGTGCATTTTTGGATAAGAGTTTAATTTCATATCAAAAAAATCTAGGGGGAGCAAGTAAATCAACAAACAATGACGCATCAGCTAACACAACAAATTAATATAATAAATATATGAAACCATTAACTCCAATAATTTTTATTATAGTTTCAGTCATTATCTTTTTTACAGTTACTGACCCAATTTATAAGGAAGTGAAGGATTTAAAGGTGAAGTATGCTGAATATCAGGATGTGCTTGATAAATCCGCTCAATTATTAAAACAAAGAAAAGCTTTACAAGATAAATATGATAGTTTTTCAAAAGAGGATCTTGATCGATTACAAAAACTTTTGCCTGATGTTGTGGATAATGTAAGATTGATTATTGATATGCAAGGAATAGCAGATCAGCCTGAATTCAAACTTAAACTCGCAAATATTCGACTTGATGAGTCTACTGTCAGTAAAGCTGGCGTGAAAGCTCCGGCTTCAGGTTCACCTTCATCTGTAACTAGTGGAGAGGGTAAATATGGTGTTATTCCAATGGGTTTTTCAGTTAGTACCGATTATAATACTTTTTTAAGTTTTCTTGAGGCACTAGAAAGTAGTTTGAGGATAGTTGACATAACAAATATCAGTCTTACACCCGGAGCAAATAATGTATATTCGTTTAATGTTTCTTTAAAAACATATTGGCTTAAATAAAAACTATGTCATCAATCATAAAAATAGTAATTATAGTTTTCATCCTAGCGGGTGTAGGTTTTTTCGGATATAATTATCTTACAAGAACAAGTAAAAATAGTACTGATATTTTATTAACACAAACTTCAGCAAATACGTCTAGAATGGGAGGAGAGGTTCTCGTTGCTCTCAATCAGCTAAGAACTTTAAAACTTGATGGCAGTGTGTTTCAAGATAAAGTATTTTTAAGTTTGCAAGATTTTAGTAAACCTCTTATCCCGGAACCAGTTGGTCGTATAAACCCATTTTCTCCTATAGGTGTTGAAAATGCTAGTGCAATAAGACTTGTTCCGGTTAATAATGCTTCCACAACACCTGCTCCAAATAATTAAGATAATTATATGAATTTTTTTGAATTTCTTGTTGAAAAAAAAATAATAGACAAGAATAGTATTGCGTCTCTAAAAACAGATCTAGAAAAAGTTTCTATGGAAAAAGCCCTTTTAGGTCGTGGAATTTCTGAGCTCGATATACTCGGTCTCCGTGGTGAATATTATAATATTCCAATACGTAAAATTGAGGAAGGATCAGTTCCTTTTGATGTTTTAAAATATATTCCAGAAGAGTCAGCAATGCATTATAAATTTGTTCCTATAAATATTAAGGACGGTTTTCTTGAGATAGGTTTAACAGATCCAGATAGTATAGAAGCTCGGGACGCTTTAAATTTTATTTCTTCAAAAGTTGAAATGCCTTTTAAGGTTTTTCTTATTACTGAGGATGATTTTAAAAAAGTTCTTGAGGTATACAAAGGTCTTTCTGGTGAAGTTACAAAAGCTCTTACAGAGTTAGACGGGGAGCTTTCTGAAGAGGAAGAACTTCTCCTTAGTGATAAAGGTACAGTAGCAAAGTCTGCATCTGGTACTACTATTATTGAAGATGCTCCTGTTACTAAAATTGTAGCCACAATACTTCGTTATGCCATAGAAGGTTTGGCATCAGATGTGCACATAGAGCCAATGGCAGATAAGATTCGTGTGCGTTTTCGTGTAGACGGAGATTTAAATACAAGTTTGATTCTTCCTATAAAAGTTCTTTCTTCTGTAGCTGCGCGTATTAAGATTCTTTGTGGTATGCGTCTTGATGAAAAAAGAAAACCACAAGACGGAAGTTTTTCAGCAAAGGTAGAGGGTCGAGCAATTGACTTTCGTGTATCAACCTTTCCAACAGTTTATGGTGAGAAGGTGGTGATGCGTATTTTGGATAAAGAAAGAGGTGTTAAAAAATTAGATGATTTAGGTATGTCGGATGAGAATATAGCTCTTATAAGAGAAGCTATCAAAAGACCTTATGGACTAATTCTTATTTCTGGCCCAACGGGTTCAGGTAAATCAACAACTCTTTATGCAATGCTTAATGAAATAGATAAGGAGTCAAATAATGTGCTTTCTTTGGAAGACCCAGTAGAATATAATATTCCGAGTATAAGTCAGTCTCAAGTTCACCCAGAAATTGGTTACGATTTCTCTACAGGTCTTCGCACCACACTTCGTCAGGACCCCGATATTATTATGGTGGGAGAGATCCGCGATGCTGAAACAGCAAAGCTTGCAATTCAAGCATCTTTAACAGGTCACCTTGTACTTTCAACAATTCACACCAATAATTCAACTGGTATTATATCTCGTCTTATTGATATGGGAGTGGATCCTTTTCTTATTCCACCAACACTTATCTTGGGTATGGCACAACGTCTTGTGCGTAAATTAGGCCCGGGTGCAGGAAGGGTACTGCCTATTAATGAAAGTTTGAAATTGATGCTTGAAAAGCAATTTGCAGATCTCCCAGAAAAATACCGTTCAAAAATACCCATTCCGCAAGAAGTGCTTGCGCTTTCTTCATCTGTTGAGTGTCCGAGCGGTATACGGGGGCGAGAGGCTGTGATTGAAATGTATAAAATGGATGCAGATATCGAAAAAGTTATTCTGACTAATCCAGTAGATTCTGAAATTTATAAAGTTGTAAGAAGTAAAGGTATGCTTACCATGAAGGAGGATGCTATTTTAAAAGCATTTCAAAAGCAGATCCCTTTTGAAGAAATTAATAATTTGTAATATAATATATAATATGACTACAGATACAATCACAGAAAAAACAAAGATTTTAATTATTGATGATGATAAGTTTTTGCTTGATATGTATTCTTTAAAATTTTCAAAGGGTGGATATGAGGTAAATACATCTTTTAATGGTTCTGAGGCATTGGCAAAAATTAAAGATGGGTATAGTCCTTATATAATTTTATGTGACATTATTATGCCTGTTATGGATGGACTTACTTTTTTGAAAGAATTAAGAGCTGAAAAGCTTATCCCAAATGCCACTATAGTAGTGCTTTCAAATCAGGGACAAAATGAAGATATTGAATTAGCCAAAACTTTCAATATAGATGGATACATTGTTAAGGCACTGACTATTCCTTCCGAGGTGCTAGAGCAGGTGGCAATAATTTACAAAGGTAAAAGTGGGAAGTAATTGAAATGAATTTTTAATTTGGGAGTTAAGTAAGAGTTATTTAGGTATTAAATTTTTAATTTTGTAATTTTTAATTTTTAAATAATGCTTTAATTTTTAAAAATTCAAACATTAAGACATTATTTTAAAATTAAAAATTTGTGCTTAAAAATTGGCACGCAAAATATTATGGAAAAAAACTATGAAGCAGAGCTCAATGAGCTTTTAGATACAGTTATTAAAGAAGGGGCATCAGACCTACATTTTTCTGTTGATAGGCGTCCGACCGTGCGTGTTTCAGGTACACTTGTTCCTCTTGTAAATAAAGATATTTTGACCGAAGAAGACACAAAAGGATTATTGTATCAGCTTCTCTCAAAAGAAAATATAGCAATGTTTGAGGAAAATAAAGAAGTGGATTTTTCTTTCAATCATCAAAATAAATCTCGTTTTCGTGGAAATGGTTTTTATCAAAAGGGAACAATAGGTGGAGTGCTTCGCCTTATTCCAAATGTTATTCGTACACTTGAAGAATTAAAATTACCACCTATTCTCGAAACATTTTGTAATAAGCAACAAGGTTTCTTTTTGGTGGTGGGGCCGGTGGGGCAGGGTAAAACCACAACTCTCGCTTCTATGATTGAGCTTATCAATCAACAGCGAGGGGAACATATTGTAACTATCGAAGACCCTATTGAATATATGTATGAACCAAAAAAGTCCATGATAGACCAAAGAGAGGTTCGCCTAGATACAAAAGCTTTTCATACAGCACTTGTAAGTGCGTTAAGACAAGACGTGGATGTTATTTTGGTTGGAGAGATGAGAGATTATGACACCATTTCTGCTGCTGTTACTGCTGCAGAAACTGGTCACCTTGTTTTCTCCACACTTCACACCAATAATGCTGCTCAAACTATCGATCGTATAATAGACTCTTTCCCACCACAACAACAAGATCAAATTCGTATTCAGCTCGCCGGATCACTCGTCGGTATTTTCTCACAGCGTCTTATTCCAAGAATTTCTGGTGGTCTTATACCAGCCTACGAACTATTGATAAATAATAATGCAGTTTCAAATTTAATTCGCGAAAAAAGAACACATGAAATAAACACTGTTATTGAAACTGGTTCAGAGCACGGAATGATTGATATGGATAGGTCTATTGCAGAATTGGTAAGAAGGGGAGAGATAAGTATTGAAAATGCATATTTACATTCGTTTAATCCAAAAACCTTAGAAAGGCTTATATAGATCTCATCTCCGTTTGTCATTCCGGCGAAGGCCGGAATCCAGTCTGAAAGATTCCGAATTCGAATTTGGATGCGAGACTGGATCCCTGCCTTCGCAGGGATGACATAAAATATACTCGTGCCGGAGCACTTTTTATTTTATGTCAATTAAAAATTTAAGCTTTTGTACTCAAAAGCTTATGCTATAATATATCTATGTTATTTAACTACAAAGCAGTTGACTCAAAAGGGTCAGAACAAAACGGTTCCATAGATGCACTCAATGTTGATGTTGCTATCAATTCACTTCAGCATCGTGGCCTTATTATTAAATCAATAAACTCGCAAGAAGAGGGAGGATCTGTTTTAAATAAACAGCTTGCAATTTTCAATAAAGTATCTAATAAAGATATTGTGATTGTTTCAAGACAGCTCGCAACACTCTTTGAGGCTCAGGTTTCTGCTTTGAGAGTATTTCGGCTTATTGCAAGCGAAACGCCAAATCCAACTCTGGGTTTAAAACTCCAAGATATTGCAGATCGTATTCAAGGCGGAGAGTCAATTTCAAAAGCGATGGAACACCACAGTGCGGTTTTTTCTAGCTTTTTCGTAAATATGGTGAAAGCTGGTGAGGAGTCTGGTAAGCTTGACCAAACTTTTTCATTTTTAGCAGATTATTTAGACAGAAACTTTGAAGTGGCCACAAAAGCTAAAAATGCTCTTATATATCCAGCTTTCGTTATCGCAACATTTTTTGCTGTTATGGGCCTTATGCTTACAATGGTTATCCCAAAAATCACAGGAATTTTGAAAGATTCAGGGCAAGAAATTCCTTTGTATACAAAAATAGTTATGGCAATATCTGATTTCCTTGTAAATTATGGAGTTTTCTTTTTAATTGCGCTTGTTATTGGGGCTTTTTTCTTTATAAAATTTGTGCGTACACCTGCTGGTAAAGCATCTTTTGATGCCTTTAAGCTAGCTGTGCCTTTTGTGGGAGATTTGTATAAAAAATTATATCTTTCTCGTATTGCAGATAACATGAATACAATGCTTACTTCTGGAATACCTATGGTGCGGGCGCTTGAGATTACAAAAGATGTTGTGGATAATCAGGTATATCATAGTGCGATGGAAGATGTGCTTGAAAGTGTGAAGGGTGGTACTGCTGTTTCAGATG
>Ga0268283_1001791_pt1 | contig 10030 bp, 13 predicted proteins | sample saktaG_13_FD_190140 | JGI IMG/M metagenome (GOLD analysis project Ga0268283, IMG submission 190140) | Saline water microbial communities from Sakinaw Lake, British Columbia, Canada - sak_2013_06_06_36m | ecosystem: Environmental > Aquatic > Non-marine Saline and Alkaline > Saline ... | reverse complement strand
ATAACGGGGTGTGGGGTAAAGCGTACACCGCTTTCGTCCCTTTCGACTTCAAGAGGCCTGGAAGTGCAGTCGATTCTATAAAGGGGTTGCGACTTGCAACGGAGTAATAAAACTCGAGGGATTGTGATTGCATGAACATTTTATTGGTGGTCCCCCACTATCCGGATTCGTTCTGGGCTTTCAAAACCATTTTGCCTTTTGTCGGTAAAAAGGCGGCATGTCCGCCGCTCGGCATGATAACCGTGTCGGCCATGCTACCGAAAGAGTGGAATAAAAGGCTGGTGAATCTGAACATTTCTCCGCTCTGGCAAAAGGATTTATTTTGGGCCGATTATGTGTTTATCGGCGCCATGTATATTCAAAAAAAGTCGGTACGCGAGATAATTACGCGCTGCAAGAGAAACAAGGTGAAGATAGTGGCCGGCGGCCCCTTGTTCACGCAGGATTACGAAGATTACCCCGAGGTCGATCATTTTATCCTGAACGAAGCAGAAATCACACTGCCCCCGTTTCTGGCTGCCCTGGCCGCCGGCCAAACGCCGGAAAGGATTTATACAACCGGCGGTTTTCCGGACCTGGCGCTGACTCCCATACCCGATTACCAATTGATGGAAATGAAAGACTACGTTTTCATGAGTATCCAGGTTTCCCGCGGCTGTCCGTTTTCCTGCGAGTTCTGCGAGATAACTGCACTGTTCGGACGCAGGGTCCGGATGAAAAGCACCCAACAGATCATTGACGAGTTGCGGGCACTTTATGACCTGAATTGGCGCGGGCATGTACTCATTGTCGATGACAATTTCATCGGGAGCCGAAAAGAAGTCAAATACAACCTGCTGCCCGCCATGAAAGAGTGGATGGAGCGGCACAACTTTCCTTTCACGTTCAACACCCAGGCTTCCGTTGATCTTGCCGACGATGACGAATTGCTTTCTTTGATGGTTGAAACCGGCTTCAGTTCCGTTTTTCTCGGGATCGAAACCCCTGAAGAAAGTTCCCTGAAAGAATGCAACAAGAAGCAAAACAGCAACCGGGACATGCTTGAGAGCGTTAAAAAAATGCAAAACGCCGGCCTGCAGGTGTCGGCCGGTTTTATTGTGGGATTTGACAGCGACACGGAAACCACTTTCCAGCGGCAGGTTGATTTCATCCAGCAAAGCGGGATCGTTTCCGCCATGGTGGGCCTTCTGAACGCGCCCAAACAAACGGCGCTTTACAGCCGGTACGAATCAGAAAACAGGATCATTTCCGCTGCATCGGGAAATAACACGGACCTGTCGTTGAATTACGTTCCCGTGATGGGCGCCGAAACACTGGTTGCGGGATACCTAAGAATCCTGCGCGATATCTATTCGGCCAAACCTTTCTACCAGAGAATCCGGCGCCTTTTGCGCGAATACAACCCGCACCCGAACTTACCGGCGGAGATAGGTATTGTCGCATTCGTGACGTTTTGCAAATCGCTTTATGCACTTGGCGTGATCGACGCAGGGCGCCGGCATTACTGGGCGCTGTTGATATGGACTCTGTTTGCTCGGCCCAACTTACTGGCGGACGCTGTGTCGTTTTCGCTTTACGGACTGCATTTCCGAAAACTATTCGGACTGCGGTAATTCCAGTTCGCATTCAAACTGATACCTTTGTCAGCTACGCTGTGCAGCGATTCGACGTACTAAAGTACAGTCTCATCGCTGCTCGCTTGCTTTCGCGGTCTCAGTCTGAATGCTTGCTGGAATATCATTTTGAAAGCAAATTGGAATAACCAAGGGAAACCGAAACTTATGAAAATTGATTTGTATCATCTGTATCGGCGCTTCAGCCTTATCAACCTGGCTTATCCCATTGTATTGGACGCCTTGAAGCTGTGGGCGGAATCGCTGGGGTGGCAGGCCCGGGCGTCTGTCTGCAAGGAAAACTCGGTTTATGTCCCCCGTGACACTAACGTCGTGGGCTTCAGCGTTTACACGCAGACAGCGAATGCAACCTACAGGCTTGCCGAAAAGCTGCGCACAGCGGGCAAAGTCGTCATACTTGGCGGCCCCCATTTCCGGGGCCCCGAGACATTCGCTGAGGCCGCCCCTTACTGCGATGTTCTTGTGAGCAGCATCTGTGAGCGCCAGTGGAAAAAACTCCTCGACGCCATCAGCGAAGGAAAGATCACCCCCAATATGCAGCGGCCAGTCCTGGTTATCGACAAAGAGAAAAGATTCGACTACCCGGACGCGCCTTGTCAAACGCATAACGACAAAAGCTGGTTCCAGTTCCCCTGCATCCCCACTTCCCTGGGCTGCCCTTATGCCTGTGAATTTTGCAGTCCCTATATGGCCGGTGAATACGTTTTGAGAGATGTCGAGACGATTTATAACGAAGTGGCGCAGACAAAGGGCCGGTTTATGTGGCTGTGTGATGCAACATTCGGCCTGCACAAGCGGCACACCAAAGAACTGATGAAAGCCATAGCACCGCTGAAAAAAGATTTCTGCGTTGAAACCACCATAGCCAGACTGCAAGACCTGGAGATGATCCCGGACCTGGCGAACGGCGGCGTGAAATGGATCACGATTGGGGTCGAAACGCCTACCGCGAAACTGAAAAAACAAGGATCGGGCAACATGGTTGATATTTTAAGGGATATCATCCAATGCGCGCATGACTATGGGATCGTCGTTCAGGGTAACTTCATGTGCGGACTGGATACCGACGGTCCCGGTGTTTTTGATCAGATTTTTGACTGTTATCAGAAATCGAAAATTGACTCCTTCATGCTGAACATCCTGGTTCCTTATCCCAATACCGTACTTGGCCAGCGCATAAAAGAGGAAGGCCGAATCATAGACACCAATTGGGAGCATTATGATAACCGCCATGTGGTTTACCGGCCAAAACTAATGACTGTTGACCGGCTGACAAGCGGTTACATTCAACTGACCCGAAATGTCTACAATTTCAGAAACGTATTCTCTGAAAGTCTGGACATTATGAAAAACAACGGCGCGACAGCCTGGACCGCCATTGTCATCGGACATAAATTGAGCTTTTTCTATGACACCTTGCAGAAAGAAAGGGCGCTTCACCATGGATAATTTAAAAGGATTTGTCAGTGCTTTAAGGACTGAGGACATCGGCACTTATCGCGGAAGGACGGTTTACCGTCTGGAAGCCCCCCTTGTTTACTGCGACGGCGAGCGGGTCATAACCGTCCCGGCGGGATTTGAAACGGACCTTGCCTCGGTCCCCCGGGTCCCGATCGCTTACCTGGCCTGGGGGGATCGCGCGCATCGGGAAGCCGTCCTGCATGACTACCTTTACAGTATCGGGGCTGTGCCGGATCTGCCCAGGGCTGAGTGCGACGAGCTGTTCCGGCAGGCCATGATTTCACGGGGCAACCCCTGGCGTATTTATCAACCGATGTACTGGGGGGTCAGGCTGGGGGGCTGGACGGGTTTTAAAAAAGTGCCCGTGGACTATAAATTTCCGGCAGAGACAAAAACATGAGCTGCTGCAACTTCCTGTACCCGATAACCATCACAGAGGGCGGAACATTTGACCAAAGGTTCCGGTGGCGTACCGGGGATCCCTTAACCCCAGTCGATTTGACGGGGTTTACAAGCCTTACTCAGGTTCGCGTTAAGCCTGCTGATGAAGCACCGTTGATCGAACTGCCGCATAAGGATTCAACTTGGGAAGCGGATGGGGAAACCGGTTTTTACCTGGATGAAGACCCGGAAACCGGGATTTACCGACTTTACATCAATGACGAAGACACGATCGGACTTTGCTCGGCGCACAAGGATATCACCGGAATTTATAATGCCTTCATGTATTCCCCGGCCGGCGAAGCCGTGTTCCGTCAATACGGGCCGGTCACAATCCTTGCGGCAGCAGCCCGGAAGGCCGTAACCCCATGACGAATGTTCTGACAGCCGAAGAGCAGATTGTTGAAGTGGTCGGGCCTCCCGAACAAATTACCATTTTCGATGTGGCTGAGCCCCAGGTGGTTGAAGTCGAGTCCCAGGCTCAACTGGTGGTGATTGTAGAGGGGAATGATAACCAGGCCGTGGATGTCGTATCGCCGATTGTTGAGTTCATGCAAGTCGATGTCCTTGAAACCGGACCGCAGGGCAGGCCCGGGATGGACAGCGTTGATCTTTTGCTTGAGGCTGCCATACCTATCGGAGGACAGCGAGTTATCGCAACGGATGACCAGGGCCTGGCTGTTTATGCCGATAACTTGACGCGGTATAAAACGGTTGTCGGGATATCGACCGGGGCGGCTGTCCAGGGGGCCGTGGTAACCGTCAAGCCATTTGGACGGCTTGAAGATTCAAGTTGGAACTGGGACCCCGTCAAGGGTTTGTTTTTGGGTCAAAATGGCTTGATTGTTCAGGATGTGCCCGATACCGGAGCAATTTTTTCACTTGGGCATGTGGCAGGTGCGGAAGCAATCTTTATAACCATTGGCGAATACGTCGAAAGGTAGGGAATTATGGCTGGAAATCTATATTTGACTGTTGTGAGCGGAATCAAAACTTTGATAGCGGCACTGCAATCAAGCGCCGGCGCAGGGGATGCCGGAAAGCTGGTTGCGCTCGATTCAACCGGTAAAATTTCTGATACCATGATGCCGGTCGGGATCGGCGCCGAAACGGCGGTTATAACGGCGTCCGAAGCGCTGGGCGCCGGAGACTGGGTGAATATTTACGGAGCAACCGGTGCAAAATGCCGGAAAGCGGATGCAACGACAGCGGGCAAAGAAGCTCACGGGTTCGTTTTGGCAGCCATTGAAAGCGCGGCGCCTGCCACCGTCTATGGCATATCGCAATTGAACAACCAGTTGACCGGGCTGACACCTGGGGAAATGTACTGGCTTTCAACGACTGCCGGGCAGGGGGTGGCAACTACTCCCCCATCGGCTTCCGGAAATGTCGTGCAAAGACTCGGAAAGGCGGTTTCAGCCACTGAAATCGTGTTTTCTCCGGATGATCCGGTCGTGATTCCTTAAACGGGGCGCAAAATGGCTAACAGAAGGCCGCTGGTAATAATTGACGGTATAAAGCACGGGATCGGTGCAGGCGATTCTCTGGATATCGCATCCGGGCAGACCTATAACATTGATGGGAAACCGCACGCTCATGATGGGTCACCGGCAACTGTCACGATCAACAGGACGGACGGGGAAATAAGCTCTTTGAGGTTTGCGGACGGCAGAACAGTGACTATCAACCGGGCGGACGGGGAGATTACATCTGTATCCAACGGGACACACACCTGGTCAATCGACAGGGTTGACGGCGAAATAACACAGATAATCGTTACATAAGGAGAGGACCTAATGCCTAAATCAACAAGTGTTTGTAACAGTATTCTGGCACTAATCTACAACGCCACGCCATGGGCCAATATTGCCGACAATGCAGTTACTTCCCCGATTAGCACTGTTCAAATGGCACTGGCGACTGAAAGTTATGGACCGTCGTCAACGATGAACAGCAATGAAGCTGCATATACGAACTATGTGCGGCAAGCCGTGCCCAGAACAACGGGTGGATGGACTGCGCCGGCAGCAGGGGCTTTGCAGAACGTAGCCGCCGTGGAGTATCCCCAATGCGGGGTTACGGGAGCAGCAATCAAAAGCGCCTCGGTCGGGAAAGCTGCGGGGGCAAGCCCCATTTTCCATTATGGCGACTTGAACAGCCCGATTGCAGTCAGCAACCAGATCCAGCCGAGATTTCCCGCCGGCGCAATCACCATCACGGAGACCTGATATGACGCTATCGGAAAACTTTCCGCCGCTGTATGAATGCTCTGTTTGCGGAGCACCTGTCAAGGTTGTTTTGGTGGAAAGCGGGGAACCGGAAAAGATTTTTAAATGCAGTCATACCGATGCCGTTATATGGGCGAACCGAAAAGTAACGCTGATCGGAAAGGGCGATTTGTCGGCAAGTCAAAAGGCACGGATCAAGATTCGGCTGACAGTCCGGCAGTTTTTGTCTTTGTTGACGGGGAGATCGGTTTGAAAACTCAAGCAGAAATCGAACGAGCGCATAATGAGGGCCGGGTTCTTTTCCGGTCATTCAATAAAAATCTGACCGTCAACACAACGGCAGGATTTGCGCAGGACCTGTCCGGCCTACCCGGCAATCCGGTTGCCCAATATTTTGCAGGTGCATCCGGGGAGTCAACGCTTATGTCGTACTTACTGAACGATAAGGGACTGGATCATGGACCATCTATCGCCGGATACCGCAAATTCGTTCACATCGTCGATCTGATGACGGTGACGGCGGCGCTGGCGCCATCGACACTGAGGCTTTGTGATTACCTGATGTTTTATCCGTTTATCGGGTTAGACGAAGGGCTGATGGAGTTGACGAACAGCAGGTCGTACACCCGGTATGAAGCCCGAGAGGGCGTTCAGATTGCACTGATTGAGCAGAATCCTTACGCCGGTGGAGCTACGGTCCGGCTTGGATATACCAATCAAGACGGGGTATCCGGACGGCTTACACCGATTGTGCAGTTGAACAGCAATCTTGTGGGCGGAGCCATCGCCACATCCAACTCGACACTGGCCGGCGCGAGTGGTGATTTCATGCCGCTTCAATCAGGGGACTACGGGGTGCAGCGGGTTGACACTATCGAATTCTTTGTGGGCGATGTCGGAACGGTCTGTGTGTGCCTGGTGAAGCCTCTTATATCCTTGCCGATCTACGAGACGACAGCACCGTGCCAGTACGATTTGTGGAATCACTTCGGAATGCTTCCCGAGATCCGGAATGATGCGTATCTGAATTTCATTTTTAAACCCTCTGCGGCAGGCACCGGAGCGGTAACAAACACCATCCACGGCAACCTAACAACCATTTGGGAAGCGAGATAAAAGGCAGGCGATATCATGGGCGGCTTTACATCCAAAGACACAGAATTAAGCAATATGTCAAACGCAGGGAATTTGTTTTCGACGTTTTTATCGAAACAATTCAACCCGACAGCAGCGGCAGTCGCACAGGAATGGCATACCATGTTCCGGGGCGGCGGTTATCCCCAGGCTGATGCAATTTTTGATACCGGGACAAACCTTGTTTTTCAATCCCTGTGTGACCAGATCGCAAATGCCGGTTGCATCTTTCATGGCGGCAACATCGGTGTAGACGGTGACGGGTTTAAGATATTGGCTTCCGGCCTTGCTGTAACCGCGGCGGCAACCGTTGTGCCTGCCACGTTGATGCTGGTGGATGTACTCGGCTGGATGAGGGTGACATCAATCACGGTGACTTCGGCGCAGAGTACGATATGGGGTGAGGCTTTTACAGCGTCAAGCTCTACGGGCTTGCTGCTGACCTATGCGCAGGATTGGCAGAATTTCAGCAAGGTACGTTTTACGACAACCGGAACACTTCCGACGGGACTATCTTTAAACACGGATTACTGGCTTGTCCGGCAAGGCGCAACCACGTCGAAAGTAGCGACAACCTATGCAAATGCGATCGCCGGAACGGTAGTTGCGTACACGGACGGCGGGGCCGGCACACACACCTTGACATGCAGGCTGCCACGTTCTTCAAGCGGCGCAATGGTCAACGCGATTTTTTTTAATCCTCAATCAACTGCACTCGGCGCCGGGACACCGGGGCTTTCTCTGGGCTATACCAATTCGGCAGGCACTCAATCACGGGCAACGCCGTCATCTCCTTCCCTTCCGATTGGAAAAACAGCGGCACCCGCTAGCCACATCCTGTATTCCGGCGCCACGGGCGCAGGTAAATTCGGGCCGTTCGTTCCGCTTCAGGCGGCTGATGGTGGTATAAGATCAGTTGAAACCATCCGTAACAACGCCACTTACACGAGCGGCATGTACTCGGTTGCTCTTGTGCGTAGGCTGGCGATCATCCCTGTTCAGGTACTTGGGCAAGCGGTCATGATTGATTTTACTTCAAATATGTATCCATCTTATCCAAAGATCGAGGATGGCGCGGCGCTTTACTGGTTGCTGAAATCCGGTGTTGCAACTCCCGCCAACGCAGCCATTGATTTTGATCTGAATTTCGGGTGGTCGTAATGGGGATTCTCGGCAACCATTTTCGGTTGAATCTCGGGGTTCATCGGCCTATCGGGGATGTTATGAGCCGGACACCCGGAGTGTTTGCGCGGTATAGCGCACACTGCAATACTAGAAGCCAGAACGGAAACACAACGGTGCTGGCGACCGAAGCGATTCCAAGGGGAGGATATACGCCGGCCACTTTTTATCCTCCACAAACGGCCGGAGATATGTCCTTCAGGCCAATCGGTACAGGCGCTTTATCTGTTGATTTATATCCATCAAAATCAATGGCGATCGATCTGACAGGATCCGGGGCCATGACGGCGGAGGCCGGGCTTGTCATATCGATGCTGCTGGCCATGGTGGGGAGCGGGGATCTTTCGGCGTCAATCGTCGGGCAATCAGACATGAGCATTGATCTTACTGGCGACGGCGGGCTTACCGCTTCACTGGAAGGATATGCCAACATGGTCATTGACATGCTGGGAGAGGGCACGCTTGAGGCGACAATTGCGGCATATGGTAACATGGCGATCGATATTGTCGTGACCGGGACCGGTCTTTCCACGGCCAATGTCGGGCAAGCGGTGTGGGATGCAATACTTAATGGCAGCGTAACGGCAAAGGATGTGCTTCTGGCCGCAGGCTCTGCCGGAGACCCCTGGATAACCGAACTGCCCGGCAGTTATACCGGAAGTTCTGCCGGTGCATTATTCAAGAAAATCGAAAAACTCATTAAGGATAACCAGGCGCTGATACTGGCCCAAAAATGACATTGGGTTATGTCGTTATTGTATCCGTTATATGTCCAAATCTCGACCCCCCTCAGATATGCCAGGGCTTCAATCTTACCTTGTCTAAGCACTCCTGCCTAAAGGACAGGATCAAATAGCTGTGTGGTCATTCTTCCCATTGGGCACCTATTCGGAAAGCGTCAATTCGTTTGACAGGCATGGCAGCTTTATCATAGGGTAACCTTTGATAAATGGCTCATGAAAGTCAATGATGCCATTCGTATTCTTGAAGATTGCCGGAATCAAGGATATATGCAAGTAAGCATAACTTTTCAAATCTGGTTTTAAATATTTCGGAAAGGTCACCCTTACAAAACAGAGAGGAGCCAGAAATAAGGAGGAATATTTTGAGTAACGATCGCAAATACCGATTTTCATGGGATCTTCTGGGTGATATTGCTCAAGGCCGCCCAAATCTTGGCAATCAAACCCGACTTGAAGTGTATCGCCTGATGCAGTTTGCATTTCGTGACGTGATCGAGCAGCATGTCGGCACGGAAAAAACCGATCAGATATTTTATGAGGCTGGAGCGTTGGCAGGCAAAGCGTTCTACGCCAACATGCTCACTCCGACCCAGGACCTGAACGATTTTATTCGTGAACTCCAGCAGGTTCTTAAAGATCTGGGAATCGGAATCCTGCGTATCGAAAAAGCGGATATGGAAAAGGGCGAGCTTGTCTTGACCGTATCTGAAGACCTGGACTGTTCCGGGTTACCGGAGCTTGATTACGAGATATGCACCTACGATGAGGGATTCATCGCATCGCTTCTGGAAAGCTTCTCCGGAATCACATTCAATGTTAGGGAAATCGACTGCTGGTGCACCGGTGACCGTACCTGCCGTTTTACAGCAACCGCGATAAAATGACACAGATATGATTCAACCTCCTGCCAATAATTCAGAACTTCTTTCCATTGCGATCAAGTCCCTTGATGATTTACTGACTGCCCGCAATGTGCCGCCAGAGCCGTTAGACTCTTTGGCTTCCGTGGAAGGTTTTGCGAACCTATATAAAACTCTGGTGGAGGTTCGTAATGCCATCATGGCTATTACCACAGGCGATCAGCCCTTTCAAGGTAGTACTTATTACTTTTTTCTGTTAGCGAGTATTTTAGCAGTAGAAACATGAGGAGAATTCTTGCTCGCAATTCTTTTTACCGCTTGTTTCTTCGGCCCACGAGGGTGTTTTC
>Ga0268283_1001790_pt1 | contig 10035 bp, 9 predicted proteins | sample saktaG_13_FD_190140 | JGI IMG/M metagenome (GOLD analysis project Ga0268283, IMG submission 190140) | Saline water microbial communities from Sakinaw Lake, British Columbia, Canada - sak_2013_06_06_36m | ecosystem: Environmental > Aquatic > Non-marine Saline and Alkaline > Saline ... | reverse complement strand
TGTAAATAAAATTGTTCAAAAATGAAATCTATACACAAAGAGTTGGCTTCTGGTCGTTGGTTCGAGCTTTCTTTTCCGCAGCAGATGGCAAACATCGGCAGTGAAGTGGAAAGAACCATAATTTGGAGAGAAAAAAACAAAGAATACAGTAACAAAGCGTTCGAGAGATCGTTGGAACTCCTTGATTTGTCAGTGGTAGACAGAAAAAATAAAGAGGGAGGCAGGCTGAAAGAGCTTCTGAGAATGCGAGAAGCTCTGGTGGATTATTTTCTTTTCAAAAATATTTATGCTTCTTCTGACAGTTTGTGGCAAAAATATTTTTATCCTTTTTATTTTCTGGCTAGAAGTGAGAAAAACTAAAAACTTACTCTTTTTTTAAAATTCAAAAAAATGTACGACGAAAAATATGCAGAAATAGACCAGGAGAATCTTTATCAGGTCATGACAAACATGCCCGACCAACTGACGGATGGGCTGGGGTTGTCCCGAGAGCTTGTCTTAAGCGGAGATTTCGAATATTTGGTGTTGAGCGGCATGGGTGGATCAGCGCTTTCAGCAGAACTTCTCAAAATCTATTTAGACGAAACGATTAATAAAGAAAGAAAAGGCAATCCCATTAGAATCCTGATTAACAGAGGTTACACCTTGCCTCAAGAAGCTTTTAATTCCCAGTGTTTAAACATCCTCTCGTCTTATTCAGGAAACACCGAGGAGACTCTCAGCTCTTTTCAAGAGGTGCTGGAGAACAAGTTGCCGGCACTTGTGATTGCCAGTGGTGGGAAATTAATGGAAATGGCCAAAGAAAACAGCGTCCCTTTTATCCTTTTACCGAGCGGGATTCAGCCACGAATGGGCATGGGGTACAGCTTCTCAGCTTTAATCGGAGTTTTGATGAAGCTAGGCATCTTGCCTGATAAAACAGAGGAGCTGAAAGTGGCGAAAATTGAGATAATCAAAAATTTAGAGGTCTTTGAGGAAAAAGGTAAGGAAATGGTTGCTTGTGTTCATGGCCAGACACCGATCGTCTATGCCTCCGAAAGATTGAAATCCATCGCCATGATTTGGAAGATTATGTTTAACGAAAATTCCAAAACGCCAGCTTTTTGGAATTTTTTCCCTGAGCTAAACCACAACGAAATGGTTGGTTTTAACAATCCTCAAGCCAATTTTTCCTTAATCATCTTAAGGGATGAACTGGACCACCCACGTAATTTAAGACGGTTTCAAATGACCGAAAGTCTACTGAAAAACTACGGATTAAAAGTTGCCCTCGTTGACGCTCCGTCAGGAGAAGTGATTTTTAAGATTTTTGCTCTGCTTCAAATTGGTTGTTTTGCTTCTTATCATCTGGCACTGGCCTATGAAACTGATCCCACTCCCGTCAACATGGTGGAAAGATTCAAAGGGCTACTGGAATAATTTTTGAGAAAAGAATTTTTGGGTTATAAAGAAATAAAGAGCCTCGAAGGAAATTTTAAAATTAAAAATTTAACTAACAAGCTAAAATAAAAAAACAATGAAATTCTGGAAACACATCATCCAAACCCACTTTCTAGCGGCAATCCTGCTCATTATGGCCGGTCTTTTTGCCATTTTCAGCATGTGGGACGACTCTTCGGTCCGAGATGAAATGCCGCATATTGTTTCCGGTTATTCCTATTTGACAAAGCAGGACTATCGGGTCAATCCGGAACATCCACCGCTCATCAAGGAGTTGGCTGCTGTGCCGCTTCTTTTTCAAAATGTATTTTTCCCCGAGCAAGATCCAGCTTGGAGAGATCGAGTCAATGACCAATGGGATCTGGGAGACAAATTTTTATATAAATACGGCAATGATGCTGACCAGATGCTATTTTGGGGCCGAATTCCAATGGTTCTCATCTTCCTTTTGGGAGGCTGGGTGCTTTATCGATTCACGGAAAAAATTACCAAAAGAAGAGAGGCCGGACTTATTGCGCTGCTTCTTTATTCGTTTTCTCCAAATTTAATGGCTCATGGTCGTTTCATTACGACTGACATGGGAATAACGGTTTTTTCCATTTTTGCTCTTTATGCCTACTATCTCTATCTAGAAAGGCCGAACTGGAAAAATATGCTTTTTGCAGGAGTTATTTTTGGACTGGCACAACTGGCCAAATTTTCCGTTTTTCTGCTCATCCCCACTTTCATTGTAATCGCTTTCCTTTATGGACTGGGAATTTACAAAAAAGGTAAATCTAAAATAGCTTTCAAACAAATTGGACTCCAAATCGGGAAAGCAATTATTATAATGGCCATTGGTTACATCGTTGTTGGAATTTGGTACACGGTTAGCATCTGGAATATGCCAGTAGAAGTGCAACACAAACTGATCAATGAGTCTTTAACACCCAAAGATTTGGGAGGAATTAATGCTCCGTATTTCTTAAACGCCATGACTGATTTTCCGGTAACCCGCCCCTATGCTCAGTATCTTTTGGGCTTTTTAATGGTGACAGCTCATGCCACTGGAGGACACACCACTTACTTCTTTGGAGAAGTGGGGAAAAATTGGCCAGAGTATTTTGTGTTTGCTTACCTCTTGAAAGAGCCAGTGGCTGGTCAAATTCTGCTTTATTTTGCAGTCATCGTCTTCATTCTGGCTGTTCTGAAAGTTTCCAAAGCCAAAGTTAAGGGAGAAGAACATAAACTGAAAAATGCTTATTGGATTCAATCCAACGCCGTGCTTTTGGGTTACCTTTTCTTTGCAACCTTGGTTTTTGCCATGGCATCTCTCAATAAATTGCAGCTGGGAATCCGTTACATTTTACCCGTGTTTCCCTTTTTATACCTCTTCACCGCCTATATGCTCTCATTCTTTTGGGAACATTTTGAAGGTAAAAAACAGGTTTGGATGAAGTTCCTCAGCATCGGAACCCTGTCTTTGCTTTTCGTTTGGTACCTGGGTAGTAACATTATGATTTTCCCAAGCTATCTCGCCTATTTCAACGAATTGCGCGGCGGACCCAAGGAAGGCTACAAGTATTTAGTGGATTCCAACCTTGATTGGGGGCAAGATCTGATCAGATTGCGAAAATTTATGGACGAAAATAACGTTCCTTATGTTAAAGCTGATTATTTTGGTGGAGGAAACCTGGATTACTATCTGGGTGGTCGTTATCAACCATGGGGTTTTGACAGAAAGCCCACCACCGGTTGGTTTGCCATTTCCGCCAGCGCCATTCAATGGAACAGCTTAAACTCTCCTCAGCAAGGCAGCTATCACTGGCTCACCGATTACTACAAACCAGTCGCCCAAATCGGCTACTCAATCTTCGTTTATCACGTACCGGAGGAGTGATTAATGTTTGTTTAAAAAGAATATATTAGTTTTACTCTCCTTGATAAAGTTATTGTTTGTTATATTTTTAACAGAATTTTTAATTTTATAATTTTGTAATTTTGTAAATAAATCTCAATTTCTCAATTTTTAAACACTAAAAATGAACAAACGTTACTAAATCTGTTTAAAAATTTAAAAATTAAAGTATTATTTACAAAAATTCAAAAATTATAAAATTAAAAATTTTCTAAACCATGTTTCTACGCGATCATTATCCTTTTTTATGTTCTGTTTTACTGAACTGGTGTAAAGAAGAAGGGAAGCAACCCCTTTTGATTTTTCCTTTGGGGCAAGGGGAATGGGAGGTGATTAAGGAAGAATTCACGGCTTATCTACTTGGAATAGAAGATGGAGTTTTGCCAAAAGACAAGCTTAATTGTGCTGATGTGGTGGTACTTCAAAAGGAAAAAGACAAAAAAAACATTTCCATCGCGCGAACCAGGGAGTTTATTCGCGAGCTTAATCTTTCCAGTTCTGTCTTGCCTTTTAAACTGGGTTTCATTCCAATGGCCGAAACTTTGAACAGCTCCTCTCAAAACGCGCTGCTTAAAACCATGGAAGAGCCTCAAAAAAACAAATTTCTGTTTCTTTTCTCTTCTTCCCGGGCCCAAATTTTGCCGACGCTGCTTTCTCGCTCCATTGTTTTTTCTTTGAAAAAGAATTCCAAGGAATTGATCAAAAACTATCTAGTTGAATCTTTTCCGGAATTTTCTCCAGAAAAAAATGAAAAAATTGAGGCTTGGAGTAGGGGAAGAGTCCATATGGCTCACAAAATTGCCAAAGATTACGCTTCTTTTGAAAGATTTTTTGACATTTACACCAATCTAAAAAAATATAACTCGGAAAAAAAACTGGAAATAGCTGAAGAGATTATGAAAGAGAAGGGGGTTGATCTCACCAATCTTTTTGAGTTGTTCGCCTTTTTGGACGATCTAGAGTTAAAAAAAAGCTTAATTCGCAAAGATTATGCGGAGAGCGAAAAGCTGGTTGGAAGGATAAAACGTTCACTCGAATGTTTGGCTCAAATGAAAAAGACCAACAGCGCAACTCCTGGTCTAATTCTCGAAGCTTTTTTACTGAACAGTTAAAAAAGGAAACCCGTGCCGCAAGGCCAGAAAGGTTTTTCTTGTTTCTCTTTTAAAGTGACTCCCCCATCGCTTCTGACTTCAAAAACCTCTTTAAAAAATCCAGCTGGAAAAGCTTTGGAAGAATAAATCCAATTAACTTCATAGTTGCCATTCACCAAGGTTGCAGTTGTGATGGGCTGATCGGTTGGCATGGCCAGTTCCGCTCCAGAAGCATCTTTGCAACCCAACTTTGCATAATCCTCCTTGGTAAATATTGTTTCTCGACTGCGATCGTAGGAATTTTTACCCATCTTGGTTCGCAAAAAATCAATGTAAAGAAAAGCTTCTTTGGGGCTAGTAACTTTAAAAATTTTGTTAATGTTATCTTCCGTGATGACAGCGAAATTATTGCCACCCAGCTCCACCACTGGCTCATAAACCAAGTCTCCCCCGCCCATGAGCTTTGGAACCATGGTTATTTTCGCTTCCGGAATTTGAAGGGCCACCGGACTTTGAAGCTCTTCTTTTTGAAATCCAACGGCTGCTCTTTCCTTGGAGCTCATGAAAGTTTCTGGCAGCGAGTCCACAAAAGCATCCAGACTGGTGGCTTTTTGAGCACCACTAATTCCCCCCAGTTGCCCGTCGGAAGAGTAGATGAACATGATAATAATTGATAAAAGAATAATCAAAAAAAGGGCAACAAGACTCGTCAAAATTTTGTTTTTTAAAATGACATTTAGCATTTGTTTTTGAATTTTTAAATTTTATAATTTTCAAATTTTTAAACTACTGCTAATGGTCTTTGTATATATTTTTTAAAAATTCAAAAATTAAAATTTATTTACAAAATTACAAAATTATAAAATTTAAAAATTGCCTAATCTAGTTCTTACTCACAAAAAAGCTTGCCACGGCGCTCATGAAGAAAATCAGGGCCAGAATAATTGTTCCGTAAAAAAGACCTTTCTCCAAACCTCTTTTGGTGTAAAAAGATCCTCCCACTCCTTCCCCACCCAAAATGCCAGAAGCTCCTCCTTCTCGATTTTGAAAAAGAACAATAACAGTGAGTAACACTGAAGAAACCACCTGAATGATCGCAATAATTTTAACCATAGTAGTGTTTAATTTTTTATAATTATATTTTTAAACAAATTTATAATTTTGTCTCTTTAATAAACAATTGCTATTTTATTTATAGAGAGGAAAAGATGGAATTAAAAAACAAATTTATTATAAAAAATGATAAACAGGGTTAACAACTACTTTTTGGTTGGTTTGATGCTTCTTTTGGGAATCTCGATTTTTAAGATGTTCGCTCCTTTTTTTGTGACGATCATTATGGCATTTATTTTTTGGCAAATATTCAAGGAATACTTTTATTATCTGGAAAAGCAAGTAAAAAACTCCAAATTTGCCTCATTTCTAACTTGTTTCCTCATCACTCTTCTGGTGGTGGTCCCAGTTTTTGTTTTTGGTACCATTGCTTCCAAAGAGGCTTTTGACGTTTACAGTAAAGTCAGTAAAGACTCCTCGATGGTGATCAGCTTTGAAAATAAGGTAAAAACATTACTTTTAAAAGACGGGGGGTATTTTGGCATAGATGAAGCTCAAATTAATGACTATTTTTCCTCGGTCAATTTGAATGAAGCTGCCAAAAGCATTGCCGGAGTGGTGGCAGGTCTTTTGCAACAAGCGTACACAGAGCTCAGCTGGTTTATTTTTTTGGTTTTTGTGATGCTTTTCGCTCTTTACTATCTCTTTCTGGACGGAGACAAATTTCTCAAATATCTCTTTCATCTTTCTCCTCTGGCTCAAAAAGACGAGGACACCTTGCTTGAGAGATTTATGTCAATGAGTCGAGCCACTTTGTGGGGAAGCGCTATTATTGGCCTTATTCAGGGATTACTGGGAGGATTGACTTTTTTGCTTTTGGGGGTGGGATCGCCGGTTTTTTGGGGGCTTATGATGGCAGTTTTTTCTGTCTTGCCCCTCATTGGCCCAGCCGCTGTTTGGGTTCCGGTGTCAATTTGGCTCATCGCCACTGGCGAAATCACCAAGGGGCTCATTTTGATTTTTGTGGGAGCTTTGGTTATTGGCTCTGTTGACAATCTGCTTCGCTCGAAACTCGTCGGCAAAGACACTTCCATTCACCCTGTTTTAATTTTACTAGGAACCTTTGGTGGAATTGCTGAATTCGGAGCCTTGGGTTTCATCGTGGGGCCAGTCTTGGTTTCCATCTTTATGACCTTACTTGAAATATTCGACAAAAAGGTGATAAAACGTGATTAATTTTTTTAGTTTTTTATTATGACAAAAAACATAAACGAAACGAAAAGTATTCTGGAAAAACTTTTGACTGAGGAACGAATCAAAGAATTTATCGACAGAATCAATGAATTGAAAAGAGACAACAAGTTGGATCTTTCCACTGACGAAGATTTGAGCTTGGCCGTCATGAACCTTATTGGCATTGAAGAGCACCTCTTCTTTACGGCCGAAAAGACCCAAAACAATGGTTATTTTGAGATTCTCCAGGTGGTTCGAGAGATGAGAAAGCGACTGCTGAAAAAAATCGTCAAGGAATACGAAGGAGAGGTTTGGTGCACCAGTAAGCATCTTCTTTCCGCTAGTATGCGTCTGATGGAAGTGGGAACCAAAAACTTGAAAGACGGAAAAAACGACACCGCCGAGGAGATGTTTCGTTTTTCCTATGAGCTTTACCTTTTGTTCTGGGGGATAAATTTAAAGATTGTAAACCCAGAAGAGACCAAACTCATGAGGAAAGAAGTGCGCAAGGCTTTGGTTGGTTTTGGAATTTACAAAAAAGATCCCAGTCGAGAAAAAAGAAAAGGCTTAATGGGTAAATTGGGTGCCTTGGTCAAAAAAGCAGTGGATTGTTGTATTGAATAAAACAATTTTGAATAGGTCCTATAAGACTAATAAGACATATAATAAATAAAAAATGAAAACAAAAAAAGATAATCTCACCAAGGTGGTGGCAACGATTGGTCCTGCTTCAGAGAGAATGGAAACTTTGGAGTCGATGATAAAATCGGGGATGGACATTGCGAGGCTCAATTTTTCTCATGGATCCCATGAGTGGCATGAACAGGCCATCTTGAACTTGCGTCACGCGGCTTACAGAGCCGGAAAAAGCGTGGGAATTTTGGCTGATTTGCAAGGTCCTCGAGTCCGCATTTCCGATTTCAAACACAAAGGCCAAAAGCTTGCAGAAATGGATTTTCGTAAAAGTGAAAAAGTTTTTTTGGTGGAGGGGAGATTTTTGGAAGAAACCAAAAAACAAGTTCGTTTGGACTGCGACGTTCCCCTGATTAACCATTTAAAAAAGGGTGACTCTGTTTTCTTGGACAATGGGATGGTGGAACTGAAGGCTCAAAAATCTGTCGGGGAAAGCAGTTTTGAGATGTCAGTCAGTAACAGTGGCACCATTAAAGCTCGAAAAGGCGTTAATTTTCCAACACTCGCCAAATTCATCCCTTCCTTCACCCACAAAGACAAAAAAGACTTGGAGTTTGTGGTTAAACAAGGATTGGATTTTATTGCCCTTTCTTTTGTCAAAAACGCCAAAGACATTGTGGATCTTAAGAAAAGAATCACTAAAATTTTGGGTAGAAAAACAGGCCAACCCTGGATTGTGGCCAAGATTGAGACTTTGGAAGCCCTGCGTAATTTAAAAGAAATCTTAAAAGTGGTGGATGTGATTATGGTGGCTCGCGGAGATCTCGGAGTGGAAGCTCCACCGGAAAAAGTCCCAGTCTATCAAAAGTTACTCCTCAGGCATTGTCTCAGGAGGGGCGTTCCCGCCATTGTGGCCACCAACATGTTGGAAAGCATGATTGAGTCTCCCAGACCCACCCGAGCAGAGCTGACGGATGTGGCCAACGCAGTCATTGACCGAGCAGACGCTGTCATGCTCTCCGGCGAATCAGCGAGTGGTAAATATCCGATTCTTTCCGTTCAAATGATGGAAAAAATCATTAAAGTTACCGAAAAATCACCCTATGATGAGCTGAATCGGATTGGGGAATTGGACAAAAGACGAGTGGAAGTTACCAAAAATCTCTCTCAAATGGCTGCACAAGCGATTTATCGGCTGACTCTGGAATCAAAACCACAGGCGGTTGTTTTGGATGAAGTTCCCATCTCTTTTGTCAAACACCTTTCCAGCTTGCGACCAATTGCTCCAATCTATGCTTTTATGGGCAGTCACAGCCCTCTCTCTCGCAAACTTCTCGTTTGTTGGGGGGTCATTCCTTTCTTCACCCGAGTGAAATTTGAGGAAGAAACGACAAAGCTCAACCGTGTCATTCAGGTTAAAGCCGTTCGGGATCGCAAAAAAGGCTGGCAATTTAAAGTCAGAATTGAAAACCAAGAAATTAACATCGGTCTATAGTTTTTATCGTTAGCTTCGCCTCTTCCAAAGCCCCCAAAGTGGCTGATTTCTTGGCGTAAAAATAATCGTGAGATATAAGAGAGTATCAGTTAAGTACTTAAAATTTTGCAATTTTGTTGTTTAAAAATTACAAAATTCCATCCATGGGATGTGGCCAAGCGGTAAGGCATCTCGCTCTGAACGAGAAAACCGTAGGTTCGAATCCTACCATCCCAGCCCCGTCGTTCGCGAACGACGGGGCCAGCCCCCTCTTCGTAAGAAGAGTAGAGTTGGTCCTTCCGTTCGCAAATTTAGAATCTTTTACTTCTCCCCATCAATGATCCGCACTCGCATTAATTTACTTCGGCAAGATAATTTTTTAAAAAACAACCTTGTTTTTTTCTTGGGCTCCATGGGGGTGGCTTTTTTGAATTATCTTTACCATCCGATTTTGGGGCGCATGATGAAAGTGGAGGATTTTGGGGAGGTGCAATCGCTGCTTTCGCTTTCGGCGCAAGCGGGAATAATCCTGGGAATTTTTGGCACCATTTCAGTCAACATTGTCACCAACAGCGAAGGAGACAAGCAGAAGCTAACAATCCTGGCCCGCCTTTACCGGGTGGCTTTTTGGCTGAATGTGGCAATTTCACTTATTATGGTTGTTCTCAGTGTCCAGCTGAAACATTTTTTTAATTTTGACTCCTTTTTGCCTTTTGTGATTCTGGCAGTCAGCCTTCTCATCAGTAACCCCTTCACTTTTCTGCGGTCTTACCTGCAGGGAAAAAAAGAATTTAAAGCCGTTTCTTGGTCAGGCATCATCATCTCAGCGGGTCGGTTGTTTTTTGCCGTTTTGTTGATTTATCTTGGTTTTGCTGTTCTGGGGGCGTTTGCCGCCATCGTCATCTCCAATCTTTTGGCCCTCGGTTTTGTTTATCTCAAAACCAAAAAGCGTTTTCGATTGAAGAAAAGCGCGGAGAAAGAAGAGCCGGGAGCGGTTTGGCGAGAGCTTAAATATGGCATTTTAATCTTTTTTGCCACGGGCTTTGTGACTTTTCTCTACACCACGGATGTTTTGGTGGTGAAACACTATTTCTCTCCAGAAGAGGCGGGTTTTTACAGTGGCATCTCCACCATCGCTCGCATCATCTTTTTTGTCACCGGCTCAGTGGCGGGAGTGATGCTTCCCTCCATCAAACTCAAAAACAGTTTTCAGG
>Ga0268283_1001789_pt1 | contig 10036 bp, 6 predicted proteins | sample saktaG_13_FD_190140 | JGI IMG/M metagenome (GOLD analysis project Ga0268283, IMG submission 190140) | Saline water microbial communities from Sakinaw Lake, British Columbia, Canada - sak_2013_06_06_36m | ecosystem: Environmental > Aquatic > Non-marine Saline and Alkaline > Saline ... | reverse complement strand
GCCATTTTACCGCACGCTACATTTTGTTGCGGACTTATATTTTCATCGGGCAAATCTGCCACATTCCACGCCGAAACAATAATTCGCCGACTATTGGGCGTTTTTTTTAGCTGCTCAATAACCTGCTGAATCTGGTCAATGTGGCGACCATCCGGAGTGGGCCATGAACGCCATTGATATCCGTACACCGGCCCTAAATCACCTTTTTCATCCGCCCAATCATTCCAGATATTAACCTGATGCTCATGTAAAAAACCCAGGTTAGTCTCGCCTTTCAAAAACCATAATAATTCATAAATAATTGATTTTAAATGAATTTTCTTGGTAGTCACCAAGGGAAACCCCTCAGCCAAATCAAAGCGCATTTGATGTCCAAAAATAGACAACGTACCGCTACCGGTTCTATCCCCTTTTAAAGTGCCTTCGCTGCGAATTTTATCGAGTAATTCTAAATATTGCTTCATGTGTTTTTTCGTTTATCGGATTTTAAAAATAGATATAATGTTCTTTCGGCACGTCATTAGCACGGAAACTAAAAAGCTGCCGCACCAACCCAATTTTCGAGCCTATCTATCGCGAGTGATAAGTCTATAAATCTGGGTATTAACCATTTCCCAAAAAACACCGTAAATTATTCATAGCCTCTGCCACAATCTGCCCTTGCAGATTGATATTTTCAATAATCTCCAACACTGTGCGGGTATCACTCACCGCTTTAATATTAGGATTAACGGCTTTCAAATCATAAACCGCCGCATCAATATCAACTGCCTTGGTGTGCGCCTCGCGGATTGCTTTTTCTTGAACTTTGATCGCTTCCTCAATAACGGATATTTTCTCCTTGCCGGCCTTATCTTTTTTCAGCGCTTTCAAATTCTCTTTTAGCGGCAGTAATGCTTCGGTAAGATTTTTAACCGTTTCCAAAAAAGGCAACATGTCTGCCTGAGCCTTTGCACGGCGACCGGTAAAGTCTATCGTCCAAGAAAAATCACTGTCAGCTTCCGGGCTTCCTCGCTTGTCGAACAACCTTGCAAATGAAGGAAATGTTTTGCCCTGATTATTTTCTTGAGCTAACCAGTCAGCCGTCAATGTTGCCGGTAAATCCGCATTATCTAAAATACCGCCTTGCTGATCAAAACCGAAATGCGCCAGGGTCGTCGGTGATTTCTTGCCGACTTTCACTTGTGACAAATCGTAATACCAAATACGTTCGGTTTTTTTACCCTTGGTAAAAAACAACAAATTGGTTTTAACACCGGCTCCTGCTGTAGAAAAAACCCCACCCGGCAAACTAACGATACACCACAAATCACACTCATCGACCAGCTTGCGTTTAGTCTCAACAAACGCGGTTTCGTTGGTTCGAAATAAGAGCCCTTCATCCAACACAATTCCGCACCGACCACCCGGCTTACCGTCCAGAGGTTCTTTCAGCTCCGCCAAAATATGCTGTAAAAACAAAACCTGAGTCGAACTGGTTTCGAAACTGTAATTTTTCTGGGCATCAGAACCTTCCTTCCCGCCAAACGGAGGATTGGTCAAAATCACATCAAAGGTTGGCGGCGCTTCCTCAAACAAACCGCCATAGGTCGCACGATTGGTTAATGTATTGCCATGCCAGAGATTCGGTTGATCAATGCCGTGTAAAATCAAATTAGCTAACGCAATAGGAAATACCAGATTTTCTTTTTCACGACCAAAAAAAGTATCGTGTTTCAGTACATCCAATGTCGTAGCAGCGGGTGCATCGCCCAAGTTCCGATTGATATGTTCAAAAGCCACCGCCAAAAATCCGCCGGTACCGCAACAGGGATCGTAAATCGTTTCTCCGGCTTGCGGGTCAAGTACATGCACCATGCCCCGGATAACCTCACGAGGCGTAAAAAACTGGCCACCGTCCGAGTTTTTCTCGCCCATTTTTAGCAATAAATCTTCATAGACTTGCGACAGGGTAAAAAAGTGAGTGTCATCAATATGATCAATATGGATTTCATGCACCTTATCCAGAATATCACGCAGATTGGTTTCGCTATCAACCCGCACTTTTTCCACCGCCGTCATAATACGACCAATCACCCGCTGTTTACGGCTGGCATTGAGGTTGGGTAACTGAGTTTTAGGATCAACATCCAAGCTGTGTAAATGCGGTAGCAGTTCATCATTGATAAAGGCAAACAACTGACCGTCACCGGCGGCATATAATTCGTTTCGTTTCCAACCGACCGGTTTATCTGCCGAAATTTTATCTGCATCACCTTTATCAAAATACGGTGCAGCCCAATCCTGCCAGCGGTATGGCGCTGTTAAGGCTGGCATATAATAATTACCCAATGCTTCGGCTTCTTCTTTCGCCTTATTTTCTTGCGCATCCATAATACGCAAAAAAAGAATCCAGGTTAATTCCGGCACATACTGTAAAGCACTGGCGCAATTGGAGCGGCGCATTACATCGCAAATGGCTTTAACAAATGAGGATAATGATTGTGTAGAAGCGATAGCTTTAGGTGCTTTGGTTTTTTTTGCTGTTTTAATCGTATTATCTGGCTTAGTGTTCATAGATGTATTTTGTAGGAGCGGGCCATGCCCGCGAAAAACTTTTTGCCCGCTAAAATCCGGGATTTTGCATTTGCGCTTGAATTGATTTCGACCATTTTGGTAGCATCACCGAAATGGTCATCAACTACCTGATTACTGTCGCGGCTGACAATCAAACCCAAATAGCATTCCAAAACGGATAATCGCCTACCCGCTTAACCAATCCCGCCCTTAAAGGATTAGCAATAATGTATCGGGCAGTATCGAGTAGCTCCTCCTCTGCGCGTAAGGCATGATCATAGTATCCGGGGTCCCAGAGTGTCCCTCGCCGACCAAGAATTTTATTTGCCAATCTTGAGCTGGACGATTTCAGCCGGTTGACAACAATACTCAAGCTATCTTGTTTACCCAAACCAACAAGCCAGTGCGCATGATCCGGCATCAGCACCCACGCCAGCATTTTTGCATCACCAAGAATTACCGTATTTTCAAAACACCGTGCCGCAGCACAACCAGCGATAAAATCATCAAAAAAACGTTGTCGATTAAGCGTTGTAGTGGTTATTGAATAAATGTGGTTGGGTAGGGATACCCTTCCTTTACGTAAAGATTTATATCCAGGTCTATTTTTTTGTAGGTACGGGCTATACCCGCGAACAGAGTTATGATCGCCCATGATCGCGGGCATGGTCCGCTCCTACAACAAATTTATTTTGGCATACCATAACTATATCTTCTCAAAGGCTTGCGCAAGCAAGCGTTCAGGGATTTTATCAAGATCATTTAACTGTTTTTGTATGGCAGACTTCATTGATTTCAATGTTGCCAAGGCCTTAGATGCTCTGAGTTGTTCAGGGTAAGATGGCAGCAGGATTGAACCTTCCGCCAGTCGGTTAAACAACATGCGTTCACGGACTGCGCCGCGTGCCAATGAGTTGATGCAATGCTCGCCATAAGGCGACCTAAGCCAGTAATAAAACCAGCGTGAATCGACCAATCCGGGTTTGCCTCGCAAAGCCACATAATCGGGGCTGGTGATGCCTGGCTCATCGTCGTCATCCACAAAGGCAATAGAGCCTATCAAAATACGCATGGGATTATAAAAAACCGTACCGCAAGATACCGGTTTATAGCGTTGCGGATATTTTCCGGGCTGCTCTTTGGCAGGTGCCAAACCGCCACGGGTTGCACCCAATACCGGATAATCCGCCCAAGTTTCACCTATGCCTTTTTTGATTTCTTCCAATACCTCGCCCAACCGGGTTTCAGTGACGGATGTAGGAGCGGGCCGTGCCCGCGAAGGGTCATCACCTTGGCTCAAATCGCGGGCATGGCCCGCTCCTACGGATTGTTCCAAGCTTGCACGGATAATGGTATTCGCCAGATTGACGATTTCCTGTTGTTGGCATTCCGTAGGAGCGGGCCGTGCCCGCGCAGGGTCATCGCCGTGGCTCAAATCGCGGGCATGGCCCGCTCCTACAGATTGTTCTATGCTTGCACGGATAATGCTATTCGCCAGATTGACGATTTCTTTTTGTTGCAATTCCAAAGCCTTACGGGCGGTTTCCACTTCCACGAATTGTGCTTTAAATTTTTCTGCAATTTGGCGCTGCTGATCTAATGGTACCCAAGGAATAGACTGTACAAATACCTGTTTATCTGTAACCGCAGGATATAAAGCACCTTTAACAAGGTCAACCAGTGAATCAACAAACATCATTGATTGCACAAAAGAAAACAAATAATCTGGGTCTAATTCCGAACCACAACGAAGCACACAAAATCCTGTACTACAAATCTCACCATGTAATTCACTCGGTACAATGGCAACCGCATTCAGATTAGGTCGGGTGGTTGAAACAATGACATCATTTTTATGCACCAACTGACGAGCACGGACAGAAGCAGACCCACCATTCATTCTCTGAGGGGAAGTGATTTTTTTAGTTGTATTATCAACAGCAGAAATATCAATGTACCAAATTTTTTTATCAGGCTGAGCTTTTGGATTGATAAATACAATATTTCTTTCGCACAAATCATTTAACGGACGCAAAATAAAATTCATACCCCAAACAACCTCTGTTTCGCTTCCAATATCACCGCTCCTGGTTGCCCCCATTTTTTCAAAGCGGCTAAACCACCCGCCCGACTAATTTCCGGCACTTGCCAAAGCGAGTCCGATTCCAATGCCTCGGTGCCACCCAAGCTAAACTGATGGCCGAAGCCTTTTAAGACAATCTCGGTTTCAGTTGGCATACCTTCAAACCAGGGTAGATTTTGGTCAAGGTAACGCTGTCCGCGTTCTTGCCGTTTTAGGGCTTGGGCATGGTAACCGTGGTGGGCGAACATGTCGTAATAATCAAAATCCTGCATGTTTTCCAGTTCCCGTAATACTTCGGGCGAGTAGTTTTCGCCCAATAAATGATCAATAAACTCGCGGCGTTTTTTATTTTCTATCCATAACTGCCGAAAATCTTGCAAGTTACTTGCTTCACTGACCACCCGTTGCAGCATTTCACGGCAGTATTCGTCTATCGGTATTTTTACATCTCGCCCTTCTCGTCGAGTGAGAATAAAGCGACCTTCTGAATTGACGGTGACAATTTGATCCGCTATTTGAATCACCGGTGGTTCATCTTCTCCTTCTCCCTCGCCACCGTCACCGCCGCCCGTTGTTTTTTTCTTTTTACCCGAATTTTGCGCGGTAATGAAATCGGTACCAAATAAATCGGTTACACCCGTGTAATCGTATAGCCAGAATTTATATTTTTGCGTGACTTCATCAATACGGGTACCTCGCCCGAGCATTTGATAAAACAAGATACTGGATTCCAGATACCTAAAAAATACTACGGCATTAAGCAGTTCTATATCAACGCCGGTTGCCAGTAAATCAACGGTACAGGCAATAAAAGCCCGTTCACCGGAGCCTCGCATCGGTTCAATCATTTCGCGCCCTCCGTTGGCGGTACCCATGCATTTAAAGGCGTAATATTCTTTGGCGGCTTTCCCTTGTTGTTTGCACCATTCGCTGTAAAGATTATTCATCTGCATGGCAACACGATCGGCGTGAAGTTCTCGGGTACAAAAGATAATCACTTTCTGTTCAGGGCCGCCGTGCAGACAAAGCTGTTTAAACAAATCTTCGCACATAGCAGCGATGCGTTCCGGCATGACCAGTTGGCTATCAAATTGCCTGGAAGTGTATTGGTCTTTGATTTCTTCCTGCCTGATTTGTCGGCCGGTTTTAGCATCAACCGGCTTGGCTTTAAACACTTCATCGCTGGTAAAGGTTTTACCGTCAATGGACGCACGGCGTTTGACAATTTCACAAGCTGCAAGATAACCGTCTTCCTGCGCTTGTATCAGGGAATATTCATAAACCGGATTACCAAAGTATTTAAGGTTGTTTGCAGTAATAAGCGTATCTTCTTTACTTTGATTTTTGGATTCGCGCAGTTCACGAGGCGTAGCGGTCAAGCCGATTTGTATGGCATTGGGATTGCGTAATAACACTTCTGACCAACGCCCCCAGGCAGAATGATGGCATTCGTCGATAATAATGACGCTAAAGGCATCTATCGGATAATGTTTGCTAAGAAAGCTGATGGTGTCATTCTCTTCATCATCCAGTCCTAACGTTTGGTAAGTCGCAATATGTATCCGGGCATTTTTGGCGCTGTTTTCGCCTTTATTGTTGGTAACCAATCGGGCATTGTCGCCGAAGACTGCTTTAAGTTTATTGTAACCCTGTTCACGCAACTCATCCCGGTCACAAAGAAACAAAGCCGGTTTTGGCAAGCGTTGGGCTTGGTGCAAGCGCCACAGCAAGTTTGCCGCAATGACGGTTTTACCAGCGCCTGTTGCCAGCGCCAGTAAAAAACGACTATCTTTATGATTTTGTTCACAAATAAGTATTTTTTCGAAGCAGGCGCGAATGGCAGCATCTTGATAATAGCGGGCTTTGGGATAAGCCGGACTATCAGCCGTAAATAACAGGGCTGATTCGGGTTTGCCAAGATCAATACCGGTATCTTTAGCATAACGACGAGTTAAGTCATTATGGCTAGGGAAGTGGTCTTTGAGTGAATGTGGCCCGGTTTGCAAGCCGCTGGTTTTATCGTATTCACCGTATAAATGGCCATTGGTGGCAAATACATACTGAACGCTAAAGCGGCTGCATTCGGAATAACCTTTGGCTTGTTGCATGCCTTTTAGCGGGTCTTCTGATTGTTTTTTAGCTTCCAGCACGCCAACAGGTAACGGTTTTGACATATCGCCTGCTTGTACGCAAAGCAGATAATCGGTGCGACCGCCTCCGGCACGTCTGCGGCCTTTATGACCGATGGCTTCTACCGGTGCGGGTGTTTCCAGTTTAAGTTTGAAATGATCATCATAGCCCTTGTCTCGTAATACGAGATCAATCAGGTAGTAACGTGTTTCTGCTTCGTTATAACTCATGGCATTTCCCTATTGCTAATATTCCGTTTGACCGGATTATGATCGATCAAACAGAATATCAGTAAAACACAATTTACTTGCTCGAAATACTTTTTTTATAGGAAAAATAAATAAATCCCGCACCAATGATGATCATCGGTGTTGACAGTATTTGCCCCATGGTCACCCAGTTTAAAGCCAGAAAACCCAAGTGTGCATCCGGCATTCTAAAAAATTCAACAAAAAACCGGAAGCAGCCGTAGAACAACAAGGACATTCCGGTAATTGCGCCCACCGGTCTTGGTTTATTCGAATACAGCCAGAGAATAATAAACAATACGAACCCTTCTAAAAAGGCTTCATACAGTTGTGACGGATGACGCGCAAGCGGGCCACCATTAGGAAATATCATCGCCCAAGGTACATCGGTCGGCCTGCCCCAGAGTTCGGAATTGATAAAATTACCAATGCGCCCTGCCCCCAAGCCTATCGGTGCCAGCGGCGCGATAATATCAGTTAATTGCAGCAGGGTGCATTGCTGTTTTTTTGCAAAAAACCACATCGCAATAAAAACCCCCAACATGCCCCCATGAAAGGACATGCCGCCTTGCCATATTTTAAACAGGATAATCGGGTTACTTAGAAACTCAGTAAAATTATAAAATAAAATATAACCTATCCGTCCACCCAAAATTACACCCACCGCGCCATAAGTAACCAGATCTTCTATAGCCTCCGGTTTAATGGGTGACCAAGGCTGTTTCGCCCGTTTTTGCCCGATAAACCAGACAGCGGCAAAACCAATCACATACATCAGTCCGTACCAATGTATTTTTACGGGGCCTAAGGCCAGTGCAATGGGATCAATTTGAGGGTAATTTAGCATAATTAAACATCCAGATTAGTGACATCCAAGGCATTTTTAACAATAAAATCGCGTCGGGGTTCTACAACATCACCCATCAGCGTAGTGAAAATCTCATCCGCTGCGATCACGTCTTCAATTCTAACCTGCAACAACCGGCGGTTATTGGAATCCAGCGTGGTTTCCCACAATTGCTCCGGATTCATTTCACCCAAGCCTTTGTAACGCTGTATATGTTGGCCTTTTTTAATTTCTTTCATCATCCATTCAAAAGCTTGTTTAAAGCTGTTGACGGGCTGTTGTCTTTCGCCCATTTGCATGTAGGATGCTTCATTAAACATACCCGCCGTATCATTGGCATATTGGGAAATCTTTTGGTAATCCTTGCCGTTAAAGAAAGTCGAGGGTAATACAAATGTTTTGGTTATGCCGTGCAGTTTTTTGTTAACGACTGCCGAAAACTCGTTACCGGCCTTGTAGTCCAGTTCAATTGAGAACACTGCCTTGCTTTCACACTCTTTCAGCTGTTGTTCCATCTTGGCAAACCAGGCGGTGAGTTTTTGTTGATCTTGTTTGATGTCGTCATTAATGACGTCCATGTAACAAAATTGCTCAAGAAAAATATCATCGTAACGTCTGGATAAACGATTGATGACGCTCACTACACCGGTAAATTCCTTGGCGAGTTTTTCCAGACCCTGCCCCTGAATGGGTGGCGCTGTTTCATCGGTAAAAAGTTGGGCTTTATCAAGCGCAAGTTGAATCAGATATTCATTTAACTGGGCATCGTCTTTAACGTAATGCTCTTGCTTACCTTTTTTAACTTTGTATAACGGCGGTTGGGCAATATAGATATAACCTTTTTCTACTATCTCCGGTAATTGTCTATAAAAAAATGTCAGTAATAAAGTTCTGATATGTGAGCCATCGACATCCGCATCGGTCATGATAATAATACGGTGATAACGCAATTTGGCCAGATTATATTCGTCTTTGCCTATGCCACAGCCCAACGCCGTGATTAATGTGCCGACTTCTTCTGATGAAATCATTTTATCAAAGCGGGCTTTCTCGACATTTAAAATCTTACCCTTTAAAGGCAAAATAGCTTGGGTGCGGCGATCTCTACCCTGTTTTGCAGAGCCACCCGCAGAATCCCCTTCCACTAAAAACAATTCAGATAATGCCGGGTCTTTTTCCTGACAATCCGCAAGCTTTCCTGGTAAACCAGCAATATCCAACGTTGTTTTACGGCGAGTCATTTCTCGCGCTTTACGCGCTGCTTCTCTTGCACGAGCTGCATCAATAATCTTGCCAACGATGGCTTTAGCTATTTGCGGTTTTTCCAGTAGAAATTCCTGTAGCTTTTCATTCATCGTTGATTCAACCAGTGGCTTAACTTCTGAAGAAACCAACTTGTCTTTTGTTTGAGATGAAAACTTGGGATCAGGTACTTTAACCGATAACACGGCTGTTAAGCCTTCTCTGGCATCATCACCGGTCGTTTGTACTTTTTCTTTTTTAGCCAAACCGCTGGATTCAATGTATTGATTGATAGTCCGTGTTAATGCACCCCTAAAGCCGGCCAAATGACTGCCACCATCACGCTGTGGAATGTTGTTGGTATAGCAGAATACATTTTCCTGATATGAGTCGTTCCACTGCATGGCGACTTCTACCGTCACGCCTTCTTTTTCAGCTATAAAATAAAATACATCAGGAAATAGCGGGGTTTTGTTTTTATTAAGATGAACAACAAAAGCACTGATACCGCCTTCAAATTCAAAAACATCTTGTCTATCGGTACGTTCATCTTGCAGGCTAATGCGCACACCTGAATTTAAGAATGATAATTCTCTTAATCTTTTCGCTAATATATCGTAATGAAATTCAACGTCTGTAAACGTTTCTGTACTAGGTTTAAAATTGATTAAAGTACCAGAGCCTTCAGTCGGCCCGACTGCGGCCAAGGGCGCAACAGGGTTCCCCATACGATATTGTTGTTTATACAACTGACCATTTTTTCGTACTTCCAGATTTAACTCTTCAGACAAGGCATTAACGACAGATACCCCGACACCGTGTAAACCGCCGGACACCTTATAAGCATTATCATCAAACTTACCACCGGCATGAAGAACCGTCATAATAACTTCTGCCGCAGACCGTCCCTCTTCTTTATGAATATCAACG
>Ga0268283_1001788_pt1 | contig 10038 bp, 9 predicted proteins | sample saktaG_13_FD_190140 | JGI IMG/M metagenome (GOLD analysis project Ga0268283, IMG submission 190140) | Saline water microbial communities from Sakinaw Lake, British Columbia, Canada - sak_2013_06_06_36m | ecosystem: Environmental > Aquatic > Non-marine Saline and Alkaline > Saline ... | reverse complement strand
TCAACTATTTCACGATATTGAAACCACCGAGCGGAGTGGGCAATGTAGCCATGGTCGCCCTACTTGGGCACAACTAACCATTGCTGATCTGGATCGTTTTTTCTCCCGCGGTAGATGATTTTTACTGGTTACCGCATCTCTAAAAATCAAAAAAAGAGGTTTTTATGAGCCTACTAAAAATAACTGATCTCTATTCTTTAGAACACTATGCTTCAATTCGTTCTGATTTTCGAGCGCGGGTCATAGCTCATAAGAAAAATAGAACAATCGCGATTGGGCCGAGCGCCACTTTGCAATTCGAAGATCGACTGACCATGCAATACCAGGTACAGGAGATGCTACGAGCAGAAAGGCTATACCTTCCAGAAGAGATTCAGGGCGAATTAGATGCCTATAATCCCCTGATTTCAGAAGGTAATCAATGGAAAGCTACTTTTTTCATTGAGGTTACGGACGCCGAAAAGAGGAAGATTGCTTTAGAAGAATGGGCAGGCATTGAGCATTTCCTTTGGGTGCAGGTTGCTGGGTTTGATCGTGTATTTGCCGTTTCTGACGAAGATATGCCGCGGGGCGATTCAGAAAAGACCTCTGCGGTGCACTTTTCGAGTTTTACACTAGATCCAAAAATGCTTGAAAGTGTGCACGCGGGTGCCGAGATCTCCATTGGGATTGATCATCCAAAGTATCAACATTCCCTGTGTCCGGTTCCTACGAATATTCAAAAATCTTTGGCTAGAATGTTGTTCGATTAAACTCATGGTTTTTATGACATCAATTTAATCAACTAGTTAGATAAAAATATGTACAAGTTACATGAGAAAAAGAAGAAGCTTTGCTGCTAAAAACCTTGAATCTAGTTTGGATGTGACTGATAATACCGACTGCCTGTTTTGAGACTTGAGTTGACTGGATCACTTGACATCCATGTCTCGTTCCGTAGGAGAGGTACGTGGAGGAGAATAAACTAAAAAATCGTCTCGTAGGCGCCACGGTGTTGGTTGCCCTGGGAGTGATATTGTTGCATCCGTGGTTGGATATGCGTCCTGCCCCTGGCACAAGACTGGAAAATGCAAACATTCCGGAAAGACCCCACTGGCGTTTTTTCCAATCGGAGGAAAAGGAAAAAGAGGTGGTTTCTCCTCCAACTGCCGTTCCTACTACTCCTACCTTAGTGATGTCTCCTCCAACACATGCGATGCCTGCCGTTGAAGATCGAACGGCTGAACTACCACTCGCTACAGCGGAGGTGTCTGCTCCCGCTCGATCTCTCCCAAAGGGAGTACATTTGTTTGAAGTCCACGGGGGAGATTCTCTAGAAAAGACATTTTCTAAAGCGACGCTACGCCCCGACCAAACCAGTGTATTGCGTAAATTAGGCCCATCCGTCAAAAGCTTGCAATCGCTGCAAACTGGACGAAACCTGTGGCTTCGCGCAAATCCAAAAAATGAACTGGAAGAGTTGGTTTATTATAGTCCTGGCCCTAAGATTCACATGCATATCGTGCGACGATCTGGAGAGTTACGTCTTGCGGATTCTTCTTCTGCCATTCACGCCTTAGGGGATCTAGTAGTAAAGATCCCTAACGCTTCTCCAACAAGCGTAAAAATGGCAGTGCCTGCTGCACATTTAACACCGATTGAACCTGTGTCGATGACAGCAGCACAGCAAGAACAACCATCTCCGACTGTTCAAGCTTCTGTGCCTCCTGTTCCAAAGAATCCCAAAAAAATACAAACTGAGGTCAAAACTGTTCTTGAAAAGACATCTACTCAAACTCCAAAAGACCAGAAGAACCATCCGGAATCAAATCCTACAGGTGCTTGGATTGTGCAGGTTCGCAGCCTAGACCAGGAGTCCAGTGCTAAGGCATTGCGGGACAGTTTGAGAAAAAAAGGTTTTCCAGCATTTGTAGAGAGTCGGTATGATGGTCACAGTAAACGTTGGCGTGTGCGAGTGGGACCGAGTACCGATCGAACAGAGTTGAGCACACTTCGGGCTCGTTTGGAGCGCGCTGCACACACTTCCGGTCAGGTGTTGCCTTATCCGTAAGATTTGGGCAGGAATCAAAAAATGGTTAAGTATTTTGCAGAGCAATACCTTCATGACCTCGCTTGATTACGGAATTCTTGCAATCATCCTTCTTTCTACCATTGTAGGCCTCCAGCGTGGATTCGTTCGGGAGGTACTTTCTTTGTTTTCTTTAGGGGTTGCATTGGCAGTTGCCTTGCTTTTCAGTGAATACATAGCTCCTGTGTTCGAAACTTATATTACGGTTCCTTCCATGCGGCGTGTGGCTTCGTTTGCTACTCTGTTTTTTTTCATGCTCATAGTAATGGCACTCTTGAATCGTGTATTGGTTTCTCTCGTAGAGCAAAGCGGTGCTACCGGTGTCGATCACTTTTTAGGAATGTTATTTGGGATAGCAAGGGGTGTTTTTATAATTGCTATTACAGTCTTTTTAGCAGGATTTACACCTTTCCCAAAAGATCCTTGGTGGAAAGAAACAAGGTTAATCGGACAATTCGAAGAAATATCAAAACAAGGGTGTCAGTTCATGCCAGCCGAATTAAAAAAATACAGTTCCTTTTGTAGTTAACTGCTTATGTGTGGAATCATTGGAATCGTCTCCCATCAACCCGTAAATCAATCTTTATATGATGGGCTGATTACACTCCAACACCGTGGCCAAGATGCAGCGGGCATAGTCACTTGCTCAAAAGATCGCCTTTTCCTTCGTAAAAATAATGGATTAGCAAGGGACGTCTTCCATACTCGACACATGATGCGGTTACGTGGCTCAGTAGGGATTGGCCATGTTCGTTATCCTACTGCAGGTTGTTCAAGTGCTGCGGAAGCACAGCCTTTCTATGTAAATTCTCCTTACGGAATTGCACTCGCTCATAATGGGAACCTAGTTAACACGGATGAGCTAAAACGCGATTTGCTTCGAGAAGATTTGCGTCATTTGAACACAGATTCAGATTCTGAAGTTTTGCTCAATATTTTTGCACATGAACTTCAGTCTGTGAGTAAAAACAAACCTAATATTTCTGAACAAGATATTTTTGATGCGGTGCAAAATGTGTATCGTCGAGTGCGCGGTGCCTATGCCGTAGTTGTTTTGATCATTGGGCATGGTATTCTAGCATTTCGGGATCCAAATGGAATCCGTCCTCTAATTTTTGGCAGACGCGATACGGCCGAAAGAACTGAATGGATTATCGCATCAGAAAGTGTAGCCATTGATTCTTTGGGGTACAAAAGGGAACGTGATGTTTTTCCAGGAGAAGCCGTATTTATAACAGATTCTGGAAAATTTTTTTCGCGACAATGCGTAAATCCTACAGTTGTTTCTCCTTGCATATTTGAGTATGTATATTTTGCTCGTCCAGATTCTGTCTTAGATGGAATTTCAGTATACAAAGCACGCCTGCGCATGGGTATTACGCTTGCACAAAAGATCTTACGTATTCGACCGCATCATGACATCGACGTTGTCATTCCAATCCCGGATACTAGTCGGACTTCCGCTTTACAACTTGCTTATGAATTGCGTGTAGTTTATCGGGAAGGTTTCATTAAGAATCGTTATATTGGTCGGACTTTTATTATGCCCGGCCAAGGAGAACGTTCCCGCTCCGTTCGTCAAAAACTGAATCCCATTGACCTTGAATTTCGTGGAAAGAATGTTCTTTTAGTAGATGATTCAATTGTTCGGGGCACTACTTCCGCACAAATTGTTCAAATGGCACGGGATGCCGGTGCTAAAAAGGTATATCTTGCTTCTGCTGCACCACCGGTTCGTTATCCCAATGTGTATGGGATTGATATGCCTTGTTCAGAAGAATTAGTAGCTTACCAAAGAAATGAAGGGGAAATAGCAGAATTTATTGGCGCAGATTGGTTGATCTACCAGGATCTTGAAGATCTTATTTCTGCAGTAGGTCGGGGAAATCCTCAAATTTCGAGATTCGACACTTCCTGTTTTACAGGCGAATATGTGTCTGGTGATATAACCATAGAGTACCTATCTATGCTTGCCGGAATGAGGGCAGATCGTACTAAACAATCTCGAGAGATCTTGAACGATAAGTATGATTTGAATATAAGTGCGGAAGAAATGCTATGAAGGTATTGTGAATTCATTGGGTTTCGAGAAAAAATTATGATCAACCAAAACTTTTTATTTGAACTTGGATCAGAGGAACTTCCGCCACTTGCACTCAGCAAGTTATCTGAGGCTCTTGAAAAAAATATCTTGACTGGATTAGAAAAAGCAGGATTGTCTTTTGAGGGATCTAGTGCGTATGCTACGCCTAGGAGATTAGCAGTCCTTGTTAAAAATCTTTCCACCCATCAATCGGATCGTATTACAGAAAGGCGAGGGCCGGCGTTATCTTCTGGTCTTAATTCGGCGGGCGACTGGACACCTGCTGCAAAAGGATTTGCACGTTCTTGTGGGGTCGATGTAAATCAATTAGAAAAATTGGTCTCAGAGAAGGGGTCTTGGTTAGTGTTTCGGGCTCGAGAAGTGGGAAAATCTGCGCAAGAAATCATACCTGAGATTCTTGTTTCCGCACTCGCCAAACTCCCAATCCAAAAAAAAATGTGTTGGGGATCTAAAAAAGTAGAGTTTCTGAGACCAGTACATTGGGCAGTTGCATTATTTGGCAATCAAGTAATAGACACTGAAGTGTTAGGAAAAAGAACAAGCCGAGAAAGCTATGGTCATCGTTTTCATTTTCCAGGACAAATTTCTATTTCTACTCCAGAAAAGTACTCTACTTTATTAGAAAAGAGTGGGCGAATCATTGCGGATTTCAAAATTCGGCGCGAAAAAATTCGTGCTCAAGTTGAAGTATCTGCATGTAGCTTGGGGGGGCGAGCAGTCCTAGATGATGCACTTTTGGAAGAAGTGACAAGCCTAGTCGAATGGCCAGTACCCATCGTTGGAAATTTTGATCCGAAATTTTTGGAAATCCCTGCAGAAGTGCTGATTTCTACCATGCAAGGAAAACAAAAGTATTTTCCAGTGATCGGAAATTTTGGAAAATTGCTTCCTCATTTTATTACAATTAGTAATATCGAAAGTAAAGACCCTAAACGTGTCCAAGAAGGAAATGAGCGTGTAATTCGGCCTCGTTTGGCAGACGCTGCCTTTTTTTGGGAACAGGACCGACGGCGGTCTTTGGAGTCTAGGATCGCAGATCTTAAGGGAGTGATCTTTCAAGATAGGCTAGGAAGCATTTACGAGAAAGTTACTCGGGTCGCAAATTTAGCTTCCTTGATTGCAGAGATTTTGAAAAGTAACCCACAAACAGCAAGACGCGCTGTAGAATTGTCAAAATGTGACTTATTAACTCATTTGGTCGGAGAATTTCCTGAACTTCAAGGAATTATTGGGCGAGAATGTGCTAAACAAGATTTAGAATCAGAAGAGGTGGCGATTGCAATAGAAGAACAGTATCTCCCACGTTTTTCTGGAGATTCTCTACCAAAGACTGCCATTGGCCAATCATTGGCGGTAGCAGATCGCATAGATACCTTAGTAGGTGCGTTTGGAATTGGTGTGGTGCCCACTGGGGATAAAGATCCATTCGGTCTTCGGCGTGCTGCGTTGGGTGTGCTACGGATTCTTGTAGAAAATCGTCTGAATATAGATTTAATTGATTTTTTAAAAAAGGCTATTGAATATTTTCAAGGTAATGCCTTTTTCAATTCTCCAGAAAATGTGCTCCAATCGGTTTATTCGTTTATGATGGATCGATTTCGTGGCTATTTTTTAGAACAAGGATTTCAACTGGACGAGTTTGAGTCTGTGGTTGCGACTCGACCAAGTTCGCCATTAGATTTTCACTCTAGGATGGTTGCAGTCCAAAAATTTCGTGCTCTGCCTGAAGCGAGCAGCTTAATAGCAGCTAATAAACGAATCCAAAACATTCTCCGACAACCTTCTATTTTAATTCCCAATTCGGTAGAAGAGGATTTACTACAAGAACCTGCAGAGAAACTCTTGTTTACATATTTTACAAAATTAGAAGCCGATCCCGTGTTTCAAAATCAAGATTATCAGAAATCTTTGGTGCTGTTAGCAGGAATTAAGAAATCGGTAGACACATTCTTCGAAGAAACCATGGTCATGACTGATGATCTAGGGATTCGAAAAAATCGGCTAGCGTTGTTACAAAAAATTCGCAATTTATTTTTCGGAATTGCTGATATTTCGCTACTGACTACTCATTCCTAAATTTGTTCAGGTTTAAGATATTCTTTTGCGTAATGTTGCCAAACGCCACTCTGTACAAATACTTCATAAATATTTGGATCTAATTTTCCAGAAGTGGCCATTCGATCCATAATTGAAAGGGATTCTTTAATCGTTTTAGGTGTTTTATAGGGACGGTCTGAAGCAGTCAGTGCTTCAAAAACGTCCGCGATAGCCATAATTCTAGCTGGTACTGACATTTGTTCCCCTTTTAGCCCTTTAGGGTAGCCGGTGCCGTCCATGTGTTCGTGGTGCCCTCCAGCGTATTCTGGAATGTGGCGAAGGTGTTTCGGGAAAGGCAACTGTTCAAGCATCTTAACCGTGGTTACGATGTGCTGATTGATGATGCCACGCTCTTCTCGTGTAAGGGTACCGTAAGGAATTGTGAGATTCTTTATTTCGTCTTCCGTTAGGAAAGGTTTTTGTTTTGCATCTAAGTTAGTCCAAGATTTTTTGGCGAGATCACCTACGCGGATCTTTGCTTCTTGGGTCATGCCTTCACTTCCCAAGTTAGATTTTCTTAAGAAGGCACGAATTTCCGACCATTGTTCATTACTTTGAGACAATTTATTGTCTACTTCGGCAACTGCAGTTGCTCCTCCGTGGTATTCTAACGCAGCTCGCAATTCTGCAATTTCAAGATCCCGTCGGAGCAATTCTAATTTAGTTTCTACTAATTCAATACGATCGGCTAACGAATAAAGTTTAGTAGCCTTTTCCATGACCCATTCCGGAGTTGAAATTTTCCCACAGTCATGAAGCCATGCAGCCAAGGCCAACGTATTCCGAATCTCAGGGGTCAATACAAAAGAAGCAAGAGGCCCCTCTTTAGCTGCAGAAACTGCTTCGGCAATTTGTAACGTCAACGTAGGAACACGCCGACAATGACCTGCTGTGTGAGGTGACTTTGCGTCAATTCCGGTGGCAATTACTTCGGCGAAAGAAGTAAATAATGCTTCCATGTCTCGAATCAAATGCTGTTTAGTCAAAGAAACTGCTGCTTGTGAAGCCAAAGATTTGGCTAATTGCTCATCTTCCTCGTCAAAGGGAATAAAACCAGAAGTTTCTGGATCACGTTTATTGATTAACTGTAGTACCCCGATGACCTCATGCTCATGGTTAGACATAGGTACGGTTAGGAAAGACCCAGATCGATAATTATTTTTTAGATCGAATGCACGGGTACCGGAAAAATCAAAACCTTTTGCTAGGTAGACATCTTCAAGACGAATTGTTTGACCCGTTAGAGCCGAATAATTGCAAACTAGATTCAGATTAGGAGTACCATTTTCTTGGTACAAAGGAATCGGAGGTAAATCAATCGGATCACCACCTACACACCCCATGGCCAATCCAAGGGAATCCGTGCATAAAATGGTAAACTGCAGTTGATTTTTTTCTCGAAGATAGAGCGTACCTGCATCCGCTTGGGTAATCTCTTTGGCCCATAAGAGAATAGATTCAACAAGCCGTTCTGGATTAGACTCACTAGAGAGAGAAATGCCAATTTCGATCAGCCGACGTAGTCGCTGTTGAGAACTATGTTGGGTGTGCATGGTCTTCTAAAAAACTGCGTTTTAAGAACGACCTCTCCGACACCACTCACGGTCTAAGAAGGAAATGAATCGGACGAGAACTCTTTGATCTGCCGCTGAAAGATCGTCAAAACAAGCACCTAAGGACAACCCTGCATCTGAACGACGCGTAGAACGGACTTCGATTGCGCTTCGAATATCAGTTCCATCTGGCAAAACCAAACTACTGTCGGGAATGTATAGCCCTGTATGAAAGGGCTGACCAGATTGCCTGAAAATAGCCCCCAGTCCACTCTGTGAAAGATCGCGGACCTGACCACGCATGGCTTTAAAGCCAGGAACGGCAAAAGTTAGGACTGCTTGGTGTTGTGCTCCTAGAGGAGCTCGAAAGAAAGAACGTCTTTGGTAAATGCGAACAGATCGAGGTGCGGAAACTTGGTAGTGTAGAGATTCATCCTGTTTGATCACACCAATGACTTCCGCCTGGAATCGCACGATCACGCCATCTAATCGAGTCTCTACGCTGAAACTGCGTACTTGACGCAATCGCTGATGCCCTTCCTCAGAGCGCAAGCCGTCCAGTTCCCAAGTCCTACGCACCATATCCACGCTAACCACTGCGCTGGCGAAGGAATCTTCAGGAGTACGCGGATTCTCCTTGTCCAAGATTCGAACGTGCAAGAGAGCACGACCCGCACGAATCCGGTCAATGGTCCGAAGAACAGGCCCATCCCCTGTAATTTCCTCGTAATCACTACCCGCTAGGTCAGTTGAAGTAGGATCGGTAGATGCGACTGCCATAACTTCCATCTAAACGGTAGCCCAAGAACGCCCCGCAAAACGGGATTTTTCGGTTCCATAACCACTCCGACTAGGCCCATACGACTCGTTCGCGGGAGAATGCCCAGCTACGATTTCTAGGGCACGACGTGCATGGCGAAATCGACTCTCCACTAGAATACCATTGGTACGATTGGATTCAAAACAGGCAAGTGCAACTTGCGACAACTCGTTGCACGTGGCTGCAGCTTGTATAGCTCCTGCGTGAAGTAGAGCTTTTTCTAAAAGGGATAATGCAATAGGCAACCCAAAATTTCCTAAACAAAGGGACCTTGATTTCTCAACCTGTTCTAAATGCTCAGCAATTTCTTGTTTTCTATGAGCAAGGTCGAGAATAGCTTTTGGGTCGCTACTGGTTACCACGCGAGCCTCTCCCTCTAAGATACCCAACAAGGTCTTCGCAAGGGAAACCTGTGCTTCCAACTGACTGGTGAGTTGTGGCAAGAAATCCAGCCAACAGGCAGAAGTAGTAGACACTATGAAATACCTGTTAGGGAAGATTCAAAGCGAAGCAACTTGTCCGCTACTCGGGAGGCATCCACTTGGTACGAACCACTCGCAATTTTCTGCCGAATAGACTCTAGTCGCTTCTCATCAATAGGGGATTTTTCACCATTGCTCCCTTGACGTAGCCGCTCTGCAGTGGCTGTCAAAGTAACACGATCCGTCGATTCCACCCCTTGAGCTGTTGGCTGAATTTCGAACTGCGGTTGAGTCGTTGCCTTTCGGCTGATTGGCTGAGTTGTAACATTCGGGGGGCCGGAAACTTCAAGGGCCATGGCACAGCTCCATGTACGGTAAGTTTCCAAGAAATAGCGGCCAATGTCAAAAAATCTTTAGACCCCACGGGTGTCTGGTATCAATTCTCTATAGTCCATCGGCTGCTTCTCTTCGCACATCTTCATCAAATCCAGAAGATCGAGGAGCAGTTGACCATCTAATTCTTTCAAAGAAAATTTACGGAATACCTAGTCAATCTTTATAATCTAGTTTCACATCACACCTATTAAAGCGTACTCTCCTATGATGCGTGTTGTCCAGGAAGCTCTCACATTTGATGATGTACTACTAATCCCGGCCTATTCTTCAGTTTTGCCGCGCGAGGTAGACCTTGCCACTCGATTGACCCGAGGAATTCGCTTGAGTCTTCCTTTGGTATCAGCGGCCATGGACACAGTCACTGAAGCGCGTTTAGCGATTGCGATTGCCCAAGAGGGGGGTATTGGGATCCTTCATAAAAATATGACGGCAGATCAACATGCCGCACAGGTCCGCAAAGTAAAACAATTTGAAAGTGGGGTTATTGACAATCCGATTACAGTTTCTCCTCAAACCACCATTCGAGAGGTACTGCGCTTAACTGGGACACATGGTTTTTCTGGAGTGCCTGTAGTGCA
>Ga0268283_1001787_pt1 | contig 10051 bp, 13 predicted proteins | sample saktaG_13_FD_190140 | JGI IMG/M metagenome (GOLD analysis project Ga0268283, IMG submission 190140) | Saline water microbial communities from Sakinaw Lake, British Columbia, Canada - sak_2013_06_06_36m | ecosystem: Environmental > Aquatic > Non-marine Saline and Alkaline > Saline ... | reverse complement strand
TACCTGTTCTTCCTCTTCTTTGTATTGATCTTATTTCTGAAGCAACTGCATCATAGAAAACCACTAAATCTACTGCAGGAATATCAAGACCTTCTTCTCCAACAGAAGTGCACACCAATATATTTGAGTTCCCATCTCTAAACTCAGAAATAATTTCACCTTGTTCTTTCTGGGAGAGACCAGCATCGTTTTCTTTGTTTGCTTGTCCAACAAACCTTACTGCTTTTATATTTTTATTTTGGTTTAAGATCGAAACTAGATGAGTTGCATTATCTCTAAAGTTAGCAAAAACTAAAACTTTTGATTTTGGGTTTTGTTGTATAAAAGAATTAACAACTTCAAGGAGCTTTTGTGATTTTGAATATAATTGTTTTTCAAGTATTGTAGAATTTAATATATTTTTAATTTCAATAAATTGCTTTGAACCTATTACTTGTGCTATTGTTCTTGATCTTTTCTTTTGAGTTCCTTCTTCTTCAAGTTTATTGATGTATGTTTTAAATGGGAGTATACCTTGTGTTTCAATTAATTCTTTTGCATGATACATCTTTAATACACAAGCAGTAAATGATAATGCAAGAAAATATTGAGTGGATTTTGATTTAGCTATTCTTGCTAAGATTTGAGATTGAACCATTAATATTTGTTTTTTAGTATAATTTTTTGAAATTGGGATATTTATTTTACGAAGAACACTAATCTTTTGCTCAATGAATTCATCAATAATAGAAGATAATTTTTTTGAGAAAGGATCAAGTTCAGTTAAGATTATTTCTGTTTCAATATCATTAACATAATCTTCAACATCAATATCATTTTCTGTTCTTATTTCAACATGTGATATTTTTAGATTATCTGCAACTTCTTTTATTTTTTTCTTGTTTCCACCAGGGGAAGCAGTTAAACCTAATCTTTTTATATCAATAAAAAAGTTTGATATTTCAACATAAGCATAATCTCCAATAGCTCTATGTGCTTCATCAAAGATTACTAAATTAAAATCATCTTTTTTTAATAATCCATTTTTAATATCATTACCAATTGTTTGAGGGGTTGCACAAATAATTATTCCTTTCTGAGAATAAATATCTTGTCTCTTAGAAGGAGTTGTTTCACCAGTTAAAAGAATAATGTTATCTTGATCTATTGTTAATAATTTATCTAAACTCTTTTTATGTTGAGCAATTAAAGGTTTTGTAGGAGCTAGAAGAATAATTGATTTACTTGGGTTATAAGTATAAGCAATTAAAAGAACTGCAACAATTGTTTTACCAAGACCAGTTGGAGCAACAACAAGTGTACTTTGAGTAATAGCTTCTGCTGTTAATAACTCTTGATATAATCTCTTTTCAACAGCATTCTTAACAACATAAGGATGAGTTACAAAATTTGATTCTTCTTGCATAAATATCATTACTCTATATCTCTTGTATATGCATCATCATGATGAGCAATTCTTTTTAATAATAATGATTTTTTAGATTCATTTATTTCAAAAATTAAAACAAAACATCTTGAAAGGTGAACTCTTCTGTTTCCAGAAAAGGAATGTTGCATTGGTTTTGAATTTAATGGATTTTCTTGGAGAAATTCAATTTTCTTTTCAAAAGAAGAAAGTAAACCTTTATCTTTTTTTATAATTTTAGTATATTGTTTACTAAATTCCTCAGTTACCTCAAGTTCATATTTCAAGTAAATCACATTCAATTTCTAAGGTCTTTAATGCTTTTTAGTTTTATTCTTTTTTCAGTATCTGCTTTTTTAAGTTCTTTAGCAAATGAATCTTTCAATGGTAGTTCATCAACAGGATGCCAATCTATTTCTTCTAAAAAACTATATTCTTCTTCTGTTAGTTCTTGTTTTTTAGCATACTTGTTAAAGATTTCTGCTTTTTTAATTTCTATAGCTTTTTGTTTTATTGCATCTCTTGCAACTTCTGTCCATTTTATGTATTTATTTGCTTGAACTACTTGGCTTAGATCTTTATCTAAAGATAGAGTCATATTCATAATATCACCTATATATGTTTTTCACATATATATGTTAACCACATATATTTATAAATACTAGTTTAATATCAAATAATACTTAAAACAAGGTATATATCTTTCGGGAGGGGGCTCTTGGCCACGCAAAATATTATAAAAAATAGAAAAAAAGGAGATAGAGATTCTCTCTATTCCTGTTTGTTTTGGTTTCTTTGGGATGAAACACTTTCTCATTAAAAGAAAGGGTTCTAACCGAAAAGAGCACCAAGTCCTTCAGCAGCAGCTTCTTCTGTTACTTCTGGAACTTCTTCCTTCTTCTTCTCTGCCTTATGTTCAGCTGGTGCAGCTGATGCAACTGGCATTGAAGCCTTAGCTATTGCTTCATCAATATTAATTTCTTTTAATGTTGCAATAAGTCCCTTTAATTTTGCTTCGTCAGCAGTTATTCCGCATGAAGCTAAAACTTTCTTCATGTGTTCTTCGTTTATTTCCTTCTTTGCGTTATGAAGTAATAATGCAGCATATATATAATCCATATTTTCACCTTTCATTTATAATTTTAATTTATTGTCCCTCTGTGGGGTTTTTTGAAGCAATAGCACTTTCAAGTGCTTTTGCTTTAAGTTCTGCCATCATAATCATTGGCTCAATAGTTAAGCTTGTTGCGTAACCCATTTCAACACCAATTCCAATTGCAGATCTTACTCCTATCATTATGTTAGATAATACTTCGTCAGCATCAACTGATAGAACATCTTTCTTGTATATTAAACCAGCTTCTTTAATGCACATAACATCAAGCATTAATTCAATAGGCTTAATTCCAAGTTTTGATAATGTACTAACAACATCTGAACTAACTATTGCACCTTTCTTTGTAACAATAGCATCTTCAATAATATGTATTGTTGGTCCTTTAACTTGTGCTTTTAATCCAACCTTCTTAAGATCAGATAAAGCTGGGCCTGGAGGTAATCCTGTATCACATTCAGGAATTATAATATCTATTGGGGATACCATTCCAACCTTAGCCTTTGATTTTGATTTATTCTTCTTAATTGAAGCATAAACTTCAAAAGCATTCTTATTTGATAAAATTAAGATTGGTTGAGCTGGTAATTCTTTTATTAAATCATTATATCCTTGTGCTTCTAAAACTTTCTTAAGAACATTCTTGTTTGTTACCTTTAAAGTAACATCAGTTAAGTTCTTTCTTAATTTATGAAGTAATGCAGCAGGGTAATTTGAAACAGAACCAATACCAATAACTTTGTATTCTTTGATTAACTTATCAATTACTGCAAATTGATCTAGTCTCCAATTTTTTATGTGTCTAGTCATTCTGCATCACCTACTTTTTCTGGTTTACTCATAGTTGTCTTAACATATAATGCTCTTACATTATGTTTTCCAGCAGGTAGTTTTTCAATTATAGAGTTATATATTGCTAAAACATTATCAGCAATATCTGCTTTATTCATACTCTTTCTACCAATCTTTAGTTGAAGAGCAACTGATGATTTATTTTTAGTGTTAGATACTTTTACTTTTGAAGGGGCAGCATCAATTAAAACTTTTATTGCTTGTGGGTTTGGTGGAGCAATAGTTGGCATCTTTCCTCTAGGACTTAAAACCTGTCCTAAATATTTACCAATTGTTAACATTACTGGTCCTTCTGCTAAGAAAACATCATACTCGGCTGACATTTTTTTTGCATCTTTCTTTTGTATCTTTGGGATTTCTTCATCCAATATGATTTTATCAACTACACCTTTTAGACCTTCAGCTAAATGTTTATCTTTAACAAAAACAAGAGATCTTACTTTTGATAAGTAAGGATGTGGTAAGGCTACGAAATAGTCTACTCTATGTTCTTTATTTTTGATATTCAAATTTTTGAAAGTTATAATTAGTTCAATTGATTCATCAAACTTTCTTTCTTTTGCACTTGAATAGATAGTATTCAATGCATTTTCAATTTGCTTTTTATCCAAAACAGTCACACCTCCTGCACTAAGGCAGTTATTACGGTTTGTATAAATTTATATTTAAAATATAAATAATATAGGTTAAGAAATGTTTATAAATGTTAAGATTATGTGTAACTAATAATCTATTTCTATTTATATATTCCTTTTCTAAAGTTATATGCTCTAAGACGTCTTTCTATTTCCATGTATCTAATTCTTAGTTCTTTTGTAGCTTCTAATAAATCTTTTGTTTCTTTTTTTATTCTTAATCTATCTTCTTGCTTTGCTTTTAAATTTGCATCTTTAAGATTATCTCTTTCTTTTAATTTTTCTTTTAATACAGATAATTTTCTTTCTTTATCCTTAAGTAGCTTCTTTATTTCTGTATTAATTTGTGCAAGTTTAATTGCACTCCTATATTTTTGATCCTTAAATGCTTGAGTTGCTTTCTCATGTCTTTCTTCAACAGGTGTTGAAATTTTAGCTAACTCTTCTTTTTCTCTAAGACTTAATTTCTTTTTTGTTCTATATGAAAAAACATTACCTTTCTTTGTTCTTAAAATAAGCATTGGAGGTTTAATTGGTTTAATCATAATTCATACACTTCATTAATTTTATTGGTGCTCTAATCTCTTGATTCCTTCTTCTATTAATTTTCGTCTAGAATTGGATGTTACTTTACTTAATTCTTTTCGTAAAGCGAGAAGATCTGAAGAGGTAGTTGATTTAATTAATTTTTCTTTTTTATAAATACCTTTTCTAAAATTATAATCCTCAAGTCTTCTTAATAATTCAAGATATTTTATATAAATGTTATCGATTGCCTTAAATTGATCATTTGATAGTTTTAATTTTTCATCCTGTAAATTTGATTTCTCTTTTGAAATTTGCTTTAATCTACGTTTAAGTTCTTCTAATTGTGATTCAAAAGTATTTTTTATATTTTCAATAGTTGGACGAGATTTTAAACTTGAATTTAAACTTTCGATTTGCGCTAACTTACGTCCCAAACGTTCAACCTGGGAAGTGTAGGTTTCACATAATTGCTTAATCTCTTTAATTCTATTTTCATTTGCTTGGAGTAATCTATTATATTCTACAGTTACTTTATTTCTTTCTAGTTCTCTTTTTTGTTTCCATTTTGTTTTTGTTTTTTTGGAAACAGCATTACCCCCACCAATTCTAGTAATAAAAAGTGGTTTACTTATTTTAGGTCTAGTTCCAATTGGCATAATTATCATCTTTGTTTATTTTTTTTATAAATTCCTTTTCTAAAATCATAAGTTTTAAGTCTTCTTAATAATTCCACATATCTAATTTGAACACTTGTAAGTTCTTTAACTCTATCAGAGAGTATATTGGATTTATCTTTTGATAGATTTGATTTCATTTGTTTTGCTTTTTCTAAATCTGCTTTTATTTGAGGGATTTGAGATTCTGCAGCTTGTTTCATACTTACAATAGCAGGAGCAGATTTGGTATTATCACTTTGAGCATCTATTAGTTTCAATCTACGTTCTAAACTTTCAATACTTTTGTTGTATATCCAACTTAATTTATTAATACGAGTAAATTCAGGTTCTTGAGAATCTAATCTTTTTCTAATATTAGCTTCAGTATTCTGGATTTCATTATTCTTTCTTTTTTCTAATTTAGTTAATGTTTCTCTAGAAAGAGTATTAGTTCCAAAATTTCTTTGAATATGAGAAGGAGTTTTTACTGGTTTTCTTGGGGTTGGCATATTCTACATCTCCGTTATATAAAAATAAAAAGAAATAAAAGTAAATGAAAAAATCATTTACTTAAGATATTTAATTGTATTAACAAAGATTGCTTCTGATAATCCTGGATTGTAATTAAAATATATTACTTTTCCAAGTAAAAGAGGTTGTTCTACAATTGCAGGATAAGTTATTCCACTTCTTGCATCTTGTATATAAGCAATTTCTGTTCCTGTTGGATTAACTGCATATGTTTCTGTTTGTATTAATCCTGCTGCTTTAAGAGCTGGAACTCTTTCAATTCCATACATGATCTTATAACCTGATTGCTTTGAATCAGATCTTGATGCATAGATTACACCATTAACTCTTAATGTATTCTTACAGCTTGGCACACTATATAATGTTGGATCACAAGATACTGGAATAATATCTCCAAATGTTGCTTTCCATCCAATTACAGAAGTGTCTCCTGGTCTTTCAATACCTGAGTTTAATACAAGTATGAATTTTCCACCAGATTGAACATATGATTTGATTGCTTCTCCAACTGTTCTTGTAATTGTTTTATCTGATGATAAACTTTGATCTAAGATAATTATATCATATTGCTTGATTCTTTCTTTTGGATTTTGCTGTATTGAATCAACTGTAACAAATCTTAAACTTTTAATTAAATCTTTGTTTTCAGCATCATTTAATACTCTTACAAATTCAGGACTAGGAGAACCAATAACTAGAACTGATGCTCCAGTTCCTTCAAATAAAGGTATTCCACCTGAAAGAACATTAGTTTTGAAAACAATTAATAAAATAACACCAATAATAACGATTATTGGGATTATTGTTTCCATTTTAATTTTTAAATTGCTTGAAGACTTCTTTTTATCTTGAAATTCTTCTGCGTCGAAAGCTTCTTCTTCTGCCATTTATTTCACCAATTTAATTTTAATTAATATTAAGTAACTACACTTATTATAAATAAATATATTTATAAATAAATGTATATTTAAAGGTATCGTTATCTCTTAAAGTTAATAAGTTATAACTAAACTAGATTTTACTAAGTAAAACAAATGTTTATAAACTATTTGTGGTTATTTAATATTAAATTACATTAAAAACTAAAAATTTTAAAAATAAAGGGTGGTTTAAAATGGGTTATTCACAAGTTAGTAAAAAGAGTGGAAAAACATACTATTTACATAGTAAGGGACATTTATTCTTTTTTTCAGGAGATCCTAAAGGCGGAATAGAATTACCAGTAGGATACAAGACAATTGAGAATGAAAGAACTGGGCTTCCAATGATGAAGAAGAAATAAATCTTTAATTTTAAAGATTTATCTTTTTTTATATTTTCATTTCATCTATTTCTAATAAACGATTATATTTACTTGTTCTCTCTCCTCTAGCTGGAGAACCAAATTTAGTAAAATCAGAGGATAAACCAACTGCAAGATCAGAAATATAAGTGTCTTCTGTTTCTCCTGAACGATGAGATACAACAACTTTCCAAGCAGCTTTCTTTGCAATATTAAATGCATCTATACTTTCAGTTAATGTTCCTATCTGGTTTGGTTTTAATAATAAGGAATTACAATAATTATTTTTAATTGCTTCTCTAATTAATTTTGGATTTGTTACTAGTAAATCATCCCCAATTAAATTAATTTTTTTATTAGCAAGGAAATAAAAATCAGTCCAAGATTTTAAATCGTTTTCAGAAAATGGATCTTCAATTGAACTAATCTTATATTCTTTAATTAATTTATAATAATAATCAATTAATGCTTCAGAATCATAGGTTTTGTTGTTAATAGTATATAGTTTTGTTTTAGAGTTATAAAAATTAGTTGCTGCACAATCAAGCCCAATACTAACATCTTTAGTACGCCCTACTTTTGCAATTGCATCTTGAATTATTGCAATTGCAACTTTAGGATCACTAATGTTAGGTGCAAACCCACCTTCGAGCCCTACATTAATTGAAGATGAACCATATTTTTCTAGAAGTATTTCTTTAAGTTTATGATAAATCTCAACTGATGCTTGCATGTTCTCACTAATATTTTTTTTATGAGGAATTATTTGAAATTCTTGAAAAGGAAGTGAATTGCCTGCATGAGCACCACCATTTATTATGTTTAGCATTGGAGTTGGAATTGTAGATTTGTTTGTTTTATTTAATCTTCCAATATATTTGTATAATGGCATATCAAGTTCTTGAGAAGCAAGTCTTGAAACTGCAAGAGAAACTCCTAAAATTGAATTAGCTCCTAAATTTGATTTATTACTTGTACCATCAAGTTCAATCATTTTATTATCTATATTCTTTTGATCAAAAATAAATTCACCTTTCAAGGCCTTGTCTATTTTTGTATTAACATTATTAATTGCGCACTTAACATCAAGTCCATAATAATTTTTATCTTTATCTCTAAGTTCAAGAGCTTCACGACTACCTGTGCTTGTTCCAGCAGGAACACAAGCTGAAGCAAAAGCATCCTCTGTGAAAACAAAGGTCTTAATTGTAGGTAATCCACGAGAATCAAAAACTCTCATTGCCTTAATTTTTTTAATTAATCCAAACTTAGAATCTTTTTTAATAATTTTAGACATAAATTATCTTCCCATTTATTCTTTTTTTTCTTGTTCAATTATTATTCCTTTTTCTTGATCTTCTTTTTCTTTCTTTAATCTTTCTTGTTCTGCTTTCTTTTTAATTATTGCTTGAATATCCATTTTACCAAAATCAATTGCTCCAATTAAGTTTCTTTGTAACGCTTTTGTAGTATATGAATTAAGATAAGAATAATTAAATTCTTTTGGTTCTGTTAAATAATTTTTGAATAGTTCATACTCTGGAGTAATTATATGAAGATGTTTGATTTCATCAATAAATGGTTTATGATTGTTTGATAATGTATCTTTAATTAACGCAACATTTGTTTTTGTATAACGTCTTACATAGAATGCATCTGTCCAAACATCGTGCCCAATAAATAAACTTTCTGGAGAGTCTAGTTCTTTTGCTTTTAAGAAATGAACTTTATGATAATCATCTTCAGCATTTGGATTTTCTTGGAATTTTTTATTCTTTAATGCTCTATCCTCTTCTGATAAAGTATTGAGGTAGGATTCATCAACATAAGAGATGTTATCCTCTTGAAAATAATTAAGTAAATTATTCTCTTTAATTATTGGTTCTCCAATTTCCTTACGCAGCCCAGTAACTAAATACATATTAATATTATTTTCTTTACAAAACTTTGATAGTTCTTCTAAATAAGATAATTCTAATTCTTTATATAAATGCCCTTTAGCTAAAACATCATATAATCCAAAAATAATGTGTTTCATGTTAATTTCCTTCCCTCTTCTATCTATAATAAGTATATAAGAAACAAATGGTTTTAAATATAATTGAAATATATATATATTGCTAATAATAAAAATATTAAGGATAAAAGGGTGTTAATTTATGGGTAAACAACTTGCAAGTGGAATTTTAATAGGAATTGGTATTGGGTTATATATTCCTGATCTACCAGGAATATTAGCAAAAGTTAATTTATATCTTGGATTAATTGTAATAGTTGTAGGTATAATATTATTGATTAATTCAAAGGATTAATTAATTAGAAAAATTAAGAACAAAGAAAAATTATATTTTTCTTTCTCTTAATGATTTGTCAATTTCTTTAAAGATATCATTGATCTCATCCACTGAGTGAATTTCTTTTTCTTGTTGATTACCATGGAATAGAACTCTAATTGCTGCAACAATTCCACCTTTCTTTTTCTTTGCAACAGATCTTCTTTCTTCAATCTTATAGAAATCAATAATTGGCTCAAGTTGGTTAGATCTTTCTTTTGAAGATTCCACAACTTCTTTAATATCAATAATCTCTCCTTTTGGTTTAGGGGAAGTGGTTGTTACGATTGGTGGTTTAGTTACAGAAACATCTTTTACTTGACTTAATTTCTTCTTTGCATTTTCAATTGCTAATGCTTTCTTATCATCCATTTTTTCTGCAATTAATCTTCTTTTATTTCTTTCAACTAGTTCTTTATCAATATCAACAGTATTTGATTTAGATGCAAATAAAGTATTAATGAACTCAGCAACTCTATTTGTTTTAAGTTCAACTTGAGAGCCAAACACAACACCAGTATCTTTAATCTTATCAATAACTGCAATTGCAATATCTCTTGAAAAATCTTCATCTTTTATTGCAAGTCTGATTTCATCTTCAGTATAGTATTTTGCTTTTGGTAATAATAAAGTATATAATGCTTCTATTTTTTTTTGTCTTTCTCTCTCAGTAACATTAATTTGCTTTTGTATTTTTGCATCTCCAACAATTTCT
>Ga0268283_1001786_pt1 | contig 10056 bp, 10 predicted proteins | sample saktaG_13_FD_190140 | JGI IMG/M metagenome (GOLD analysis project Ga0268283, IMG submission 190140) | Saline water microbial communities from Sakinaw Lake, British Columbia, Canada - sak_2013_06_06_36m | ecosystem: Environmental > Aquatic > Non-marine Saline and Alkaline > Saline ... | reverse complement strand
TTGACTAATCCAAAAGTTGCATTTGTGACTTGAATTCAGCAGGTGATAAAGTAGTAACAAGAATTATTGGTCAAAATAAATGATCTTTAGTTGAATATAATTAAAAAAATCAGGTATGAAGACAGATATAATAAAAGAAAAATGTGAAATTCTCGAAAAAACGATCATAGAACTGTCAAAACTATATGCTTTGCAAGAGACTACACTTAGACAGAAAGCTCTTTTGGAAACAATGGTTGGAGCTTCAATTTGGTATCTTTCTTGTCCTGAAGAGCTTTATACAGGCATGATCTCAGAAAAAGCAGAAAAAGCAATCAGAGAAGGAATGCCGATAGGTAAGCTGACCAAGGAGCATTTGTTTCCAAGAAAACAGGCAGGAAAAATTTTGTTAACAGAAAAATATAAAGAGTTCTCAAATAAGAAATTGAGACTATTTGATCTGTTTATTAGTGACCTTGGCAAATTTAACCGAGTACTTAAGAACGAAAACAGTGACTTAATTGAATTTCAAAAGGATGATACATTCATTACTGCGGAAAAGTCATATATTGATGCAAAAATCAATCTCGTAAAAATGACTATGGGTGAACTTAAAAGCATTTCACCTTTAGAGTTAGAAAAGAAAGCCAAAAAAGCAGAAAAGATAAAACAAAAACAAATAAAAAACCTAGGAACAGGGCCAAAGGCTGCAGTGAATAGAGTGGGCATAAGGGGAAGGGTAAACTTTGAAAATTCCATTAAACCGGTAAAAGAGACTAAGCCCTCAATAATACGACAACAGGTCAATGAAGACGAAGGAAGTACAGATAAAATTGTTGGTATCTCAATAAATAATTCACGTCTTCAAATTCCAGGGAGGCTGAATATGACAAATTGTTTTACAACGTTCATGAATTATTGTATTGTTAATCATGCCAATGAAATACAATCCAATAATCGTTTGCAAAAACGCTTTAAAAATGATCCGCAGGATTCATCCTTTGGGAAGGCAATCCATTACAAACGCATACTCGGTCAAAGTGGCCTTTTTTACTCGACCTATATTGACTCTAAAACAAAATTCAATTATATGAACGAAATCGCAAGTGAACTTGGTCTGCAGTTGGAGTTTTATTATCAATCTTTTCCTACCTTTACTATATAAATCAATTAAGGGTATTTAGATTGGCTTAATAAATTATTAAAATAATTTAATACAGAAATATATGAGTATTGGGGAAGAAATTGAAAAGTATACAAAAGAAATAGCTAATAATCCCGACAATTATCTGGCTTTTTGCGAAAGGGGGAAGTTGAACAGATTTCATGACAATGAATCTTCTTTGGCGGACCTAGATGAAGCCATTAGAATAAATCCAAAATTTGCAAATGGATACTTCCAGAGAGCTCTTACCTATATAAATCGACGTGATTTTACGATAATTCACTCTAACCTGGGCGATGATCTCGTAATAAACAAAATCCGTCAAGATTTAGATTTGGCAAGAAATGACCTTGATCAGGCAATAAAGATTGATCCGGAATTTGATGAATCCTATTTACAAAGAGGATTATTATCATGGAAACATGAAAATTCTGCCCCAGCTTTAGCAGACTTCACCGCAGCAATTAGAATCAATCCGATTTCTTATAAAGCTTACCTTTACAGAGGCTATACAAATTACAAAAATCACAATTATGATGCAGCTATAGAAGATTTCGATTCATCAATTTCATTAGAACCAAATTTTCATGCTTTTTGGCGAAAAGGAATCATCGAGCTTAACTCAGACGATCGTACTAGCGCATTAATTGACTTTACTCATGCCCTCGAATTTTCTCCTCCCGACGACATAGATTTTGATGAGGCTTACAATTTTTCCGGCCGCAGATTTTATTGGGAGGATGCTATCGAGGATGAGTTTAATCGGATTATTAAGGAATTTCCTGAAATAAGAGCACTTTCTTTGTACCGAAAAGCTGAGGTAAGATATGAAATAGACGACGAGCGCCATTATGCAAATATGTTTGCTGAATTAATCCTGGGGTTGGAGTTTTGTTTGTGTAGTGAAGGACAGAATGATCTAATCTTGAAGATTAAAAAATTTCTATATTTCATTTTGTGGGATGTTTTACTTTCAGACCTTGAAAATCATGAGGAAAGTGTTGAATATTTATGGGTGTCACTATCAAGATTGGCTGAGTTGTGTCATGATTGGTCCGCACCTCATTTCGCTAAGGCTTTCCTTAATACTGAGTATTTCAAAGATTTTGAAGGTGCAATTATTGACTACAATAGTGTAATTAAAATAGATCCAAATAATGCTAAAGCATTTTACAATCGAGGAGAAGCAAAATTTAAATTAGGTGATTTGGAAGGTGCGAGGTCAGATTATGAAATTGCTATTGGCCTTGATCCAGATGCGGGTAAATACTATGATAAGATTTGATTAAAAAATAAAATAGGAGGTTTTCTAAATCTTCCAATATTTAATTATTTGGTCTCCCCCTTTAGATTCGATCAATTAAATATTTTTAAACCAAGTTGATAGAATAATGAAAAAACTAACCAAATACCTGAATTATGCTTTTGAGATTTACGCTCCAACAGGAGAATTGATCGATAAAATTGAAAAGCCGGGCACCATGGGTAATTGGCTCATAGATCCGTTTGAATCACCTGATCAGGCGGCAATAATTCCGGCACCTTATGATAAAGAAGTAGGATTCATCAGTCATGACTTGTTATATAAGGTGCTTCGCATTCCATTGGACAATAACGGTGTTGAAATGCAGGAAAAAGTTGAGAAGATATTCCTTTGTGAAGTCAATCAGGTAGAAGAAACTAAAGAACTTGCCAAACAATTGGGATGTGAATATATTTATTATTCAGCGTGGGATAATAACCGGATAATGGTCATAATACCTACAGAACCATGCGCTAATATTTACAAAGACCCCGAGAAAGTTATTTACTATGATCTTGATGTAAAGAACGAACCGGTAACTGATTACAAGTAAGATCGTACTTAAATTGTCTCTTCAATGTCGATGAAGATGATCGAGCGTGTGAAATCATCATTATTTAATACTGATAACAGCAGGAATTAGCTTAAGCGTTCTAATTCTATTTCATAGTCCGAAATGAAGGTATCAGGATCTTTCATTGCTGGTAAAATGTAGCTCTCCAGCTTTTCGGTCAATATACCCAGCAATTCATTTATGAGATTTATTTTTTATATTACAAACTGATGTCATTCAATTTCAAGTACAGTTCCCTCATCCAGTTCCAGTGATTTTATAGTGGCAATCGCGTTTCCAGCAAGGCCCCTTAAAGATCCATGTATTCCTGAAGTGTTGTGTAGTACTTTTTCTATTTGCTTTTCCCTGGCACTCCAAAGAGTATTCATTGCTCTTTTTTCCTTGTTCAGATCATTCTGCATTTGAGTGAACCCTTCAACTATGGCTTCGAACTGAGCCCTGAATGCCTGGCCTGTGAGATAATTATATAGCATTTCCATTTTGTCGCCCTTATTTTCCTGGCTGGCGACTGTTTCGTCAATTTTAATTACATATTCTCTGATTACCGCACTAAGTCCTTTAAATTCCTCATAACTGCATACCCATACCCCCTCAATCAGCCCCATCCTCTCCATGGTTTTCGGGAAAGACTGTGTAACGAGAATCCCGATAGCAATACCTTTACTGCGCATATCTGTTTTGAATTTCTCAATCCAGTCACCAGCAAATATCTTCGCCCGCTTGCTTTCGTAATAAATCATGCCACAATTTTCTTTTGCATAAGTGTTCACAACCTGTATGCAATCCGCTCCGTTTGCACCTTTTTTTATTTCCTGTATGGTATCTAAAGGAAATGAGCGTCTTAACCATTCTTCTATGGCCAATTCCTGTATTTCACCCTGAAGTTGCATTGAACCTTGTTCCTGCTTGCGCTTCATCTCATCAGTAAGTTTTATTTGGTCGTCAAGTTTCTTCTGCAATTCTTTTATCTGCAGTTCAGTTTTATCCTGTTCGGTTTTTCTGATTCTGTCGGTCTCGGTCTGCAGGGTTTCATTGAGCTGCTTCAATGCCGCAGCTTCAATGGTTTCTTTCATGACATTTTTTTCCCTCTTTAATGTTTGAACCTCCAATTTGGCCTCGTTAAACTCTTTGAGCTTGTTTGACATGTCATTGAGCTCTTTCTGCATTTTCTCATATTTATATGAATCTGCCGTTTCCATTTTCTGCCTGATCGAGATCTCCATGAGTTCCGTCTCTGCCATTAGCTTTTTTTCAACCCTTTCTTTAATATACTCCTCGGCTTTCTTTTTCTCCTCCTCCAATTTCTCTTTTTCAAGCTTCAAAATTTCAGCCTGGTTGTCATATTTTCTCTTCTCTTCAGCGAGTCTGTAATTGAACTGTTTTTTAATATCCTCCTCAAGCTGATGATAAATGATGTCGTTAACATCAAGTTCGAAATCACAATTCGGACAATGAATGGTTGTTTTCTGTTCCATATTTACTTTATTTCGGTATAGGATACTTTATCACGATTCAACGGAATCACATGCTTTGCGCCCCTTCCCTGTTTAATACCATAGAAGGCAGCAATTTCCTCACCAAGGTGATGTTTGATTTTTCTATTGATTCTTGAGACCAGTTCACTTAGTATCTTTTCTTTATTCTCAGCCAACGCCTTTACACGGTTTTCCAATATGGCAATCTCTGCATAGTTTGAAAATTTTTTGTAAAGAGTAATAAGTTCTTTCTTATGATCAATCATTTCCTTGAAGTAGATTCCATCAGAATGATTTAGAATCAAACAATATAAGGTCATCTCCTTGGGTCCCAAATGAACTGAAGTGTTTCCTATATCCGTGAATATAAGTTCCTGTCTGATCATGTTAACATTTAATCGGGAAGGTTCCCTTACTATTGAAAATCTGTCACGATAGAGCGCCTGCTCCCTTACGACATCGAAAATTTTAAAAATCTGCTTTGCAACCGCGGAATCTATGCCTCTTCTTTTAATAAGATCATTACAGTCAGGACAAATGTCGCCAGTTCGCAGTCTTAACCGAACATCAGTCTTGTTTTTACAATAATCAAATGCACATCCTCTTGGCTTTTCATGCCCCCATTTTTCCATCTCTTCCATATTATCAAATGCTGCTAATGCCAATGGCAAGGATGCCAGTTCACTAATGATGGGATATTGAGAATCCGCATCAGTAAAAAGACCCCACATCGAAGTGGTTATGAAGAAATTGCGTATTCCTGATGGGTCCCAGGCAGAGAAGAAATTCCTTTTATTTTTATAATCGGTGAAAAGTACTACCAACTCTTCCTTTTTGATCCGGTTTTCTTTACGAAATTCCTGGCATTTACCAAAAATATAGGACCACGGGAGGATAATCTCTCCATGTTCATCGGTATATTCTTCTAAATCTGCATTTTCTTCTTTTTCCTTTACTTCATCGTGATTCTCTTCCGTATCATCATCATCAATATATTTAGTGTTTTCCTTCTGCACGATGAATTTAATAGGTCCATCAAATGAATTGACCAGTTCGTAAATAGTCCGGAAGCGCTCCCGTGATAATTCTTTTGAGCGTAGCATGTAAATTTTCATGGTATCCCTGTTCACTATTCGTTGTTTCCCTTATGATTATCTGGTTCCAGGAAATCTTTCCTTATTTTACCGGCTTGTTTTTCCGATAAATAGGAATCCATGGAAAAGCTAATTTTGTTATAAAGTTCCGAAATTTCACTCAAATTGTACTGCATCGCATTGTTTTTATTGATATTCAGGCTTTGAGCAATATCCACAGCATCAAGAGTTGCACCTAGGTAACTGAACGTCCATTTGCCTGATCGCTCAAGTTCGCCTATCATTGTGGCAACCTGGTCATGCGTGAAATTAACCGAAGCGTTTTCATATCCGTCTGTAACGATCACCACTACAACGCTGGCTTCATCGTTTTCAATTTCCGTCCCCACCTCTTTCTGCACTTCGTTTAATGTAACCCCTATCGCATCTAAAAGGGCAGTATTCCCGTCCGGCCTGAAATCTGCGTAGTTCATATCTCGCAGTTGTCCTGACCGAATATAATTCCAGATATTTGAAATCCTATGATTGAAAAGAGTTAATGAAGTAATGAGTTCTTGTTCTTGGAATCTTTCACCGATCTCTTTGATTCTACGAATCTGCTGGTTTATTCCTTCCACCGTTTGTTCAATCAGGCCGCTCATCGAGCCGCTGCGGTCTACGATCAGGTGGTAATAAGTTCGTTTGTTTTTCATGGTATGTTTTTTTATGCAAGGGTATACAGTTTCTTTAATATACTCTATGTTTTAACAAGCTTGTTTTTTTTGTCAAATGATTCTACTGTTTATTCCACGGTCCCAAAAGCCAATCAAAAAAACAAGCTTGTGAACTTTGTCACTGATCCAAAAACTCATGGCATTTTTACTTCAGCTTTCAAAGAAGTATTGAAAACATTACACAACAGTCAATAATCTTCAAACCAACCAATATGAAAAACTCGCAAACGAAAAACCTTAAAGCTTCCCGGTTATGCAGATTTATTGAAGAACTGCAGCTTGTTTTTTCAACCCATTTGTTTGCCTTCGAAAAATATTCAAGCGAAGATGACGTCCGTATCCGAACCGTCAAAAGGTTTTTCAGGCTGAAAGATTCATATGATTTGGTTGTTCTCTGCTGGTTTATTCAATTGAAACTTTCAGAAAAGGGCTGTGTGAATTTCAGATCCATAGTGAAACATTTCAGGCTTACCCTTGAAAATAGCGTTCATCTGAACGATGTTTTGAATTGTCTGAAAAAAAGACATATACTCGAAATTTCCACAAGGAACAATGACAATCAGTATGCACTGTCAAATGACTGCATGGCAAGGATTCTTAACTACGACTGGCGTTTCTTTAGTGGGAAAAACGGTTCATTTATCGACTTCCTTAAGAAAATAAATGCACTACTGAGCTTTTCTGACGACGAATGCTATTTGGATGAGAAAAATGCAATTAGCGAATTGATTGATGAATATGCCCATACTACTGAGATCAAGTGGTTGCGCAAACAGAATCTTCCCAAAACCGATGAAGCGCTCTTATGTGTTTCTGCCATGGAATATTTGCTCTATCATGGATCCGTCAAACTTGATTATGCGGCAAGTGTGGTTACATCCGGTCCTTTTGAAAAGTATGAAATGAAAAGTATGTTTATGTCAGGCCAGAATAGATTGTTATCCGAAGGGTTCTTGTGCCTTGAGAATAATCATTCTGCTATGGATGTTGCATTGAAAATTACTGATAAAACCATTCTTGGATTATGCCCAAATGAAAATGTGAATGATAGAAAATCCTTTTCCCCGAAAATATTCACCCTTACTGAACCGGAGAATATTCCTGATGAAAGCTACAGGCATGACAACCCTGGGCTTCAGTTAATCGAAAACATGGTAAAAAAAGAAAATTACGACAGGATAAGTAAAAAAGTCCCCCGCCTAACGGTATTGCTTACGGGGGCGCCTGGCGTGGGTAAGACCGCCTTCCTGCATCACCTGGCACGCACCACGGGCAGGCCTCTGCTCAGTGCGAACATTGCACAGATATTATCCTGCTGGGTTGGGGAAAGTGAACAAAGGCTTGTAAAACTTTTTGCTGAAGCCCAGCAAGCCTATGAGCAATGCAGTGTAACTCCGGTCATTATGCTGGACGAGGCTGAAACTTTGCTTTATAAGCGCAGTATGAGAGGTACAAGCGGGGTTTCGCGCATGAACAACAATTTGATTTCGCTTTTGCTTATGAGCCTTGATAAGTTCAAAGGAATACTGATTTGCTGCAGCAACTTCGGTTTTAATAACGGAAATTACGACTCCGCGCTTCACCGGAGATTCCATAAGATTATTGATCTCAAGGCACCAACTTTAAATGTGCTGACTTCCATTTTCCAGCACTATTTCCCTGAATATACAATTGAGGAAACAATGGCTTTTTTGGCTGCACACCAGCACATAACCCCTGCACAGATTCGTAGCCTGCGCGAAAAATCCGACGTGGAAATGATGATTAGTGAAACGGGTAATATTCATAATGTGGTTACCGTCTTAATGGAAACAGAATTATTGTATAACGCTTGCGAACAAAGACGTCCAATAGGATTCAGTTTTCAAAATAAATAAGTAGGAATCTATGTCAGTCGTTCAATTTGTCTTTTTCCCTCGCGCTTTGCTGTTCAACGGCAAAGGGATTCATGTCCTCAACCATTGGAACATGCCTCATCTAAATCTAATAATACCATGAAAAAATTCATCCTTCTTATCCTTCTTTTGTCTTCCCTGTTCACTGAAGCACAAAAGCTTGATCTCTGTCTACGAATCGGGAAACATTACATTTCATTCCAATGGGTTTCAATGAAATATTTTGGAACAGCCATTATCACCAGAACAGAGGAAACCGGGACCTATAACATTATCGGAAGCCATAACAGTAAAACCAACAGTGATTATTTGAAAATAGAAGGAACATTGAAACCATTAACCCAAAAGCACCTGGTTTTTGATGGATTCATTGATACGAAGATCAGTTATATAAATAATGGAATGAACTGTCACAGGGAAGGGAAATTCAATTTTAAGGTTAGCGGTGAAAGGCAGTACTGGCGTTTGCAGGAAATGTCTGACCCTTGCGACAGCGTTACAGATTACATCGACATTTATTTTATGGTGCCTTAATGGAAAGAATATGATTTTGCGACAAATGTATGATTCAAATAAACAAACATAACTTATGAAAGACCTCCTCATTATACATCCCGAAGATCCCTCCACCGTTTTCCTTAAAGGGATTTACCGCGACCATAACGACAAAACCGTTATTTCCGGTGGAACAACCAAAGCCAGGTTGCACAAACTCATTGAAAATCACAAACAAGTAATAATGTGTGGCCACGGTTCGCCATCAGGATTGTTTTCTGTTGGGCAATTCCCTGATTCCGGTCTATACATCATTGATGATTCAATGCTGCACTCGCTCAGGAATAAGACCAATAGCATCTTTATATGGTGCAATGCCGACCAGTTTGTGAACCGGCATAGCCTCAAAGGGTTCTGCACCGGGATGTTCATCAGCGAACTCAGTGAGGCTATTTACTTTAATTTCTGGGATATCGAGCAGGAGCAGATCGATGTATCCAACTTTCGATTCTCCTCGGTTTTTGCCAGTCATCTGGACGAAAGTCTTGATATTCTCTTTAGAAATGTAGCAACCGGGTATGGAGTTCTGGCCAAAACAAATCCTATCGCCCGTTATAACTTTGAAAGGTTATATTTCTTCCAGCCGGAACCTGCCCAGCGTCCTTACAAGGTTTTTAATATTCAATAAAAATGGAAGGCTTGTACTATTATCACGAATTGGACTGGGTTACCTTTCTATGGTTCTACCCTGATGGGAGAGTCATTTCTGGTGACAATTCCACAAAGCTTGATCGATTTTCTTCCGCAACCCAATGGTTTAAAGCAGAATCCTATGATGTTCATTATTCTAGGGGCATTTATCAGATTGGTGAGGGTAATAGAATCAGGATTGTCATCAAAGGAGATTACGGCACGCTGGTGTATCTCGGCATAATCCAAGACGAGAATACTATCGCACTGTATTGCCGGTGCCCCATTACTAATTATAGGAAAACTGCGACCTACCTTAGGTTTACTGAGGAGCAATATATAATATACAAATCGACGCGGGATATATGTGCTAATTGAATTTCAGATGTAAAGTAATTTCGGAAAATCTTGAGAATCCTGCTTACATCCCTATTCCTGATTTCCATTTTATTCGTCCACTCCCAGCTTCACATTGTCATCTTCGGCGTGTCCCTCTATAAATTATTTTGTATTTTTAACCTTAATACAATCAAATCCTTATACGATGTGTATTAACCCCAATTAATGGAGCACAAAATAAGAAAGTTAAAAACAATTTTCCGGTCATCAATCAATTGCCTGATTCGCGAAGATATTGTATGGCCAGAACCTGTAAAGGGCAAGTAAATGCCCG
>Ga0268283_1001785_pt1 | contig 10058 bp, 7 predicted proteins | sample saktaG_13_FD_190140 | JGI IMG/M metagenome (GOLD analysis project Ga0268283, IMG submission 190140) | Saline water microbial communities from Sakinaw Lake, British Columbia, Canada - sak_2013_06_06_36m | ecosystem: Environmental > Aquatic > Non-marine Saline and Alkaline > Saline ... | reverse complement strand
GTAATACAGGAGTCCTGGCAATTTAGATACTAAACTTCCTTCATTTTCAATATTAACGCTTGCTGAACTGGAAGCGTTTACGAGCTTTCTTCTGTCCGAATTTTTTACGTTCAACCATACGTGGGTCACGACGCATCAGGCCTTCAGCCTTCAGTGCAGGACGACGTGTTGGGTCGAGTTCGCAGAGAATACGTGAAATACCGAGCCTCAATGCTCCGGCCTGGCCTGTAATGCCACCACCGTCGAGGTTAGCAGTTACATCGTAAGTTCCAACCGTAGCTGAAATTTCGAATGCCTGCAAAACAGTATTCTGTAAAATTGCGGTTGGGAAATATTCCTTAAAATCACGTCCGTTAACGGTGATTACACCAGTACCTTCTTTGATGTAAACACGTGCAACAGCACATTTACGCCTACCAATAGCATTCGTAGTCTCCATTGTATTTATTTAATTTCGTTAATGTTAATCTTTTTTGGCTGTTGAGCTTCGTGTGTGTGTTCAGCACCGGCGAAAACGCGCAGGTTGCGGAATAATTCAGCACCAAGCTTGGTTTTAGGAAGCATACCACGCACGGCTTCTTCAACTACGTAAGTAGGTTTCTTATTCAGCATAATCCTGGGGGTATTGATTTTCTGCCCGCCTGGATGTCCTGAATAATGAACATACTCTTTGTCGTTCATCTTTTTACCTGTAAGACGTATCTTTTCGGCGTTGATAATGATGACATTGTCACCACAATCCAGATGAGGAGTATAGTTGGTTTTCGTTTTACCGCGAAGAATCCTGGCAACTTGTGTTGCCATACGGCCCAGAATTTCGTTTTCGGCATCAACCAAAACCCATTCCTTTTTGATATCGGCGGCTTTTGGAGTGACTGATTTGTAACTTAATGTGTTCATCGTCCTGAGTAATATGCTGTTAATCAAATAATCCCTGATTGGTATAAAAAGGGGTGCAAAGGTATTATTATAATTTGAAATTCCAAAGACTTATTCACAATATTTTGTTGAATACTTTTATGCAACCCGTGAAGTGTCGTTTGAGTTTCAAAAATGAGAGTGCAAAAGTAGTTAAAAATGCATTAGAACTACAAAATACTTACAGATTAAAATTCAGCGCCTAATAAACTGGTTAACTGTTATTTCAAACTGAGTATCGATAAGGGAATCATTACATATTCTCAAAATTCCAAGTCCCAAAGTCCAAAATTCCAAAACTCAAATTCCAAGCCCCAAATTCCAAGGGAGAAATATGAAGGATTTCGTTAACCAGTTTATTATTAGATTTTGAATTTGCGTCTGGACATTAGCATCCCGGACTTTGAGCCTTGGGTCTTGGAATTTGAAATTTGGGACTTGGGATTTATAATGATGGTCACAATTTATCCCAATTGAAGTATAAAAGCCTGCAGTTTCGGCTATTATTTGTAGGTTTGCATATTATAAAAACGTGAACATGTCGATTATAACCCACGATATTACAAAGGTTTATAGTGCCCAGGTAGTGCTGGATAATGTAAATATAAATATCGGCAAAGGCGAAATTGTGGGTTTGCTCGGGCCGAATGGTGCCGGAAAATCAACATTGATGAAAATTCTTACAGGTTACATACCTCCTACTTCGGGAACGGCTTCGGTTTACGGACATGATGTTCTTTTCGAAACCGGAGAAGTTAAAAAGATTGTTGGTTACCTGCCGGAGCACAATCCGCTATACCTTGATATGTACATAAAAGAATACCTGGAATTTGTTGCCGGCATTCATAAACTCGGAAAAGAATCAAAGATCCGGATTCGCGAAATAATTGAAAAAACAGGTTTAAGTCCTGAGCAGAATAAAAAAATAGGAACTTTATCGAAAGGATACAGGCAACGCGTCGGGCTTGCACAGGCCTTGATTCACGACCCTGAAGTTCTTATCCTGGACGAGCCAACTTCCGGGCTTGATCCTAACCAGTTGCTTGAAATCCGGGAACTGATAAAAGGAATCGGGAAAGAAAAAACTGTGATACTTTCCACCCATATTATGCAGGAAGTGGAAGCCGTTTGCAGCCGCGCCATCATTATAAACCTGGGAAAAATTGTAGCCGACGGTGCTACGGCTGAATTATCCGATATTCAATCGCATGATATTGTTACCGTTGAATTTGAAACCCAGACTTCCGAAACTCAGTTACTTTCGATACCCGGAGTCGCCAAAGCCGTAAAAATAAATAATCTCACGTGGAAACTACAGGCAAAACCGGGTGAAGATATCCGGCCACGGATCAACAGATTTGCTGTTGAAAATAACCTGACTTTACTTTCGCTTCACCGCGAAGAACATAACCTGGAGCAGGTATTTCAGGAGTTGACGGGAAAGGGGAAATAGTTATTGGTTATTGGTTAATAGAAAATCGTTAATAGAAATCGGTTAATGGTTTAAAACCTTCAGAAAATCCAGGGATTACAACCATTAAAGAATTCTTTATTCACCGCAATTTCTGCAAATCTCAGTTTCCGACCGGTTTATTAAAACCTGCTTTCTGAACGCAGTGTAATTCTGGTTTTTCCATATATCAGATAATGTTTCCTCAATCAGGTTACTTTGTTTATGATCTGCATTTTTATCATAACAACATGGAACCACTTTCCCATCCCAGGTTATAACAAGTGAACTCCAGATGCGATGGCAACGATTCCTGATTTTCTTTGCAATCACCCATTTCCCATAGGAAGTTTGCCTGTAACGTGATTTTGATTTCAGGTTTGGGATAATCGTACTTTCTGCATCAAAATTGTAAACCTGGGCTGTTTTAAAAGCAAGTTTATCCACACCCACCAGTTTTGAAAACTCACGCATCTGCTCCATCTGATGCTCATTATGTCGCATCACAATAAATTGCAATTCAATAAACGGAGCGTTTGATTTCATGGCTTTTTTAGCTGCAACAAGCCTTTTAATGCCCTCGATAACAATCGGAAGATCACCATTAACACGGTATTTTTCATACGTTTGCTGGTCGAGGCCATCGAGTGAAATGATAAGGTGATTGAGTCCACTTTTAATGATACTATCTATATTTTTATCATCCAGGTAATGTCCGTTGGTAGAAGTAGCCACAAAAATATTTTGGTTCCGCGCCATAGTTACCATTTCCGAAAAGTGCGGGTTTAGCATGGGTTCGCCCTGAAAATAGAGCGTTAAATAGAACAGATCCGGAGAAAGCCTTTCAAGAATTTTTTGGAAAACTTCTGTGTTCATATTCCCTTTGTTACGTGAAAGCGAATTCATGCCTGTCGGGCATTCGGGACAGCGAAGGTTGCACGAGGTAGTAGGCTCAACGGATGCAGCCCATGGCTTTCCGATCACAATTGCTGTTCGAAAAATCAGGCTAAGCAGGAAACCAGATTCCACAAGAATAAAGTTCGATAACCTGCGCAGGTTAAGCGATTTGAATAATGCGAAATAATTGCTGAATATTTTGGGTGTGTTCAACTCTAGTTAATCTTATTCGTTAGTTTCTGAACAACCCTGAATTGCTGAAAGAATTCTTTTGCAATCACCCTGAGTACGGTATAAACCGGAATGGCAACCAACATACCAGGAATTCCCGCAAGACTGCCTCCCATAATAATGACAAAGAATATTTCGAGCGGATGCGCCTTTACGCTTTTAGAATAAATTACAGGCACCAGCACATTGTTGTCGATAAAATGTGCCGTTAGTATTACTCCTGTGAGCTTTACAAATACTGGCAATAATTGATCATAAGCGCCCGAAGCCAGCGTAGCTGTAATTCCCAGGGTAATTCCGATTGTTGTGCCTATAACCGGTCCAAGATATGGAATGATGTTCATGATACCCCCGAAAAAGCCTATCAGCAAAGCATTTTCGACACCGAAAACCCATAATCCTATTGCTATAATCGACATTACACCTAACACTTCCAGCAGAACCCCGATGAAATAACGCATCAGCAGGTTTTTTGAATCAGCAATTACTTTTCGCGTAGCTATATGATGATTCTCGGGAATGAAAAGCAACAAGATGTCCTCGAACATATTTTCATCTTTCATAAAAAAGAAAGCAATGAAAATAACTGAAATCATCCCGACAAAAACTGTTCCGGCTACCTCGAAAAAGCTATTGATAACCGTTGATACGCTGCCAATATTTACTAACGACTTTGCTTTAATGACAATAAAATCCTGCAACGTTTGCCCTGAGGGAATCAGCCCCATTGAATGTGTTTCGTCATTTAGCCATTGCAATGGTCCCTGCAGGTTATGAGCCAGCAGGTTAACATCAATCCTGGAAATGGTTTGGGCCTGGCTGACAATAAGCGGAACAAATATGGCAATCAGTCCGAAAAACATCATCACAATGAAAAGCAGCGAAAGACCGGCGCTTAGGGAATGCGGAATGCGCCATTTCCAGATATGAACTTTATCTAAAAAACGCACTATCGGTTGCCCTACAAATGAAATGATGGCAGCAATAAGTATCCAAACGATCATAAAGGAGAACCGCCAGATCATATAACCAGCTACAAATAAAAGGAGAATGTAAAGTGCATATTTTAATATCTGCTTCATATGAAATTGATTAGAGGAGAATACAAATTTAGGGAAAAACTCCCATATCGAAAACAGCCATGCTTTTGCAAAAAAAAATGCCCGGAACGCATCTCAACGCACCAGACAATTTAAACCATTTTATCGTTTTTTATTTTACCCAATCTGCTATAAACAAATTAGTATCGTGTGAACCGTGGTTATTGCGGTTTGATGACCAAACCAACTTTTTGCCATCGGGCGAAAACATAGGAAATGCGTTGAAGTAACTATCGGAAGTAATCTGCTCTATACCGCTTCCATCCAGGTTGACCATAAACAAATGGAAATCATATCCTTTCGTGGATAGATGATTACTCGAAAAGATGATTTTTTTGCCATCAGGAGTATAAAACGGCGCCCAGTTGGCTTTCCCTAAATGTGTAACCTGTTTCAGGTTGCTGCCATCCAAATTGCAGGTATAAATTTCCATTGCAGTAGGCATTACAAGATTCTGAGCCAACAAATCTTTGTATTCCTTAATATCTTCAGGAGTCGTCGGCCGTGAAGCACGAAAAACCAAACTTTTGCTATCTGGCGAGAAGAATGCTCCGCCATCGTACCCCAGTTGGCTGGTAACCTGTTTAATGTTCTCTCCGTTGATATCGCAGGTATAAAGCTCGAGATCGCCGTTACGCATTGACGTAAAAACTATTTTCTTCCCATCAGGCGAAACGGTTGCTTCTGCATCATAACCTGGTGCACTGATAAGTGTTTTAACAATTTTACCATTTAGATCGGCAACAAAAATATCAAAGTCGGAATAGATAGGCCAGAGGTATTTATGATCGGAACGTGGCTCAGGATTCGGCGGGCATTCCTTGCCGCCAAGGTGAGTTGATGCATATATAATCTGTTTGTTGCCGGGTAAAAAATACGAACAGGTAGTGCGTCCCATACCCGTACTGATCAATGGCGGACGATAGGTTGTATCGGCTGCGGCTTTAGCAATGTCAAGGTTGAAAATCTGATCACATTTCAGTCCCCAGGCGTGGTTGTTGCATTGAAATGTAAGGTTTTTACTGTCGAAACTGAAATATGCTTCGGCGTTATCGCCACCATACGTAAGCTGATGAATGTTTTTCAGGTGTTTTTCCTGGGCTGAAACTGCCAGTGAAACGAATAAAAGAATTGCAAAAATTGAGTTTTTCATTGTTGAAATATAGGGTTAAGAGTTTATTTATAAGTTAAAAGGATTTTTTCGGGGTATTGTTCAACAACGGTTAACCAATTATTGTGTCACGCAAAGACGATAAGACGCAAAGCTCTGGTTAGCACCACCTTTTTGATCCAATTAAACCTCTTAAAAAAACAGAAAAAAAAATCGAAACCTATCCGGAAGGTTGCCAAAACAATTTTGCTTACTTCAGCAATAATCCATTAAAAAGCAGCTTATAAACTCCCGGAGTTGAAGCACGGAATTGCGGACTAAAACCATAAACCACCAGGTTTCCTTTCCCTTTCCTAAGCCAGACCATTGCAGCATAATTTCCAAGTAATTCCTGTTTATCACAATAACCACTAAGTAGAATATGGTCTTCCGGATAGCTTGCAATAATCCTCCGGTCCATATCAAAGGCAGGCAAATTGGTCTGGAAAACCTGGTCGGCAGAAGTTAAAATCCCGGCTTCTGACTGCATTCCACAGGTTAACGGATGATCGGGCAAAAGTTTTACTTTTAGCAGTGATGCAGGACAGTTTAAACCTGCTTTCTGCAGTTTCTCGGCAACATTGGTAAACGGAAACCTGAAATCATCGTTTTCTGTTTCGCTGATTTTAATGCTCATCAATCCGTCAAAAAGCGCAGTTGAACCGCCCCACGAGAGAATTGTACCTCCTGTATTGATAAATTTCAAAACTTTCTGAAATCCATCTTTTCCCATTCCTTTTGCATACTCAGGAGGTAAATTTGCCAGGTAATAATTTTCACCGGATTTGGTTTTACCTTCCATCAGCACATTTTTATCCTCATCGGGGAAAATAACAACATCGAAATTCAGTTCAAAAGTCTTCTTTGCCAGGTCTGCAGGTCTGATTACAGTAAAAGGAATATTGTACTGATCGAACAGGTAACGTGTCCAGCCGGCATCATTATCCTGGAACCAGCTTTCGACAAGAGCTATGCGTGGCATTTTAACCGGAGTAGCTGTAGTATCAGGATTTTCAGGAAACCATTCTGGCGAATTTGTAAGCGAATCCAGAAGCACAGAAACTTTCTTCCCGTTTGATCCTGCAAGTATAAAGCTTCCGGCTGGTATTGTTTCTCCTTTATACACAATTGTTGCTTTAGTTCTTGAAAGAGGTAAACCATTCCCTAAGGACTTAAAAGCGGCTTTATAACTTTCGTTGTTGGTGGCGCTGAAAACCCAGTATCCATTTTCATGTTCGCTGGATTTATTTGTAAGCGTAAAAGGAACTGGAACAGCTTCAAGTTTGCTCTCTAATTCATCAATAACCTGCGGGATTTCGTAGGACTGTAATCCTTTGTTCAGTGGCAGCGACCAACTGGTTATATCGTAAGGTTCGATCGCTTCGCCGCCAGGCATATAATGGCGCAAAGGAAAAGTCTGAGCTTCCATCACTTCCTTGATAAATGCTCGGAAAGGCTGTGCAAGCGGAATAACAATATCGCCGGTATGCATCATCTTATCATTCCAAACCATATCGGCTTTGAGCCGCGACACGCTCACGCCGTGTTCGTGCAAAAGGTTAGCAAGTGCCACTAATTCTCCCTGGTCGTGTTGTAGGAGAGGAACAACAAAATAGGACGGCGCCTGTGTTTTGCCTTTCTGCACTTCGTTGCGGCACATGTAATTCCTGAATTTCAGGATTTGCTCCTTGTTGACCGAGGCTGTCCGCAGAAGCGACCATGTTGATTGCATTTCATAACGAACAATATCCGAAAGCCGCCACCATCCGCCTTCCCAGGGCAACGGCATATTTATACTTTTCTTATTCTCACTAAGACCTTTTCCGTTAAATTTCAGCTCATTCTTTTCGATGTACAAAGGCGTTGCTCCTCGTACGCTGGCAGCTTCTGTAAGCATGCCTATCATGTTTTTCCATTCGGCGGTGGCTGTTGAACCGGGCCAGTAATCGTCGTACAAATAATGCTGCGCCACACCGGCGCAACCGGCAGATGCCATATCCTTAGCCATTGCTGAACCAAACACCCACGACCAGTTCCATATGCCTTCATCAATATTTGTTGCAATTGGATCGCTCATGGGTGGAACAAAATAGCGAACACTGGTGGAACCCATCTGGTGTTTTTCGATCATTACCTGCGGAAACCAATCCTTACTATAAATCGCAGAAATAACCCTGGTGTCCTTTTGGGTAAGCGTTACAAAATCCCGGTTGTTATCATGGCCAATGTATTTGTGATAAACGCCCGGTAAAGTAGCCCCTTCGTATGGTGTTCCCTTATACTTGCGGTAATTATCAACCACCATTTGCATTCCATCAGGGTTGTGATTTGGCACCACCATAAAAACCACGTTATCCAGGCATTTCAGCATTTCCGGATCAGTTGTATTGGCGTAAGTATAAGCAATCTGCGGAAAAGCCTGTGTAGGCCCGACTTCATTTGAGTGCATCGACAAAGTGGCCAGTACAAATACCTTATCTTCCGCAATAAGTGAATCCCGCTCCGAATCTTTCATAGTAAAGTCCAGTGCAAGTTTTCGGTTAATTTCCTTGTAACGATCAAGTTTAGCCAGGTTTTCCTGGGAAGAAATAAATACAAGGAACATTTTTTTGCCCATGGGCGATTCGCCGATTTCCCTCATCTCCACCCTTCGCGATGCCTGAGCCAGTTGCTTGCAATACGCTACCAGTTGATCATAGTCAAATAAATTCCGGTCCGACCCGGGTTCAAATCCAAAAAACTCAGCCGGGGATTTGGCAATTTGAGCCTGGGATGTTTTATTTTGTAATGTCAGTAAAACAAAAACAAGGAAAAGATAAATCAGAGTTCTTTTCATGATAGAAAGGGTATTGGGAATGTATTTTCCAACATCAGAAATTTGATGAAACTTTCAAACAGTCTCATGATTGTGTATGTCAAATTAAAGACATTTTGAGGAAAATATCAAATTGCCTCTACAATCAAGACTTGTTAAGCAGGCTTAATAGATTTATTCGCATTTATAATTATTGATTCTTAAAATTATTAAGGTACTAATTTTGATTGAATAACCATCATTAGCAATTGCTGAAGCTTGCTCATATATGGATAAGCGCAATTTTTATTCCCAAAGTCATCAATTCGATTGAAACTCTCTTGAGTTTTAAAAGTACGCTTAAATTATTTCAGGGTAGGTACTAAAGTTTCAAAAGTTCACTTAATTCAGTTCAGGGTAAGTACTAAAATTGTAAAAGATCACTTAGTTCAGTTCAGGGTAAGTACTAAAGTTTTAAAAGTACACTTAATTCAGTACAGGGTAAGTACTAAAGTTTTAAAAGTTCACTTAATTCAGTTCAGCGTAAGTACTAAAGTTTTAAAGGTTCACTTAATTCAGTACAGGGTAAGTACTAAAGTTTTAAAAGTTCACTTAAATCATTTCAGGGCAAATGCTAAATTTTTAAAAGTACACTTAAATCAATACAGGGTAAATACTAATGTTTTAAAAGTACACTTAATTCAGTTCAGGGTAAGTACTAAAGTTTTAAAAGTACACTTAAATCAATTCAAGGATAAGTACTAAAGTTTTAAAAGTACACTTAATTCAGTTCAGGGTAAGTACTAAAGTTTTAAAAGTACACTTGAAGCTTTTTAAGGGAATTACTAAACTTATAAAAACATGGTTAAAGGAAAGTAATCATTGACTACTCACTTTACTCGAAGTGATCTGATCAAAAGCTGAGATGCCTACACTCTCTCTTTTGAGATGCCTACACTCTCTCTTTAAAGTTCAATACGCTTTATATGAACTATAAGTAATATCTAGCTATTTTTCATATTTGCTTGCTATATCTGCTTTAAATACATATATTTACAACTTAATTTAAAATCTTACTTTCTAAATACCACTATTTATTTCCGCTTTAATAGCTTTCACTTGCTTGGCCTAAGCCTACAACTAAAAAATGAGTAATATCTTCTTATCAGGAAGTTTAACTTTACATAATCGGGTTGTATATTTTTATCTGAATATTTAACCTCTTGAATGAATAATTTTGAAATGTAACCTTATATTCACTTTATTATGAAAATAACTAATCAATCAAATTTCTTGAAAAATCTTCCTCTGATCTTCTGCCTTCTCCTTTTATTTTCTATCAACACCATAAAAGCCCAGAAGTACATCCATTTCCCCGATTCCATTGGTATTTGGCGTGAGACATATATTCGTACAATACCACCACCTTTTCCATTTATGTTTGATGCTACAGGTGAAACATACTATCATGGTGACACGATTATTGGCAACCTGTTTTATCATAAACTATTTGAAAAA
>Ga0268283_1001784_pt1 | contig 10064 bp, 5 predicted proteins | sample saktaG_13_FD_190140 | JGI IMG/M metagenome (GOLD analysis project Ga0268283, IMG submission 190140) | Saline water microbial communities from Sakinaw Lake, British Columbia, Canada - sak_2013_06_06_36m | ecosystem: Environmental > Aquatic > Non-marine Saline and Alkaline > Saline ... | reverse complement strand
CTGGTATGGGACAAACAAATGTTTGAACTCTATGGAATGGATGAAAAGGATTTTGGCGGAGCCTACGAAGCCTGGTTGCAAGGTATTCATCCGGATGATGTAGTCCGTGGTAACGCAGAGATACAGATGGCGATACAGAATGAAAAAGAATTCAACACTGAGTTCCGGATCGTATGGCCCGATTCTACTATTCGTATAATCAGGGCAATGGGTGTTGTGCAACGCGACAGCGCCGGAAACCCTTTACACCTGTTAGGCACTAACTGGGATATCACTGTACAAAAGCAATCAGAAGAGGCCTTACGCCAAAGTGAAGCCAAGCATAGCTCCATGATATCTAATATTTCAGATGTTATTGGTATTCTGGGCGACGACGGCATCATAAAATATAAAAGTCCGAATATCGCGAAAGACTTTGGCTGGCAGCCTGAAGATCTGATTGGTACCAGTGGCTGGCTAACGGTGCATCCCGATGATTTGGAGCGCATTCAGAAAGAGTTTTATGCTGTTCTTCAAAAGGATAATACCACAAAAACGGTTGAATACAAATATTTATGCAAAGACGGAAGTTATAAGCCGATTGAGCTTACAGCTACCAACCTGATTAACGACAATGTTATAAACGGAGTATTGTTGAATTACCACGATATCACCGCGCGCAGACTGGCAGAAGCATCCTTGCGCGAGAGCGAAACAAGGTTTTCGCTGTTTATGGATCATTTGCCTGCGCTTGTATTTATTAAAGAAAGCGATAGCAGGATGATTTTTGCCAATAATGCTATTGATACCGCTTTAGGTGCTTCGAAGTGGATTGGAAAGTCATTGTTTGAATTTTTCGATGCCGAAACTGCTGAAAGGATTATTGAAGATGATAAAAAAACCTTTGATTCCGGTTATCAAAAAATTGAAGAGAGTTTTCCTACGCTCGATGGGACAATACATCATTATGAAACACAGAAGTTTATAATCCCTGTCGAAAACCAAAACCCTATGCTTGGAGGAATTGCCATTGATATCACTGAGCGCAAATTTGCGGAGGAGGAGATTAAGAAGGCAAAAATTGTAGCTGAAAAAGCCAACCTGGCCAAGAGTGAATTCCTGTCGCGCATGAGCCACGAACTCCGTACACCTATGAATTCAATACTTGGATTTGCACAATTAATGGAAATGGGCGAACTTAATCCGGCTCATCGCAAAGGGGTGAATCATATTCTGAAAAGCGGAAAACACCTTCTTGATCTTATAAATGAAGTGCTCGACATATCACGCATTGAAGCAGGCCGGATATCTCTATCGATGGAGCCTGTGAAGTTAAACACAGTTATAGCTGAAATGCTTGATATTGTTAATTCACAAGCTGTGAAAAAGAATCAGGAGATAGAGCTGGTGGATTCGCCAACAAACCAACTTTTCGTAACTGCCGATAATCAACGGTTAAAGCAGGTATTACTCAACTTAATTAATAATGCTGTAAAATATACCCAGGAAGGTGGCAGTGTAAAGATTCAAACTGATTTGCTGCCTGCTGATTCGCATGAAGTATCCAGTATCCGGATTTCAATTATTGATACAGGAATAGGGATTAAAACGGGAGAAATCAGCAAACTTTTTCTTCCGTTCGAACGTATTGGAGCTGAAAAAACGGAGATTGAAGGTACCGGCCTCGGGCTTACCGTTGTAAAAAAGCTGATGGATGCCATGGGTGGAAAAATTGGCGTGGAAAGTGTGCTGGGAGAAGGAAGTACTTTCTGGATTGAACTCCCAAAGAGTGAACATTTGATCGGAGAAATCAGGCAAAAGCTTGGCGATCAATTTGATGAATCCGGTGCACAGGAGATTTATGGTACCATATTATATATCGAGGATAATATGTCAAACGTTGAACTTCTTGAGGACATAATTGAATCACGACGTTCACACATTCGGATAATTACCAGTAAATACGGTGAGCAAGCTGTTCCACTGGCAACTGAATCCAAACCTGGCTTGATACTGCTTGATTTAGATTTGCCCGATATTCATGGGAGCGAAGTGTTAAAACGACTACAGGAAAATACTGATACTTCTTCAATCCCGGTGGTAATTATTAGTGCCGATGCCATGGAACACCAGATTGAAAAGCTGTTGGCTCAGGGAGCCAGAAAATATTTAACCAAGCCTTTACATGTGCTTGATTACCTGAACGTAATTGATGAGTTTATAGACAAATAGGGAACTCGTAGAACTGAATTTTAATACACTACTAATACAAAGGAAATGATTGACCCCACCTTGAAAAGTTCAAATATTCTGATCATTGATGATCAGGTAGCAAACATAGATGTTTTGGAAGGCTTCCTGGTAATGCAAGGTTATACCAGCATAAAAACCACCGCCGATCCCAGGAAGGCTATCAGTCTTTACCAATCATTTGCCCCCGATTTAATTTTACTCGACCTGTCTATGCCTCATCTTTCCGGGTTCGAAGTTCTGCAGCGACTGAAACCTTTTGTACTTGCCAATACGTATGTGCCCATATTAGTTCTTACAGCCGATATTACCAAAGAAGCCAAACAAAGGGCGCTTTCAGAAGGTGCCAGCGATTTCTTAATAAAACCATTTGATTTGGTTGAAGTGGGTTTACGAATCAAGAACCTGCTATATACAAAATTCCTGGTGCAACAATTAGGAAGCCAAAACCTGATTTTAGAAGAAAAAGTTAAAGCACGGACCAAAGCTCTTGAACAAAATAACTTTGAATTAATTGCTGCAAGGGATAAGGCCGAAGCGAGTAACAAACTCAAAACGGCTTTTATGAATAATATTTCACACGAAATACGGACGCCTTTAAATGGTATACTTGGTTTTGCTCCTATGGCTATTGATCCGACCTTTTCTTCAGCGGAGAAACTGGAATTTCTTGAGATTCTGAATTTAAGCGGTAAGCGTCTCATGCAAACTATTACTGACTATATGGATATTTCTTTGCTGACATCCGGAAACATGGAAGTTATATTTAAAGAGTTTGCACCTGGATTATTAGTGGATGAAATACAAAAGCAATACCATTCCGTATGCATCAAAAAAGGAATTTCTCTGGTAATTGAAAAGCAGGAAGCGTTCAATTCTGTGGCTGTCAAATCTGACAGGAGTTTTCTAAAGAAAATACTTTCTCATTTAATGGATAATGCATTAAAATTTACCGAAAAGGGGAGTATAACACTAGGCGTTTCTGTTAATATCAATTTAATAGAATTTTATGTTAAGGACACCGGCGTTGGTGTGAGTGAAGAGGCACTTTCAATTATTTTCGAACATTTTTCGCAGGAAGACGAGTCAACTACAAGAGGGTACGAAGGAAATGGACTGGGATTAGCTATTATCCGGGGGATGGTCGCACTATTGGGAGGAAAAATCACTGCCGAATCGGTTAAAGGCACAGGAAGTACATTTACTTTTACAATTCCATGGGTTGAAGATACTTCCGAATTAACATTACCGGCAAATCCTGAACATCTTGATTCGATTCCAAGGAGACCCATTATTCTAGTGGCCGAAGACGAACCGTATAGTTTTCTCTTTTTTGAATTAGCATTGGATAAGGATTATGAAATCATAAGAGCAGAAGATGGGGAAGAAGCAGTCGAGCTTTGCACACTGATCTCTGATATACAACTAGTGTTGATGGACCTTAAAATGCCAAAGATGAATGGCTTGATTGCGACCCAGGAAATAAAAAAGATCAGAAATAATCTACCGGTTATAGCTTTGACAGCCTACGCTGAGACCGGCATACGAGAAAAATGTATTGACGCAGGTTGCGACGAATACATGACGAAACCTGTAAGTAAAATGGAATTACTGAATAAAATTGAGGATTTTTTAATTTCAATTAACCTTAAGGGATAAAAAAAATTCCCCACTGAAAACAGTGAGGAATCTGATTTGGTACCCGAAGCCGGAATCGAACCGGCACGGCCGCAATGGCCAAAGGATTTTAAGTCCTTCGTGTCTACCTATTTCACCATTCGGGCGCCTGAAAAAAAACCTCCATGTAACTTACAGGAGGTCTTTTGGCTGAGCGAAAGACGAGACTCGAACTCGCGACCCCGACCTTGGCAAGGTCGTGCTCTACCAACTGAGCTACTTTCGCATTATTAACCGTTTAGGAGGTGCAAATATACACACATTTTCCAATTCCAAAAGCTAATCTAATATTTTTTAAGCAAATTTTTAATCTCATTCAGCTTCATAAGGGCTTCCACAGGTGTTAATGTGTTAATATCCAAAGCCATGATATCATCCCGGATGCGTTCCAGCAAGGGGTCATCTAACTGAAAAAAACTTAATTGTATGTCTTCCCCTTTTTTGTCAGAATTTTGTGAAATACTTCCACTTTCCTGATCATCAGTAACATGCTTCTTCTCCAGTTGGGAAAGTATATTTGTTGCTCTTTGCAGCACGCTCCCGGGCATACCGGCCATACGGGCAACATGAATGCCAAAGCTATGCTCGCTGCCTCCCGGTGTAAGCTTACGCAGAAAAATTACTTTTTTTCCTATTTCCTTCACAGCAACATGATAATTGCGGATTCGTAGTTTACTCGCAGCCATTTCGTTCAATTCATGATAATGGGTAGCAAATAAAACCTTTGCGCGATATAGAGGATGATCGTGAAGGTATTCAGTAATAGCCCTGGCTATCGAAATTCCGTCGTAGGTGCTGGTACCTCGCCCGATTTCATCAAGTAATATCAGGCTCCGGTTGGAAATGTTATTCAGAATGCTTGCAGTTTCGTTCATTTCAACCATAAAAGTCGATTCTCCCGATGTAATATTATCCGAAGCTCCCACGCGGGTAAATATCTTGTCAACCATGCCGATCAGGGCTTCATCTGCCGGCACAAAACTACCAATCTGTGCCATGAGTACTATTAATGCCGTTTGTCGCAATAAAGCCGATTTTCCCGACATGTTTGGACCGGTGAGAATTATAATCTGCTGGCTGTCATTTTCAAGTGTAACATCATTTGCAATATATTCTTCGCCGGTTGGTAAATGCTTTTCTATTACCGGATGACGGCCATTTTTTATCTCAAGTTTAAAGGAATCATTAAGTTTAGGCTTTACATAGTTATTGGCTTTTGCTATGCGTGCAAATGATAGCAGGCAATCAAGGCGTGCAATAAGATGCGCATTGAGTTGAACAGGCTGCACATATTCTGCAAGGTGAAGTATTAACTCATTGTAAAGCCTGTTTTCGATATCAAATATTTTTTCTTCTGCACCCAGAATTTTTTGCTCATATTCCTTCAATTCCTCGGTGATGTATCGTTCGGCATTTACCAGTGTTTGTTTCCGCATCCATTCAGGAGGGACCTTGTCTTTGTGGGAATTGGTAACTTCGAGGTAGTAGCCGAAAACATTATTGAAACTAACTTTCAACGAAGTAATCCCAGTTCGCTCAATTTCGCGTTGCTGAAGTTTTATGAGGTAATCTTTGCCTGAATAAGCGAGTCCTCTGAGTTCATCAAGTTCGGACGATACACCGGGTGCTATAACCTGTCCTTTTGAAACCATGGTTGGCGGATCATCCTGTATGGTTTGCCCGATTTTATCAGCAATAAGTTCGCAGGGATTTATTTGCGCTCCCATGTGATTAAGGATTTCATGCGTAGCAGAAAGACAAGCTGATTTTATAGGCAAGAGTGCCTGCAATGCACGCCGTATCTGTAATACCTCGCGCGGATTTACCCTGCTGACAGCCACTTTTGATATCAGGCGTTCAAGATCGCCGATGGTTTTAATATTCTGTTCAACAACTTCCGTAAACGACTCATTATTTAGGTAATAATCAACTACTTCATGGCGTTCGGTTACAGGAAGACGGTCCTTGAGCGGGAGCAAAATCCAGCGTCTTAGGAGCCGCGAACCCATTGGCGAGATGGTACGATCAATTGTTGACAGAAGTGTGTTGGCATTATCGTTTGGTGATTGCAGCAATTCAAGGTTGCGAACAGTAAATTTGTCAAGCCAAACATAATGATCTTCTTCGATGCGCGATATTTTGCAAATATGCTGAACTTTATCGTGTTGGGTTTCGGAAAGGTAATACAATGCAATTCCGGCTGCAATTACCCCGTTTTCGAGTTCGTTAATACCGAATCCTTTGAGCGATGCAGTTCCGAATTGTTTGAGCAGAAGCTCTTTTGTGAACTCAATTGTAAAAACCCATTCGTCGAAATAGGAGAAATAGAACTTGTCGCCAAACGTTTCAATGAACTGTTGCCGCTTATTCTTCTGAACTATAACTTCTGATGGGCGAAACGTCTGCAACAGCTTTTCGATATAATCATTGGAACCCTGAGCTACGAGGAACTCACCCGTTGATATATCAAGAAAAGCAATTCCTGATGCTTTTGGCAAAAGGTGAATGCATGCCAGGAAATTATTCTCTTTATTCTCGAGAATTTTATCGTTGTACGAAACTCCGGGAGTCACCAGTTCCGTAACACCACGTTTGACAATTGTTTTTGTGAGTTTCGGATCTTCCAGCTGATCGCAAATTGCAACCCTGTAACCGGCTCTTACGAGTTTCGGCAGGTATGTGTCTATCGAATGATGCGGGAATCCGGCAAGTTCAATGTATGCCGCAGAACCATTAGCGCGTCGCGTAAGTATGATTCCAAGTATTTCTGATGTTTTTATAGCATCCGAACCGAAGGTTTCATAAAAATCGCCCACCCTGAACAATAACAGTGCGTCAGGGTATTTAGCCTTGATGGTATTATATTGCTTCATCAGTGGCGTTACCACAGGTTCTTCGGTTTCTTTACTTTTTGCCACTTAAGTTCTCATTATTTGTTATGGCAAATATAGGATTATCTGTCAGGATTTTTAAATACTAGTGTAAAGTGTTAATAAATTTTACATTCAGCAGGAGTATAAAACTTATAAATTTGCAGTTAAATTTCAGAATATGCGTAAACTAAATATGGACGAGCTCAACAGGGTTAGTGTTGAAAAATTTATACAACTTGATAAACTTCCGGTTATTTGTGTTCTTGACAATGTCAGGAGTCAGCACAATATCGGATCAATATTCCGAACTTCGGATGCTTTCAGGATTGAGGAATTATATTTGTGTGGCATCACAGCAACTCCGCCGAACCGGGAAATAAATAAATCTGCATTGGGTGCCACCGAATCGGTTAAATGGCAATATTATGATGAAACGTCAGTAGCGGTTAATAAACTGAAAGAAGCTGGTTATAAGGTTATTGCGATAGAGCAAGCTGCTGGCAGCATAAATCTGGAAGACTATTTCCCTGATATTTCCGAAAAAACAGCCCTGGTTTTTGGCAATGAAGTCACAGGTGTAAGCGAATCTGTTATGGGAATTGTGGATGCCTGTATTGAAATTCCGCAGTTTGGAACCAAACACTCTTTCAACGTCTCAGTATCAGCTGCGATTGTTTTGTACCAGTTCTATAAAAGATTCAAGAGTTGCCTGCTGTAAATTTAATTGAAATAATTTGATCTGATAAATCTGAAGTTTTTGAATTACTTTTTTACATTTCGTATGACAAACCATATCTCCTTCCATTTAATTTCATTTTAATGAATGAAAAGCAAAACTATGAACTTTGATTTGTTAATAAAAATTGATTTTGTTTTGAATATATTGGTCGTTTTAACTATATTTGTGAATAATTTGATTTTAAGAGTGTAATTTAATACAACTTTTTATGAATAACTCCCAAGGCATATCCCGTTTGTCAGTAATTATCCTTTTAGTTATTGGGTTACAATGTCTCTCTCCGAAAACTTTTGCACAAAACGATAGCGCGAATATCCCTTTTAAAGGTTATTTATACTTACAGCCTAATCTAGGTATAAGCCAGTATTTTGGCGACCTTAACAAGTATAATGCCTGGAATCAACACCCGAAATTCGCATTTGGTGCTATTTTGGGTTATCAGCTTACTCCTGTTTTCGGTTTGAGGGGACAATTTTTAAAAACCAATTTATATAGCGAAAGGGCTGAACAGAATAAAAAATTTAGTTCCGACCTTTGGGATGGAGCGCTCAACCTAACTATCAACATCAATGAAATTTTCGCAAAATACAATCAAAAGAGGTTTCTGAATTTTTACCTCTTCACCGGGGGAGGATTAACGTCCTATAAATCAAAAGTTGAAGATTTAACAACGGGTGCATTAATAGCTCAACATACTGAAAGGCAAAAATCTTTCTTCCTTCCTGTAGGCGGAGGCGCCTCATTCAGGCTAAGTAATACCTTCTCTGTAAACCTCGAATATGGTGACCATATTATATTTGGTGGTGGGGAGAAACTTGATTTCACCGAAGGCGGGAAAAAAAATAATGATCATTACAGTTATACTTCTGCAGGGTTACAGATAAACTTTGGTGTCAAAGATACGGATGGCGATGGTGTTTGGGACAAAGATGACCTTTGTCCTGAAATTTTTGGCAAATATAGCTTAGCTGGGTGCCCGGATAAAGATAATGACGGAATTGCGGATAAAGACGATGCTTGTCCGGATGTAGCTGGCAAACCTGAATTTAAAGGTTGTCCTGATACAGACGGAGATGGCATAATAGACAGCCAGGACGCTTGTCCGAATGCTGCAGGAAAAGCAGACCTCAACGGTTGTCCTGACAGAGATAACGATGGCATTGCAGATAAAGATGATAAATGTCCCGATGTTGCAGGTAAAAAAGAACTTGCCGGTTGTCCTGATCGCGATGGCGACGGAATTGCCGACAACGACGATGCTTGCCCGGACGTAAAAGGCCTGGCTCAGTTTAAAGGCTGTCCTGATACCGATGGTGACGGGATTGTTGATAATGAGGATAAATGTCCTGAAGTATTTGGTGTTGCTTCAAACTTTGGTTGTCCTGAAATTAAAAAAATCGAATATTTCAAAATTGTGTACTTTAACTTTGATAAAACAGTTCTCGTAACTAAATTCATAAAAGATCTCGATGAAGTAGTTGCTGTTATGCAAAAGTATTCTGACCTGAATTTATCAATTGAAGGATATGCCGACTCACAAGGACCTTCCGCCTATAATCTTAAACTATCAGAGAAACGTGCCGATTATGTTATTAATTACCTGTCAAAGAATGGGGTCAATAAAGAGAGGTTAGTGAAATCCTTCTTTGGAGAAAAGAAACCTGTTGCTACGAATAAAACTCTTGACGGTCGTGCTGAAAACCGCAGGGTTGAAATTAGGTCTGTAAAATAAATTAACTGAAAAAATAATTCAAAAAAAAGGCTGGTGAGTACACCAGTCTTTTTTTTTGAATTAAAAGTGTGAAATTCGGTTAAGTTTTTAAATCTAGCTATTCAATCAGAACAATGAGTGACTTCAATTCCAGTTAAATAGACCTTATTATGATTTTTGTTTTTTTTGAAATTCGAATAACCCGCAAATATATTTGATTATCAATATATTAATCTGTGTGTTTTGAATTAACCGGAAAATCAATACATTGTTTATATTTGTATAATTACTTATTGAAATTCTTTAACTTTTACAATTATGAAAAGCACGCAGATCAGAACAGCTTTAATTGCATTTTTAATTATTATGATAAACCTGGTTTCATTTTCAACCTGGTCGCAGGAAAAACAGGGTACTCCGAAATTAAAGAGATATGTTTATTTACAGCCCAATATTGGTGTGAGCCAGTATTATGGAGACATTAATAAGCCAAATCTTACAAATAAGTATTTTAAATTTGGCTACGGAGGAGTTTTAGGCTACCAGATTACCCCTCTTTTGGGCGTTCGCGGCCAGTTTCTGAAAACTACACTTCATGGAGAGAGAGAGGATCAAAATCGTAAGCTTAACTCTGACATTTGGGATGCAGCACTGAATCTTACTCTGAATATCAATGAGATTTTTGCGGATTACAATGAGAAAAGGTTTGTAAATTTCTATATTTTTAGCGGTGCCGGAATAAATTCGTTCAAATCCATTCTTGAAACGATAACACCGCCTGCCGTTATTAATTCACATACAGAGACTCAGCATGCGTTTTTTCTTCCTGTTGGTG
>Ga0268283_1001783_pt1 | contig 10065 bp, 8 predicted proteins | sample saktaG_13_FD_190140 | JGI IMG/M metagenome (GOLD analysis project Ga0268283, IMG submission 190140) | Saline water microbial communities from Sakinaw Lake, British Columbia, Canada - sak_2013_06_06_36m | ecosystem: Environmental > Aquatic > Non-marine Saline and Alkaline > Saline ... | reverse complement strand
TCTGCACAAGAAGTTTTCGAAAAAAGACAGAAATTATTCAGAGAAATTAACAAGAAAGCATGATATGATTTGGGTGTAATTTAGGGATTGGAAAATACTCTATTTAATAATTCTCTATCTTGTGCTGTCAAAATAGGCCTCAACCACGTATCTTTCTGACTTTTGCCCAAAAGTGTTGCATGTTGAGAGTGTGAGCATTCGATCTTTCCTATCAAAAGTGACCAAAACGTCTTTATCTGTAGCTAATTTCACCGAAGATACCTTATAAACATAGATCTTCCCATCTTCCCCACTTACCTCTATGACGTCGCCCGAGGATAAAGATTTCAAATTATTAAAAGCTTTATATGCTTGATTTTGTACAACCTTGATTCCTGTGCTGTGTGCAAAAAGAAACATATTACCCACTAAAAGATTTCCTGAGCCCGGATAATGTACCGCACCTTTTTTTAAATATTCGTCTAAGATTGTAACGGAGTCACTTTCAGGATTTGAAATGGAAACATCCACATCTATTTTAGGAATTTTAATATGGTTAGGAAGAATAGCTTTTATGACCAAATCTCCCTCATTTTTCACCGTTGTTTCCTTAGTCACATCTTGGCCCGGACCAAATTCAAGCTCTGTAGGTACCAAATTAAATAAAAAAATGATCGAAAGAGATGAAAATAGTATAACAAAAAACAAAATAATGAGTTCTTTCTTGTGGGATTTCCACAATGGCCTTTTTTCGAGAGAATTTAACATTATTTCAATTGTACTCACGTTTTCAAAGTTGGTCAATAATATGAAGCTTCTCGCAGCAAGCTGTCGAGAAGCTTCATTTTGAGACCCTCTCGGTTCTCAACGACTTCGTCTGCTCTCCTCCACGGGGAAAACTAGAGTTTTCCCCGACCCCCTTTCCTTACCCTGAATTTATTTTCGCGGCTCTGATACGAAAATGAATTCAGGGTAATTTATTGACAAAATTATTAAAAGTTGTACAATGGACTATATGAAAAAACATGTGACTAATCCAATATTGCGAGGTGTCCTTATAGCAGGAATGTTCATTCTTGTTGTATTTGCATTAATTGGAATGGCTAAAATCGTACCAAAAGCAATTACATCTATTGGCTCAGCATTCTCAAGCCTTAGCTCTTCCCTATTCTCACCAAAAGAGACAATTACTGTTTCGCTTTCAAATAATTCTATTAAATCTGGAGAAGAAATTGAAGTCACTTTCAACCACAAAAATAAAAAGGATTTGGGTGTGTATGAATTTAAATTTGATTGTTCCCAAAAAGACTTTTCAATGATTTTAATAGATGGGACAAATCAAACTAATATACCTTGTACAGCTACAAGCACGATTAATTCAAATCCGTTTAAAATAATTCCTCAGTTACGAGAGAGCAATTCTTTTGTTGATACTTATATATATGTAAGCTTTTATACAAACACAGGACAAACAGATGAAAAAAATGCTCGTAAAGCTTCGGGTAAAACAATCTTAACAATACAAAATGGACCAATGCGAAGTGGGGGCGTTACAGTTGCAACAACATCAATAGCAACAACTACTTCGGTTATAAAAAAACCAACAACAAACCAAAAATTAGTAAATAATAATATAATCAAAAAATCAGACTTACGTATTACTGCAAAAGATACAGGTATTGTTGTAAATAATATTTTTATTCCAAAAACAACTTTTACATCTTATGAAACTGCCTCTGTGCGATTTGATATTAGCAATGTCGGTAATATTCCTACAGGGGTTTGGCAATTTACAGCTCTCCTTCCAACAATCCCAAGTCAAGTATTTCCATCAGGAAATCAGCCATCTTTAGCCCCAGGAGAAACTATTGAATACACACTTTCAATGAGAAATCTTGCTGTGACTGGAAATAATACGGTATTAATAAATGTAGATCCTTCACAAACAGTATCTGAACTTTCAGAAGTAAATAATGTAGCTGTTATGACACTTATGAATTCAGGTGTAGGATACAGTACTGGTTTAATCTTGCCAAATAATTATTACAATTCAAATTCAGACTTAATGTTGCGAATTATTTCAAAAGGCTATATTGACAGAAACAATGGGAGATATTACACAGCAAGTTCTGTTTCAGAAAATAATCGCGTCGCTGTACGTTTTGAAATTGAAAATATTGGTAGAGGAGAAACTGGACCATTTATTTTCACAGCAGATCTTTCAGGCTATTCAGAAGACCGATATACATCCCCTGTTCAAACAACTTTTTACTCGGGAGAAAAAAGACAATACACTGTTGATTTTGATTCTGGCGCATCTGACATAGGAACAAATACAATAACAATTCGCCTTGATACAAATAATAATGTAGTTGAAACAAACGAGGATAATAATAAGTTGAGTGAGGAGATAAGAGTGTACTAAATTTGTTTGTAGTGAGTAGGTTGTAGTGAGTAGTGAAAATGAGCCGGCCCCTTCGGGGCCGGCTCTTTTTGTATTTGTTTAATTTTTAGAATTTAATTCTTTTGAATGCGAAATACTGGATCCCCTGAGTACCGAGGACGACACAAAATATAGTCGTGACTACACTCATTATTTTGTGTCGATTTTAAATTTGTTAAACGTCTAGATTCGCCAATTTTGCATTCGACTGTATAAATGACTTTCTTGCTGGCACATCCGTACCCATAAGCATATCAAATACAATATTTGCGTCGGCGGCGTCATCGACAGTTACTTGTTTCAAAATTCTTCGAGCGGGATCCATTGTTGTTTCCCAAAGTTCTTCGGCATTCATTTCTCCGAGACCTTTATATCTTTGAACGTGAATCTTTGAAGCTTTAACTTTTGAATTTCTTCCTGAGCCTTCATTCTCATCTTCAATTTCCGCTTCGGTTTCAGATTCTTCAGCTATCTGATCCCCTTCCTCCACAGGTTCAACTTCTTCAGGATTTAAACCTTCTTTTTCTAAATATTTATTTTTATCCTCATCATTGTAAAAATACGAAACTTCTTTCCCTTTCTTAATTTTATAAAGTGGTGACTGAGCAATATAAATATGTCCAAGATCAACAAGTGGACGGAAATATCTAAAGAATAATGTAAGAAGAAGTGTTCTAATATGCGCACCGTCCACATCGGCATCAGTTGCGATAATTACTTTATGATATCTTAATTTACTAATATCAAATGTATCTCCAATAGCCGCGCCTAGCGCCACCACAAGATTTTTTACCTGTTCAGATGCAAGCATTTTATCAAGTCGTGCTCTTTCAACATTTAAAATTTTACCCCGCAAAGGAAGTATTGCTTGAATGCGCCTGTCGCGACCAGTCTTTGCTGTACCTCCAGCGGAATCTCCCTCCACAATGAATAGTTCAGATTCAGAGGCATCCTTTGTTTGACAGTCTGCAAGCTTGCCCGGCAAAGTCATTCCTTCAAGAGCCCCTTTTCTTAGCACTGAGTCTTTTGCTGCTTTAGCTGCCTTTCTGGCTCTCAAAGCAAGTATAGACTTGTTTACAATTGATTTTGCATCATCGGGATGTTCTTCCAAAAACATTGAGAAAGCATCACCAAAAACAGAAGCCACTGCACCCTGTGCCTCTGTGGATCCAAGTTTTGCTTTTGTCTGCCCTTCAAATTGAATTTCGCGAAGCTTCACAGAAACCACAGCGGTCAAACCTTCAAGCACGTCATCGCCAGTAAAATTATCATCTGCTTCTTTTATAATATTTGTTTTTCGGGCGTAAGTATTTACTATACGAGTAAGTGCAGTTTTAAATCCTGTAAGATGTGTTCCTCCTTCTGGTGTGTGAATATTGTTTGCAAAACACATTATGTTGGATGAAATATCATCTACATATTGTAAAGAAATTTCTACAGACTCCACTCCTTCTGCCCCCTTCTCTACATAGAAAACATTTGAGTGAATTGGCTTTTGAAGTTGATTATAAAATTTAACAAGAGAAAGCAAACCTCCTTCAAAATAAAATGTTTGTGATGGAACTTCAAGTCCCAAATCTTTCATGTAAAACACATCTGCAAGATCAATCTTTTCTTTATAATTCATTGCATCGATAACAGTAATGCGAAGCCCTTTCACAAGATATGCCTGCTGTCGCATATGACCAACTATTCGACTAAATTCAAAACTTTGTTTACCAAAAATTTCTTCATCTGGCTGAAACATTACAATAGTTCCATGCTCATCTGTTTTATCAATTTTCTTAACTGATGCTTTTTTCTTTCCACGAGAATATTCCTGCATGTACACACCTTTGTCTTTATGAACCAAAACCTGAGTATAACTTGAAAGCGCATTCACTACAGATGCACCCACACCATGAAGACCTCCTGAAACTTTATATCCTCCTTCACCTCCAAATTTACCTCCCGCGTGAAGTGTGGTCATGATTGTTTCAAGTGCAGAAACTTTTGTCTTTGCATGAATATCAACAGGAATACCTCGTCCGTTATCTACCACCCGAATATGATTGTCAGGAAGAAAAGCTACTTCAATATGATCAGCAAAACCACCCATCGCTTCGTCGCGTGAATTGTCGAAAATTTCTGTAATAAGGTGGTGGAAACCATCTGGACCAGTTGTACCAATATACATTCCGGGGCGCTTTCGCACGGGCTCTAGGCCCTCTAGAACCTGAATAGCATCTGCTCCATAAGTATCCTTCTTCTCTTTTTTAACTTCGTTTTTAGCCATAATATGTAAGGTATTATATCAAATTTTGATGCAAAATTCCTATTGACAGCAACCTAAATTGTGATATGGTTTGGATATCTGCGACTAAAAACAACCGCTAATCAGCAATCTGAAAGCGCGGTGCAGATACCGTTCTTTCGCAACAAAAAATACTATGAAATATCTTGAACAAGGTTTTGCAACAGATTTCTTCGATGTTTTGAGAGCCTCAGGCGTAGTTGCTACTCTTGAACACATTGCAATACACACGAGCAATATTCAATTCGAAATCGAACTGCTAACCGCTCATGGGTTTGCCTGTGTATTCAAAAATGACATTTGTGCATTTTTGAAAAATGGAGCTGAACAAATCGAACTAATCTTCCCTGAAAACGCACCGGAACATGCTGGGTGGAAAGTTGAGTCGCTTGAGGATTTCGCTAGATTACACGAATCTTTCATAATGTTTGGTAATAAATCCTTTACCTTACTACCTGAACACAACATCAACAGAGACGACCTGAAAGCGATGATGTTCCAACATAAAAATGGAGCAGTCATACAGATAGTTTGGCGAGAAAGAGACCTTTTCCCTACTACTCCCAAGTAGAAATTTCACAATACTCATTTAGCAATTTTGCGAGATGAGTATTTTTTATATCTAAATATTATGCACATTACTCACGGCCGTGAGTAATGTGCATAATATTATTTTTGAATTTTTGTGTTTTCTACAAACTACCCACTACCAACTACTCACTATTATCGTACCTGCCATCCCTCCATACCATTCATCTCCTCAGTAATTTTATTCATTATTTCATTTATCTCCGCTTCCTCAAGAGTTTTTTCCATCGATTGAAGTACTAGGCGATATGCATATGATGTTTTACCATCTTTCGAAAAGACATCAAAAAGTGAAACTCTTTTGAGTAAATCTCCTGCATATTTTTTAATTATGTTTTCAATTTCAACTTCATTCCCTTCCCCCTCTGTCCAAACTGCAATATCTCGCACTGAAAAGGGGTATTGAGAAATTGGTTGGTATTTTTTTACTTCCCTATTTATAAAAACAGGTAGAACCAAATTGTCACTTGCCTGTTCGATCATTTTTCCAAGATCAAATTCGACACTAGTTTGTAGTGGGTAGTTTGTAGTTGGTAGGGGCTCAGGGGATGGATTGCCGATCAGGTCGGCAATGACAGACGGAGAGCTAATCTTTAAGGCTTCGCAAATTTCACCAAACACCTTTTGTGCATCACCTTCTGGTGTCTCGCCTTTTATTTTCTTTTCAAAACCAACAGCCAAAGATAATCTCAAGCCTTCACCCTCTTTTTTAAACACAGAGCCCATTTCAAATATTTTTATTTTTGAAAGACCGAGCAAATCTGCATATCGTAAATTTTGAACCAAAGCTTCAGACAACTGGCTTTTCAAAGTATTACGTATAAAAGATTTATCAGATGCTAAAGCATTCAATACTTCTAATTCACCTTCTGGCTGAAAAGTATATGTAAGAACTTCAGAAAAACCAGAAGCTACCAAATACTCTCTAATAATTGATTCTACAATTAGTCTTTTGTTACATTTTTGTAAAGCTATAATTTCTGGCCTTCTTGATTCAATATGTTCATATCCATAAATCCTACCGATCTCTTCAATCAAGTCTTCTTTTATTCGTATATCAAAACGATCAGACGGAACAGCAACAACATAACTACCCCCTTTTATTTCAAAATCAAATCCAAGTCTTTTCAAAATAGACCGTATATCAGAGTCTGCAATGTTCACACCAAGCAATCTTTCCACCTCTGCCTCGCTTACATTTGCACTAAATTTTTCAAAAACTTTTGGGTACACATCTTTTACTCCCTCAAGTTCCCCACCTGCAATTTGTAAAATCAAATCAACACACATTTCTAAACCATCCATTGCATAATCTGGAGTGATTTCATTTTCAAAACGCTTTGAACTTTCATTACGTAAATTATATAAACCTGAAAATTTACGTGTAACAACTGGATCAAAATTCGCAGCTTCGATGATTATTTTTTTTGTATCATTATTTAGTGCTGTTTTAATACCGCCTTTTATTCCAGCAAGCACCAAAGGTTCAGATTCATCAGCGATAACACATTCTCCCTGTCCTAATTCAATGACTCTCCCTTTCTTATCTTCCACACCCGTAGCGTCTAGAAGGCTCAAAACCTCCCCTTCCTTGCCTGCACGAGCTGTAATGCCTCCCACGAGCTTATCCGCATCAAAAGCATGAAGTGGCTGGCCTAAGCCATACATTACATAATTGGTAATATCCACAATATTGTTAATAGACTTTTGACCAATAGTTTCTAATCTTTCTTTTAGCCATTCTGGTGACTCGCCTATTTTTATATTTTTTATATATGCACCACAATACCGCCTACAAAGTTTTTCATCTCCAATTTTAATTTCAAATTCAGAAGATGTTGGAAATTCTTTTTTAGGAACAATATCTTTAAAAGTTAAACCAAATATTGCACAAATTTCTTTTGCAATCCCTCTGTGAGAAAGTGCATAGTGATTTCTGTCGGGTAATATTTTAATATCGAGAGCTTCATCATCACCAATTTTTTCCACACTCTCAACTTCAAAAGCATGCATAATAATCCCGTCCACAAGTTTGTCTGTATCGGGTAGTTTTTCTTCTATGAAATCCTGTAACCATTTTTTACTTACTATCATAATTTTTTAAGATAGCTTTTAGGCTCTAGGCACTAGGCTCTAGCTTATTAATAAATTGATTTAGCATTTTCATAACTTCCAATAAACACTCATCTACTTTATTAAAATTTATATTTTTATTTTCATATAACGATTTAGCTATTTCTATTTGAGTTTCTAATTCTCCACCAGATCCAAAAGATATCAATAAAAATCTCTTCAATTCTTTATCATACCCCCTTAATTTTCCTTCTGCAATATTGGACGGTATTGAAATAGCACATCTACGCATTTGGGATGTTAGGCCAAAAATTTCTTCTTTAGGAAAATCTGAAGTAAGTAAATATACATTTTTTACCAAATCCATAGATTTTTTCCAAACTATTAAATCTTTATATGATTGTGTCATTTTGAATTTCGCTAGAGCCTAGAGCCTAATTGCTAAAAGCTATCCCTAGAATTGGTTGAAAATGCGTAAATCTGGCTGATAAAGCATCCGAACATCTGGAATTCCATATTTAATCATTGCAAATCTATCGAGTCCAAGACCGAAAGCAAAACCATGATATTTCTCTGGGTCAATATTTACACCAGAAAGTACTTTTGGATGTACCATTCCTGCACCCATAACTTCCATCCACTTACCTTTTGTGAAAACGTCAACCTCTACCCCCGGCTCCACAAACGGAAAAAAACTTGGTCTGAAACGCACTTGAATTTCTTCCCCAAAAAACTTCTCAAAAAAATATTCAAGTAAACCTTTCAAATCTTTCATCGTAATATCGGTGCCAACACAAAGTCCCTCAAGCTGAAAAAAGTTTGCTTCATGTGTTGCATCTGTAGCTTCATTCCTAAAAACCCGCCCCGGCATTATAACCTTAAGTGGCGGTTTATGATTTTCCATATAACGAATTTGCACAGGACTTGTGTGAGTACGCATTAAAAGTTTTTCTTTGGCTGAGTCTTTTGAATCCTGTTTTAACCCTAAATCAGCCTTTGGCTGATCGGGCGAACAAAATTCAGAAGAATTTTGTTTTAGCCAAAAAGTGTCTTGCATATCTCGTGATGAATGATCGGCAGGCACATTCAAAGCATCAAAATTATAATACTCTGTTTCTACTTCAGGCCCAAAAGCAATATCATATCCAATAGATTTAAAAATCTCATAGATTTCGCGAATCATTTGAGACATTGGGTGAATATGCCCTAAAACGTCCTGCCCCACAGTATGTTCGGGCGAACAAACTTCAGCTGAAGTTTGTTTTAGCCCTAAATCATCATTTAAATTATTGTTTTGCATATACCAAGCTTAACTTAATAAGTTTTTTACCGTCTTTTATTACAATTGTTTCATTATCTAATACTCTAAAATCAAGTACCTCCTGTGTAGGCGACGAATATAATTCTACTATATTTTGAGGTATCCTTTTATCAAGTTCGACTACCATTATTTTTGAACCAACAACTACAAAAATCACATCATTTCTGCTTGGATAAAAATTAAAAGTTCCGATATTTTGGGCGCTGTAAACAATAAAATCTTTTATGCAAACATCATTACCTTGAATACAAAAATAAAAAGGCGTGTCGGCTAATGATCCGCTCCACGTAGCTCGTAAATCTGCACCAATTTTTTCAATTATCAATTTTTTACTTTCAATACTAGGATATGTAGTTGTAGCTTTTATTTGTACAGTCGTGGCAGAGGTCGTCGCAACTATTTTTTTTGGAGCAATAATTTTTGTCTGTGGAGCTTTAGAGGTGGTTGTTGCAAAAAGTGAAAGCAAATCTTTATATTCGCTATTGGCAATTAAAGTACTTGATGCTGTAGCCGATTTTGGTATTTGCTGTGGTATAGGAGTGGTTATTATTTGTTTTGGTATTAAAAATGGGTATGCCTCAGCAACTCTCTCCCCTTTTACTTCTATATTTTTTTTCCAATCTATATAACCTTCCTTAGCAATTTTTATTGAATAAGTATCAGGACGTAAGTCTTTTACTAAAAGGCCATGCTGAAAAATACTTGTAGAATTATCAAGCTCATCATTTACGTAAAGATTTGCTCCTGTTTCAGAAGAATATACATATACTCCACCAGTTTTAAGAAGAGAAAAATTTTGAGTCCAATTGTAACCAAAAGAATACAAGAGGATAAAAGGGGCAACAGCGAGAAAAATCAGAAAGAATATAATAAAGTATACAAGACGGGTTCGTGGTGACTTTGGGGTCATAATATTACTATATTAGCACAGCCTGTACCGCCTGTCATTCCGGCGAAGGTGAGCTTGGGGTGGGTTCAATCTGATGGGTATCAGATTAAAAGACGGAAGCTGTCGAGCTGAGTCGGGGTCGAGTAAATTTCTAGCAAGAAATTATACGTGACCCAAGCGCAAGACTTTGAGCATTTTGTATTCAAAAAGCGAAAAGTGTACAGTGCCTGTAAGGCAGGAATCCAGTCTTAAAAAATTAGAATTCAGACTTGGATCCCCGATAGCCTTCCTTGTCAGTCAGGCTTCGAGGATGACACAAAACATAGTCACTTCGTTCATTGTTTTGTGTCATTTTGTCTGCTCCCCACGATGTTTTGGAGTGACCCAAAAACCCATATATTTTCCTATCATAAGTCGTGTTTGTGCATCTAGCCCTGGAATAGCTCCAAAAATAAAAATAGTAACAGGAACAAAAAGCC
>Ga0268283_1001782_pt1 | contig 10066 bp, 8 predicted proteins | sample saktaG_13_FD_190140 | JGI IMG/M metagenome (GOLD analysis project Ga0268283, IMG submission 190140) | Saline water microbial communities from Sakinaw Lake, British Columbia, Canada - sak_2013_06_06_36m | ecosystem: Environmental > Aquatic > Non-marine Saline and Alkaline > Saline ... | reverse complement strand
CGTAAAAGTTACCAAGCCTTAAAAAACTACTTTCAATTTATGCAGATGGGTTATTTGATTAATCAATTGTTGGTGAAGAGTACCGTTTTTCAAGCGGCCTTTATGAAAGAAAAAGACCATCCCACGCTAAAAAGTCTGTGGAAAGATTTGGATGCGGCAATGAAATGGGCAAAGACAAAATCTGCCAAATTAGCAGAAATTTCCGCGACACGGATACAGTTACGCTTTATCAGTTAAAAGCAGGAGGGAGATGCCTTACTCCAGAATTTAAGGTTTGGAAAGTTGTTTTTAGCCAATTCATATTGTTTTTCGGCTGTGACCCATACTTCTTCATCAATCATATAATCTGAAAATGCTCTTTGCGTGATCTCCTCTTCTATGCTGGCAATTTCGGAAAGCAGTTTTTTTCTTTAAGAAAAGCATCAAAAGAAACCATCTCCTTATTAAAAATCGGATTAATATCCAGTTGACGCAAATAATCATCATTACAAAGCATAAATTCCAATTCTATTTTTTCGTCATCCTTATCGATAAGCTCAAACCTAGCCAGCAACTTGCTGTTTTCGCCTTCTGGAATGTCACGCGCCCCAGCATATTGGCAATAAACTGATGCCGTTCGCTATGCGCTGAACAATGTAACAACACAAAAATGAGTTGTAAAAATGTACTTTTACCGCCGCCATTAAGGCTACCTAACGGAAAGACATTAGGATTAAAGGCTTGCTCAAAGGTAATATCCACCTCTTTTAATACCCTAAAGTCAGGGACTTGAACGCGTAATAAGTGCATAGTATTTTCCTGTTAAATTCAGTGGGGCAATGCCGTTCTGCAAGCCATTTTATCATTCATTTCAACGAGGGTCATCGTTATGTAGGTTTAGCAACATCTTTTCGTTGCCCAACATTCAACGGTCAAAATCAGAATGTCGAGAGATTTCTTCAATGCTATTCGTGTGTTCTAATGCGAAAATGTTGTACTCATCCCCAAGCTCCAGCTTAGGTAACAGAAGAACCTAGAGTACAAACCTGGGTTTGTACCTAATAACCGCAGTATAAATCCTTACAAACCAAGGTTTGTACTCCGATGCTAACGCGCTTTTCGCCGCACGCCATCGCTCGGCATTTACAAACCAACGTTAACCCACCACAAAACCAGCCCAACTCGACCCAATCCGGAGTACAAACCTTGGTTTGTATCTAATAACCGCAGTATAAACCCTTACAAGCCAAGGTTTGTACTCCGATGCTAACGCGCTTTTCGCCGCACGCCATCGCTCGGCATTTACAAACCAACGTTAACCCACCACAAAACCAACCCAACTCGACCCAATCCGGAGTACAAACCTGGGTTTGTACCTAATAACCGCAGTATAAACCCTTACAAACCAAGGTTTGTACTCCGATGTTAACGCGCTTTTCGCCGCACGCCATCGCTCGGCATTTACAAATCAACGTTAACCCACCACAAAACCAACCCAACTCGACCCAATCCGGAGTACAAACCTTGGTTTGTATCTAATAACCGCAGTATAAACCCTTACAAACCAAGGTTTGTATTCCGATGCAAACGCGCTTTCTGCCGCACTCCAATACCCGGCATTTACAAACCAACGTTAACTCGGCACAAAATCAGTAACGGCTTATCAATGTCGGTTTTAAAGCAATATCTTCGCCAAAAGCAAGGCAGCCCTGACGTGAGGTCTGACGATCTTTGTGGCATTGATAATTTGGTTGTCGATTAAAAATTCACTTGGCAAAAATGCCAAACAGTTTTTAATCCAGTGCTTGTATTTGCTGGCTATGGAAACGATTTTCAGAACCAGCATACTCTTAATATTCATACCTTGGAGCTGTCGCATTAGCTTTTCCGTTTGGCGAAGGTATTGTAAAGACCTCAATAGTAAAAAAGTGAGTAACGGAGGCTATAAGTTCGATCACGCTTCAGTTACTTATGGCTTTAAGTAGGAAGCTGAAAATCGCAACAGAAAAGGCGACAGGTAATGTTCGCTGTCTTGCGAATAGACTCGATGGGATTCGTAAATGGTCATTAATGACCTCGAAAAAACAACGTCTGTGCGGCTAAAAGTCAGCGCAGACACTTTGGCGTTATTATGAACATAGCCACGAAAATCTGTCTGATTGCTTAAATAAAAACCCGCGATTAAAGCGGCTTCAGCAAATTTTTCTACCGCATGTACAGGCAGTAATAGATAAAGCAAGCCCTGGCTGGGCAGTAATTGATCGGCGCTTTTAATTAAATCAGCAAAAGGCAATTCATCGTTATGTCTGGCGACTTTTCTAAGTGAGTCTGTCGTCTTGCTGTGATTCTCAAAAAAGGGCGGATTACAAATAACAAGATCATATTGATGGGTAACTGAACCGGCAAAACCTTGAATATCTTGATGCACGGCCTCAAGACGATCAGCCCAGGGACTATTGCCGAAATTTAGTTGGGCTTCTTCATAGCTTGGTTGCGTTAACTCTACCGCTGTCACTTGCGCAGCTCCCAATTGAGCCGCCATTAAAGACAGTACGCCAGTTCCCGCACCAATATCCAAAACCCAATCACCCTTAGTAACGGGTGCCATAGCGCCAAATAAAACCGCGTCAGTGCAGACTTTCATGGCTGATTGCTTTTGGGTGACTGAAAACTGCTGAAAGCGGAAGATTGACATAGCGCGGTACGGCTGACTTAATTGTTTTATTGTAATTATTCAGTTCCCCTTCTTTAACAAAGAGGGGTTAGGGGAGATTTTATTAGATAAATCACCCTTTTTCAAAGAGTGATGCTGTTTAAGATTTGATGCGAGTTTACAAAACAACTACAAACGATAAAGCGGCTCCAAACTTTTATCCACGGGAGTGGTGATTTTTTCCAGGGCTTTATTTTCTGTAAAGGTTTGAAACAGTTTTTTGCCCTGCCACTGACCGGTTTCTTTACCGTACAAAGTGTGATTTAAATGCAGGATTTCATCTCTTAAGCGTGCGTCACAAAATCCGGCGATGGCACCCAGATTTGAGGCATTAAATTTTTGCCTTCCCCACTCAAGCAAGGCATCTTTAGCCGCTACTGCATCGTTATTAAGACAGGCATTTTTTAACTGCTTAATGCACGTTTTTAAACTTTTTTCTGCCTCATTATCTTCAATAACGGGTTTTTTACCTCGGCGTTTAATTAAAAACAGAAGCACCGTTATTAACCAACCTGCGGCTAAGGCTACAGAAACCCACAACCAACGATTGGATTCCGGCTCGGTTTTAATAACCGGGCTGATTTCAATGTTCTGGGGTATGGCTGATGTAACCGCTGGTTCAATAGCGACCGGCTGATTGGCGACTGCAACCGTGGTCAATATTGTTTCAGGGATTTTCGCCACTTCCATTTTTTGGCTTTGGGTATTAAACCAAGGGATTTCTATGGCAGGTAAGGTGTAGTTGCCTGCTTTTGAGGGAATCAGGGCAATTTTTTCTTCTCTAAAAGCCAGCAAGCCATCAACTTTTTTCTGTTCCTGCAATGCCGGCTGGTCTGGATACGCTTTTAACTGATCATTGGTATCGGTGGTGTTCAGTTCAGGAAGTTGTCCGACCGTCGTACCTTTTGCCAGTAATGTTAAGGTTCTGGTCAACGGCTCTCCCACTTTCATTTGTTGAACATCACCTGACCAGTCCTGCTTTAAAACCAGTTGTTCCGCTGATAACCAATGCTTGCCTGTAAAGGAGGCGGGCACTGGTTTTACCTCCAGTGTTATGGCTTTGGATTCAACGCGTTTGGTTTTGCTCATCTGGGAATTAAAAAAGCCGTTAAAACCGGGGCGATTACCGGTTAGCACTTCAGCGTTTAATACCAACGGTTTAATCGTTAATTTACCGCTTTTTTGTGGAAAAAAAGCATATTTTCGTTCTGTCACTGTGTAATTAACCCCGTTGACTTGGGTAGTATAATTGCTGTCTTCACCCAATCTTTCAATGACCGCATCCGCCAATTCAGGTTCGGTTAGCCTAGCTTGAGAAATATCGAGTTTGGTATATAAGCGCAACGTATAGAAAACTTGTGATTGTATATAGGGTTTTTCAGGGCTTGCTTCGACTTCTATAAACAAATCCTCATCATTGTTAACCGCTTTTTTGGCAGCATCACTGGTGACCAAAAGGGTCAAAGGCTGGCTGACATCCTTGCCAAAGTTAACCGAAGGAATAACCAGTCCGCCCGCCTGTTTAGCCATCACGTTAAGCGTCCACTGAACCTTCTTGCTGGATTTTCCGTTAATCCACGATGAACTGCTGCTGTTGCTTTGGTTGAGTATGGAAAAATCCTGTTCCAACGGGCTAAAATCAGGATCATCGTCAGGTGATTCATTCGCGGTAAAAATAATCTGAAAAGAGTCATTAAGACTAACCGGATTACGATCCACAGAAACCTTAATGTCCGCTGCAAAAGCGCCTTGAGGAGCCAATAGTAGTAACAGCATAAAAAACACTAAGGAGGTGAAAAACCGTTGTTTGACTTCAGGATTAAGAAATTGTTTTACAGTGTTCATAGTTAAAATATTAATTATCATTTAAGCGTGTGCAGCCATTCTCTTTAAAAAAACTGAAAACGCGGTTTTATCTTAAAGCGTTGCCGGGTCAAGAATACGGATAAAATTGCGGAAAATCCAGGCATTAAATTAATGTTCTTTGTAGCTCAGGTTAGCGACAGTGTAACCCAATGCGACTTCAAAATTAAGTTGTTAAGTTAATCAAGATTCCACGTGCGTGTAAATGCTTGATAGAATCCAGCGTCCTGAACGGTTGCTCCCCGCTGACTGACAAGGGCGGACGCAAAGGCTTGCGCTCTTTCCATCGTCACAGATAATGACCATTCCTGCTGTATTCCCAGTAACAATACCGCAGAAAAAGCATCGCCAGCGCCCACAGTATCAACTATAGCCAAATTTTCAGCCGGGGTAACTTCAATAAATTCACCGGTATTATTAAGCGCCATAGCACCCGAACTGCCACAAGTGACAATCAAAACATCGAGGTCGTGTTGAGCCAAAAACAAACGCATGGTCTCTTGCAAGGTGTTTTGTTGCGATGCCAATTGTTTTAACTCTTCATGATTAAGCTTGACCCAGTTGGCTTTGCTCAGCCACTGCTCAACTGATTCTTTGTGCCACCAAGGCGCTCTTAAATTAACATCAATAAAAACCTTGCCGGTATGACGATCTTTTAAAACATTAAGTGTGTGTGCAGAAGCCCCATTACGTAGTGCCAGCGTTCCGTGATAAAGAACACGGTAGTCGGTTGCTAAATTCAATGGTTGTGCGACTATAAAATCATAAGCCTGGTTTGCCAGAATTTCATAATGGGGTTCGCCATCATTAAAGGTTACGTCGACTGTTCCGGTAGGGTAATCGGGGGCAATTTGAACGCTTTCAAGATCCATGCCCCAAGCGGTCATCGCCTGCCTGATGCTTTTGCCCGCAGCATCATTGCCGACCCGACTGATAAAACAAGGAGCCAAGCCAAAAGCCTGAAGATGCCACGCCACATTAAAAGGCGCTCCACCCAAAACTTGCAGGCCATCAGGAAATTGGTCGATAAGCACTTCGCCGAAAATGGCGATCGGTTGAGTGTTAACTGTTTTATTTTTTTCTATCATACTGAAGCATTAACTCCGCCTTAAAATTTGATTTCTGCTGAAATCGCCATCAAATCTACGTTTAAAAGATCGCCTATTTTATCAACGAACCGCTCTTTATCAACTGCCCGAACTTGATCGCACAGGACAACAATCACCACTGTGCGCCGTAATTTTCTTGAAGAATGAATCGTCAGTTATAGTAAAGCCTTTGAACGTAAGTGAGAATAAGCGTTTCCGGCATCCGATCCGCGTGTGCCGGAAACGCCGCCACGCGCTACGTTTGGGGGGCTTATTCCGAAGTATTGTAAAACCACGAGTTATAGTCTTTCAGAAATTAAACTTCCACTACACGACAATTTAACTCACACGGATACTATCCCTTAAAGGGATGGTATCCGTTAGCATCGAAATTATTTATCTGAAAATCTATAAGTCGTCATTTGATTACCTGTTATTATAGGCTGGTATAAATCTTACTTTATTAATCCATACCGATATGAAAGAAAAAAAATTGAGCAATATAGTCATAGAAATGGCGCAACAAATACTTGGTAAAAAAAATCCTTCTTCAGCCGCTATTGATGTTGCCGTTAATATGGTACATATTGCCTGGAATTTTGCGCATGAGAAATATCAAGATGAGCCTGGATATATTTTTAGCGTTAAAGAAATTCAGGAACGAATGGGTTCAGCAAATAATGAACTTATTTCAGAGGACGCAGAAGAAATGACTAAAATATTAATGCTCTATAAATTAAAAAAATATCCTAACGACAGGAGAAACATAGTTCTTTGTGAGGTTAAAAATGGAGATGTTTGTGTTACTTTTCTATAAATTTAAATGAAAAATAAATTATGATAGTTGATAAAAATGATAATGAAGTAAAAATAGGATCATGGGTAAAAGTGCTGTCTATTGATCCTGGGTACATTGCAACATTTGCTCCTAAGGAGGCAAAAATAATGAAGTCCATGATCAATAAAGCCTTTGAGGTAACTGAGATAATAAATAATAAGCCACTGATACACCAGCAATTTAATCGGAACGAGGGGATTTCATTGGCTTTAGATCCTGAAGAAATGGAGTTAGTAGAAACGGAACATCCAGGTAAGTGAACATCGCCCACCTTCCGATGATAAACGATTGCTAGCTTAGGCATCTTGCCCTCTCCTGTTGAATAAGGAACAGGCGTAGGCCGGAATAAAACCACCCAAGCGTAGCGCGTGGTGGCGTTTCCGGCACATTCGTACGGGTGCCGGAAACGCTTATTCTCGCTTACGCTCGAAAAGCCTTATTCCGGCCTACGCCTACGCCGTTTCTGGCGCTTAATCTTCATATTGAGTTCGGAAAGTCAGCCGCTTGAGCCTGACGGGTTTTGCAAGCCCGGTTCCGCTTGGCTCATCTATTGCTGTCAGTCACGCCTCTCAATTAACCGGATACGGTAAAAAATCCGTCCATTTAACTTCGCCACCGGCTTCGTCAGGTGTCGGCAACATGGCCACATTCCAGCCACCACCCAAAGCTTTAACCAATTGCACCGAGGAGACCAGTCGATTACTCAGCACCTGCACAGCGGTTTGCTGATTATTTAATGCGACAGTTTGAGCGATCATCACGTTCACATAACTGATCAGGCCTGCCTGATATTGATTGGTTATTTTGGTTAGCGCTTCACGAGCCGCTGCCACCGCTTTGTCCTGAACTTGTGCTTCTTCTTCCAAAATTCGTAGTGCTGACACATTGTCTTCTACTTCCTGAAAACCGGTCAGTACGGTTTGTTTATAGAAAGCGACACTGGCATCAAAACCATCCATCGTCTGTTTATACTGTGCGTTTTTTCCGCCACCGTCCAATAGCGTCAGTGCAGCGCCCGCCGGGCCTAATGCCCAGTAACGTTTGGCCGCAGTAAACAGGGTTGCTAAGGTATTGCTTTGGAAGCCGGTACTGGTCGCCAGATTTATCGTGGGAAAAAAAGCGGCTTTAGCAACACCGATTTGGGCATTGGCGGCGGCGATTTTGCGTTCGGCACTGGCAATGTCAGGACGCCTTTCCAGCAACTCCGAAGGCAAACTGACCGGAATGGGGGGCGGCGTAAGATTCAGCGGCATTGAACTTAAGGACAATGCTGTTGGGGGCTTACCGGTTAAAACCGCAATAGCATGTTCCAGAATGGCACGCTGTACACCAAGATTAATGGCTTGCGCACGGGCGGATTCCAGTTGGGCTTCGGCTTGCACCACATCGGTTTTGGCGACAACGCCGGCTGCATAACGATTTTTGGTTATTTCCAAGGTTTTGCTATAGGCCGCAACGGTTTCATCAAACAACGCTTTTTGTGCATCCAGCGCCCGTAATTGAAAATAATACACAGCCAGCGTCGCTTGGGTAGACAGTTGCAAAGCCTGTAGGGTCGCGGCACTGGCTTGAGCGGTACTTTCGTTGGCTTCAACCTGACGACGGATACTGCCCCATAAATCCGGCTCCCAAGCCAAGCCGATTGCGGCACCAAAAAGGTTTCTAACGCCACTGACTGCAACGCTTTGGCCGCTAGCAGCACGAAACCGATTGGTGGTCGCGGTAAGTGTGGCTGTTGGGAAGAAAGCCGATTGTGCTGATCTTACCAAGTCCTGGGCTTGACGATATTGCGCCTCGGCTTGGGCTATGGACTGATTACCAATAATGACCTGCTCTTCCAGTTTATTAAGTTGGGTGTCGTTAAAGATTTCCCACCATTTGGCTTGCAGCAAATTATCACGCGGTTGTGCTTGTTTCCAGCCCTTGATTTCTTTAAAGTTAACGGGAATCGTAGTTTGGGGGCGAACATAATCAGGCCCGACCGCACAAGCGGTCAGTTGGGTGATTAATAGCGAATAAATAAGGGTTGGGCTAATACGAACTGTCATGAAAATCTCGGCGGTACTAAGCGGTTTTATCCGCTAGTGAGGCGGTACGGTTAAAAAAGCGGCGATGAAACCATAGCCGGAAACGATCCAGATAAATATAAACCACGGGGGTTGTGTATAGCGTTAGCATCTGACTGAAGATCAGGCCGCCGACAATGGAAATGCCCAGCGGTTGGCGCAGTTCTGCACCGTAACCACTGCCCAGTGCCAAGGGCAGGGCGCCGAACATTGCCGCCAGTGTGGTCATCATGATGGGACGAAAGCGCAGCATACAGGCTTGAAAAATCGCATCGGAAGCCTCCAGTCCCTGCTCGCGTTCAGCTTGTAAGGCAAAATCGATCATCATGATGGCATTTTTTTTGACGATACCAATCAACAAAATGACGCCAATTAAGGCGATGATGCTAAATTCGGTGCCGCAAACCATCAGCGCCAATAGCGCACCCACCCCGGCTGAAGGCAAAGTGGACAGGATGGTTAGCGGGTGAATCGTGCTTTCGTACAATACTCCCAGCACAATATAAATGCTAAACAAGGCAGCCAGGATTAAAAAAGGCTGATTGCGCAACGATTCCTGAAAGGCTTTGGCAGAGCCCTGAAAACTGCCTTGTATCGACGCGGGTACGCCGATGTCACGCATGGTATTTTCGATGAGTTGGGTGGCGGTAGACAGCGAGGTGCCGGGTTTGAGATTAAACGACAAGGTAGCCGCTGCAAACTGGCCTTGATGATTAACCGATAGCGGTGTGCTGGTCGGCGCAAAACCAGCCAGCGATGATAACGGCACCTGGTGTGCGGCGATTTGTTTGCCGGATGGCAAGCGCACAGCGGGTACACTGATATAAACCTGTTTTAAGGCTTCAGAACTTTGCCAGTATTCGGGTGCCAACTCCATCACTACCCGATATTGGTTGAGCGGATTATAGATCACCGACACTTGGCGTTGACCAAAAGCATCATTAAGGGTGGTATCAATCATGGCCTGGCTGATGCCATAACGCGCCGCCCTGTCACGGTCAACCACCAAACCAATTTGCCGGCCTTTGTCTTGCTGGCTGGTATTGACATCACTCAGTTGCGGCAGTTTGGACAGTGCCGTAATGACTTTTGGCATCCATTCACGAAGCAACCCCAAATCATCCGATTGTAAGGCGTAGTCATACGAGCCGAATGATGGCCTACCACCGATACGCAATTCTTGCGCAGGGAACATGTGCAGATCGGCACCCGGAATACGTTTGACCTTGTCACGCAAGCGCCCCATCACCTTTTCAATGGGATCGCGTTCACTGTGCGGCTTAAGCACAATGAAGACGCGGGCACTATTGCTGCTGGAACCGGCACCGCCAAATCCGGCCACATTGCTGACCGCCGGATCTTTTAGCAACAGTTCGGAATACTCGAAAAGTTTTTTCTGCAAGGATAAAAAAGAAGTCCCTTGATCGGTTTGAATCTCACCCAGCAAGCGACCGCCGTCTTGACTCGGAAAAAAGCCTTTGTCGATCACCGAATACAGATAAAAATTGAGGCCTATCGT
>Ga0268283_1001781_pt1 | contig 10073 bp, 4 predicted proteins | sample saktaG_13_FD_190140 | JGI IMG/M metagenome (GOLD analysis project Ga0268283, IMG submission 190140) | Saline water microbial communities from Sakinaw Lake, British Columbia, Canada - sak_2013_06_06_36m | ecosystem: Environmental > Aquatic > Non-marine Saline and Alkaline > Saline ... | reverse complement strand
CACCGGAGAAGGTGCCATTTTGCACAACCTTATAGGAAATTGAACTATGCAGTATTGATTTTAGTTGTTATAACTGCTTTTGCAGGTTTTCTGCTTCCGTTAAATCTCACTGATCCTTACAGCAACTTTGGGCGTATAAGCAGCGGACTGATGCGTCCGCTAATCATTCTGATGAATAATGGAGTTGCTGCGCTTCTCGAAAAAATTGACATCTACACATTGCCACGCGTTGCTTTTAAAAACTTCAGTCTTGTTGCAACTTTGTATTCAACTGCTATTTTAATCGCGCTCATAATGACAACCATGTGGCATGGACGATTATTTTGTAATACGTTTTGTCCTGTCGGCTCGTTACTTGGATTAGTATCAAAATATGCTCTTTTCAAGGTTAAAATCGATAAATTGCATTGCAACAGATGTGGACGCTGTGCCACTTCCTGTAAAGCCGAATGTATTGAAAGCTCCACACATACCATCGATTCTTCCCGATGTGTGAATTGCTTCAATTGCGTTGGTGTATGTCCTTCCAACGGCATTAAGTACAATTCCAGCATAAAAGCAGTAACTGAATTAGCTAACCTTCAAGAAACAGATCAAAGCAGAAGACAGTTGTTTGGTGGAACAGTAGCAATTCTCAGTCTATCTGCATTGTCTTTTGTTCCACGCGAAATAGAAACCGGAAAGCCCTCCACTATTCCCGAAAAAAAGAAGAATCCTGTTTGTCCGCCGGGATCAAAAGGATTCGGGCATTTTAATGAAACCTGCACGGCCTGCCACCTGTGCGTTAGCCTATGTCCTACACAGGTTCTGAAGCCTTCAATACTTGAATATGGATTGATCGGGTTTTTACAGCCTCATCTGGATTATCATTCCAGTTTCTGCAATTTTGAATGCAGGCTTTGTGGCGAAGTGTGTCCTACCGGTGCTATTCTCCCGTTGCTCCTAGAAGACAAGAAACTGCTGCAACTCGGCAAATCTATATTTATCAAAGAGAACTGCATAGTTTATACCCGCAAAACCGCATGTGGCGCTTGTTCTGAGCATTGCCCCAGTAAAGCTGTGCAAATGGTACCTTACGAAGGCAGGTTAAAAATTCCCAAAGTAACCCAGGATATCTGCGTTGGTTGCGGCGCCTGTGAATATGCCTGCCCAACAAAACCGTTTAAAGCTATATACGTTGATGGGCACATGTTGCACCAAAAGGCTAAAAAGCCGACAGAAAAAAAGCTTGAACAAAAGAAAACGACTGAGGATTTTCCGTTTTAGTAATCACTAAAGAGATAAGAGTAGGAGGATTCCAGAGCATTCAATTCCATTCCTTAGAATGTGACATATTTCATTAACAAAACTTTGCATTTTGATTTCGTTTTTTTGTAGCAGACCCAATTCCCTTCAAATGACTGACCGAAAAGGGAATAGAAGAATAAATTATTGATTAATTTTGACCCAACCGGTCTGCCTAAAATATGAAAGGATTAATTCTCCAGTGCTCTGTTATTTTATTCTGCTTCAATGTTGCAGTAGGCCAGCATAATACCATCGATTCGCTGGAAAAGCTTTTAAGAGTATCAGCCGACAACACCAATAAAGTGAACATCCTGAATAAGTTAAGCTATGAATATCTTTACTCTTATCATTCTAAAGCAATATTCTGTAACAAACAAGCTTTGGAATTATCACAGAAATTAAACTATAATAAAGGAATAGCATCATCCTACTCAAGCATGGGAAATACCTATTATTCAACTTCTGAATACGACAATGCACTAAAATACTATTATCTAAGTTTGGGTATAGCTAAAAAATATAATTACCCGAAAATAAAACTGGCAGCCAGCAACGGAATTGCATGTGTATATTTTGCAGATAAAGATTATGTAAAAGCAAAACAAATATACCTGGAGCAATTGAGACTCTATGGGAAAGAGATCAGTAAAACGATCCTGTTCGATTACTATAATAATCTTGCAGCATGCTATGGTGACTTGAATAAAGTAGACTCAGGGATTTATTATTACAACCAGGCACTTATACTTGCGCAGAAAAGCAATTCCATTGATAAAACAATACTCACAAAGATCAACATTGCAAGCACTTACAAGCTTAAGTATGAAATAAGTAAAGCATTATCACTTCATCTGGAAAACTTGAAACTGGCAAAAGAAGCAAGGAAAAGCTACTATTTCGCCTTGATAAATTTAAGAATCAGTGAAATATATAATGATCTGAAAAATGATGCTAAAGCAATGAAATATTGCAAAGTCAGCATCAGAGTGAGTGATTCGATGCATTATTCTGAAATCCGGTTACCAGCTCTAAAAGTGTTAGCTAATATTTATCTGAGAATGAATAACTCACAAGAGGTTTACAAAAACCTGTCAGCTTATATAAGTCTGAAAGACAGTATTCTGAATGATCAGAAAAATAGAAAGATAGCAGAACTGAACACCCGTTTCGAAACCAAAAAGAAAGAGGATGACATCCTGGCATTACAGGAAAACCTCCGAAACAAAAAGCGGTTCCTTTTCCTTGTTATTTCATTATCCGTATTTTTGATCCTGACTCTTGCTTTGAGCCTTGTAGCCCTAAGGCTCCGGCAAAGAAACCAGCTTAAGGAAGAAAAACTTAAACATCAGGAAACCATTTTACTGGAACAGAAACTGGAGATCAAAAGCAATGTTGAAAAGGAGTTGAAAATGGAGTTGGAAAATAAAATGAATGAAATAAAAAACAACCTGCTTTCGATTATAAAACTTAAGAACCAGAAAGAGAATCTTATTGATGATTTCAGGAAAATAAAGGATTACCTGAATCCCGACGGGGTCCAGATTTTTACGTCCATAAATAACCTGCATAAAATCGATAACCTGCAGCTTAAAATATCAGAGTTTGAATCGAATTTCGAAGAAATCAACAAGGGATTTTATGAAAGCCTATTAAAACTTCATCCTGACATAACCCCCAACGAGAAGAAACTTTGTGCGTATATTGCTCTCGGCATGTCTACCATTGAAATATCCGAACTTACCTTTCAGTCGGAAAATAGTATTTACGTTTCAAGGAACAGATTGAAGAAGAAACTGAACACTGTTGATCAGTCTATGGAAGACTACCTCAAGACTCTGATTTCTTATAATTCTCAAGAAGTCTGAAATCAAACAGAAACTTATAACTTTCTTTCATTAACAGGCTTTTTAAGTCCGGCTATATTACATGATGATCAGCTACTTTTTTATCAGTTTATAATTGTTTCCTTTATAAGAACCAACTGTCAGGAAATAATACCCCTGGCTAAGTGAAGAGAGATCCAGCGTATTAAATTCATTCATCAACCTTCCTTTCATCACTTTCCGGCCGGTTTGGTCGGCAATATAGTATTCCGAACCAACCTGTTTATGTTGAAGCTGCACCTGCAGATAATCTTTAACCGGATTCGGGTAGAGCACTACTGGTGCTTCGGGTTTCCGATCATTCACTCCGTCAAAGATTGATGGCACGTAAACCTTAATAATATCTGTTCCGGCAACCGCAACAATCCCGTCGGAGCCAATCACTGCGCCGCTTGTATTGACATTTGGAATATAATCTGTCCAAAGTTCCTTGAGGTCCAGGGTAAAGGCATATATCCCGCTTTCGCCATTGGTGGCATAAATAATACCGTTTTGCGTAGCAGCAGCCCTGAACATAAATAATTCAGGATTCGAACAAATAGTTGGCGATGTATTCAGAATCTGTCCTGTTGCAGGATCAAGCCTGATGATCTTTCCTTCAGAAGGGGCATACACCGAGCCATCTGAACCAATGCACATATGACTGAATGGAGCATTTCCATATATATCCGTTATCCATAATACACTAAGGCTGTCGCCATTATCCACCAGGGCTGTGATATTATCGGATTGTGCCGGGGCATAGATGGTTCCGTCAGGGCCGACCATGACAGGGCATTCCGGTACTGCAGTTCCATGTGTATAGCTTAAAGCATGAGAGTATTTTATCTGCCCGGTTTCAAGATCCATTGCAAATACTTTTACTATGCCGCCGGTCTGTCCAATATAATAACCAGTGTTCCCATAGATAGTCAGTTCTGCTTCCCCCAGTAAAATGGGCATAATACTGGTTTGCCAGATGGATTCGCCTGTCACGTGATTAATTCTGTTCATTTCAAAGTAACTTTCAACGAACAAGTCGCCATTATCGGCAAAATTGGCACTGGCTGTAATGTATGCGTCTATTGTAATGGTGGAAGTCCACACTATGGAGCCATCCTCTGCATTTAAGGCATAAAGTGAATCATGCAGACTTTCGGTTAACCGCATGGCGTAAACCTGGCCATCCCTGAACCCGATGGGCAACGAACGGCCTGTAAGACCTGTTATCTCTTTCTGCCACAACAACTCACCCGTGTTCAGGTCATAACATACGATTGGGGAATTCTCCATAGCCAGGAAACGCATGGTAACAAGCTTATTACCTTCAATATATACCGGCATTCCAAACATACCTTCGGGTGTTGCCTGCCAAAGGAGGCTATCCTTAGATGGCCCGTTTACGAAAGCCAGGCCATTCCTCGAAGGGTTTCCTCCACCATTATTCCAATCTGAAACCTGAGGGAATGCAGTATACGTGATTAAAATCAGGACTAAAAAAATTAATTGTTTTTTCATAATCTTCCTGTTTTAGTTAAAATTCGGCTACAAAATTACTATTTAAACAAAATTTATCAACTTCAGGTTGAGGTAAAACATAGATTTTAGCCGATTGTAAGGTAATTGTAAGGTCGTGTAACGCGATTATAAGTTATATCGTAAACTTTCAGTAAATAAGATCAATAACTTTGCATCAACAACTTGCTGATGAATTGATCAATGGAATTTTAGCCTATTACGAAGTTGCTTTGAATTGAAGCAGGCAAAATTATTTTCTAACCCAATAATCCTGATATAGTGAACATTAATTCTACTCTTAAAAACCTTAACACTATGAACATTTCGCCTGAATACGCTAAAATTGAAACACTAAAAAATGGTTATCCTTCGAAACTTGCTTTCCGGAAAAGCGAAAATAACTATCTAAAATCCGGATTAACAATATTTAATCAGAGTTTCGAAAATGGAAACAAAATGCAGCGACAGCATCTATACCCAGGCACACTACTTTTATTGCTGTTCCTTTTCAATTTGAATTTATACAGCCAAAACTGGTCAACGGAAGGCGGATGCAGCGCCCGTACCGGCAACAGCGAAATTACAGGGCCTTCGGATGTAACAACACCTTACTGGGAAGTCACAGATGCAACGTATTCATTTCTCGGGGAAGCCGTATATACATTCGGTGATTTATTCGTAACCTCAAGAGTCTCCAGTGGATTTTCATCTGCCCTTATTGAATGCAGGGAGCTTCAAACTGGGGCATTGAAATGGACATCTCCTTTCATTTCAGATACTTCAAAATTATATTGCGTAGGTTTTAATGAAGACGCTGTTTATGCAATGGATTATTCACAATGGAACAGCAACATCAAGGTTTATGCATTGAATGCTTCTGACGGCTCCATCAAATGGACCGGTGAAGTTTCTTCCTATACTTATGGAGCTATGAATACCGTTGTTTATGCCTGTAACGGTGACATTATTATGAATGGACCTGACCCGGTGATAGGAGAAACCACTATGCGATTAAACAAGGATACAGGAAAAGTAATGTGGACAAATGATGAATGGTTTGGGGTAGGCCCAATCTATGGATTGGCGGCAACTGAAACGACTGTTTACAGGATCACGGGGACAATCATGCAACCGAAACAACTAAGTGCCATCGATATTGAAACAGGTGCTACACTGTATAAATCAGATGAACTGCTTGGTGATGGAGATCAGGAATGTCCGCTGGTAATTGGTAATGATGGCCGTATTTATTTTTGGCGCGATAATGGTGAACTTCATTCTTTAACTGATAACGGCACCGGGTTTACCCTTAATTGGACCTGTGTTCCGGTTAACCCGCATTTGGGTTATAATAATGCCTACATCGCAATTGCAGCAGATCAGAATATTATAACGTTTGATGATGGAAGAATGGTAAGAATTAATCATGACGATGGTAGCCTGATGAATACGTCCGCAATTGAATTTACGGGAGGGACTATTACCGTTGGAGCAGATTCCTCAGTATATGTCAGTAATCAGGAAGGCTCAGTTTTTTCACTATCTTATGATTTGCAAAACGTTAATTGGGAGTATGATATAGACCTGAATGTATTTGGGAATCCCATACTGGCAAAGGATGGCATTATGGTATTTACAGGAGCAGGGAGTACAATCACTGCATTTAAGCCCGAGATAAACAGGAAACCGGTAGCCGATTTCAGATCGTCAACCAGGAGAATTCTTGCAGGTGAATCGGTCAATTTTTTCGACCAGTCATCGTATCAGCCTGATGCCTGGGCATGGACTTTTGATGGCGCAAGTTCAGCAACCTCAAATGATAAGAATCCAGCTAATATAACTTATAATGTACCAGGTATTTATGAAGTGAGTCTGGTAGCTTCAAATATAAAAGGATCAGATAGTTCATTACAAACATGTTATATTGAAGTTACAGCAGAAGTCGGTTTAACAGAGGGTGATCAGTTGGAGCAGATGAGCATATATCCAAATCCTGCCCACGACTACCTGAAAATTAATGTAAGTGATGGTGTGATTGGCTCTCAATTTAGCATTTCAGATTTGACAGGTAAACAATTAATAAAAGGGCTATTACAAGCAAATATGACTATCGTAAATATCAGCCAGCTTAAGACCGGAATGTACTTATTAAGGTCAGTTAGAAAACATCCTCAAATTATGAAATTAATCATTCAATAGAGAATCTGGATTTCACTATTGAAAAGGCGAATGAGAGAATACTCATTCGCCTTTTTTTATCAATATTCCCTATATCAATCGTCCGGCAATATTTTGAAGAATACTAATTATCAATATGTTGCACGCGATTCTGTTGATACATTATAGTTCTAACAACCAATCCACAGAACCTTTATTACTCACTTTGTTCGTGAGAACGCTACGCTAAATTCGCTGTGCTCATGAGAACGTTTCGCTAGGTTGCGAGAAATTAAAAGTTACCGAAGGATTAATAAATGCAACCTGTCAGCACAATTTAAACAGTAAGATACTTTTTCTGCACCTCTTCTGCTCCCATGAGAATATCTATATACTGAGCCCGCTTATAAATATATGGGTTATGTGTATTTTTCCTCGACAATAAACCTTTGAACTCTTCGATTGATTCAAATTTATGTGCTTTCATCCAATTTTCGATTTCGGCCAGTATAGTGGTAATATGTTCTGGTTTGTTTTTGTAAAGCGTACTTACAATTTGAACGCAATCAGCTCCGGCAAGTAACATTTTAATAACATCATTTCCATTATAGATACCTGTGCTGCTGCATATTGTTCCTTTCACATTTTCAAACAGAAGGCCGGCATAACGAATGGCCAAACGTCCATCACCATCGTGGCTAAGATTAAACGGGGAAGTATGCTTCATTTCTTCAGTGTTAATATCTGGTTCAAACAAACGGTTGAAAAGAACAAAACCATTAGCACCTGCAAGATCCAGCCTTGAAATCAGGTGAAGGGGATTTGCATAGAATGGGCTGAGTTTAACGCTTACAGGTATTGACACCCGGCTTTTAACTGCATGTAGGAGATCGACCTGATTATCTTCGATGGACTTTCCATCAGTCTCAAAATCACGTGGTACGGCAAAGAAATTCAATTCCAGCCCATCAACTCCTGTTCTTTCTATTAGTTCGGCATATTCCAGCCATGTTTCCTGATATATGCAATTCAGGCTGGCAAAGAGAGGAATGCTCAATTGTTTCTTCGCTGCGCGCAGGTTAATAAGGTATTCTTCCGGTCCAGCATGTTGAAGTTTTGGGAAAAGACTGCCCATCTCCGCATTACGATCAGTGTACTCGTTCATTTCATCCTCCATTTGAATGGACTCCAGATGTATCTGCTCCTCAAACAACGATTTGTACACAATTGCTCCTGCACCTGCTTCTTCTAATTTTTTCAACATTGAAATGTCGTTCACAAGGTTGCTCGATCCGACGATGATTGGGTTCCTGAGTGGAATACCCATGTAATTTGTGCTGAGATTAATCATGGCTAATTCTCTTGTTTATTAAGTGTAATAGTTTTATTTATAATTGATTAGTCTATATCAAGCAAGACGATGTAATTGAATGATTGATCTTAAAAATTATAATAATAAGAAGTAATTTATTAGAATTACTGATGCCTCAATCATACTAAACCCAATTGCTAGAATCCTATTAAGAGAAACAACTATTTCATGATTTTGTTTAAGCAAGTTTATTGATTTTCAATTATAATTTGGTTATGACCAGATATCATTACTTATTGTAATAATTTCAACTCTTTGCCGCTGGACAAAAGCTATCTGTAATCATTACAAATTATACTTTGCATGTTGAATTCTCTTGCCCATTTTCTCCGTTAAGTTATTTATTAAGTAATTTCGCAGCGTTTTTTGAGGATACTTCCTTAAATAATTTAGAAACAACTGATTAAACCAATTTATCATGACAAGTAAGAAAAAATTTGTGACATGCGACGGCAATTATGCAGCTTCGCACATTGCTTATATGTTTAGCGAGGTGGCTGCCATTTATCCCATCACACCCTCTTCCACAATGGCCGAGTATATCGATGAATGGGCTGCTTTTGGACTTAAAAATATTTTCGGTGAGACTGTGAAGGTAGCTGAGATGCAATCGGAGGGAGGCGCTGCCGGTGCAGTGCATGGATCTTTACAGGCAGGGGCTCTCACAACTACATATACCGCTTCGCAGGGATTACTCCTTATGATCCCGAATATGTATAAAATAGCAGGTGAATTGTTACCGGCTGTTTTCCATGTTTCGGCTCGCAGCCTTGCTGCCCAGGCGTTATCTATTTTTGGAGACCATTCCGATGTTTATTCCACGCGACAAACAGGTTTTGCCATGCTGGCTACCGGAAGTGTACAGGAAATTATGGATATTGCAGGAGTTGCACACCTTGTGGCTATAAAGTCGAGGGTTCCTTTTCTCCATTTCTTTGATGGCTTCAGGACCTCACACGAGATTCAGAAAATTGAATCATTTGCAACGGAAGACATGGCCAGATTGATTGACTACAAGGCTCTTAAAGCTTTCCGCGACCGGGCTCTTAATCCTGAACATCCTGTAACCCGTGGTACGGCTCAGAATCCTGATATCTATTTCCAATCACGTGAAGCTGCAAATCCATTCTATATGGCTGTTCCTGATATGGTTGAAGACTATATGCGAGAGGTTGGCAAGATTACAGGCCGCGAATACCATCCTTTTACCTATTATGGAGCAAAAGATGCCGTAAACGTTGTTGTGGCAATGGGTTCGATCACCGAAACATTAAAAGAAGTGATCGATTATCTGAACGCCAAAGGCGAAAAAGTTGGTTTGGTTTCTGTTCATCTCTACCGTCCTTTTTCGGCAAAATACTTTTTCAAAGTATTCCCCAAAACTGCTAAACGTATCACTGTCCTGGATCGCACCAAAGAACCTGGAGCAAATGGAGACCCACTCTACCTTGATGTTAAAGAAATGTTCTATGACCACGAAAACAGGCCGTTAATTGTTGGGGGGCGTTATGGTTTGAGTTCAAAAGACACTACTCCGGCAATGATGATTTCGGTGTTCGACAACATGAAAATGGCTGAACCCAAAAATCAATTCACAGTAGGTATTGTTGATGATGTTACGTTCACTTCACTTCCGCTTTTGCCGGAGCTCGACTTTTCATCGGCTGGTACTTTCCAGGCCAAATTCTTCGGGTTGGGCGCTGATGGTACTGTTGGAGCTAATAAGAACTCGATAAAAATTATTGGTGACTCAACAGATAAATATGCACAGGCCTATTTCGCTTACGACTCGAAGAAATCAGGAGGTATTACAATCTCCCATCTGCGTTTTGGTGATGAGCCTATCCGATCGCCTTACCTGGTAAATACGCCTGATT
>Ga0268283_1001780_pt1 | contig 10074 bp, 13 predicted proteins | sample saktaG_13_FD_190140 | JGI IMG/M metagenome (GOLD analysis project Ga0268283, IMG submission 190140) | Saline water microbial communities from Sakinaw Lake, British Columbia, Canada - sak_2013_06_06_36m | ecosystem: Environmental > Aquatic > Non-marine Saline and Alkaline > Saline ... | reverse complement strand
TCACTGACGCAAAACAAGCGGAAGAAAAAGCCAGACACGAACGCCCAGCGTCAGAACAATCGAACAGCGTAAACGAAGAAGCAGAGCGTCAGCAGAATTCGCAGGAATGGCAAGAATGGCTGGCAGACGAGCGAGCAAACGAGTTCGGCTCGCATCCCGACGGATCGAGCGAGAAGCTTGGAGAGGAGGCAAAAGCCTCCTCGGCTGAAAAAAACTCAACGAAAGAAAATAAAATGGAAGAAGCAAGAAAGGCAGAAGAAAAAGCACGTCGCGAAAGACACGAAGAACGAGCGAGGCCTCCGCAATCGGCACGCGAAGCTTCGAAGCCAGACCCGGAAAAACAGAATTTCACGATTCCAGACGTGCCCGAGGAAACCCGCAATTCGGCCGGGTTCAAAGCCGTCATGCAAAGGTCTTCTGGCGATGAATCATTGCAAAAGGTGGTCAAGCAACAAGAGGCTCAAGCAAAAGCAGATTCAATTTTCAAGCATGGTCAACAGTCCGGCTTCCTTTCCCCGGACCAGCAGGCAGAAATGCTCATGTACCGTCGTCATGCGGTCGGTCGAGATCTCGACCGCGAGTTTTCCTCTTTTCAGAAAGAGTCGGCACAGATTGCAGCAGAAGAGAAGGGCAAATCAAAATGATCTCAGCAAACAAACGCCGAGAGTTCGACGAGCGGAAGATGGCGTGCTTGGTTGACGATGCGAACACTGTGCATATGCTTGCAGCCGTGCTGCCAGACGGTCGGCAAGTCGCTTTTGAATATTTCTCCTTAGTCAGCGCTGTCTTGGGCAAAGACGCAGTCTATATCATGTGCGACTTCAATGCGTCTGAAATGATCATCGCCGGCGAGAACTTGGGACAGATCTATAATGAGATTTGCGAGCACCGGCTCGCAAAGATTCAAGTTTTTGGGAACGTCAAAGAGCTGCAAGCAGGCCCCAAGCCACCGCCAGAGACAGTCACGCCGGAGAAAAAAGATTGAAGCATCTCTCTGCTCGCGTGTATCAGTATCAGGGAATTATTGCCGGGCCAGAGATGGCCGGGCGTTGCAAAGCGCTGCCTGCGGTCGACGCGTTGTCGAAGCTATCATTGCCTGTCCGAAAGGACGGGCGTTCAGAAAAAGAGGGTAGGACATTGCATGTCCTACCCTCTTGCTTTCAGAATCGGTTTTATCCGCTTCGTCGGGCGGGCTGGCCATCGGGTCGCATCCCTGCGTTGCCCTATCATCCAGCCGCGCGGGTCAATTCAGACCGCTTTTCAGGCTTTAAATCAAGCCTCAAAGTCCCGCCTGCGGCGGATGTGCTTTCGAGTCCTCGCCCTCCGGGCTGCGGGGATTTATCGGTTTTGACCGCCAAAGCAGGATTTGAGGTTTCATGTTGATCGGAAGTTTTTGCCCCATTTTTCCCGCCGTTCGGTTTCGCCGGACTCCGACATGATTCGGTCGAGAACAGCGAGGACTTCTTTTCGCGAGTTGTAATTCCGCCAGTCGTATAGCCACTCTGCCGCCGCGCGGTTGCCCTGGTCCAAGTTGTTCCAGTTGACTCTTTTTTCCACTGCGCGGATTTCTTCGAGCAGGTCAACGATTGTGCCTGACGCAGATGATTGCTGCGCGATGCAGTCGATCAATTTTTCGATGTAGCGTTCTTCTTCTTCGTACATGTTCTTATTTCTTCGATTTTGAAACTTCGGAAACAGCCTGGAGCTTGGCGAGTTCGATTTCGAGTTTGTGAGCGCGATCGTGTTCGGCTGCCAGTTCTGCACCCGCTTTTGCCAACGCGGCAGCGTGGTCTTCCTGCAGCTTGGCAACACGCTCAAGGACAGCAGCGATTTTTTCAGCATGGCCGGCTCCTTCGGCGCGGGAAGCGGTCAACGCCGCATTCGAGGCCGCGAGGTCGGAAATAAGGGCGTCCCGCTGGGCTTCGACCGCCACCAATTTTTCGCGAGCCGCGAGGGTTTCCCCTTCCGCCTTTTCGGCTTCGTCGGCAGTCGCGTCGAGAGCCTCTTGAAGCTCCGCAACTTCGGCTTCCTTCGCCTTCCTTCCTTCTTCGACAGCCTGCGCCCACAGCTCACGAAAGGCCTGCAGTCCGATTTCGTCGTCTTTGACTTGGACCGCGCCGGCTTCGATTTCGCCTTTCAGTCGGACGAGTGTCGAAATAGAACCGCGATTGCCAAGGGCGGCGTGAATCGCCTGCAAAGTTGGCTTTTTGCCTGCTGTTTTGAGCTTGTCGATTGCTGTTGAGACGTCTTCTTTTGTGAGAATTGCTTTCATAACGTGATTTTGTGTGGTTTTCGCATCGTAGTGCCGTACTACGATCATCGTAGTATCATACTACGATGATTTTGCGCTGTTTGTCCAGAACTTTTTTTATCTTTTTTTGCCATCTGAATCGGTTTTTAAGCCGTCTGTGGGAAATCCTGCGGATTTCGTCTTTGGGAGGGCTTGGCGGGCAACCTGCGCGCAAAGAACCCTCGTTTCGCATGGCTCTCGATCCTCTTTTCTCCCCTTCAAAACCCTTGGGGGGACCCGCCCGGAGGGCGGGGGGCGAAGCCCTGGGGGTCCGGGGGCGAAGCCCCACGGGTGCCCGGAGGGCGAGAAAAAAGGTCTCCGCCATAAGGCGGGACGAGTTGCCCGCTATGCGGGCATTGTACGGGGAGAGCGGTGCGCCTATGGCGCAAAGCGGGCCGCTTGCGGCCTCCCCTCGGGCGGCGACAGCCGCGACTTTTTGTCTTTTGGGGGAGTCCAGAGGGGGGAATTTTCCGAGGTTATAAAGGGTTAGAAGAGGTTAGAGGGGCGTTAAGCGTGGCGTAAAATACTAACATAAAGGAATATATGAAACACGATCCGTTCCTTGAAACTGGTAAAAGCGTTCCTTGAAACTGGTAAAAGCGTTCCTTGAAACTGGTAAAAGCGTTCCTTGAAACTGGTAAAAGCGTTCCTTGAAACTGGTAATCTCATGACACTGTTTTTTTTGACTTCGCCTCGACTGCCCTCCGGTGGCGAGGCGTGCTTTTCGGCGTTGCCACCGCCAGTTTTCCTTCGTCTTCCAGATGTAGCCATTTCTGCCCGCCTGCTGCGTCGCGGTAGGCCTCATCTTTTTCGGACAAACGGTCATGCGCCCTTTCAATTTTCTGCATTGCCGTTTTTGCCCTCATGCGGAATTTGCGTGGATTTTTCTCTGTCGCCCCGCAAACGAGCTGCAACTTTTGGAATTTGATCGGAAATGGGTCTTGATGCGAAAGGAAGAACCTTGCTAGCCAGCTCGCAAGCGGAGAATCACGAACAGCCGCTAGCAAGCGGGCCGGAGCCATAGATCGGGTATCTATTTCGAAAATCCTGGCAATTTCCGGCTGAAATTCGATTCGATATTTGTTGGTCAGTTCATTTTTTTCAAAAAGCCGGATCAGAGTCGCTTCCAAGCGCCCCTTCCCACGTTTGACGCGGATTTTTCCGCCGACCATCCGGGAAAGCGAGGCTTCGACAGCCGTCCGGCTCGTCGGCGTGTCAGGTACGCCTATAGTCCGCAAGAATTCATATGGTGAGATTTCCACGCTTTCGCCCAGCAAGTCGCGGCGGCACAGGTGCAATGCGGCTTCGAACACGTCAGCATCGAGTTGGTTGAGAGAAAAGCCGGTGTAAAAAAGCTCTGTACCCTCCAACGCGGCAACGGGTGTTTCGACTTCAAACTTTTGCCGTTCCGCGCTCGTTCGCGTGGCAGAAAAAAGAGCGGAGCGAACAATGGCGTTCGCATTTATGCGAATCTCGTCCGACCAAAACGGGAACACTGCTTGCTTAATTTTCCGAACAGCTTCTGTCGCTTCCAAGGCCGACATCTCGGCAAGCGCTTGTTGAAAACCATGCGCCTCTACATACGCGCCCGACAACCGCGCCGTGTAATTGTCCACAGCATCAGCCGAAACAGAGATTCCTTTTGCCGCCGCAATAACCTCAATCTCGTCGGCAAATGCCTTCTCGGCTTCTGCCTGAGCCTCCGTAAGCTTGTTCTCTTCGGCAACAAAGGCTTCAAACGCGAGCCGCCCGTTTTCGATGCTTTCTGGGCTCTCTTGATTGTCCGCCTCAGACGCGTGTTTGGCCGGCTTGTTTCGAAAAACCTTCATCTTCCTGAGTTGTACCTGCGCACAGTCTCCTGGACCAGCTGACTTTCGTCGTTCGCGAGTTTTTCCCGAGTGTGGGTCGCCGTCGAAGGATTCCGCGCAACTGCCACCCGAACCCATTCGTCATGGTCGCCAGCGAGCTTGTCTAGGGCAGAGACCCGCGTCTGTGTGTTTGCTGCATACTTCCGGCGCACTAGGTCTGACGGGTCGTCTAAAAACATGTCGAAAAACATATCCCCGGTCCACCGTGCCGCGATCATCGCGCGGACGCGTGGTTCGCCGTCGATCGCAAGTCGAGCGAAAGACATGTGATCCAGATTTGGCAACCATGCCTCTGCCTCGCGGCCCGCGATTTCGCTTTCCGACTCTTCTTCACTTTTGACTATTTCTGAATTCATATTTTTATTTGCGGCGTTGGTCTTCTTTGTCGAGCTCTGCAGCTAGCGTGCAGACGCGAGCGAGCGGCACGTCGTCGGCAAGCCGGATTGCCAAGCGCACAGCTTCGGATTGAGAGATGATTTTTCCGGGCGCAGAGCGTCGAAGTTTGTCTATAATTGCGATGTCTTGAGGCGTCGCTCGGAGCGTCAACCGGGCCGTTTTATCTAGCAATGTTGGCCGCTTTGGCGGTGTTTTTGTTGGTTTTTTGATCGCTTTCGCGAGGTTTTTTTTTGCGTTCATATTGTGTTTTCTTTGTTGTGGTCAGGCGGCGATTGCGAGGACCGGACGGGCCTGCAGCCTGGCCGCTTTGATAAAGCCCTGCTCACGCAAGTTTACTGACCATTGCCGCGCGAATGCCGAGAGCTCTTTTTTGAGCCTGGGGCGGACCATTTCCCGCCCGTCTTCGGTACGAAAATAGACTTCATGCTCTGTGCCGGTGTAGTCGTTGCGGAAATAGTACGGATGAAATTGTCCGTCCGGGGTGATCTCGAAACACATTTCCGGGTCGCGCATTAAATCGCCGTTTTGTTCTCCATAATGACAAACTGAGATTGCCGGGAGGTTGTGCGGGCCTTGCCCGATTTTCTCGATTGAGAGCACCATAAATGCGCCGTTTTCGATTTTCACGTGTTCAGGATTGCCGAGTATTTCAAGGATGTGGTTGATCGTTGTCATGCTGTGATTATGTCATTTTTGCTTACAGTGGCAAGTTCTTTTTTTGTTTTTCTTCGTCCTTTCATTTGCTGGCGGTCGCCTTCTGTCTTCTTGCTTTGTCTGACAATGCTATAATGCTACAACGCTATTATAGCTTTTTTCGTCGCTTTGTCTGACACTTCGTTTTGCATGCCGGCAGGCCTTTTCTGGCGGCTGCCGCCGCCTCGTATGTGTCGGCGAATGCCGCACTGTTCCCCCTAGAGGAGAGGGGAGGGGCACGGGGAGGGGAGAAACGTGGTTCTCCCTGCCCCGGTCGTTCCAGATCCGCCGCAACGCGGCGCAATGCGTGGGGGAGGGGATGAGATTGCGGGAGGGCCGGATTCTTTCCGAGCAAGCCGCCGCTCGGCGGGGTCCCCGCGAAGCAGGGGGGAGAGCAAGGCGAAGCCGGAAGAATCCGAGCCCGGACGCAAGATCGCCCCGATCCCCGCCGCCGACCGGCGGCATCTAACCGGGGGCCGGTCCTAGCTTGCGACGGACGGGCTGGGATTTCGTTTTAGATCCAGCGGAAGCCGTCCTTTCGCCAATGAGAGGAAGGGAGGCACGACCGGACGACCATGGGCGAGAGGTGGGCTTCCGCCCGCCGCAGGCGGGTCGAATAAATCGACCGGGGAGGAACCCCAGCAATCGGGCGCGAAGCGTTTTCCGGGCTTGGGCGGAAAATCACCCGTTGCCGGAATTTCAGTTTTTGATGTTGCCGTTATGTCGGTTCTGACATATTCTATCTCCGTGAGTAAACCTTTGCGATGGCTGGCCGGGGAAATAAAAACGCCGCCTCTGAGCATTGAGGCTCGGCGGGAAATGGGGTTTTTGCTCCGGCAACTTCAAGAGGGAATCTCTCGCTTCCGCACTCCCGCCCGATGCCCTCGATCGGAAAGGCTTGCCACGAACTGCGAGTGAACGATGAAAACAAGACATGGCGATTGTTCTACTTCGTGGATTCGGAGGCCATTGCCATTTTAGAAGTACTCGACAAAAAGACACAAAAGACGACACAGGCAACAATCTTGAAATGCCGCCAGAGGTTAAAAAGTTATGAAGAAGCAAAAAGACATCTCAAAAAAGGCAACTCCTGAACCCGCTTGGGTTGAAGGTTCGGTTCAGAGTTTTCTTCAGTTGTCTGACGCGGACATGGAGTTTATCGAAACTCGGCTTGCAGCCAGCCGCCTGCTAAAAGCCACGCGCCAGGCCAAAAACTTGACGCAACAGATTGCCGCCTCAAAATTGCACACGAGCCAGTCCAGACTCGCAAAGATGGAGGCGGGGGATTCTTCTGTTTCGCTCGACCTCATATTCCGCTCCCTCTTCTCTTTGGGCCTTTCGAGGAAAGACCTGCTCACGGCCATGCAATGAGCGAGCCTGATAACCTCACATAACACCTATTTCGTATAGGGGGCTATCGCTGATAATCAACGACTTGCAATAATGGCAGACGAAGAGAAAAAAGCTCGGAAAATCGCGTTTTTGTAACGTGCTCATAAAGAACGCATTAGCTTTTTCGGTGGGGAGCCCGCCCTAATTTTGTGCGGACTTTCTTTTGCGTCGAATCAGCCATGCAGCTGAAAGAATGAATCCCACAAGAATCAAAACACAGATAATCGCGAAAAGCAGCAACCAGGGCCAGATCGCCAACGCGAAGAGAAAGCAATAATGCCAGGCTTCGCTTGAGTCTTGAACAACACCGTCCCCGTTAGCGTAAGCGAGCGTAACAAGCAAGAGCCCCCCCTTGTTCCCCTGGTCTGCCGCCAGTCGCAACCATTTAAACGCTTCCTGCTTATTTTTGGTCACCCCAAGCTCGGGATTACCACCAGAATACGATGCACCGACGAATGTCTGCGCATCGGGATTCCCCTGATTTGCTGACTTTAACATCCAACGCAGGCCCAGGCGGGGTTCTTTCTCAATCCCCTCGCCCTTGACCAGTGCCCAACCGAAGCGGTATTGCGCTTCCGCATTTCCGTCCTGAGCTGCTTGCCGGAAGAAATCGGCAGCTTTTGAAAGATCCTTGCTTTTCTGACTCGCCCGCCCTGCCGCAAGCGCTGCAGCGTTCGCTTTCGGGTCGGTTTCGACAGCAGGTCCGGCAGCTTTATCAACGGGCAAAGATGGGACATCTTCAGGCTTTGTCGGATTGCCGCCGAACGCAAGCCGCTGCAACATTTCCTTTGCCGCTGCATATCCTGCTCCGTTCGATTTATTCAGCCATTTGAGTGCTTCTTTTTGACTTTGTTGCACCCCAATGGCGTCGCGATACATCTCCCAGAGAGCAAATTGGAGGGCAGGATTTCCGCTTTCTGCACCTCTCTTTATGAACGCAAGCGCATTTGCGTTTCCAGAAAGTACCGCACGCTCAAGATAACAGATGCCATCTCCGTTTTGCTTCGTTACCCGATCGCCAGACAAAAACATTTTCCCGAGCTCAAACATCGCAACCGGGTCCCCCGCGTTCGCCTTGGCCTTGATTTGTTCTGCAGTTTCTTGCTTTCTGCATGCTGCAAGAGCAAAGCATGCAGCGAGCGCGATGAATGTCAGTTTTTTCATAATTCTTTAAATTCGAGAGGCGGCCCCTACTTCTACCGCGGCTCCGAGGCCACAAAGACTTTATAATGCTCAAAGACATTCGCTCGCACTATCCACATCGCCGCGATAAGAAAATCCGGTTGATCGAGGCGTTTAAGAATAATATCTTTTTGCGCACCAAAGTTCTCCGATGTTCTAGCAAAAAGCCCCATGTCGCATGCTCGAATCACGCCATCCACGGTTTTATCAGATCCATCCGCCCGAACCAAGACAAGAATAGCGGTAGGAGCCTTTTGAACATCTGCTGACGTAATATCTGAGCCAGACAATTCCGCCTTAACCATCTTCGTAACGGGAAATTTCTTGGCAAGTGGAAGCGTTACAGTGGGGTAGCCATCAGGCGGAACAATAGCCATTGTGCCGAGAGCCAAATCATATTTAATTCCAAAATACCCAAACGCAAGCTCCTCCTCCACCATCTTGCAGCCGCCCAGATAACACGCCGATTCAACGGCGCACTTAGGAGCAAGCATAAACCCTTCAGGAAGATTTGGAGCTTGTTTAAGAGGCATTGCAGCTTGCTGCGCTTGCTCAAGTTGCTTCCGCACTGTCTGCTCAAGTTGAGCCGCAGCGATCTGCGCCGGGTTGGCCTGTTTTTCATCCGCATGAACAGACATGACGCCGATTGAGAGCGGAAACAGAATAAGTGTGATGAGTTTTTTCATATCAATGTGCAGCGATTACTGCCTTGTATTTTCCAAAAACAACCGCATTTACGGCTCGCATCGTTGCAAGTCTAAAGGCTGGATCTGCGTTATTCTCCTGAATCTCTTTTTTCGCCTTGGTGAGCAGGTCGATTTGCAGCGAAGTGATACCTTTCGTTAAGGCGGCTTCCGTGCCTGCCTCGGTCCGATCCGAGCCATCCACTTGAATAACAGCGAGGACGTGCGAAGGGGCGTTTTTGATGTCGTCGTCAGTGATTGCAGCTCCCGACAACTCTGGAGGAAGAATATCCATCACTGGCAGATTGAGCGGGATGACACCTTTGATTTCGGGATATCCGCTCCCCACGGGCGGGATGATGCGAACAACTCTCCCTTCGTATTTCAGGTCAAAGACACCGATGGCAAGCTGGCCGTGACGTTCAAAGTTGCCGAAGCGGCAAAGGTTTTCGGCTGCGGCTGTGGCTACTAGCGAAAAGCCAGCCGGGAGATCGGCAGCGGTAGCCGTGGCAAACACGCCGACGACCATGATCGAGAAAATGAGTTTTTTCATGATTCTTTATTTGAGCCCGTTGCTGTCAAGGCAGCCAGCGTGCGGAACAAATTCCGCTGCGTATTTCCCTTTTGCTGGCATCACAATCCGGATCGGACACCACGTCCGCGCGATGTCAATGCCGCCGACGCAGACGTCGGAAAGGAATTTTTTTGGGATAAACATAACAAGCGTCAGCCCGCTCGAATGGCGATATGTGATCTTCGCTGTCGGCAGCGTCTCGTATGGTGCAATGTCGATGATCGTCAGACTGCCGACGAACAAATCGCCGCGCTTGGGTTCAGAAGTCCCGAGCTTCTTGCAATCCGGAAAAATGCGGGTCTTGTCGATTTTCGCACCGTATTTTTTTGCTGCGACATCCAGCGGAAGATGCCTCCATGGGCGGGACGATTCAGCCGCTGCTTTCGTCTTCTCTGCGGCCTTTGGAGGTGGCGGCTGCTGTGGTTTCGCGACATCCGACGCAGGCGCGTCCGCCCGCGCAGGGGGTGCCGTTGGGGATGGCATAGTCGGCGGAGTAGGTGCTTCGGCGGCAGGCCTCGGGGGGGTCGTGGCCGACGTCGGATGTGTTTTCTCTTCGCGATAACGTGCATTCTCTGAAAGCTGATCTTCGAGCGATCCGGCACGCACTGCGGATTGTCCGACCAGCAGACACAAAGATAAAGATAGGGCGGTTTTCATTTTAGTTCACAGGAACACACATAAAATACAGGCCGTTCCTTCCCGTGTAACGCACGGCATTAAACGGTCCGGAAACATAACCCGCCGCCGCGAAGATCCGCATTTTTGCAAAATACGGAGGGGCCAGGACTGTGACAGACCCATTTGAATCAACAGACTTCCAGGGCCCTTCGAGCACGTCGCCGGGCGTGAGTGCTGCTGCATCCGCCCGGACGAGTTTTGGATGGCTGGCCTTTTGTGCGAGCGGGACCGGTTTCGCTTCCGAAACCGTTTTCATCATGCGTCGGAGTTGTTCGGTGCGATCTTTCGTAACGCGCGTAAGAAACAAAAACCTCGCTT
>Ga0268283_1001779_pt1 | contig 10074 bp, 8 predicted proteins | sample saktaG_13_FD_190140 | JGI IMG/M metagenome (GOLD analysis project Ga0268283, IMG submission 190140) | Saline water microbial communities from Sakinaw Lake, British Columbia, Canada - sak_2013_06_06_36m | ecosystem: Environmental > Aquatic > Non-marine Saline and Alkaline > Saline ... | reverse complement strand
AGGCTTCTGTCTGACATTAGTCCTGAAAATACAACAACCGAAACAACCGACTAAAACAACCGGATATTTATTTATTTAAATGAAGAAACCTGATACACATCAGGTTTTTTAATTGGTAACTGCTTCAAAAACTTATTAACACAGGTTTAAAGTGGCTATCGCTTTTTTGTACCTTTGTCCACTTTTACATCCATGCATTTTATCTGTTAAAACCTGGATTTTCAGAATCAAACCATTGAATTTAAATACATTAACATCAAATAAACATCCTCACGAATGGGTAAAATAATCTCCATTGCTAACCAGAAGGGCGGAGTTGGTAAGACTACAACTGCTATAAACCTGGGAGCTGCTTTGGCCGTATTGGAATTCAAAACATTAATTATTGACGCTGACCCTCAGGCAAATGCAACTTCTGGAGTTGGTTATGATCCTAAAAACATAAAAGCCAGCATCTACGAATGTATTATCGAAGAAGTTGAAGCTAAAAATATCATTCTGAGTACCGAAACTCCAAACCTATTTTTGCTACCCGCACATATCGACCTGGTTGGCGCTGAAATAGAGATGATTAACCTTCCAAACCGTGAGGTCAAGATGCGTAAAGTTGTTGAAGCACTGCGCGACGACTACGACTTTATCCTGATCGATTGTTCACCTTCGCTCGGTTTGGTTACAATAAATTCTCTTGTGGCTTCCGATTCAGTAATCATACCTGTACAATGCGAATATTTCGCACTCGAAGGTTTAGGCAAATTATTGAATACCATCAAGATAGTTCAATCACGGCTGAATCCAAAACTCGACTTTGAAGGTATTTTGCTAACCATGTACGATGGCCGTCTGCGCCTTTCGAACCAGGTTGTGGAAGAAGTAAAGACACATTTTCAGGATATGGTTTTCAATACTATCATAGCACGAAATACGCGACTGGCTGAGGCTCCGAGTTTCGGACAAACCGTTCTCATGCATGATGCCAGCAGCACAGGCTCGCTGAATTATCTTAACCTGGCCCGTGAAGTGTTACAGAAAAATAAAATGACCACACTCACCCAGGAGCAAAAAGAAATAAAGGTTCAGGAATAATGGCAATTCAAAAAAAGACAGGATTAGGACGTGGCTTGAGTGCAATACTCGAAAGCCCTGAAACAGATATCACTTCGAAGGATATCTCAGGAAACTATGTGGCTGGTGCAATCGCCAATCTTCCACTTACAAAAATTGAGACAAATCCTTTTCAGCCAAGGGAGGATTTTGACGAAACATCGCTGGCTGAACTTGCGCAGTCTATACTGGAACAAGGTATAATTCAACCTCTTACAGTCCGGAAAATGGGATACGACAAGTATCAGCTCATTTCCGGCGAACGTAGATTCAGGGCATCAAAGCTTGCAGGAATTGAAACGGTTCCGTGTTATATACGCGTAGCTAATGATGAGCAAATGCTCGAATGGGCCCTGATTGAAAACATTCAGCGTGAAAACCTGAATGCGATTGAAATTGCTATCAGCTACAACAGGTTAATTGAAGAATGCAGCCTCACACAGGAAGAACTCAGCAAACGGGTAGGCAAAAACAGAACCACTGTTACCAATTATATGAGGTTGCTCAGGTTACCGGCTGAAGTTCAGGCAGCATTAAGAGACGGATCAATAAGCATGGGCCATGCCCGTACATTGATTAATGTAGAAGATCAGGCAAAACAATTATTAATTACCCGTAAGATAATTTCTGATGAACTTTCGGTGCGTGAGGTTGAAAAACTGGTTCGCCAACTCGATAAAGTGGTTACACCTGTATCCAAACCAAATAAAATTGCGCTTCCGTTAAAGTATGAAGTAATGAGAGATTCCCTACAGGAACGCCTGAACAGGAAAATTGAACTAAACCGCACCCCTAAAGGAAAAGGAAGCATTGTAATACCTTTTGTTTCAGACGATGATCTGCAGGCAATAATAACTAAGCTAGGACTCGAATAACAACAGTGATAAGCAAAGCAAGATACAGTTATAACCATCAGGAACAAAGTCTGCCGATTTCCTTACATCAAAAGGGTCGCGGACTTTGTTTCGTTTTTATGCTATTGCTGTTTTTTAGCTTTCTTTCAGGCTATAAAGCAAATGCTCAGGATACCATAGCAAAAGTTAATGACTCTGTACCTGCTAAGATTAAAGAACTCCACTCACCCCGAAAAGCCACCATTTATGCTTTGGTACTTCCGGGTCTGGGTCAGGCGTATAACCATAAATACTGGAAACTTCCAATTGTTTATGCCGGTTTTGGGACCATGATCTATTTCATCCATATGAATTCCACTTACTATAAGGAATTAAAGGATGCATATGAATATGTTGGTGTAACTCTTACAACGGTGCACCCTCCTACCCCGCCCAACATGTTTCCTTATCCTGATCCGCCAAACGATTGGGCTAAAAAAGGATATACGGCAGATCAGCTGAAGGAAGGAAGGGATTATTACAGAAGAAACCTTGAAGTTTCCTATATTCTGACTGGAGTGTGGTATATTCTTACTGTTGTAGATGCTACGGTTGACGCTCATTTCTTCGATTACAACATTAATGATGACCTGACGCTCAGAGTTGATCCATGGATGCCGGCTCTTGGGATGAATACGGCAAAAGGAATTTCAGGAGGATTTAACCTGAGTTTACGATTTTAAATGTTAGCATAAAGCATTAGGGATCAAACAAAAACAAGATATTTAACCTTAACAAAACCATCATTTATGAAAATTGCCCTTCTTGGATATGGAAAAATGGGACATGAGGTTGAAAAAATAGCTCTTGAGCATAACCATTCCATCGGTCTTACATTAGACAATGAAAAGGATTGGCAGGAAAAAGGAGAACTTCTTAAGGAATGCGATGTCGCTATAGAATTTTCGATACCTGCCATTGCAATTGAAAATATACAAAAATGCTTCAAAGCAGGAATCCCAATAGTGGTAGGAACTACGGGATGGTATCACCGGTTTCAGGAAATATCGGAGCTTTGCATGAATAGCAACAATACCTTGTTCTACGCTTCCAATTACAGCATTGGCGTGAATATTTTTTTCGACATTAACCGGAGACTTGCCGCCCTTCTTGAAGCGTATCCAATGTATACACCGTCAATGGTTGAAATACATCACACTCAAAAACTGGATGCTCCAAGCGGAACCGCTCTGACACTGGCAAACGATATTATTGCATCAAACTCGAGGTATACCAAACTGACTGAAGCAACGCCTGAAGCTGACGAAATACAGATTCAGTCGATTCGCGAAGGAAATGTGCCCGGCACACATTCTATTACATGGAGTTCCGATATTGACCAGATAACTCTGACACACGAAGCAAAAGACAGACGCGGATTTGCCATTGGAGCCGTGATGGCTGCTGCCTGGGTTCAAAACAGGCACGGAGTTTTCACTATGAAAGATTTGCTGAACCTATAAGCGCGGCTTTTTTTTAGAAATCTGCGTTTTAACACATATTAACAAAACCTGGCTAATTTCCGTGTAACTTTTGTCAGATATTTGCGCCTAATGATTAATGTGTAACTTTGAACAACAAATCACAACCTATTGCTGAATAACACTTTATCACTCTAAAAATCTCATTCTATTAATCCTTAACTAAAGAAACCTATTATGGATCTGATGACAATTTTGTTGCTTATTATCATCCTTTTCCCCATGTTGAATTATTGGATATTCGACGAAGCTGGAGTTGGCGGATACAAAGCCTTGATACCATTTTACAACTATTACATCTGGTTAAAAGTAATCGGTAAACCGTGGTGGTGGCTACTGATTATGCTTGTTCCTTTCATAAATTTCTTTATGATTATGCTGATGCTGGTACAGAATGCATTAAGCTACAGCAAACACAACCTTGGCGAACAAGCACTTGCGGTTCTTTTTCCATACGCATACATCCCTTACTTAGGCATTTCTAAAACTGAGCATTACGTTAAACCTGAAAACAGGGTGAGAGTAAAAAAATCGCAATTACGCGAATGGACTGATGCAATCATTTTTGCTGTGGTTGCGGCTTCCATAATCCGTGTTTTTATGATTGAAGCCTATACAATCCCTACATCATCCATGGAAAAATCATTGCTGGTAGGTGATTTCCTGTTTGTAAGCAAAATGAGTTATGGTCCAAAACTTCCAAATACTCCCTTAGCTTTTCCGTTTGTACATCATACTATGCCGTTAACTCAATTCACAAAATCTTATGTTGAATGGATCAAATGGCCTTTTTACCGTTTCCCGGGATTTACGACCATAAAACACGGAGATGTTGTCGTTTTCAATTATCCTGATGGCGACACAGTTGCGCTAAAACAGCAGAATCAGAGTTATTATTCGTTGGTTCGCAGGTATGGGCGTGAAGATGTGTGGAACAATAAATTCCAGTACGGCGATATTGTTGCACGCCCAGTCGATAAACGCGAAAACTATATTAAACGCTGTATTGGCCTACCAGGTGATACAATTCAAATAGTTGACGAAGTTGTTCATATTAATGGCAAGGCTCTTGATTTCCCTGAACTTTCCCAATTTATGTACCAGGTAAAAACGGATGGCAATCCAATAAATAAACGGTTAATCGGCAAACTTGATATCACCGAAGAAATACAGATGACCGAATCTGGCGACCAGGTAATTACTTTAACCAATGAATCAGCTGCAAAACTCAAACAACTTCCAAATGTCCTTGCAGTTGAAAAGATCATACAGCCAAAAGGATTCTGGCAGAATTATATATTCCCATTCGATTCGGCTTATGCATGGAACGTAGATAATTTCGGCCCGTTGTATATACCAAAAGCCGGAGCGACTGTGAAACTCACACTGGCCAATCTACCTTTGTACTCACGCATTATCAATGCATACGAGTTAAATTCGCTTGAAGTTAAAAACGGAAATATATTGATAAATGGTGAAGTTGCAACAAGCTATACCTTTAAACTCGATTATTACTGGATGATGGGCGATAACCGCCACAACTCAGCTGACAGCCGTTTCTGGGGATTTGTACCTGCAGATCATATTGTTGGCAAAGCAGTATTTGTTTGGCTCTCACTTGATAACAACAAGTCGCTGTTTGATGGTAAGATCCGATGGAGTAAGTTATTCAGAACCATAAAATGACAAGTTTATTTTCACTGATGTTTCATCAGAAACATTTCATGTGAAGCGACTTGTTTGATAACAATACCAGGAGCTTTCTATAATTTAAACAGATCTTTTTCGTTAGCAGGAAAAGGTCTGTTTTTTTTGATAGAAAATGTCCATCAATACATTACTAAAAATTTCATAATTTTGCATAAATAGTGTTCTCTGAAAACAATTAAATTTCAGGAAATGCAAAGCCACATATCGATTTTACCTTATCTGAAATAATGCCCCGATACACTTCGAATTCACTTCCCAAAAACACGCTTCAGGATGAGCCGATAAGTGCTTCTCCTGAGCCAAAGGATAAGAAAAAAGCCAAGCCGTCAAAAACGAAGCAGGAAGAAAATCTGAATCCGCTTACATCGCGAATGGAAAAACTATCACAGGTGGTTGGTATTTTTTCATTGCTGACTTCATTTTTCCTGTTCATTGCTATCATTTCCTTTTTAATCAACTGGTTTGCCGGTGATGCGGACGACATATTCTCAGGTGTAGGTTTTTCGCGGATATTCTCTGATAAAACACTGGAAGCCAACAACCTTGGTGGCCGCCTTGGAGCAGCAGCATCCATTTTACTTGTTAAACAAGGATTTGGGATAGGAACATTATTTATTCCTATCTGGTTATTTGTACTTGGTGTAAGGCTAACGCTTAAACATAAGATTATAGCGCTGGGTTCAAGTTTTGGTTTCATTCTTTTAACCATGGCATGGTTATCGGTTACCCTGGGTTTTTTATTCCGTGATTCTGCGCTTTCCATTCTGGGAGGTATTTCCGGTTATGAATCATCACTTTACCTCGAAGGCCTGATGGGCAAAATGGGATTGATGCTGCTGTTAATTTTCATTTTTGTCGCTTTCCTGGTTATTGTATTTAATTTCTCTCTGCACCAGGTGAAACACTGGATCGAGAATCGCAAAAAAGTATCGGCAGAAGGACTGGAGGAGGATCTTCTTAACCAGGATCCGGAATTTACCGTAAATGCAAGAAATTTGCAGGATGGTCCTGTAGACAAATACAATACGGTTGAATTTGCTGTTAATGATTTTGAAACGGTTGTAGCTAACGACAAACAAGCTAACCGGCAACAAAGAGCCACTGGCAATGAGCAAGCTACAAATACCCAGTTTGAACCCGTATCGTTCCCAAAACCAAAACTTCAGCCTAATACACAAGTTGAATTCACTGTCGAAATACCCGAAATTCCTACCGCAATTTCAGATAATGAATTTACTATAATTCCTCCGGTTCCTCAACCTGTTAAGCCATCAATAGTTGTTTTAAACGATCCGCCTGGAAACTCCGATGTTGACCATCAAACAATGGATACGGCTTACGATCCTCATCTTGACCTGGCTACTTTTATGCTTCCCGGTGTTGATTTGCTTGATGAATATGGAGTTGGCACAATAAGTGTTACAAAAGATGAACTGGAAGCCAACAAAAACCGGATAGTTTCAACGCTTGGAAACTATGGCATTCAAATTGACAAGATCAAAGCCACTATTGGTCCAACTGTAACACTTTACGAGATTATTCCAGCTCCCGGAGTACGTATTTCAAAAATTAAAAATCTTGAAGACGATATAGCATTGAGTCTTTCGGCTCTCGGTATTCGTATTATTGCTCCTATTCCCGGAAAAGGGACTATTGGTATTGAAGTTCCTAACCAGAATCCTGCCATTGTCGGAATGAAATCGCTGATTGCTTCAGAGAAATTTAAAAGCAATCATTATGAACTTCCTTTTGCAATAGGCAAGACCATACAAAATGAGGAGTATATTGCTGATCTCACAAAAATGCCGCATATACTTATGGCAGGCGCCACCGGGCAGGGAAAATCTGTAGGCCTTAATGCCATCATCACTTCATTGCTATACAGAAAACATCCGTCGGAACTCAAATTTGTGATGGTTGACCCTAAAAAGGTAGAGTTGACTTTGTTTTCGAAAATTGAAAGGCATTACCTGGCCAAACTCCCGGATTCGGAGGAAGCGATTATCACTGACACGAGGAAAGTAGTCAGAACGCTGAATTCACTCAATATTGAAATGGATAACCGCTACGACCTGTTGAAAGACGCCCAGGTCCGTAACATTAAGGAGTATAACACCAAGTTTATTGCCCGGAAGTTGAATCCGCTCAACGGTCACCGGTTCATGCCGTACATAGTTCTAGTTATTGATGAGTTTGCCGACTTGATTCTTACAGCCGGTAAAGAAGTTGAACATCCTATTACCAGGCTTGCACAGCTTGCGCGTGCCATCGGTATTCACCTTGTAATAGCAACCCAGCGCCCAAGTGTTAACATCATTACCGGTACCATAAAAGCCAATTTCCCGGCGCGTATAGCTTTCAGGGTTATTTCCAAAATCGATTCCCGGACTATTCTGGATACCGGCGGCGCTGATCAGCTGATCGGTCGCGGTGACCTTTTAATGTCGCAGGGCGGTGATATGATCCGTTTACAGTGCGCATTCATTGATTTGCATGAAGTGGAACGTGTAACAGAATTCATTGGATCGCAGCGTGGATATCCTTCCGCTTATGCATTGCCTGAATTTAACGAAGAAGAGTCAGAAATCCAGCAGGAAATGGATCCCGGCGAACGTGACGAACTCTTTGAAGATGCAGCTTATCTAATAGTTTCAACACAGCAAGGTTCAACTTCACTTCTGCAGCGAAAACTCAAATTGGGTTACAACCGTGCCGGTCGCATTATCGACCAACTTGAGTCGGCCGGAATAGTTGGACCATTCGAAGGCAGTAAAGCCCGCGAAGTGAAAGTTGCTACAGAGTTCGCTTTGGAACAATTTTTGAAAGACCTTAATAGCAATAGAAAGCAAGAAGAATACTAAATTAATAAACCTATAAAATGAAAAATCTTTTAATGATAGCCGTAATGGTAGCTTTTACCTTTTCCGGCTTTGCACAGAATGACAAAAAAGCTACTGCCATACTTGATGAAGTATCTGCTAAAACAAAATTGTTTAAAACAATAAAAATTGACTTTACATATGCCATGGATAATGCCAAGGAAAAAATCCATGATAAGTTTAAAGGTACCTTACTCTCAAAAGGCGACAAGTATAAACTTACCGCTGCTGGCCAGGATGTGATTAGCGATGGCAAAACGATGTGGACATACCTCAAGGAAGCCAATGAAGTTCAGATAAACAATGCCGGTGAAGATGACGATTCATTTACACCGACAAAATTGCTCAGTGGCTACGGCAAAGACTACAAATCGAAATTTATAGAAGAAAAAGGCAACGACCAGATAATTGAACTGTATCCATTGAAAAAAGGGAAAACATTTACCAAGGTACAACTAACCATCGACAAGAGTAAAAAGCAAATCAGCAAATTTGTAATTTACGACCGTAACGGCAGTACTTTTTCCTATATCGTTGATAAATTTGTCGCTGACCAGCCTATTGCCGATAATGTATTTTCTTTCAATAAAGCAGAACACCCCGGAGTGGAGATTAATGATATGAGGTAGATTGGAGTTATAAGGGAATAGAAATCTGGTGTTGGGTATTCGGATTAAAATCATAAATCCGAAATCAACCATCCGAAATCCGAAATCACCTACCCATTTTCCGCTGCATAATATCCTTATCAATCTGGCGCATCATTTTACTGCCAATACCTTTGAATCCAGGCGTTCCATCCGCTATCTGAAATTCAATAGTATCGTATAATTCCTGTAAAATATCAGGCTCAGTTGCCGAAAGCCGATACAATATCTGTATGCAATACATTTTAACAGCAACGCTTTCGGTTGTAGATATCAACCATTCGAAAGTAATATTCATCAGCTCACCTTCCGAATTTGCAGGGAAAGGCATACGGGCAATCATCCGCAAAGCATGACGCTTTAACCCGTCGTGGTTAAATACAGGAAGTTTATCGATTAACTGAGGCAAAAATGGCTCAACCCAGTTGGGTTTATTTTCCGAAGCGGTATCAATAATCCAGGCTGCCCGGCGCGATACCGGCGCTTCCATGGCTAGATAAATTTCCCAGAGTTCACGCACCAATTCTGGTCGCTTTGAAACAATATCAGCCACAAAATCAGTGTATGAACGGGAATTCCCTTTTAGTAACAATTCCCGGAAGTTGTATTGCTGCAATGACATCTTATTTTGTAATCGTTAAAAATTGCACGGAATAAAACAATTTTGAATAAGCCAAGTTATTATAAATTATTGTAATTCTACAGCTAGTCTTGTAATTTTCATCAATTTTGCAGACTACGCTTCCATTTCCAACGTATGAAGAAACGAATTTCCGTATTTTTACTTTACCTGGTATCCTGGTATTTGCTTTTTGTGGTTGTTAGAGCAACTTTTCTCTTAACCTATTTCGACAAGTCCTCACAACTAACCTTCCTGGAAATAGTTAATACATTCATCTATGGATTTAAGCTTGATATTGCTATTTCTGCTTATTTAGTTTTTATCCCTTCTATATTGCTAACGTTTACAACATTATTCAAAAGTCGGTTTATAAAATATTTTTATCACGGATACACTGCAATTGTTATACTTTTCTGTACAACAATTATTTTGGGAGACCTTTTCATGTACAGGTATTGGGGATTCAGGATTGATGCTACACCGCTCTTTTATATGACGAACCTTAAAGCTATGACAGCAAGTGTCAGCTTATTTACCGTTATCGTTGGAATTCTAGGCGTATTGTTGCTTTCCGGTATTTTGTATTTCATTTATTATAAAATATTTGATTCTAGGCTTGGTTCGTTGCAAAAAAACAATAAAGCCGTTTTTGCATTATTTCCGCTTACACTTTTGCTGGTTGTGGTAATGCGGGGAGGAATCGGGATTGCAAGTCTATCAACAAGTTCGGCGTATTTC
>Ga0268283_1001778_pt1 | contig 10081 bp, 6 predicted proteins | sample saktaG_13_FD_190140 | JGI IMG/M metagenome (GOLD analysis project Ga0268283, IMG submission 190140) | Saline water microbial communities from Sakinaw Lake, British Columbia, Canada - sak_2013_06_06_36m | ecosystem: Environmental > Aquatic > Non-marine Saline and Alkaline > Saline ... | reverse complement strand
CTTCTAGTGCATAGACTTTTGCCGTGGCAGCACGCACTGAGAGTTTTTCGGGATCTCCTGCGTAGACCCCAGAGATAAAGGGATCAATGGCCCAGTCTAAAAACTCTTGTCCGAGGCGACGACGCACGAATTCAGCTACGGTCTCCTCTTGAGAAGCTCGTCCAACGAAAATTTCTGCAAACAAGCGAAGTTTTCCAAAAATAGAAAACAAAGAAGAACTTAAAAACGCAATCGGGCCAAGCGGTAAAGGAACTAGTTTTTGGTTTTTGAACAGATAGCGACGATTTCCCAATGGGCTGGCGACCTGAAGCTTAGTACTCAACCCAATGCCTTCGATCAGTTCTCCTAACGCGTCTGTATTTTCTAGGGTAGAGTTAGGGCCTCGTTCAATTAAAAAACTGTTGCGGATATGGCTCCGTAAAGTACCACCTACTTCTGATTCTGCTTCCAAAACACGAACGGAGTAGCCACGCTGTTTGAGAAACCAAGCAGTGGACAAACCTGAAATACCACCACCTACGATGGCATACTCTACTGGTACATTAGGATCGATCAAAGTTTGGTTGCTCTCGTCAGTTGATTTTTTGCGAATCGCAGTCTATGATAATCTAATAGTTGTGCTGGATGTATCAGATGCCCTTGTTCTTGGGCGATTAGCTCAGTCGGGAGAGCGCTGCCTTCACACGGCAGAGGTCACTGGTTCGAACCCAGTATCGCCCACCATTCCGCTGGTTTTTAGTTTTTTCCAAAAAGAAACCGAAGACCCTAAAGACTGTCTTCGGTTTTTGTTTTGTGGAGCCGAGGGGGATCGAACCCCTGACCTTCGCATTGCGAACGCGACGCTCTCCCAACTGAGCTACGACCCCAAAAGCATTGTAAAACCAACTGACCCATTCTACCTTAAATTTTTTTGGAGCACTATAGTTGCCGAGAGTCCTACTCTGGGGTACCATTTCGGGTAAAGTTGCGCTGGAGTTCCTACAATGCCTGAATTCAACGTAGATCGTGCCCGATTCAATATGGTGGAACAGCAGATCCGTCCCTGGGAAGTACTTGATTCTCACGTGTTGGATGCTTTCGGGACAGTCCCCAGAGAAAAGTTTGTGCCCCTTGCTTATCGAAATCTCGCCTTTGCAGATTTTGAGGTTCCAATGGGTCACGGCCAGAAGATGTTATCTCCAACACTTCAGGCCAAGATGCTTCAGGCACTCGCCGTCCGACCCGGAGATATGGTACTAGAAGTAGGCACGGGCACAGGTTTTTTCACGGCATTGTTAGCGCGTTTCGCCAAACATGTCTATAGTGTAGAGATTCAACCTGAGTTGCTAGAAACTGCACGCCAAAATCTGTCTAAAATGAAGATATCTAATGTGACTTTGGAACAAGGGAACGCAGCGAAGGGTTGGCGTCATCATGGTCCGTATGACGCTATTGTAATCACTGGGTCTATACCAGAAATTTCCCCTGAGTTCCTTTCAAGCCTGCGCTCAGCAGGTCGCTTGCTTGCTGTGGTTGGAAAGCCTCCTGTCATGCACGCAAGACTTGTAACGCGTCTGGGAGAACACTATCCCAAAGAGGATTTATTTGAAACAGTAATTCCTCCTTTGCAAGACGCGAGTTTGAAACCGGTTTTCTTGTTCTGAGATTTTGTAGTCTGTATGCGACATATTTCGCCCCGTCAACTCAAGCTTTACTTAGAGCAAGTAGAAAGCCCTCCTCTCTTGTTAGATGTTCGTGAGCGTTGGGAGCATCAGATTTGCCATCTCACGGGTTCGCAGTTTTTGCCGATGCGACAAGTGCCCGCTGCTTATCCAAACTTAAACCGCAATCGAGAAACCGTAGTGATTTGTCACCACGGGGTTCGGAGTCATCAGGTTGCCTATTTTTTAGAGCAAATGGGATTTGAAAACGTGATCAATTTGACGGGGGGATTGGCTGCTTGGGCACGAGAAGTAGATTCCAATATGCCAATTTATTAAAAGATTAATCGGTCAAAAATAACCGCATCTGAGGCTTGGTTTCTTCAGATTTGCGGCGGTTTTTAGGAGTGTGGTTCTCGAGATTTTTTAAGCGTTCCCGCGCCTTCTGGATTACTTCACGTGGAACCCCAGCCAAAGCCGCCACTTGGATCCCGTAGCTTCGGTTTGCAGGGCCTTCCTTGACTTCGTAAAGAAAGATTATGCTATCCCCGTGCTCCACTGCTTCTAGGTGCACATTCGCAATGGTTGGATTCTCTTCCGGAAGGCTGGTCAATTCAAAGTAGTGCGTGGCGAACAACGTATATGCTTGGATGACTCGCGACAAGTGATCCGCACAAGCCCACGCCAACGCCAAACCATCCAAGGTACTGGTTCCTCGGCCGATTTCATCCATGAGTACTAGGCTCTCACGAGTGGCATTGTGTAGAATGTTAGCAGTTTCCGTCATTTCTACCATGAAAGTGGATCGTCCCGCTGCCAAATCATCTCCTGCGCCAATGCGAGTAAAGATGCGGTCTATTGGCCCGATCGTGGCCTCTTCAGCTGGTACAAAACTACCAATGTAGGCAAGCAAAACGATCAGCGCGTTTTGTCTCATGTAAGAACTTTTGCCGGCCATGTTTGGGCCTGTGATGACCAGCATGCGGCGAGTAGCGTCTAGGTGTAAGTGATTGGGTACAAAAGGCGTATCTTGCGCTTGTTCCACGACGGGATGTCTGCCTGCACGAATAAAAATCCCCCCCTGATCCATTAGGGTAGGCATAGACCAGCGAAGTGTCTCAGCGCGTTCTGCCAAATTCACTAAAACATCTAATGTGGATAATGCCGCTGCAGTTTGTTGGAGGCGTTCAATCTCGGTTTGTAAACCTTCTAGTAGTTCTTCATATAGTTCTTTTTCGCGTGCTAGAGAACGTTCACGAGCGGATAGTGCTTTGTCCTCAAAAGCCTTGAGTTCAGTGGTGATGTAGCGTTCCGCTCCAGTGAGGGTTTGACGACGGATAAAGTGCGCAGGAACGCGATCCGCGTGAGCACGCCCAACTTCTAAATAGTAGCCATGTACCTTGTTGTAACCGATCTTGAGACCAGGCAACCCGGACCGTTTGCGCTCACGTGCTTCCAGGTCCACTAAGTATTGCCCAGCGTTTTCTTGTAATGATCGAAGCTCATCCAGCTCTGGATCGTAACCCGATCGAATGACCCCCCCATCACGCAACAAAACCGGAGGATTTTCTGCAATGGCGCGGGTCAACTGTGTTTCAACCGCTGAAAAATCAAATATCTCAGAATGAACTTTTTGAAGCAACGGAGCAGAAAGTGGTTCGATCTGCTGTTTCACAGCATCGAGAGGCATCAATCCATTTCGAAGACCAATTAGATCCCGAGGCCTAGCGGTCTTTAAGGCTATCCTCGCTAGGATGCGTTCAAGGTCACCCACCCCGCGGAGCAGGTCATGCAGTTTCGGATGAGCACGTACTTCGATGAGTGTCTGAATCGCTTGATGACGACTCCGAAGGATTTCCCGATCCCGTAATGGGCGTCCGACCCATCGACGTAATAGACGGCTGCCCATGGCGGTGGCAGTTTGGTCTACCACTGAAATCAGGGTAAAGTCCGTTTCTCCTCCAAGACGAGTTTCTAACTCAAGGTTGCGCCGAGTGGCAGCATCCAAAAGGAGTGCATCTTCTCGTCGTTCCGCATGCAAAGTATTGAGGTGGGGCAGTGCGGTCTTTTGGGTTTCCTCTGCGTATTGCATGAGACAACCAGCAGCACATAATCCCAAGGGCAGATCATCACACCCGAAGCCTGCTAAATCATGTGTCTCAAATTGTCGAATTAGAAGGCGTCTTGCACTGTCTAAATCAAAATGCCAAGAAGCGCGAGGACGTAATCCACGTCTACCAACAAGAAACGGGTGTTCACACTCTTCTGAGACCAAAAGCTCTACGGGTCGTAACCTCTCTAGTTCACTTAGGAGGGCTTCTTCCCCTGTACCCTCTAGGACAGTTAACCTTCCTCCAGAAAGATCTAGGGTAGCCAGTCCAAATTTAGAAGCTGTCCAGTGCACTGCCGAAAGTAAGTTATCACGCCGATCCTCTAGGAGTGCTTCATCTGTGACCGTCCCAGGGGTAACGATTTTGGTAACCCGACGATCTACTAGACCTTTTGAAGCAGCAGGATCCCCCACTTGTTCGCAGAGCGCGACGGTTTCACCAAGTTTGACTAATCGTGCTAAATAATTATCGATGGCATGGTATGGAACCCCAGCCATTGGGATCGGGGTTCCTCCACTGGTACCACGTGTGGTTAGCGTAATATCGAGAAGTTTTGATGCCCGCCGTGCATCTTCGTAAAATAACTCGTAGAAATCCCCCATCCGAAAAAACAATAAATATCCTGGATGTTCGGCTTTGATTTTCAAGTATTGCCGCATGAACGGCGTGTGATTCGATTCTAAAGACTCGCGCATTTAGACCCTCGCGCTTGATTAGAAAAAAGAAAATCGATGGAACATTTTTTCGAGCTGCTTTAGATTGCGCTCATTTATTTGCCCACTTCATAAATTTGTAATTTCTTCATTTATACGATATAATTCAATCTATAAGTAATTATAACACTTCGGTTTCCTAATGGACAAATTGCTAATTACTGGTGGCGTACCACTGAATGGAGAGATTCGAATCTCCGGAGCAAAAAACGCTGCTCTTCCCATTTTAGCGGCTACCCTATTGGCTGAAGAGCCAGTACGAGTGCACAATGTTCCGCATCTGCGAGACATTACCACTACTATGGAATTGTTGGGGCGAATGGGTGTACGTCTCTTGGTGGACGAAAGCATGGCTGTTGAGGTGGATCCGCGCACGATCCGAGAATTACGCGCCCCCTATGAATTAGTCAAAACGATGCGCGCTTCGATTTTGGTGCTTGGACCCTTACTTGCACACTATGGAGAGGCAGTAGTTTCGCTGCCGGGAGGCTGTGCGATTGGTTCTCGTCCCGTCAATTTGCACTTAGATGGCCTTGCGGCCATGGGTGCTGAGATCAGAGTAGAAGCAGGGTACATTCATGCTCGAGTAAAACGTCTACGGGGTGCACATCTTTTCATGGATCTCGTCACTGTCACCGGAACCGAGAATCTCATGATGGCCGCTACCCTCGCAGACGGAATCACAGTCATCGAAAACGCTGCGAGAGAACCGGAGGTCACGGATTTGGCACAGTGTTTGAACCAGATGGGAGCTAGAATTCAGGGTGCTGGTACCGATACCATCAGGATAGAAGGAGTAGATCGTTTGGGAGGTACGGAGTATTCGGTATTGCCCGATCGAATCGAAGCAGGTACTTATCTCGTCGGAGCAGCGATTACTGGAGGACGTGTCAAACTTAAAAACATTCGACCCGAATTGCTGGAATCGGTCATCCTGAAACTGCGGGAAGCCGGTGCAACCGTAGAATGGGGGCCAAATTGGATTTCGTTAGACATGAAAGGACGTATTCCGAAAGCAGTCTCAGTACACACCGCGCCTTTTCCAGGATTCCCCACCGACATGCAAGCGCAATTTACGGCACTCAATGCCGTAGCCCAAGGTGTCGGAATGATCACAGAAACCGTGTTTGAAAACCGATTCATGCATGTGGAAGAATTGCGGCGCATGGGAGCTCAAATTCGCCTCGAGGGGAATACAGCCATTACTACAGGAGTTGCCCATCTTACTGGTGCACCCGTCATGGCCACGGATTTACGTGCTTCTGCAAGTTTGGTGCTCGCAGGTTTAGTCGCCAAAGGAAATACCGAAGTCGACAGGATTTATCATATCGACCGTGGCTATGAATGTATCGAAGAGAAATTGTCTCAATTAGGAGCGCAGATCCGACGTATACCTTCTAAATCGTCGACTTCAAGGATATCAGCATGATACTACCTACCTTGCAAGCCTGGGACGGGGAATTCGGTCGATCTTACACGGATCGAAATGATATCGGGTATGAAGAAACTGAAAAACTTTATCAGACCCAATATGGACTCGGCAGGCGAGAATTAAACCAAGAGTTCTTCGGAGATTTGCCTAGAGAAACTTCCATTTTAGAAGTGGGTTGTAATGTTGGGAACCAACTGGTTTTCTTGTCGAAAATGGGTTTTACTCGATTGGCTGGAATAGAGCTTCAAGAATACGCACTAGCACGAGCAAGAGAGCGGTTACCAAATGCAGAATTGGTACAAGGTTCTGCTTTAGCATTGCCTTTCCCAGAACATTCTTTCGATTTAGTATTTACATCTGGAGTACTCATTCATATTGCGCCCAATCAATTACCTTTAGCAATGGGAGAAATCTATCGCGTGGCGCAAAAATGGATTTTTGGTTTAGAGTACTATGCGGAAAGATCTACGGAAATACCATATCGAGGACATAGCGGGCTACTCTGGAAAGCACCTTTTTCAGAAATGTACCAAAAAACGTTCCAAAACTTAAAACAGAAAAAGGAACGGTATCTAAGGTATTTGGATAATAGTGGAAACGTAGACCACGCATACCTGTTAAAAAAATAGTTTCAAATCCTTTGCTTATACCTTCTCTGCCTAAAAACCCCGGCCATAGGTTGGTCTGGAGTCAATTACACGGGAGTGCACTTGGACTAGTCCTCTCAAATGCAGCCAAGGAGTATCAAGGTCTGCTGGTGGTGGCTTTGGAAGACACTACTAGTGTTTTTCGGCTTGCTCAAGAATTACGGTTTTATTTGGGAGCAACGGAAAAAACTCCCATTTTGACTTTTCCTGATTGGGAAACACTCCCATACGATCCATTTTCTCCACATCAAGATATTATTTCAGAACGCCTCGCTACGTTGTATCAACTGCCTCGCCTAACCAAAGGTATTTTGTTAGTACCAGCAGCTACATTGATGCAACGGTTGCCACCCTGCGACTACCTTAATAAATCTACTTTGGCGATAAAACTAGGTCAACGTTTAACACTTGAGCAATTACATATTCACCTTGAAAACATCGGATATCGTCCAGTTTCTACTGTATTAGAACGTGGCGAATTTACTATTCACGGAGAACGAATTGATCTCTATTCAATGGGGGCTGCATTTCCTTGTCGTATTGAGTTCAAAACTAATTTGATTTCTTCTCTACTAAATTTTGATCCTGAGACCCAACGATCTCAAGAAGCTATTTCTTCGATGTACGTATTACCCGCTAAAGAACTTCCTTTAGACCTTATTTCAATCTCACATTTCCAAAAGAGTTGGCTTACGATTTTTCCAGATAAGATTGCTTACCCAATCTACCGAGATGTGGGACAAGGTTTGTCGCCTTCTGGTATTGAATATTACCTACCTTTGTTTTTTGAGCAGACAGCTACACTTTTCGATTATTTTCCTAAAAATAGCGTAATAGTAGAAAGTGATGGCCTAGAAAACTCTATGGATGCCTTTTGGCAAGAAATTGGCAAACGTTACGAGTCTGGTCGCGTCATGCGTCCTTTACTTTCTCCTACCTCTCTCTATTTGCAAACACATCAAGTTTTTGGTTCTTTCAATAACTATCCTAAAGTGATAGTGCATACGAATCCTCAAATCATTCGTAATGGAACCACTAATTTTGATGCTGAGGTACTCCCTGCGCTTTCAGTAGAAACCCGTTCTGAAAACTCCTTCAAACCATTTTTAGATTTTTCGACTACTCGACGAGTGTTGGTCGTTGCAGAAAGTGCAGGACGACGAGAGACCTTGCTTGGGCTTTTGAAGAGTGCAGATCTTTACCCCAAATCCGTAAGCGGATGGCATGAGTTTTTGGCAAGCAATGCGCCACTCGCCATCACAGTAGCACCACTAGAACAAGGATTGTGCCTAAAAAAAGTTGCAGTAGTCGTAGAACATCAGTTGTTTGTCCAACAGGTGATGCAGCGAAGATGGCGCGACTCAAAAGGATTGAATCCCGAAGCAATGATTCGGGATCTCGTCGAATTGCGTGTTGGTATGCCCATTGTGCACGAGACACATGGAGTAGGTCGATATTTAGGTCTTCAACATCTGTCCGTAGATGGCGTCGATGCCGAGTTTTTGTCTCTCGAATATGAAGGCGGAGATAAACTTTACGTTCCTATTTCTGCTCTGAACCTTGTTTCTCGATACACGGGACTGGATTCCGAACATGCACCGTTGCACAAATTGGGCTCTGGTCAGTGGGAAAAGGCCAAACGACGAGCAGCAGAACAAGCACGGGATGTAGCAGCAGAGCTCTTGGATTTGCATGCTCGTCGAGCTGCTCGCGTCGGTCATACATTCTCGGTGCAACTAACAGAATACCGTGCATTCTGTGCAGGCTTCCCTTTTGAGACCACACCAGATCAACAGGATGCAATCGATGCAACCCTTGCGGATTTGGCATCTAGTCTCCCAATGGATCGGGTGATCTGCGGAGACGTTGGTTTTGGAAAGACTGAAATTGCTTTGAGAGCTGCTTTCGTCGTCGTAGAGGAGGGACACCAAGTAGCCGTCCTAGTACCTACTACTCTGTTGGCACAACAACACTACCAAACCTTTGCCGACCGATTTGCGGATTGGCCAGTACGTGTTGAGGTAATGTCGCGATTTCGGACACCAAAACAACAAGAAGAGGTGTTGGCTGGGCTCGCTTCTGGTGTTGTAAACATCGTGATTGGAACACATAAGCTGTTACAAACGAAGACAGTTTTTCAAAATCTCGGACTTGTGATCTTAGACGAAGAACACCGTTTTGGGGTGCGCCAAAAAGAAGCTCTAAAAGCACTGCGCACTTCGGTAGACCTACTCACGCTCACGGCGACTCCAATCCCCAGAACATTGCATATGGCCATTTCTGGGCTACGCGAGTTTTCGATTCTCTCTACACCTCCAGCAAAAAGATTGGCAATTCAAACCTTTATTCAATCTTGGGAAGATGATCTGTTGCGCGAAGCTATGTTGCGTGAAATCAAACGTGGAGGACAGGTTTATTTTTTACACAATGAAGTGGGAACCATCGAAAAGATGGCCCAAAAAGTAGAAGATTTATTGCCAGAAGCTACGGTGCGTGTGGCGCATGGGCAAATGCGGGAAAGAGACCTAGAACGGGTCATGCTTGATTTCTACCATCAACGGTTTAACGTTTTGGTGTGTAGCACTATTATTGAAACTGGGATTGATATCCCAACTGCTAATACCATTATATTGAACCGTGCGGATCGCCTTGGACTAGCACAACTTTATCAACTGCGAGGAAGAGTAGGACGATCTCACCACCGCGCCTATGCTTATTTGATTGTCCCAGAACGGAAGGCCATGACTCTTGAGGCCATCAAGCGACTCGATGCCATTGCTTCGTTAGAAGACCTTGGCGTAGGGTTTGCATTGGCTACCCATGACATGGAGATTCGTGGTGCTGGTGAGTTACTCGGAGAAGCCCAAAGTGGTCAAATGCAAGAAGTTGGCTTTACGCTGTACCAAACATTTCTTAAAAACGCAGTCCAAACCATTCGATCCGGAAAAGATCCAAGTTCAGAACAACCGCTAGATCTTGGAAGTGAAGTGAATCTGCACCTATCCGCTCTTATTCCTACGGAGTATTTGCCTGACGTGCATATTCGCCTAATCCTTTATAAGCGCATTGCCAGTGCCGAAACTTTTGGGGAACTACGAGAATTGCAAGTAGAGATGATAGACCGTTTCGGGCTCTTCCCAACGCAAGTTAAAAACCTTTTCCGCGTAGCAGAATTCAAACTAAAAACAAAAACATTGGGGATTCAAAAATTAGATTTTGGTGCAACAGGAGGGTACATCCAATTTTGTCCAACACCTGCTATCGATTCTTCGGCTGTGGTGTTCCTTCTTCAAAATTTTCCAAAGATTTACCAGATGGATGGAAAGGAAAAATTAAAGATATTGGCCAAAATGCCAGAAGCAGAGACTCGTTTTTCCGCAGTAGAATATTTGTTGTGGATTTTGTCTTTACAAAAAAATAAGGAGTTAGCACCAGAACCACCACCTGAATTAGTGAGCCCTTATAGCAAAGCTCTTGTAAAATAGGTATAAAGAGTGTTTGAGTAAAAACACGTTATGGAGTACGGGGAAAAAATGAC
>Ga0268283_1001777_pt1 | contig 10082 bp, 6 predicted proteins | sample saktaG_13_FD_190140 | JGI IMG/M metagenome (GOLD analysis project Ga0268283, IMG submission 190140) | Saline water microbial communities from Sakinaw Lake, British Columbia, Canada - sak_2013_06_06_36m | ecosystem: Environmental > Aquatic > Non-marine Saline and Alkaline > Saline ... | reverse complement strand
CAATTGTATGATTACCGGAGAGTAAAAAATCGTTGTTGAAACTATATCCCCTGCCAAGTCCCAGGTTGTATGATCCTAACCTGCTTTCACCCCAAACCTGGCTTCCATTTTCAAGAACAGTTGCAGAACCGGCACTTACTAAAGAGCTTTTAGCGATTCGTATCACCTGCCGGTTGCTATAGGTATCAAATCCGGAACGTATTGTTGCTTTTAGCCAGGAAGTAAGATCATAACTCAATGAAAGTGTGCCATTAAAAATATCTTTGTTTAAACTGTGAATTCTTTCGTTCCTGTCGAACCAGGGATTGTTGTTGGTGTCCGTATAGCTAGTGCTTTGTGATACATCAGGCACTATCCAATAATCTTTATAGTCGAGCATATTCCAATCGGGAGACGACCATATTAACATGGAATACATGGGATCATATCCAACATAGCCGTTAAAACCTAAATTGGGTGAGGTTTGCTTATTATAAGATATACTGGAAGATAATGTAAATTTATTCACTTTCATATCCCCGCCAATGCTGTACGTAAATTTGTCGAACATTGAATTGGGATATTGTCCCTTATTTTTCACCCATGTAGCCGAAGCACGAAAACTTCCGAATTCTCCCTGTTGCACTATGTTTATATTATTATTGAGGATATAACCCGGTTCCAGGAAATTTTTAAAATTATCTTTTCCAACCGGCAGATAGGGCATGGATTTCCAGGTTTTTGTTATCGGGTCCCATTGAATAACTGGCTGTCCCTCTAAAGGTGGTCCCCAGGCGCCATCTCCATTAGTAACAGCAGTCATGATACCATTGTTATCAGTGTTAACGGCACGACCATAGGTAGATTGTGATTCGGGAATGGCCAGATAACCGGCTGCAAACATGGTGCTGCTGTTAATTGTTACTGTTATACCTTTATTAACACTCCCTTTTTTAGTAGTAACCAAAATTGCACCGCTTCCGCCACGGGAACCATAAAGAGCCGAAGCCGTTGCTCCTTTAAGAATACTAAGGCTCTCGATATCATCAGAAGGTACGTCTCGAAGGGTCATGTTGAAATAGGGTACTCCATCAATTACCAAAATAGGACGTTCTCCTCGTAAATATAATTCAGGAGCTGCGCCAAAATCGGAACTGTTTAAAACCGACAAGCCAGCTACTTTGCCTGTGAGCGAGGTGCCAACATCAACAGGTCTAACTGTCTGTAAACCTTTCCCATCAACTTTCTGCACCGCATAACCCAGAGCTTTTTCTTCTCGCTTTATACCTAGTGCCGTCACAACAACACTTTCAAGTTCTGTTGCAATCTGATGCATTACAACATTCAGTACCACAGCATCCTTGGCTGCAAATTCTTTAGGCTCGTATCCTAAATAGGAAAAAACAAGTATTGCATCCGGCGACTGTATTTCAACAGTAAAACTTCCATCAACAGATGTAGTCGTGCCTAAAGCAGTACCCTTTATTTGAACAGTCACACCTATCAATGTTTCACCGGTTTTTTCATCAGTTACTTTTCCGGTTACTTTTTTTGGCTGAAAATCCCCGCCCTTAGTTTTGGTAGGTGAAATGATGATCTGGTGATCACTAATTTCATACCTGACTTTCTCGCCTTTAAAAAGCTGGTCAAGAATATCTTTAATGGATGTGTTCGTAAAAACAGCATCTACCTTTCGGTTAACATCTACAACTTCCTGGTTGACCAGGAAAGTGAAATCACTCTTCTTTTCAATTTCATTCAGCACATCATTCAATGGAACATTAACGAGGTTTAATGTTATTTTGGTTGACTGCGCGTACAGCCGGCCCGGCACTGAAATGAGAATGAAAAACAGGCCTGTCAGTAGAAGTAATCTCATAGTATTGGTTAGTTTTAGGGTGAAAAAAGTCAATAAGAATCTGTTAACTAAAATTATCCGGTTTCGACAACTTCAATTTAAATATAACTATTTGATCTGATTGAGGAAAAGTACCTGGATTAAAAGCCCTGGTTCTGATAAAATAAACCCGGGTCCTTTTTAAGGTGTTACTTCCGACTAATTTTCTGTCTTAAATGAGCACATAGGCATTAGACTTTTGTAAATCAATTAACAGTGGAAAATATTACAATCTTTCTCCGTGAGAAAGTACCATCAGGCAATGCTTTCTGTTTAACTTCACTATAGTCAATCGGAGAGGAAATTTTAAGAAGTCTTAATAATTCACCCAGAGGTTCATCTTCAAAAGTTGCCCTGTAGCGATATTTTTTAATTTCGTCTCCTTTGATTTCTATATCTACATTATATTGAAGGCTTATTCTCCTTGCAACTTCACTTATATTGTCATTTCGGAAAACCAGTTTGCCATCTTTCCATGCAAAATGTTTGTATGTATCTTCGGTTTGAATAATGACATGTCCGCTTAACGTATCGTATGTCATATGCTGATTGGGTTGAAGATTGGTGATAAGGCCTTCCTGTTCACCTGAATTTAATTTCTGTACAGCAACCTTTCCTTCTACTAAAGTGACTGAAGGAGTACGGAAATTTCGCTCAGTTCTTACATTAAACCTGGTACCGGTAGCTTTTACGGTAAAATATGGAGTGTTTACAAGAAATGGCATCGTCTTATCAGAATGAACCTCAAAGTATGCTTCGCCGATAAGATATACGGTACGGTTGTCACTGTTGAATTTATCAGGATATCGTAAACTGCTCCCTGAATTTAGCCATACTTTTGATCCATCTGGAAGCTCCAATAAGGAAAAGGTACCAAATGCGGCAACTACCTTGTTGTATGTAACTGTGGAGTTAGCTGTTTTGAAATTTTTCCCTACTGTAAGCCATAGCATAGAAATAAGCAAAGGAATAAACAAAACAGCAGCCACTCTTTGCAAAATCTGCCAGAAACTTATTCGTTTGTTTCCGTTGTTGATCTGTTTTAATACTTTCTCTAAGGCTTTATCGGTTGCAATTGGCAATTCAACTGAAGCATCCCATATATTCTTAAATTGCCTGAAATATTTCTGATTTTCATCCGATTCATGAATCCATGATTCCAGCAACAGGATTTCATCCTCTGAAGCATTGCCTCCCAGATAATTTGCAATTAAATTATCCATCAAACCGGAATTATTTGTATCCATATTTTCCTCAATCATCATAACGACGTTTTAAAATTAAAGTTCCACATCACCAAACGACATTTTTTTTCAATATCGTATTTTCCCTTAATGGAAAAGGTAGCCTAGCTCTAAATATGCTAATGAAATAATTGAAAATACAATATAACGATCAATAGAAAATCTTTTAGTTCTTCCCGCAATAAACTTAAAGCTTTACTTATCCTTACTTCAACAGTGCGGACTGATATACCAAGTTTCTGTGAAATTTCCTGGTAGTTGAGGGTTTCAATACGGCTCATCCTGAATGCTTCAGCATACTGGGCAGGAATTTTCTCCAATGCATGATTAAAATTGGCTTCCAATTCAGAGTGAAGGATGTAATTTTCGGTATCATTTTCCGAAAGTTCCGGATGCTCCAGTATAACAGAGGCATATTTATGGGTGACATTTGCGTGGCGCAAACTGTCAATGCTACGGTTTTGAACTGCCTTTAAAAAGAATGATTTAAGGGAATTGTGAATCACTAGAGAGTTGCGATTCTCCCATAATTTAAGGAATACTTCCTGAACTATTTCTTCCGAAACGTCTGAATTCCTAGTAAAGCTGTATGAAAACCGAACCAGGTCCTGGTAATACTTTGTGAAGATTATGGTAAATGCTGACTGGTCATCAGTTTTAAGCTTCTCAAGAAGTATTCTTTCGTACGAGGCCAATAACTCCGACATAAAACTCAACTTTTCTATCTACAAATGTATTCTTTAATTTGAATGTAAGAAATTAGTCAGATAAAAGAAGAATAAATATTTAGAAAAATGAGTACTGCGATCTATACGAAATCCATTAGTTAAATGTTTCCTATTTAAACAATTTTGCCAGATTACGGGATGATTGGCAAAGTAAAAGGCCAAATTGCAAATGCTGTTCTGGCTCATCCTGCAAATAGCAGCGCATTTTAAAACTGTAAGTTGATACTACACAAAAAAGCCTGAAACTAATGAGTGGCGGTGCTTGTAAAATAAAGGAGGGGAATTGCCCTTATTCTCTTCAAAAGTAAATGCGCAAATTTTGGTTTTGATTTTTAGAAAATGAGGCTGTGTAAACTTTTTTATTGAAATCCTTATTGAACAAAATGCCTTGGTATTCTTAATCTCTTCTTAATTATTTAAAAATCAGCAAATAGAGATTAGCTGTTTATAACTTTTTAATAATCTTTCTTACGATGTCGTAATAATCATCCTTTCTATATGTTATTTTGTAAGCAACACCAGGCAATTTATTATCAGAAAATTTGGAATATTGGAATAAGAAATTCTGATTTCAACCGGCAAATTTCAAATACTGTATCAAATTCCTGCTTCAAATATCTGCTGCCTCTGGCAAATATTAATATATGTGCTGCAAAGGCAGAATTACATTCTTTTAACTGGTCCAACCTTCTAAACTAAATTCGTATGCCAGTAAAACCTGCTTCTAAAACTGCGAAAAAACAAAAAAAAATATTCGTTCTCGACACCAGTGTGATTCTTTATAATCACGACGCGATTAACAGTTTTGACGATAATGATGTCGCAATTCCTATAACCGTGCTCGAAGAGCTTGATAATTTCAAAAAAGGCAATGACAACATAAACTTCGAAGCGCGTGAATTTATCCGCATTATCGACAGGCTTTCGGAAAAACGCACACTTACCAAGTGGCTCACTCTTCCCAAATCCAAAGGTGGCAAGTTTAAAGTAATCATGATTGAAAAGGGCGATATTGATGCCCGTGACATCTTTGGTGAAAATAAACCGGATCACAGGATACTGAATGCCGCTCTTGCCATTGCAAAAGAAAATCCGGATTGCAGTGTTACCCTGGTATCGAAGGATGTGAACCTGCGCCTGAAAGCAAAATCCCTGAATATTCAGGCTGAGGATTTCCTTACCGGTAAGATCAAAGACCCGGAAGGTTTGTATACAGGTAAAACCGTGATTGAAGGATTGCCGTCAAAGGTTATCGATACCATTTACCAGAACGGCCATTGCGAGTTGAGCGATATTGGGGTTCAAAGTGCAATACCTAACCATTATTACATCCTTAAAAACACAAAAAACTCGGCACTGGCATTCTACAATGCCACTACCAATCGTATTGAACGGCTTGACAAACGTCCTGCATATCGCATTATGCCGCGCAATGCCGAACAGGTTTTTGCATTACATGCCATAATGGATCCCAATATCAAACTGGTAACCTTGCAAGGCGTGGCGGGCACAGGAAAAACATTGTTGGCCCTTGCTGGTGCCATTGAACAGCGACGTGATTTCAAACAAATATACCTTGCCAGGCCGATTGTACCGCTTAGTAACAAAGAGATAGGGTTTTTACCTGGTGATGTTAAAGATAAAATTGGCCCCTATATGGAGCCGTTATATGATAACCTGAAGTTTATTCAAAGCCAGTTTGCTGAGAAAGATAAAGAACATAAGGTTGTGACTGAATCGCTGCAAAATGAAAAGCTTGTTGTTACGCCACTTGCTTATATTCGTGGACGAAGCATAAGCAATGTATTTTTCATCGTGGACGAAGCCCAGAATCTGACTCCGCATGAGGTAAAAACAATCATAACCCGCGCTGGTGAAAACACCAAAATTGTCTTTACAGGAGATATTTTCCAGATCGATACTCCTTACCTGGATTCGCAGAGTAACGGACTTTCGTACCTTATCGACAAAGTGAAATCGCACCCAATGTATGCACATGTAAGGCTCGAGAAAGGCGAACGCTCCGAATTGGCTAACCTGGCCAACGATTTGTTATAAGTTTATACATTCAGTTTCCTGAAAATCGGGATTAGTTTTCAGTACTGTGCTCATTCTATAATTGAAAATACGAATAAACAAAAAGGCCATTTGCAAATCAAATGACGGTAGAAATATGCTTATAACCGAATAAAAATCAGAGCTTTTCAGGTTGAAAGGTCTTGAAATGTAAAATACTTAAATTTATTGACATTTCCTGAAATGATTAATCATTTAGGTATAATATTTGATGCGATTAGATGTATTAAACTTTTACGATTGAGTGTTTTAGTATCTATCTCTATTCATTGATTTATGATTCAGATAAAACATAATGCGGCTAAGGTAAATTTCATATTTCTAATCGTGTTGGTTGCGCTTCAGTCGTGTGTTAAACATGATAATGGAGAATGTAATTTGTCCTTCAAAGTAGATTCCCAATTTCAAATCGAGTTTTCTGATACATTAAACTCAAAAGCTGAAAGTTTCTGTTTTTCTCCTTTCGACCCTGACAGAATCTGGGTAAAGTTGAATACAGGGTATCAAAATTTGTTAGAGGTTAATCTGAAGACAAAAACATATACTCCGTTGGATAAAAGATATGCCGCCTTTTTTCCCAATCTTGACACGGATAGAAAAAAAATCGTAGTTCACGACAATAATGATTCTTTAATCTGGCTTGGAGGCGACAAGCTCTATAGTTATAATATCTGGCAAAAAAGACTTACAGAGTATAACACTGCTTACGTTCTTCAGATATTTGTAAAGCCCGGGAGAATCTATTTCATTACTCGAAATGAATTATGCTATCTGGAGAAAAAATCCGGAATTATTGGTAAAGTCGAAATTATTCTTGACGACAAATCAGATTCACACTTTGTTATAAATGATTCATTAATACTTTTGAATAAGCACATTAACTATAACTTTTATGCCCATGAGCTAAAAAAAGATGACTTTTTTTATAAGGAACTTCTTTTGAAAAACGCTTCTCCTTTCCTATCGGAACCTGGAATTGAATTATACTCAGGCTTTGATCAACTTTTCATTAGAAAAGGCAAGTCATTTGTTGCATTGCCCGAACCTTTCAAGGCAAATATTAGTACAAAAATTGATAAACAGTGTGTTTGGCAATCCGCAGGAAATTACTTTTTCGAATATAACACGGTATCGGGAGAAGTTAAAAAGTACTTTTTCAGGTATCCCTTTTCATGGCAATACAATTCAGACTTTATTATTGATGGAAACTATATTTGGATTAAAGATAAGCCTTTCTTTGTTTCTCTAACGGACGGGAAAAATTATACCTCCCAGATAAAAGATAAAGGTTCTTTCAGGAAAATAATGGTTGATAATTGTAATGTCTACCTGCTATTTCAAAATAAAATCGTTGTATCCCAAAAGGTAAACTTCATTCGTGACGCCACTTATTTTGATGCGTCAAAATATGATACTGATTACAAGGAATTCCATTTGTTCCTTGATTCCATTGGAGTATATAAGGATACAACCGTTACTTCAGCATATCGTACATTCACAAAAATTAAAGACAAGTTTGGCCCTTCTAATCATGCTGAGATTCAGGAAAATATTACGCAATTAGAAACAGAATGTTTTAGTCGGGTGAATCTGAAATTTCCTGACGAAAACATAAAATGCTATAAAGATGAAACTCTACCCCTGCCTTTTCGGGAGTCTTGTCTCAATGATCTGATAAAAAAATATGCCCGACAGCAAAACGTTAAAAAAGTTTTATTTTATGCTAAAGAGTTCAATCATGTTCTAGCAAATGGGGATACTGCTAAACCGAGTTTTTCACCTGGAGATATTGATAATGTTTTGAAGTATAAAAATCTGCTTGACAGTTTAAAACAATCAAATTTACCCCGCGATTCCGTCGAATTTCTCAAAGCACATTCTTTATTAAATCTGTGTTGTACCTCCTGGTTCGAAGCAGAGGGCATGTATAATTATGTGGTGTATCGGACCGCCTTGAAACAATTTCTTAGAAAATATCCTGGGAGTAATCTTGCAGATAATGCTGAATTCTTATATCTGACAAACTATTATACAAACTGGGAGAGTGAAGGAGGTCCGTCAACTGATATGGCAAAGGAAATGATAGCACGATATAAGGATTTTTTAAAAAAATATCCGGATACCGATATTGAAAATGAAGTTGACTATAAAATATTTACACTTATGTTTTTTCTGGAAGAAAAGAACCCTCAAAAAATCATAGAATCAGGAAATCGGTATATTCGGAATTATCCCAACGACAAACATTTGGAAGATGTTCGATACAGATTGGAAAACCTGAAATCAACACCTTAAGCAAACCTATTTTTCAGTCCTTACTAAAGTTAGTATAGTTTGCCCGACTGCCATCAGAGTCGGTTTACTTATACCTTTCATATTATCTTTCGTTGTATGCCAGTACTGATAAAATCCTGACTGAGTCATCTGGTCATGCTGAATTATGTCGATAGTCGGAACGTGCCGCAGCTGATTAATATAAACATGGTCATCTGTTATTGCATTAGTCCGTTCTGTCGAAAAATAATCGCTATATCCTATAGATGCACCCATGTTCCAAAACCGCTGTGCTATATCAGGTGCATAATACATACTGGTACCTTCCATGGTAAAAACTGCATTTTCGGCACCAACCATGTCCAGTAAAATTCCGTAACGTGCAGTGTAAGAGGCAACATGCGGATATCTCGACCAATATTGTGATCCCAGCGCCCAATCGTCGCTTCCGGTAAAACCAGCATCCTGCGGCGCTCCATAATCTTCCCCGTCAACCAGTAGAATATCAACTCCTATTGCGGCAGGTGATATTTTTAGTTGCCTCGCAATTTCAATTAAAATACCAACTCCACTGGCTCCGTCATTTGCTCCGTCAATCGGTGTACGATGAAGAGTTGAATCCGGATCATTATCGGCAAAAGGACGTGAATCCCAGTGCGAACAAAGCAATACACGTGTTGCGCTTTTTGGATTAAATGAAGCAATAATGTTCTTACAGTTTAGCACAGTTCCATCAAAAGCTTTCGCAGTAAACGGCTGCACTACAACTTGCGTGGTATATTTTTTCAGCGTTTTCTCCAACCAGGCAGCACATTTTTCCTGCGCTTTGCTGTTCGGCACTCTCGGCCCAAATTTTACCTGCTCATTTACATAAAAGTACGCCGTATCTGCATTAAAATCAGCTGCTTTAATTGTTTGTGCAGCTGCTGATTTTTCTTCATCATCGGCTGTTTGAGTTGTTTTTGGTCTACATGATGTTATTGCGCCAATAACCAAAATAGAAAGCAAAGCAGAAAAGTATCGCATAACGGGAAAGTTTTATGTCAGCAAAGGTAATACAAAGAGGTGTGAAAATAGTTTACAGGAAATCGGCCTGATGTCCGAATGAGCCAGTGAAGACTGTTTCAGCGACTGGCCTGCGTGAACGCGGGCTCAATTCAAGTTTTTGTAAATTAGGATGAAGCATCCCGGCATCTCCAAGATATCCGAGCGTAAATGCTACAAGTACCTTATATTCTCCAGGAATCTCAAATGCAAGTTCGGCAGACGTAGCATCGAAACCACCCATCTGATGTGTATAAATGCCTTCGGATATAGCTTGAAGAGAAAGTGTAGTAACCGCCTGTCCCAGATCATACGAAAAACTCCTGTTTTGATCGCCCCCGGAATTAGTCGTTTTTGCAATCGCAAGAACAAGCATGGGAGCATTTATAGCCCACATCTGATTAAACTCAACTAATGTAGCTGTTATTTTTTGATAAACCTCATCGCCTTTCAATCCAACCAGGAAATACCAGGGCTGTAAATTATTGGATGAAGCCGTCCACCTGGCAGCTTCAAAAATCCGTTGTAACTTCTCTTTTTCAATAGGTTTAGAATCGTATGCTCTGGGGCTCCATCGGGAAGCGATAACAGGATGAACAGGATAATCTGTTGCAGGTTGTTTTATTGATTCACTTGTATTCATGGCTACGTTTTAATAAAAAATTAAAGATTACAAAATTAAACATGTGGGGCGAATGATTCAGATAAATTATCTGCTTGAAAAATATTATAGAGGTCATCATTTAGATTCATATCTTTGAGTCCTATAAATAAAGAGACATATGAAAATATTCAGGGGTCAAAACCTCATAGAATTTGCTGAACGATTCAAAACAGATG
>Ga0268283_1001776_pt1 | contig 10085 bp, 8 predicted proteins | sample saktaG_13_FD_190140 | JGI IMG/M metagenome (GOLD analysis project Ga0268283, IMG submission 190140) | Saline water microbial communities from Sakinaw Lake, British Columbia, Canada - sak_2013_06_06_36m | ecosystem: Environmental > Aquatic > Non-marine Saline and Alkaline > Saline ... | reverse complement strand
TTCACAGGAAAATAACACTCATTTTTTCCTTCCCTCAAATATCGTGAAATATCAACCATCATTTATCGAAATCACGCTCAAGTACAAGGGGTTTGTCATTGCCGATATCAATGCGGTGAACGATACAGTCACCTTCACCAATGGCGAGGTTCTGGAGGCAGGTGAGGCAACCGGTGATGTCAATGAAGCTACCCTGAGACGTATTCAGATCCGCGAGGCGGTAAAGGCGCATCTTGAAAAAGAGCAGAGCCTTTTTCCACTGGGGATCAAGGTGCTGTCGCTGTTCTTTATCGATGCAGTCGCAAAATACCGTAGATATGACGATGGTGTTGAGCAGCCGGGTGAATATGCCCAGATGTTCGAAGAGGAGTATCAGGATGCCAAGAATGACATCCTGTTGTTACTGGATGCTCCCTATCGCAAATACCTTAACGGGATTAAGGCAGAGAAGACCCACAACGGTTACTTCTCCATCGACAAGAAAAGCAATCGGCTTGTTGACCCAACCGTACGTTCAAGGAGTACGGAGGCGGATGATGTGGATGCTTATGATCTCATACTGAAGGATAAAGAGAGACTGCTTTCCCTGGATGAGCCGGTACGCTTCATATTTTCCCATTCAGCCCTGAGTGAAGGGTGGGATAACCCCAACGTCTTTGTCATCTGTACGTTGAAGCACAGCGACAGTAGTATCCGTAAACGTCAGGAGGTGGGACGCGGTCTGCGCCTTTGCGTCAATCAGGCGGGTGACCGAATCGACAGCGGGGCCAATGTCCATGACATCAATCTCCTGACCGTCGTTGCCAGTGAGAGCTATAAGGATTTTACGGCAGGCCTTCAGAAAGAAATATCTGATTCTCTTTCCGCTCGACCGCGAAAAGCCGATGAAGCATACTTTATTGGAAAAATCCTCATGACAACGGAAGGCGAGGTGAAGGTCACTCCCCAGATTGCCAAGCAGATTTACCGATACCTTGTTAAAAATGATTACACTGACGATAACGATGGCATTACCGCTGCCTATCATGAAGCCAAGAAGAACGATTCCCTGGCGCCATTGCCTCCGGAACTGGCCCCATATGCTCCCCAGATTGCGCAATTGATCGATAGTGTATTCAGCGATGCCGCTCTACCCGGAATTGACGATGGCCGCAAAGCCAAGCCCAATCCGCTGAATAAAAATCTCGAAAAAGATGAATTCAAGGCTCTTTGGGAAAAAATCAACCGTAAGGCCGCCTACATGGTTGATTTTGATACCCATGAATTGATCAACAAATGCGTGACTACCCTTGATAAAGAATTACGGGTTACAAAGCTTCAATATTCAGTCCAACGTGGTGAACAGAGCGATTCCATCTCATACGACAAGATCAAAAATGGTCAGAGCTTTGAAATCAAAGAAAACGCAACGGGATTTATGAAAAGTTCCGTTCATTCCGCTGTCAAATACGACCTGATCGGCAAAATTGCCGAAGACACCCAATTGACCCGCAGCACCGCCGCCGAAATACTAAAAGGCATCAACGAAACAGTTTTCTTGCAGTATCGCCAGAATCCGGAAGACTTCATGATCAAGTCGTCCAGAATTATCAACGAGCAGAAAGCGACAATGGTCGTTGAGCATCTGACCTATAGCCCTGTGGATGACAGGCATGAGCTTCATGACATATTTACCGTGGACAAGCAGCAGGATTTCAGCCGGGCAATAAAGACAGAGCACCATGTTTATGATTACGTCTTCACCGATTCCAAGACCGAAAAGGCCTTCGTGAAGGAGCTGGACAAGAGCGTTGAGGTGATTGTTTATGCCAAGCTCCCCAAGGGTTTCTTCATCCCGACACCGGTCGGCAACTATAACCCGGACTGGGCCATCGTCTTCAAGGAAGGAGCGGTCAAACACATCTATTTTGTCGCCGAAACCAAAGGCACCATGTCTTCCATGGAGCTCAGGAAAATTGAGGAATGCAAGATCAACTGCGCTCAAAAATTCTTCGCTGGTATCACCACAGACCAGGTCAAATATGATGTCGTCAGCGATTATGCAAAGCTGATGGATATTGTGAAGTAAGGAGAAACAATTGATGACAGTACGCTTAGGGCCAATTAGAATAATAAATACCTCCACACCTGCAACGTCCAACCCTCTTTCGGATCACTTCCAATATAAACAGCATTTCTTTAGCGGGGCTTCTTGTACAATAGGTGGAAGTTTCCAATAATCTCTGCGAAACGCTCGGAGCGCAACCACATGCTATGTCTTGGGGCAAGGGAGAAAAACCCACGGCTACCCGATTATGCCAATTTTCCATAAATACTCCATATTTCCTATTGGGCCGAGTGCGCACGTAATCTTTTAAAATTACTAATTATCTGTTCTTCTGAATCAGTGATTGGCATGTCCCAAATTGTACTCAAATCAGAGCAAACATCCATTGCCTCCCAAGGCATTATAGGATTGCCATTCTTGGTTGTGAATGGTCCATCGGATTCCGGCAATACTAATTCGGGAGGTATTCTTGAGGCCAAAGCCTTTCCCTTTTTGCTCTTGAGCATCACTGGGTTGACACTGAAGAAACACTTCATTTTGACAGCTTCTTTTAATTCCGTAATCGATCCGGAAAACCAGTGAAGTATGGGGATGCCGCAGTCTGGGTGTTTTCTGATGATCGATAATATTTTAGATGCTGCACCTCTGGAATGAATGCTGATGATTCGTCCACCAGCCTTTTCACACTCACGGATAGTACTATCAAAGATCAATTCTTGTTTGTCCAGAGACTTTGAATATCTCGCGGAACCATCGATTCCAACCTCTCCGATAAAATCCGAATATTGAATTGAACGCAAAAGAAGGTCAAACTCATTGAACTTTTCAACGGCGATTTCAGGGTGTAGTCCAAGGGCAACCTTTATATTTGTATACCCCTTAAAGACCTGGGATGTTGCTATCCACGCACGAGGACTCGTAGTAACAGCCAATGTAAACCGGTTTACCCTATTTACACGTGCAAGGATATCGAGAACGTTGGGGTATAAATCAAGGTGTGTATGCAGATCGATCATATTACCCCTTGCCCCCGTAAAAGTTGTTCCACCTCTTTAAGGCCTCGTGAAAAGACACCTTCGAAGTCCTTTCGCTTCTTGTGATCAGCAAATGACAAATTTCCAGAAACCAATCGCTGAATTCCTGATTGCTCAGCAATTAAACAAGCATTGGCCATGGCACCAACATCGTCGGGATTCCCATGATTGATCCGTTCAAGTTGATCTGAATAATAACCACCTGATGTTCCGTCAACTTCTCCCCAGTGTTGGAATGCAGCCCTTCGGACTAAGCACGGAAAACATCTGCCACAATGTTGCATTTTGTATACTCGATATTTTCCACAACTCACAGATTGGGGGACCAGCTCTTTCAATAGTTGTTGATTTTTACATTCTGCAAGCACCTCTCCTTTTGTTTTAAACTGATAAGGAATTATCAGTTTAAAGTTTAAACCGACTTTCTGCCAAATGTTCTGAATTCCTTTTAAGTAAACAGGATGTGTGGTTTTAGTGCTGAAACTACCCATTCGCCCTGAATTGAGCGGGATATTCAAACTGATAAACCCATTTTCAGGAACGTATATACTAACTGGGGAGCCGGGCTGAACTTCGATTGCAAATGCAGCCAAAGCTGCAAAAGCAAAGAAAATGATCGATCGACCTCTTGTCGAGCCTTCAGACTCTCCTTGGGGTGGGTGAATCTTGTGACTCCATTGGAAATGAGGGCTTTCAAATCTGATTTTTTCAGCATAGGCTCTTTGTGTCTTTGCATCTCCTCTCACGACTTGTGATATGAATATCGGTTTGTGATTTTCTGCTATCAGGTCGATCGCACCGACTAAACTATCAACACCGCCGGACAGCAGAGAAACGCAGTCGCAATCGAATCGCTGCTGTCTTCTTGCGCGTGGAGGATTTACTCCGTCATCTTTGAAAGTAAGGGACCAAAAATCCCCCGTAAGAAATCTCAATGTTTTCTCGAGTTCCAGCTTTACAGGTTCCCAGACACTTGGATTACAGAGGTGAACAGTTAAATCTATTTGTCGTGTCCACCCATCAGCACTGTTTATCCTTGTCAGAGAATTGTCGGCAGCAGCAACAGCCAAAGCGATTGTATTAAAATCCCAAACCCTTTCTGAAGGACTGAGCCCAACTCTTTGAATGTCCTTTATTAAGGTAGAACCGAAATAACCGACATTTTCCCTTCGAGGATTCGAGTATATCGAGAAATACTTTGTGCCTTCCTCAAGTTGTTGAGGAATGAGGTTTTCCGGTGAACAAACGATCTTCCTCATGCTTCCTCCTCGAACACTTCGAAAGTGATCTTTATAGCCGCTTGAAGCAGATTGTTCATTTCTGCTTTAGTCAGGTTGGATGTATTCGTTCTCAGTTCCTGTATTTGTGCCGAAATTTCGGATTTAAGATACTCTCGCATATCATTCATTTTGGAGACGGCTTCTCTTGGGGAATATTTGGCACTTTCAAAAAGCTGACCGATGTCAAGGTTGAGCCGATTGAAAGCTTCGTTGGCCATGAAAAGTTCTATTACGGTCCAAATACTGTCGTTATCCATATTGAGCAAATCAACATCGGGGTCGATCGTCAAAAGGTCTGACATAGCTTGAGCCATAGAGTCCCTGCAAGACTCCTCTTCAAGGCTGCCTCCAGTTGATATCACCTGATCTATGATTTCATCGGCAACTTCATATGCCGAAAGATTGTTTGAGATAAGCTGGTTTACCCAATCCCTGACTTTGGTGTCTGAACTGTCGCGAACTTCTTGAAGAAAATTGAAAAGCCCTGCACCGGCGGAAGTTGACGTCCGCATTCGGTTGGCAACTTTTGAGGCCCCTCCCATACCTTTGCGAGAATAGCTTCCCAGCGCTTTTTTTAAAGAGCCTCTGTCGCCACTGCTTGCATATTCCCCCAGATACCGTCGTGCATTACCAAACCGTCTCGGAGGAGCCACCTCTACAGGTTGTACAACAGGTTCCGCTTGGTGCGGATTTTGTTCTGGTTGCGAAGGCTCGCCAGAAATCTGCTCCAATGGCGCTCCAATTTCTGAAACCACAGAACTTAGCCAAGGAGGATCAAATGGAACTCCGGCTCCGGGACCTGAACTTGACGAGGAGGTTCCCATTACTTTTTCCTCCCAGCTGTATTGATCGCTCTCTTTACAGTCGCTGGTGAACTTTCATCCTGCTCCCAACGAGACAATAACTCTTTTGCCCATGGTTCATTTCGTAAGAGAGGGATCAAGGGTACTGGTCTTTTGCCTGCGGGGATTTCGTCGAGCATGGCAATGAAAGAAGTCGCCAATTCAGGAAAAGCTTTGGGCAGATGCAATGCTTGAACGATAACAGCAGGTTCCCATTGTTGGTTTCGGGCTCTCCGTTTCATTCGAGTAAGGATTTTTTCTGACTCAATTGCTCCAATCGGTTTGATATTGGCGACAAGAGGTTGCAACAGTCCCTTGGTTTCACAAAGGGCTGATAGCAACTCTCTTCCATCAGGAGAAAGTTCATCAAAACTTGCAAGAGATATTGCCTTGTCCCTGCTCAAATAAAGTAATGGCCGTAAATCAATATCTGACAGAGGCGGACTTAACTTCAACCAGTCAGAAATAAATGGGACCTTCCACGACTCATGTGGAAATGTGAGTTCTTCTGCCTTGGCAACTTTATCTTCAAGATCCTGAAGAAATTTCGGTTTCCCATCCTCACTGTCGCCGACCTGTTTAGCGAGATATTCAAATGCAGCGGCAGGTGCACATCTTTCAAATAACTGAAGTTTGACCAGCTCCTCAAAGGAAACACTCATCTCTTGAGCCTTGGCAATCGATTCTCGAATAATCAAATTATTCAAAAACCTCTTGATAAGTCTCGGATTGCCTGCGATATGATCAGAGGTTGCCATGATATTGGCGAGTTGATCTGCCAGATCGATCTGAACGGCAAGTTTTGAATCAGCTTCGCCATAAGCATCTTCGATCACCTTTTTGGTAAGACCACCAGCCCATGATTTCCTGATGGCACTGACAATTGCATTGTGACCTCGATCTTTCTCTTCCTGCGTGATTTGGCCTCGCCTTTGAGCCAGATCTGCTAAAAGTAAAATCAGATATCCCTTGACTTCATTGGCCCCAAGGCGTGGAACCCTGAGCGGAATTTGGATCAGTTTGTCAAAGTAACTTGTTACAAGTTCATCGCTGAGGTCTATGTTACCAAAGTGAGATCTCACAGCATTGCGAATCATTTGTTCATCAGCGGCAATAATGAATGCCGTTTGAGGTATGAACAGCAACAACCTCATTGCCTCAAGTGTCGAGATCGCTGTATTGGGTAAACACCGATCAAGATCATCGACCAGAACAATCAGTGTCAATTTGAGTTCCTCCAGCAATTCTTGAAAAAGCGACCTTAGCGCTGCAATTTCTTTCGGGACGGATTTTCCTTCTTTTTCATTCAGAAGTTTTTGCAGATCAGGCGCAATTTGATTATACGATTCCTTAATCTTATTGAGGTCTTCCTGACTCGGCATTCCACTTTGGCTTAATAACCCGCTGACCGCACCAAAGAAAGAGCCTACTGGTCCGGCGACAGCACCACCGGTAATGATTCCAGTGGCAACCGGAACTATGAATTTTGCAGTTCTCAACCAATTGATGCGCTTGATAAAGTCTTTGGCCTTGTCGACACAGGTTTTCCGAGCTTCCGATTCTTCCATTATTTTGTCGGCAACCTTTTGGAGAAGTGCATTCCGAGCGTCATCATAGCCCTGATACAACCATGCGTTGAAATTGATGAAGATGTAGTTCTTCCCACCGTCAAGACTCTTGAGTGACTCACCGATCATTTGAACAAGAGAGGACTTACCAACGCCCCAACTACCGGACACACCTATGGAGACTGGCTCACCGTTTCCTTCTTTGATCATTTGGGCTGCCGTATCTGCGAGAACCTTGAAATTTAATAGGTCTTGAGTTGTTTCTACATCATTCCACATAGGATATCCTATTTATCTCTTTTATTTTGCGATGCATCATTTTTTCCTGGCATAACGACCGAATTAACCAGCGGCGGGTAAAAAGCCATGACCTTCCGGTAAGTTCATAATTTGTTAAACAGCATTTATGTCCATATCGACCCGCATTGAGCCGTCTGCGTTTAGTGATTTGTTGGGCGCATGTTTGTTCATGACTTCAGTGTTTGGACTAAATTATCTTTTATATCATAGAGGTTCACGGCGAAACGGCATGCATCTTGTGGCCTTACTACTATGACCAGTCGATGTGTAAACTTCGTTTGTGAAGATGCCCTTACAAACGATTCTGCAATCAGTGCAATCATCTTTTTTCGAGAAAGTTTTAGGCGTCCTCGCCCTGTACCAATGACTGGAACCGCCAGTTCCTGAAGTTCCCCCGCCTCACGAACATAATGCCACAGGCCATCTAATGCTTTTCGTACGCCTTCAGTGGTTGATTTCGCGTTGCCTTGCTCATTCAGCTCAGCCATAGCATTAAAATAAAACGTTTTACCGTGGGTGTTAATCGGAAGCGTCGTGCCCATTGGGTAAGGAGGCGAACCTGGAATTTGTTTCAGAGCTTCATTAATCTGATCAACGAGTTTATCTTGGGAGCCAGTAAAGTAACGTGCAGTAAATTGACCTTGCAAACTATCTGGCGCGATTTTCCCACCAGCAACATCGGCTTCAAATATAGTGTTCGTGCTTATCATAATTGCACCTGATACGTCGAATAGATCGGCAATCCTAACTTCGACGCTGAAGTCTTCTTGTGGAAATTCCAGGCTTATGCTTTTAATCGGGCGGCGAATGATAATTGATCCGATTATGGAAAGTACCAAAAAGATAAGAAACGCATAAGAACCATATTGATCTCGTGTATAGACTTTGAAGAAGTCAAGCGTCTCTACAATCAACCATAGACCACCATATATCGATAGAACAGACTCTGCGCCAGAACGAGACAGTAAGATGTATTGCCAATAGGACCTACTTGTTAATGAGTCGAGAAAAAATCGCATCTTCCAGCACTCCTATATGGGGTTATTCTGGCTAATTGTTATTAAAATCACTAACATTTATAGAAATACTCCCCCGGATCCTTTTTTGAATTCACCATAAATCCCGAATCATTTAGCGCACTGCGTATCAAGGATTTCTTGTTGGGTATGTGTAGAGTTGGAACGTCACCCATGGAATCGCGGAAAGCTGGGAGTTTATCCCAAAGGTCTTTAATCTGTTTTTTGATCGTTTCAGAAGTGCAATTTATTATGTCGCTCTTCTCAGAATAGTCCGGATAAACAATGATCACTGGCAGACCGTTGGTTCCGATGCCAAAATTGATCTCTTCCCGTAGCGCTTTGCTGCTCTTTGTAATGGAACTTAAGAATAAGATTATGTTTTTCGAATTATTCAGGCGTTCATGAATTCTTGGTTTTAACGTCTTTTCCCAATCGCTCCCATCTCTAACGTTGTAATTTTTTTCGTGAGAATCAATAAATGGGAAATCGCTGTCGTCTGCCTTCCAAGCCTTTAGCAGGTTGTAATAAACGAAGTCTTTAGTCGAATTTGCACCTAAGTTATTCTGATTGAATGGTTCTGAAACATAAAACGCAGAATAGTTACCGTTTCGATATGCCATAGTCTTTCACCCCCTATGAGATATTTTGAGATTGTGAGCCGATATGCTCAACACCTAAATTCGGGCACGTTCTTTAGCACCCCAACAAGGAATTCTATAGTTTCTGGATATCTTTCCAACTTGTGAACGATCCAAGGATGTACCTACGGTATCAGATTTTCATTCTGATCACATATAATCCCCTATCTCATTCCAACCTTTCAATATATTATGAAATAATTCTTGACAAGACACTTCTGGCAATTTGATTGTTCTTCCGTATATCATGCAATAATATAAATATAGCAGATTCCAGATATCATTCATGGATAGCGTCCCGTTACTGTTGCAGGCTGAATTTGAAATGCTTTTGAGAAACAGGGCGATTCCGATCGGCTTGCACCCACTCAAAATAATTGTTGAGCTTGTATCTGGATTTTTGGCTTCTCGCTGTTTCGTATGGGTGACCCACTTTGGAATGTCAACCATTCTTGCATATATTGTTGAGACCGGCCATCTTTGAGAATACGGATGGTTTCCTTGATTCTCCTGACCCATTTATCATAAATGACCCTATGATAAAGCAGATGTGCCTGTCAAATGAATTGACACGTACCGGTTATTGGCTTCCATATCATCATGGTCGTCCTGCTTTTCCGAGCCAGATTTATCGGCATTGGGTCCCATTTATGATGATGGTGCCTGTTATCGTTGAAATTATTTATAGCCCCCACCCCCTCATTTCCATTTCCGCATCATCCATAGCATCAATCGTTTATACAATCCAATAATGTGAAAGCCAGGATAGCCGTCCCTTCACTGGGATGGAGTATCCCTTTCATCAATCGAGGGCGGTCTGTCATTTTGGCAGATAGCTCTTTTGCGTCCAAAGGAGGGACCATGACCAAGACAGTTGAATTGCGTCAAACAGTAGCCAGAGGATACCCCACCACCTGGAACATTCCCCGTATCCGCGACGGTGACCGCTGGCGGATCATCGGAAATGTCCACTTTGTCGAAAATCCCCACCACATCAACGGGCACGACCATTACGAAGATGCCATTTTCCGTGCCAAGCGGATTATGGAACAGCACGGCTGGACTACCGAAATCACCGACATCAAGAAGCCGTGCCATGAGCACTTGCATTATCAGCAGTTCACTTTGAGGTGCTGGAAAGCAGAGTAACCAAAAATTCATGTTAGCAGAGAGGGCAGTTGCCGGTTTTTACCGCCGGTAGCTGCTCTTTTTGCGTTTAAGGTGGCTCATTCATGAAACTGCCTTCGACTTGGGCGATTTCGGTAGCCTCTAACCCTACAACGATAATTGCTGATATGATGCCTCTAACAACCTTCTTTTTCTGTGCGAAATATAGGCTCTGTGGTTTCGCAGTTGA
>Ga0268283_1001775_pt1 | contig 10088 bp, 4 predicted proteins | sample saktaG_13_FD_190140 | JGI IMG/M metagenome (GOLD analysis project Ga0268283, IMG submission 190140) | Saline water microbial communities from Sakinaw Lake, British Columbia, Canada - sak_2013_06_06_36m | ecosystem: Environmental > Aquatic > Non-marine Saline and Alkaline > Saline ... | reverse complement strand
AGGAAGTCCTGCAGAAAGCGAAAAAACTGTTTGCCGTTGGTTGCTACAGCATTGGAACCAACCAGGTAGATTTGCGGTCGGCCAAAAAGCATGGAATCCCGGTTTTCAATGCTCCGTTTTCAAATACCCGCTCCGTTGCCGAACTTGTGATTGCAGAAATTATTATGCTCATGCGCGAAGTACCGGCAAAAAGTGCTGCTGCTCACCGAGGTGAATGGTTAAAACTTGCGTCAAATTCTTTCGAGGTTAGGGGAAAAAGCTTGGGAATAATAGGTTACGGACATATTGGTTCGCAGGTTTCGATATTAGCTGAAGCGATGGGAATGGATGTTTATTATTATGATATTGAAAAAAAACTCAGTCTTGGAAAAGCAACCGCCTGTTCCACACTGGCCGATATATTAAAGATTTCGGATGTAATTACCTTGCATGTTCCCGAAACAGATCTTACCCTGAATATGATTTCGTTTGCTGAACTGGAGCTGATGAAAAAGGGTTCAATTCTGATAAATTTATCAAGGGGAACTGTAGTGGATTATACTGCTGTAGCAAAAGCACTACGGGAAGGCCATTTATCTGGAGTTGCTGCTGATGTATTTCCTGTTGAACCTGCTTCTGCTTCAGAAAAGTTTCAATCAGCATTACAAGAATTTGATAATGTGATACTTACGCCTCACATTGGCGGGAATACTCTCGAAGCCCAGGAAAATATCGGGATGGAAGTTGCCGAAAAATTAGTGAGGTACAGCGACAACGGCTCAACAATAGGAGCGGTTAACTTTCCCCAGATTGCACTTCAGCCCAATGTGAATAAGCAACGCTTTTTACATATTCATAAGAATATGCCGGGCCTGCTGAAAGATATTAATAATGTATTTACCCGAAGAGGAATTAATATCAGTTCCCAGTTTCTGCAAACCGATCCTGAAATCGGTTATGTAATTATCGATACTGAAAGCCAGACTGATGAAACTATTTTGCAGGACCTGAAAGCGATTCCGCATACCATACGTGCAAGGATGCTTTATTAAAAAAAATCCAAGTCTAAAATTCAAAGGTTTAAATTCCAAGGAGATAGGTTTAAACATGTACTTATTTATTTTTATTCTTTGAATTTGGAATTTGAAACTTGGTACTTGGAATTTACTCTCTCTTAAACCTTCACTTCTTTCCATCGTCCTTTTTTGAAATAATACCATGCCAGGAGTGCAATGAATGTCTCTGCTACAGGAATGGCAACAAATGCCCCGGTTGATTTCAGTCCGATTACATTTGCCAGGAAATAAGCTAACGGAATCTGGAATAACCAGAAACCAACAAAATTAATAATTGTTGGTGTGCGTGTATCGCCGGCTCCGTTGAGTGCCTGGGTCATTACCATCCCGATGCCGTAAAAAATATAGCCAGTTCCAATTATCTGTAGAGCTTGTACCCCGTAGGCAACCACCTTTTCATCATTTGAAAAGAAGCGGATAATCGGTTCGGAGAAAAATATGAAAAGTATCATCACAAAACTCATGAAAACAGCGTTATACTTTGCAGTAAGCATAACACTTTGTTCGGCTCTCAGCATTTGTTTTGCTCCCAGGTTCTGACCTACAAGTGTAGCAGCTGCATTACTAAGTCCCCATGCCGGTAGAATAAAGAAAATTACATTCCGCATGGCGATCTGGTACCCGGCAGATGCGCTTGTTCCTCCGGTTTCCGCTACCAGCCGGGCCAGAATTATCCAGCTGCCACTGGCAATAATAAACTGCAGGGTGGCAGGCCATCCAATGTTAATGATTGATTTAATAACAGGGAAATCAAACCTGAAATGGTTCAATCGTAGTTTTATTATACCATCGCCCTTAAAAAGATGATAGCACTGATACAACACACCGGAACTACGACCGGTAACGGTAGCAATAGCAGCTCCCTTTAACCCGAAAAAGTGAATCAGGACAGGGCAAAGTATAATATTTACGGCACTGGCAATCCATAAACTTTTCATTGCCATTGCGGCATCACCGGCTCCACGAAAGATCCCGTTAATCAAAAACAGGAACATTATTGCTGAACTGCCGGCAAACATTATTCGGGTAAATATGGCTCCATCGGCTACTACATCAGCACTGGCGCCCATGAGCGATAAGATTTCACCGGCATAAACAGTACCCAAAATACTGATCAATAGTGTTCCGATAAGCGAAACTATAAGTGATTGCGCACCGGCATGCGCAGCAGCATCAGGATTTTTTTCGCCAATCCGCCGCGCAACAATAGCAGTTGCCGCAGTGCTGATTCCAATTGCCAGGGAATAAACCAGGGAAACTACTGATTCAGTAAGACCTACAGTAGCAATGGCATTCTGGCCCAATTTCCCGACAAAGAACATGTCAACCAAAGCAAACACACTCTCCAGGCTGAGTTCGAGGATCATAGGGATAGCGAGCAGGAAAACGGCTGTCCGTATATTCCCGCTTGTATAATCCTGCTCAACCCCGTTAAGTGATTTCTTAACTAAAAGGTATGCCCGATTGTAAATATTTTTCTGACCTTTATCTTGCACGTATTTGTTTTAAATAAGTATAGAAGGTGAAATCCCTGAAATTGTTTATTCAGTGAGCCACTATTTTTTTATTAAGAGCAGTAATTTGCTTTTTTTTGAATAGCTCAAACAAAAAGGATCAACCAGAAAGTTGATCCTTTTTAAAAGAGTTTGTATGAATTTTATAATAAAATTAAGCGTTTCGCAGGAACCTGTCAATTTCTTTTGCCACTTTTCGCCCTGAAGCTATAGCGTGTACAACCAGGCTTGCTCCATTTACTGAATCGCCTGTTGCAAATACTTTTTGCCTGCTGGTTGATTGATTTGAGCTAACTTTGATATTATTCCTTTGCGTAAGTTCAATTTCGAGTTCCGACAGTAATCCTTCAAGTACCGGGTGAACAAATCCCATGGCCAGCATTACAAGGTCTGCTTCAATTATTCTGCGTGTTCCGGGAATAACTTCCATTTGATAACGGTTATCCTTTTTTACCCACTCAACTTCCTCAACTTCAACACCTGTAACCTGTTTGCCGGCACCGATAAATCTAACGGTAGAAAGGCTCCAGAATCGTTCACAACCTTCCTCGTGTGAGGTTGATGTTTTCAAAACTTTACCAAAATAAGGCCAGGGATTGTCATCCGCCCGGGTAACCGGCGGTTTTGGCATAATTTCAATCTGAGTAACGCTTGTAGCCCTCTGCCTGATAGAAGTACCAACACAATCGGAGCCGGTATCACCACCTCCGATTACCAGTACTTTCTTGTCTTTAGCTGAAATAGGATTGTCTGCTACTGCGATTAGACCGTTGTTCACCCTGTTTTGAGTTGAAAGAAAATCCATGGCGAAATGAATCCCTTTGAGTTCACGGCCTTCAGCGGGTAAATCACGGGGATGCATTGCACCAACAGCAATACAGACAGCATCGAATTGATTAATGATCTCTTTCCCTGAAATATCTACGCCAATATTTATTCCTGTTTTTACAACAAGTCCTTCACTGATCATCAGGTTCAGCCGACGGTCGATAGTAGTTTTGCTGAGTTTAAAATCAGGAATGCCAAATCGAAGTAACCCGCCGGCTTTTTCATCTTTTTCAAAAAGTGTTACCCAATGGCCGGCCTTGTTTAAAAGGTCAGCAGCAGCCATTCCTGATGGACCACTTCCAATAACTGCTACTTTTTTACCTGAACGGACTGAAGGCGGCTCCGGTTTAACGTACCCTTCAGCAAAAGCTTTTTCAACAATGGCAACTTCATTTTCACGGATTGTGACAGGTTCCTCGTTGATATTCAAAACGCAGGCATGCTCGCAACTTGCAGGGCAAATCCTTCCGGTAAATTCAGGAAAGTTATTGGTTGCCGCCAGCCGCATATAAGCGCCTTTCCAGTCGCCTTTGTACAGTAAATCATTCCATTCGGGAATAAGATTATCAACCGGGCAACTCCAATGGCAAAAGGGAACACCACAATCCATGCATCTGGCAGCCTGAAGCATCCTATCCTCGCTGTTTAATACCTGCTCTACCTCACTGAAATCGTTAATCCTTTCATTCAGAGGCCGGTTTCCGGCATCTTTTCTACGTATATTTAAAAATCCGTTTGGGTTACCCATGGTTTTCTTTTTTATTAAATATTCCCCGATTTGAAAGTCAGGGCTACTAATGTGGCAAAAATTATCCGCTGCGATTTATCAATTAAAGATCAACCTCAACATCAGCTATTTTCTTCCTTAGTTCTTCAAGTTTTTGTTCGTGGAGAACTTTCTTGTAGTCATAAGGTATGATTTTGATAAACATCGGAAGATATTTGTTGAAATCATCCAGTATCATCTTGGCCTTCTTGCTTTTTGTAAAGTGAAAATGGCGTGCAATCAGCCCGTTTAGTTCATGAACATCAACACGATCTTCAACAAGTGATAATTCGACCATTCCCATGTTACAGTAATAATCAAAATCACCGTTTTCGTCCAGAACATAAGCAATACCACCGCTCATACCAGCAGCAAAGTTGCTTCCGGTTGAACCAAGTACTACTACGCGACCACCTGTCATATATTCGCAGCAATGGTTTCCAACGCCTTCTACAACTGCATTTGCTCCGCTGTTTCTTACGCCGAAACGCTCACCTGCAACGCCGGAAATATAGATTTCACCTTTTGTAGCTCCATAAAGAACAGTGTTACCTATGATTATGTTCTTATCTGAATCAAAAGTAGAACCGGTAGGTGGGACAACAATAATTCTTCCTCCCGAAAGTCCTTTTCCAAGGTAATCATTCGAATCGCCTTCGAGCCGAAGTTCAACTCCGGGCATAAGGAATGCGCCAAAACTCTGTCCGGCGGAGCCATTAAATTTGCAATTTATTGTTCCTTCCGGTAGTCCTTCAGCTCCATACAAAGTGGCAATTTTGCCTGAAAGCATGGCTCCGGTAGTGCGGTCTGTATTATAAATAGATTTTTGTATTGCAACAGGAATTTTATCTGAAATGGCTTTCTCTGCTTCAGCAATCAGCTCCAGATCAAGAACATGGTCTATTTTATGATCCTGCAAATCAACACAATGTATTGCATTTACAGCAGATTCCTTCGGCAAAGTTAGCAAGCCGCTTAAATCAAGATTTTTGATTTTCCAATGATCAATATCATGGTTTCTCTCAAGCAGATCAAAACGGCCAATGATATCATCCATCTTTTTATATCCAAGCTCTGCGAGTTGTTCACGAACTTCTTCTGCCAGGAAACTGAAAAAAGTTACAAGGTTATCGGCTTCGCCATGGAAGCGTTTCCGCAGCTCAGGATTTTGCGTGGCTACACCAACCGGACAAGTGTTCAAGTGGCATTTCCGCATCATCACACAACCCAATACGATAAGTGCAGATGTTGCAAGTCCGAATTCTTCGGCACCCATCAAAGCTGCCATTATTATGTCTTTACCGCTTTTCAGCTGGCCGTCTGCCTGCAGCATTACTTTCCTGCGCAGGTTATTCATTACCAGCGTCTGTTGTGTTTCTGCCAGTCCAAGTTCGAGTGGCAATCCTGCATGTTTGATGGATGATGTCGGGCTTGCCCCGGTACCGCCTTCATAACCGCTTATGGTAATAAGGTCGGCGCCTGCTTTTGTAACTCCGGCAGCAATAGTGCCAATTCCACTTTCGGAAACCAGTTTTACACTGATTCTTGCTCTGGGATTCACGTTCTTGAGGTCGAAGATAAGTTGCGAAAGATCTTCAATTGAATAAATATCGTGGTGAGGCGGTGGCGAAATAAGCGTAATGCCTGGAATGGAATACCTGGTTTTCGCAATAATCTGATCCACTTTATGGCCGGGAAGCTGTCCGCCTTCACCCGGCTTGGCTCCCTGTGCAATTTTTATCTGTAGTTCATCGGCATTAACGAGGTATTCGGTTGTGACGCCAAAACGTCCGCTGGCAACCTGTTTGATAGCACTTCTTGCGCTGTCACCATTTTCGCGCGGAGTGAATCGTCCGGGATCTTCTCCTCCTTCACCGGTATTACTGCGGCCTCCGATACGATTCATAGCAATAGCCAATGTTTCGTGAGCTTCGCGACTTATAGAACCGTACGACATGGCTCCGGTAACAAACCGTCTCATGATCTTCTCAACAGGTTCAACTTCATCAATTGAAATCGGATTTCTCTTGATTTTCAATAACCCGCGGATAAATCCAGGGCTGGCAGTATCAGCATTTACCAGGTTGCTGTATTCTTTGAATTTTGCATAATTGCCGGTACGTGTGCTCCACTGGAGTAATGCAATACTCTCCGGATTCCATGCGTGGTGCTCTCCAAGTTTGCGGTACGAAAATACTCCTTCGGTAAGGACTTCCGGTTGCTGCTCTTTAATAAAAGCTTTCCTGTGCGGAATAAGAACTTCCTCAGCAATTTCACTCATTCCAATGCCACCAATCCTTGAAACCGTTCCCGCAAAGTATTTGTCAATTACATCAGAGTGAACTCCAACAGCTTCAAAAATCTGGGACGAACGGTAACTTCTCAGCGTACAGATCCCCATTTTCGACATGATCTTGAGGATTCCTTTATTTATAGCATTGATATAGTTGTCTCTTGCTTTCTGATAATCGAGCTGTATTGCCTTGTCTTTAACAAGTTTATCTATAACCGCAAAACTCATATATGGATTTATGATGCTGGCACCGTAACCGAAGAGCAACGCAAAGTGCATAACTTCGCGTGGTTCAGCAGATTCCACAATGATGTCGATCTGCATTCGTTTCCGTTTTGTGATCAGGTGGTGATGAACAGCCGATACAGCCAACAGGGAAGGTATTGGTGCCTTGTTCTCGCTGATATCACGATCAGAAAGGATAATGTAATTTTTCCCTTCATCCACTGCTTTTTCTGCATCAATACACAGTTGCTCAACGGCAGATTGCAAGCCTTGTGCACCTTTATCGGCATCAAAATGTAATAAAAGGTTTGCTGCTGAAAATCCTTTATATCTCAGGTTTTTAACAACTTTAAAGGCCGTATTGGAAATTACCGGATTACGGAATCTCACCATTTTAACATGATCGGGCGATGTTTCCAGCAGGTTTTGCTGCAACGATCCCAGAAAACCGGAAAGCGTCATAACCAATTCCTCCCTGATAGGATCGATTGGCGGATTGGTAACCTGGGCAAACAATTGTTTGAAGTAGTTGAATAATCTGTATGGCTTCTTCGAAAGAACAGCCACAGGAACATCGTTGCCCATTGAGCCGATCGGTTCTTTGCCAGTTGCAGCCATCTCCTTGATTATCACATCTGTATCCTCCATTGAGTAATTGAAGGAAGTCAGGTATTTTTCATATTGGTCGCCCATATCAGGTTTTACCTGCTGGCCGGTTTCAATCTCTTCCAGATTGATCATGTTTTGTTTAATCCATTCTCCGTAAGGGAACTCATTGGCGAGTTTTGCTTTCAGTTCTTCGTCATAATATATTTTACCTTCCTGGGTATCAACCATTAGCATTTTGCCTGGTTTTAACCGTCCTTTTTCCCTGATTTCTTCAGGGGCGAATGATTGTACACCGGTTTCAGATCCCATTACCATCAGATCATTGGTGGTAATAACGTACCTCGAAGGGCGGAGACCATTTCTGTCGAGAGTTCCACCAATATAACGGCCATCAGAAAGCAGGAGTGAAGCAGGTCCGTCCCATGGTTCCTGGAAACACGAATGATAATGATAGAAATCTCTTAATTTCGCAGGAATAGGGTTTTTGGCATTTATAGATTCAGGAATCAAAATAGAAATGGCATACGGCAGCGATTTGCCACTCATTACAAGGAATTCCAACACATTATCAAGTGACGCCGAATCACTCATTCCCGGCTGAATAACCGGAAATAAACGTGAAAGATCACCTAGCTTGTCTGATTTAAGAATGGATTCCCGTGCTTCCATCCAGAAACGGTTACCCTTAATTGTATTGATCTCACCGTTATGACCAAGCATACGGAAAGGCTGTGCCAGATCCCAGCTTGGAAAAGTATTGGTGCTGAATCTTGAGTGGACAAGTGCAATGGCGCTTTGCATACGCTCATCAGTAAGGTCGAGGAAGTATTCGCCAAGCTGAGGCGAAGTAAGCATCCCTTTATAAATAAGTACTTTTGTGGAAAGGCTTGGAATGTAGAATAATTTTTTTTGAACCAGATCGGAATCACGGACTTCATTCTCTATTCGTTTTCTGATAATATACAGCTTACGTTCCGTATCTTCCTGGGAGAGTTCAGACCCTAATAGTATTTGCTCTATTTCTGGCTCTGCCGCACGGGAAATATGGCCAATCACAGTATTATCGCGGGGCACTTCCCGGAATGCAATCAGGTTCAACCCTTCTTCGCTGATGATGCGAAGCATGATGTCTTTGCACTTAGCAGCATCCGAACGATTCTGCGGAAAGAAAACAAGACCTGTTCCGAATTGTCCTTCCGGTGGAAGGGAATAGCCAAGTTCGAGGTAGAAATTGTATGGAACCTGAATCAGAACACCTGCGCCATCTCCTGTTTTACTATCGGAGCCCTCGGCACCGCGGTGCGTCATATTACATAGAATTTCCAGTCCTTTACTGATAATGGAATGAGACTTATTCCCTTTCAGATGTGCAACAAATCCGATTCCGCAATTCTCATGTTCAAACTCTGGTCTGTATAATCCCTGTTTTTGTGGCCGTTCTGTCTTCATAATTATTTACCTTACATTCTTGTACTGACTTCTAAACAAAAAAAAAGTCCCCTGATTTTTTCAGAGAACGGTTATCATTAACACGATATAAATTACCATTCTCAACCAGAAATATGGAGATGTTTAAAAAGTCGAAAAGATAGAGTTGAGTTGGAAATATGCATTTTTAACCGTTTTGATGTGCAAATATACAAATTATTTCTGAGGTAGTAGCCTAAATAATACCTGTTGGTTCAATTTTTGACTAAAATATTGATAAAATTCTAAATAAATTGATTTGGTTTATCTGCATTAGCTCAATAAGTTAAGTTTTCAAAATACCTTTTTAAATCATGATAGTATCATAACAATTCAGTGAATCTCTTAATATTTAATATGAAACTAATGTAAATCATGCATTTATGAGCGGGAATGAAAACTAAATAGAGTTCAGCTGAAAATATTAGCCTTTAATTAGCTGATTTAGTATAATTTATAGAATATGATTATACGAACATCAAATTGCGTTTTTAATTCAACTGTATAAATATACAGAATCTGGCAGATTATTTCAATTCCTTTATCAGTAAGTTTTTCCACCTGACTTTAATTCCGCCTCCATCATGAATCTGTAAAGCGATAAATCCTTTCCCCGCACCGATTTTTTCATCTTTCAGGTGTATCATTTCTTTGCCGTTGAGCCATGAGGTTATTTCATCATTATTTACCTGGACCAGCATAGTATTCCAATCGTCAGCTTTCAGCATTTTTTCATCTTCAGGTTTGGGTTGAACCAGCCAGCCACGGCCATACGATTCGTAAACACCGCCGGTATGATCACCAGGTGGTGCAACTTCCACCTGCCATCCGCTGATTTTTGTGCCTTCAATGCCTGAACGGATGAAAACACCGCTGTTTCCATTGGCTTCCAGCTTAAACTGTACTGAAAGTTCAAAATTATAATAAGATTTTTCCGTCGAAAGATAACCGTATTGTTTATCAGGGCCACTTTCGCAGATAAGCTCTCCGTTTTCGACATACCACTTCTCCGTACCATGGATGGTCCAGCCGGTAAGGTCATTGCCATTAAATAAACTGATATATCCGGTTTGGCATTTGAGTGAAGAACTATAAAATAAAGTGCAGAGGATCAGGAAATATTTCATAAACAATTAGTTTAGAATTTAATAATGTGAATGTCGATACAATTCCAGTAAAAAGATAAGCACTAAGTCAGTAACAGCTTATCAATTTCACTGTTTTGATCCTTATTTATTTCAACAGTTTTGTTAAAATTATCCCAGTCAAGGATTATTCTCTCGACTCCTTCCCATTCGTAAACATCAAGGAAACTGCCTCCACGCCTGATA